>Ga0306923_10007276_pt1 | contig 11016 bp, 7 predicted proteins | sample sta12Can44000108_FD_203841 | JGI IMG/M metagenome (GOLD analysis project Ga0306923, IMG submission 203841) | Lab enrichment of tropical soil microbial communities from Luquillo Experimental Forest, Puerto Rico - statanox.12C.anox.44.000.108 (v2)... | ecosystem: Environmental > Terrestrial > Soil...
TATGCACCCGATCCTCGAACAGTTTCTCGACAGATGGGTCTGGCCGACGATGCCCGGTGCGCCCGGTGCCGAATTTCGACTGCGACTCACCAAGGAGAAATGCGTCAAGGGCTGGGAGATCTCATTGAAGCGTACGCTCGGCGAGATCGAGGAAGAGCTCGCTAGCAACGACGAGGCCTGGAAGAAGGAGAAGGCACTGCGCGGCTATGCGGCCGAAGGCGTGCACATGTCGATCAAGCAGATGTCGGGCCAGCTGCTGTCGATCGATATCGCCGATCAGGAGCGCTACATCGATCTGCAGCGCATGCGCGCCCGCCAGATCTGGGACGAGTGCAAGCACAGCAAACTGCACGCGGACGTATTGCTCGGCAAAGGCTGGATCAAGGCCGAGCGCGAGCTGATGGACGTGGCACAAGCCAATACCCAGCCGCTGCCCGCCTATTTCGGCATGTCGATGATGTTTCCGCACATCCACCCACTGGCCCGCGCCGCGCAAAATTATTACCAGGAGGCCAATGCCTGCATTGGCATCATGGCCTATCTCGACCGGGTCGACGATCCGCTGGTCCGGCACGAGCATCTGAGCCAGCGCGACGAAGAGCTGATGCACTTCATGGAAGGCAAGTTCCAGATCGATTTTCTGTGCACGACTCCGGAGACGCAGCATCCGGTCGAGGAGGCGCTGGGCTATCTATTGCACCAAGTCGGCGGCATAACATGAAGGTGCGGATTGACTACGCGAACTGCAATTCCTGCGGTCTGTGCCGGGAGGTGTGCCCGGAATCGGCAATCCGGCCAACACTGCTCGAACCCCGTCACCTATACGAAGTGCAGGGAATGAAATGCACCGGCTGCGGCGAGTGCCTGGAGTACTGCCCGGCGCCAGGCGCACTAGTACAGTACGAGGTATGACAAACCTGTCATTGCGAGAAGCGCAGTGACGAAGCAATCTCGATCACAGGTCCGAGTTCGGCATGAAGATTGCCTCGCTTCGCTCGCAATGACCAGAAAAGGAGAATGTGATGGCGCGGCAATACAATCTGATGTCGTCAGACGGGCACCTCGAGGTTCCGCCGGAGCGGTGGACACACCGGGTACCGGAAAAATACCGTGACCGCGCCCCGCACACGATCCGTCTGCCGGATGGCGGCGATGCCTTGATGATCGAAGGTCAGCCGTTATTGGAGGCGAATTTTCTCGATCTGCGCGCCGGCAGAGCGGCGGGCACCTGGCAACCCTTCGGCCTCAAGGTCGCCGACGCGGCCGGTACCGGAGGTCCCGAGCAGCGCGTGAGAGAACAGGACCAGGACGGTATGGACGCGGAGGTCTTGTTCGCTGCGATGGTCGCCGGTCCGGTGTTCTGGCGCAACATCGCTCATGACGAGGTCTATAGGGCGGTGATCCGCGGCTACAACGACTGGCTCGGCGAAGAATATTGCGCCGTCGCACCGGACCGGCTGATCGGCATGGGGGTCATCCCGATCACCAATGTCGACGACGCGATCGCCGAGATGAAACACTGCAAGAAGCTCGGGCTGAAGGGTGTCCTGCTCGGCGCATTACCCAGCGCCAAGGGCTACCCGACCCCGGAGGACGACAAATTCTGGGCCGCGGCACTCGACCTGGACATGCCGGTGACCGTGCACGTCCAGCTCTACCGCACCGGTGCCCGCGCGAACCAGCCGACCTTCAAATACCCCAAGGAAGACCCGGTGGTGATGCAGCGGCTGCGCCGCCCGTTCCTCGAATGGCTGTGCAATTTCGGCCTGGCGCCGGCAACCAGCATCACGCAATTGGTCTTGGCAGGCGTGTTCGAGCGGTTTCCGAAACTCAAGATTTTCTTTGCCGAGACGCGGCTCGGCTGGGTCCCGTTCTGGCTCGAGCACATGGATCTGTGGTACCGGCGTCATCTCGGCTGGGCCGAGGAATATCTCGGCTTCAAGCCGTTAAAGGAACTTCCCGGCCACTATGTCCGCGAGAATATTTATTTCAGCGTCCAGTACGAGCGTGTGGCGATCGAGCAGCGCCACAATGTCGGCGTCAACCACATCATGTTCGCCACCGACTTCCCACACATCGAGAACGAATGGCCCAATTCGCGCCCGGTGATCGACAAGATTTACGCTGACGTCCCGCCGATCGAAAGGGATCGCATCTGGGCCGGCAATGCGGTCGAGTTCTTCAAGCTCGCCAACTGAAGGCCACCCACCCTCCCGCGCGGCGGGAGGGTGGGTGGGCAGAGAGCTTTAGCTCACCAGCGGCGCTCGCATGGGTCGCGACGCCGAAGGCGTCTATGATGATCGATCGCTTCCGTTAACAGTAGGCCGGCAAACCGGTCGGAGGCAGGCATGGGTGAATTCGCATTGGGCCAGGCGGTGTCGCGCTTTGAGGACCCGCGGTTGCTGCGCGGCGGCGGCCGCTATGTCGAGGACATGGTCCTACCGCACATAGTCTTTGGCCATGTGCTGCGCTCGCCGCATGCCCATGCGCGCATTCGCGCGATTGACACCACCGCTGCCAAGGCCGCTCCCGGAGTGCTCGCGGTGCTGACCGGTGCCGATTGGGAGGCCTCCGGCTGGCGCGACCTGCCTTCGGCCGCGGGCAACAAGCGGCGCAACGGCTCGCTCGCCCATCGGCCACGCTATCCGGCATTGGTGAAGGACCGGGTCCGCTGGGTCGGCGACTATGTCGCCTTTGTCGTCGCCGAGACCCGCCATCAGGCGGCCGACGCCGCCGAGCTGATCGAGGTCGAATACGAGACGTTGCCCGCAATCGTCTCGACCCAGGACGCGACAAAGCCGGGTGCCCCGCCCGTCTGGGACGAGGCTCCCGACAACATCTCTTTTGTCTATCTCGAAGGCGACAAGGCGGCGACCGACGCTGCGTTCGCTGGTGCCGCGCACATCGTCAAGCGCAAATTTGTGATTAATCGGGTAACCGCTGCGACGATGGAGCCGCGCGGCTCGATCGGCGACTACAACGCCGCCGAGGGGCGTTACACGATCTACACGACCTTGCAGCGCACCCATAGCTACCGCGCCGAACTCGCGCGAATCCTCAAGGTGCCGGAGAGCCGTGTGCGCGTCGTCGCCGGTGACATCGGCGGCAGCTTTGGCATGAAGTCGGCGATTTACAACGAGGTGGCCCTGGTATTGTTGGCGTCCAAGCTCGTCAGCCGTCCGGTGAAGTGGACGAGCACCCGCTCGGAGGCCTTTCTCAGTGACGCCCAGGCCCGAGACAATGTCACCGAGGCCGAGCTCGCGCTCGACCGCGACGGCCATTTTCTCGGGCTGCGGGTCAAGACGATCGCCGCCGTAGGGGCCTACCCGCAGGCCGGATCGAATGCCTTTGTCGCCAATCTCGGGACCTTGGCGGGGGTCTACCGCACACCGGCAGTTCATGCCGACGTAACCGCGGTCTACACGCATACCAACCCGATGCGCGCCTATCGCGGCAACGGGCGGCCCGAGGCGGGTTATGTCATCGAACGGATGGTCGACGAGGCCGCGACGGAACTCGGGATCGATCCCGTTGAATTGCGCCGGCGCAATGTGATTCCGCCCGGGGCGATGCCGTTCAAGTCCGGACTCACCTTCACCTACGATTGCGGCGAATTCGAAAAGACCCTCGACATGGCGCTCGAGCTCGCCGACGCCAAAGGCTTTGAGGGCCGCCGCACCGAAGCGCGTCGGCGCGGCAAATTGCGCGGCTTTGGGCTTTCCAACACGATCGAGCGCGCCGCGGCGGGCGGCTTTGAGGCGGCCGAGATCCGCTTTGACCGCAGCGGCACGGTGACCCTGATGTCGGGTTCGATCACCCAGGGTCAGGGCCACGAGACCGTCTACAAGCAGCTCTTGTGCGACCGCCTCGGCATCCACCCCGACCAGGTGCATTACCTGCAGGGCGACACCGACAAGGTGGCGATCGGCGAAGGCACCGGCGGTTCACGCTCGGCGGCACTCGGCGGGTCGGCGGTGCATCTCGCCACCGAGAAGATCGTCACCAAGGCCAAGGCGATCGCCGGCTGCATGCTCGGCGCCGATGCCGACGAGGTCAAATTTGAAGACGGGTTGTTTTCGGCGCCGCGCTCGAACCGCACCCTGACTGTCGGCGAGATCGCCAAGGAGTCACTGAACCCACAGAACCTGCCCGAGGGGATGGATCTCGGCCTGATCGCCGGCGCCACCTTCAGCTGCAAGGCGCAGAACTTCCCTAACGGCTGCCATATCTGCGAGCTGGAGATCGACGAGGAGACCGGCGAGGTCGACATACTGCGCTACAGCGTCGTCGACGACGTCGGCACGGTCATGAACCCGCTGCTGCTCGAGGGCCAAATCCAAGGCGGTATAGCCCAGGGTGTCGGCCAGGTGCTGATGGAGGATATCCGCTTTGACCCCGATTCGGGGCAGCTCTTGACCGGCTCGTTTATGGATTACGCGATGCCGCGCGCCGACACCCTGTCGCCAATCCATTGCGAGAGCAACCCGGTGCCGACCGAGACCAACCCGCTCGGCGTCAAGGGCGCCGGAGAAGCCGGCAATGTCGGGGCACTCCCGGCGGTTGGCAATGCGCTGATCAGCGCGCTCTCCCCGCTCGGCATCCGGCATATCGAGATGCCGGCCACCTCCGAGCGCATCTGGAAGGCGATACGGAGAGCGCGTCAGTAGTGGCGTTGATATTCGCTAAAAAATTTCCGGGCACCAGGGGGCCTTCCCTGTTTGGAAGATCGTATCAGCGTGCGCAATGACGCCGGGGAGCAGCTCTTGAACCCGCAGAGCGCGCGCCAGCTGGCTCCAGGAAAAGCCGCCCAGATACACCGAGCCGAGCGCGCTGATGTCGCAGCGCAGACCGGCAGCCTCGTCCGTGCGCTCGACACCGTCCGAGCCAACCCGCCAACAGCCGGCGTTTCCGGGGCAAAATTCATCGATCACATCGATGACAAACGAGCCTCGAACCTGATACGACCGCGCCGACATCGCAGTCTCGACATCGATCAGGCGCACCCAGAGCCCGTCGCGGAGCGAGAAGTCGAGCCGTCGCGGCTCCGCCATCAGCAGAAGGAGCGGATGGTCCACCGGCAGCAGATCGGCCTTCACCCGCGCCATCCAGTCGATGTCCAGCAGATATCGCCAGATTCCACACGTCGCCTCAGGCGAGTCTGCGACGGCCTCGACCACTGCGACCGAGCCTGTCTGTATTCCCCGCTGAAACGCGGGGTTGATCCGATAGAGCGCGTACGCCGCAGGACGACCCTCGTGTTCGAGGACGGCGCATTGCAAATCTCCATTGCCTCGGCGCCGCCATTCCGGATCGGCCAATATGCGGGCCTGCCACCACGCCGAGCTGCGCGCAAACATGCCGGGTGTCTCAACCGCCACCCGTTCGTAGATTGGGGCAAGAAGCTCCTCGGCGATACCGAGCGAGACCAGTCGAACATGCCCGAAGCTCGGGAACGGCGCGTGGAATGCCGATCGCTCACGCGCCAAATCTATCTCGGCGGTGAATGATGCCAAGCCGAAGCCAAATCGACCGTAGATGGTACCTTCGGTAGCCCACAGACAGGCGACCGGCTCGTCGCGAGCATGGCTCGCATCGAGCTGCAATCGCATCATTTCTCGCAGCAGGCCGCGCCGTCTGTGGGTAGGCAGGACTCCGGCAATGGTCACGCCGGCCGCCGGCACCCTCCCGCCGGGGACCGTCAGCTGAAATGGAAAGGCGCCCAGGCCGCCGACAGCGCGACCACCCTCCCATGCCGCGTAGACGCGCTGGGCGGGTAACACGCCGGTCAGTCGCTCCGCTAGGTTTTCATCGGGCGCAGAGCGACCGAAGTAGTACGCGATCGGCGCAATGGCGTGCTTTACTTCTTCCGGCGAGGCGCAAGGCCGAACGTCAACGTCCATGTGGTGCTCGGCGCTCTGGGGTTGATGAAAGCTTCCGCTCATTCAGCAGGTACGCCGGCCTTGCGGAGGCCGACGTAGAAAGTCTGCTCCGCAAGATCGAAATAACTTTGGTGTAATGAAGGTTGAGCCGCCTTGTGGCTGACGATGCTAGTATAGCGCTTGTCGCCGCTCAGTCTCTGGGCTTCGGCGAGCTCAGCCGCAGCGCCCTCGGAGTAGCCCTGGAGCGCATAACCGGAAGCGAGCCAGGCACGAGGGCCGGCAAGCCGCGGATTGGCATTGCGCGCCCTTTCGAGCCACAAAATTGCCTCGTCGTTCCGCGATTGAAGCAGGTGGACCATGCCGATCCGCCAGTACCAGTTGGGCAGACGCGGATCGCGGGGGCTGAGGCGGATGGCAAGTTCCTGGGCCGGTATGGCTTCCTCGATGGCACCGATGAAAAATTTGCACCACCCGAGCGCGGCGATCGCATTTACCCAGTTGCGATTGATGGCGATTGCCGCCTCGTATTCGGGAATGGCTAATTCGAAGCGATTTTGGGCACGCAGGATTTGACCTTTCACAAAATTCACGAGCAGATGACGGGGGGAGTCCGCTACCACCGCCTCGATCAGCTCCTGCGCCTCGGTAATGTCGGTAGCTGGCGCGTCGGTAATCTGGTCGAGCACCCGCTCCGTGAGCGCCAGAGCTAGTAAGGCGCGCGCCTCGATCGAGGCGCTATCGATCGTGAGGGCCCGTCTGAACAGGGCTATCGCGTCGGCAAAGTTCTCCGGGGTTGGCCCGCCGTAATTGTAGAGCGCGGCACGTCCCCTCAGAATGCAGTCGAGAGCATCGGGATGCTCGGACGAACGTGCCGCTTCCGCGCTGATCAGTTCGAGATTGAGTGCTACGGCAATTCTGCTGGTGATGTCGTCTTGGAGGGCAAGCAGCTCAGTGGAATTGTGGTCGAAGCGCTCGGCCCAGATATTCGCGTCGGTTTCCGCGTCGATCAGCTGAACATTGACGCGGGCTCGATTACCCGAGCGTCGGACGCTGCCGCCCAGAACATAGCGGACGTTCAGATCGCGGCCAATCTGCCGTGTATCGACCCGCTTATTCTGATAGGCAAAGGCCGTGTTGGTTGAGATCACGGTCATGCCGGCGATCCGTGACAGATCGGTCGTCACGTCATCGGTGATCGCGTCGGCAAAATATTGATCTTCGCGAGAGTCGCTCAAATTGGTGAAGGGCAACACAACGCTGGACAGGCGCGGTGCGCTCGTATGCGCAGCCGGGACGCCGGCCGACGGTTCGGGTAACTCGGCCGGTGTCGCATCGGAAATGGGCAGAGCCGCGATTGCCGCGGGCCGCAACGCAAAGGCGCGCAGCGGCCGCGCGATATTCTTCACGAGCTGAGCACCAAGATCGTCGAAGCGATAGAGCAGTTTGTCGCGTATCTGTTCGTGCACGGCCCGCGAAATGCAGATGCCGTTGGGCTCGGCTAGGCCCTCCAACCGCGCCGCAATGTTGACGCCGTCGCCGAAGATGTCCTCGGGCTCGGCTATCACATCGCCGACATTGATGCCGATTCGGAACGCGACCTGCCGGTCCTCGGCTACCCCGGCGTTGCGAAGGCTCATCGCGCCCTGCACCTCGACAGCGCACAACACCGCTTCGACGACACTAGGAAACTCCGCAAGCATTCCGTCGCCGGTTGATTTCACAACCCGGCCCTGATGCTGCTTGATCTTCGGACTGAACACTTCCCGAAGATGCCCCATGACAAGCGCGTGCGTTCCTTCTTCGTCGACCCCCATCAGGCGCGAATAGCCGGCCACATCGGCGGCAAGGACCGCAGCGAGACGGCGGGTAGAGGCCATCGCGGGGAACCCCTTGACCGGACGTTGAAGGACTGAAAACTATACCCCGACACGCGCGCGGGTAGAAGGCTTGAACGCTGAGACGCCTTTAGCTCGCCGCCAGGATGTTCGGGGTTGTTCTATCTTTGCGTGCTTTTGGTGTTCCTTCGGTCATATTAGCGCACTAGAATGGGCGCGTGTGCGGAACGGCGGCTAGCGAGATGCTGCCGGGTTGCCGTCGGCGGTGGAGGGGACCGATGCTAATTTCATCCTCATTGCCCAAGTGGCTGCGTCTACCAAGTCGGATCGCTCTGCTGCTTGGGCTGGGTGCGCTTTCTGCCACCGGCGCCAGGGCCGACACGGGAGAGTTTTACTCCGGTCAAGAGCCGGCGCGCGTGCCGCAGCAAAGCGTCAAGGAGTTCGGCGATCTGCTTCTTTGGAGCGAGGGCGAGCGGATTTATGTCGCCGAGCCCGGTACGGACGCTCGGGAGCTCCCTCTCGGCGATACCGCTGAAACGCATCGCCTGCGCCAGCTGCTGCGGCGGGACGGCGCGACCAAAGAATCGCCGCGCGCTCTGCACGACCGCATCATCCTGGTCGGTGGCGGCGGCTCGGGCTTCCAGTGGGCACCCGCGCGGCAGCCAGCCGGCACGGATAAGACGAACCGCTCAGCGACGCTTACGCCGGACAAGCCGCCTGTGCCCGGCTTGACGGCGCCGGTCGGGCAGGCTGGGGTGTTAGAAAAGCGCGCTTTAGGCGCCGGCGACACCAAGAAATGATGTCCTGAGCGAGTCGCTCCACGCTGCCGAACTCGGCTCGGGACCGCCGCGGTGTCGGGCTCGAAGGCGATCTCTCTCGATATAATGTTGAACGAGAGGCTGCCGAAGCGGTTTCGCCGGGGAACGCATCGGCTGGCGACACCGAGCGAGACTCTGGCGCGTGTCCGCCCGCTCGCCGCACGGATGGGAATCACCCGGCTCGGCAACATTACCGGGCTCGATCGGATCGGCATTCCGGTCGCGGTGGCGGTCCGGCCGAATTCCCGCTCGGTCTCGGTATCGCAAGGCAAGGGCCTCGACCTGCCGCAGGCGATGGCCTCGGCCTTGATGGAGGCTTGCGAAGGCTTCCATGCCGAGGAGATCGGCGCGGTGCGGATCGCTGCCTACCGCGATCTCGCACTGTCGGTGACCGTCGTCGACCCGGCGGCTCTTTGCGCCGGCACCAGAAAATTCGATGCCGCCCATTCGATCTCCTGGGTCGAAGGGAACGACCTGCTGCGGGAGGAACCTTGCTGGGTTCCAGCCGAGATTGTACACACCGATTACACATTGCCGCAGCCGGACGACTATTTCCTTGCCGGCTCGAACGGGCTCGCCTCAGGCAATCACCCGACCGAGGCGATCACTGCGGCGCTTTACGAACTGGTCGAGCGTGACGCGGTCGCTTTGTGGATTGCGCGGCCGCTGCGTCGCCGCTCTGCCTGTGCCCTCGACCTTGCCTCCGTCGACGATCCGGATTGCGGCGCGCTCCTTGCTCGCTACGAGGCCGCCGGGATTGGCGTCCGGGTATGGCATGTGACAACCGATATCGGCCTCGCGACGTTCCTCTGCGAAATCCGCGATCTCTCAGCCGGCGATCCGCGGCGGCCCTCCCGATTTCACGGCTCCGGCTGCCATGCCGACCGAGCGATCGCGCTGACCCGCGCCTTGACCGAGGCAGCGCAGACGCGACTCACCTATATCGCCGGCACCCGCGATGACCTATCGTCCGCCGAATACCGAGCGACGCCGGACGACGAGATCCGCGATGCTCTGCTCGATGCGCTGGCATGCGAGACCCCGCCCACCCCACTCGAAGCCGCACCCAGCTTTGTCACTGACGATCTCGGCGAAGATCTGCGCTGGGCGTTGGGCCGCCTCTCCGCAATCGGAATCGATCGCGTCATCGCCGTCGACCTCACCCGGCCGGACTTAATGATCCCGGTCGTGCGGCTGGTGATCCCCGGGCTCGAATGGGACCCGCATCACCCGAACTACCAGCCGGGGCCCCGGGCGTGCGCGGCTGCCGTTCTGTGAGGGCGGTCATCTTCGCCGGGCCGTCTTTGCCACCCAATGCGCGGCTCGCTTGGGGGTTGGATATCGACTGGCGCCCGCCGGTTCGGCAAGGCGACCTCTATCGGGCGGCGCTTGGACGGCCCGCGGTTATTGGCGTCATCGACGGCTATTTCGAGGTGACCCCGACGGTGTGGCACAAGGAAATCCTATGGGCGATGACGCAGGGCATCCATGTCTTTGGTGCGGCCAGCATCGGCGCGCTGCGCGCCGCCGAGCTCGATGTTTTCGGTATGAAAGGGATCGGCCGCATATACGAGGATTTCCGCGACGGCGTTCTCGAAGACGATGACGAGGTCGCAGTCCTGCACGGTCCCGACGAGCTTGGCTATCCGCCGCTGACCGAGGCGATGGTTAACATCCGCGCGACCCTCGCTGCGGCGACGCGGGATGGAATTGTCTCGCGGGGAGCCGTGATGAACCTCACCGTCATCGCCAAGCAACTCTTTTACAAGGACCGCACTTACGAAGCGATGCTGCAGTCCGCCGTCGAATTTGGAATGAGTGCGGATGAATTGACCCGCCTTACCGACTGGCTGCCGCGCGGCCGCGTCGACCAGAAGCGCCTTGACGCCGAAGCGATGCTCGACGCGATCCGCGCCCATCAAGCCGTCGGACCCGGACCGCCTAGAGTTAACTACCAACTAGCCGACACCGCCGCCTGGCAAGCAGCAAGGCGGCACACGCACATGAATGCCACCGGTGGCTAGGGCTCGAAACTCTATATCCATGGGCCAATGCATTGTGCTTTATTATACAAATTTTGCTTGTACCCTGATAAATAGTCATTGGGTATGTCGTGCGAGACACCATTGATTGTGATGGGCAAGTTCGTTAGCTGCGCACTGGTAAGAACATAAAATTTATACATTTCCACGAAGTCCTCGTCGGGCGCGATTGCCCCAAAGTAACTCGCCCAAGGTTGGGCGCGTTGGTACAGCTTCTCCAGATCAATGAGTGCGGCCGGCAAGTGGCCTTGGTCGATAGCCTTATCGATATCCTTAATCTGGGGAGCAAGGAGATGGAGGTCTAGCGCTCCAAAGCCATTCTTCCGTTTTTCCCGGGTCAGGAACAAGCGCCATGGCGGCGGGCGTTGTACCGATTGCTTCCACGAGTAGCTGAAAAAGCTGGGCGTGCCGGGGTTGCTGGTGCAGAGGAAAGTATTTGGGT
>Ga0306923_10007277_pt1 | contig 11016 bp, 10 predicted proteins | sample sta12Can44000108_FD_203841 | JGI IMG/M metagenome (GOLD analysis project Ga0306923, IMG submission 203841) | Lab enrichment of tropical soil microbial communities from Luquillo Experimental Forest, Puerto Rico - statanox.12C.anox.44.000.108 (v2)... | ecosystem: Environmental > Terrestrial >...
CCGCACGCCGGGGCCCGTGACCGCGCGCGCCCGCTGACGCGGGTTCGCGCGCGGTCCCCGGCGGGCTCGCTTCGCTCGCCTATCCTCGCGAGGCGTCCTATACCGCACGCGCTCGGCCGAGCCGCGCTCCGATCACTCGCCCGCCGCCGTCGCCCCGGGCTCGTACGACACGAGGTCGGCGAACGCCCGCCCGACCGCGAAGTCCGTGCTGATGCGGACGACGATGCGGCGGGCGTCGTCGCTGAACCAGACCAGCGTCGGGCTCCGCTCGCTGAACTTCCCGTCGAACCCGGTCGGCACGCTCACCTTCACCGCGGGGAACGTCCCGGCGCGCGTCTCGATCGTCTCCCGACCGACCACCTCCGCGACCACGCTCTTCACGCGCGATCCCGCGAGCACGTGGAACGCGTGCCGCGCCCCATCGCCGAGGGGGAGCGTCCGCAGGCGGTACACGAGCGCCACGAAGTCGAGCGTTCCGTCCGGCACGTCCACCTCGGTCGTGCGCTCGTCCTTCCCCCTCTCCTGCACGGTCGCCTTGCGGGCCTCGCGGTCGTAGCGCGTGTAGTTCGTGTGCCGGTAGTTGATCTCGAGCGCGTCGAGCGACGACGCGCGAGGCAGCCCCGTCGCGACGTCGACGTAGCTCGCGAGCTGCTCCCGCAAAGTCACGAACCCGATCGCCCCGCTCGTCCGGGCCTCGAGGAGGATCGGCAGGAGCTGCCCTTCGGGGCGCCCGACCGAGAGCCGCGCCTTGCCCATCGGCAGGCCGATGTAGGTGATCGCGAACTGCATCCGCTCGAGGGGCGCGAACGGCACGGCGGCCGTCGCGAGGAGCAGGGCCAGCGTGGGACCGATCACGGGGGACCCCCTCCTCCGCGGTCCGCGGGGCGCGTCGCGCGTCGCGCGTCGAGCGCGCACGCCACGAGTAATGTCATCGCGCGCGCCGGGCCAGGGCGCGCCGGGGTCCCGCGCCCGCCGGGGACGCGCGCGCCGCGTCCGTTGCGACGATCGCGGCGGAGCGCCGCCCCGGAGGAGGTCGCAAGGAAGAGGTGAGGAGGAGGCGGGGGCCCGATGCGGCCGGCGGCGCGCGGGCCGCGCGCGACCCGCACGATCCGGTCGCGAACGCACGCTCGCCCACCGGCGGCCGCTCGTCGCGGCCGCCCGGGGCGTCAGCGGAGCGGGGTCAGTAGGTCGGCATCGACGGCGGGGTCGACGGCGTCGTCGGCTGGCCGGTCGGCGCCGCCGCCGGCGTCGCGCTCGAGTCGACCGTCACCGTCCCGTTCGGCGTGTTCATCGCACCCGCGTGATTGCGGCAGAAGAAGGGGACGACGGTCCCGTTGGCCGCGCTCGCCGGGATGGTGAACGTCTTCTGCCCGCCGCTGAAGATGCCGGTGTCGAACTGCACGCCACCGACGGCGCCCGGGACGAAGGTGTTCGCCCTCGCCGCGCTCGTCACGCTGTGCGGCATCGTGTCGTTGTTCACCACGGTGACGGTCCCGCCGGGCGGGACGCGGATGTTGAGCGGCGTGAACGTGAGGTTGGCGATGGTGATGAAGAAGCCGCTCGTCGTCGGCGTCGTCGGCGTCGTTGGCGTCGTCGGCGTCGGCGTGGGCGAGCTCGAGCTGGAACCGTCGGAGCCGCCGCACGCCGCGAGCGCGGCGACGGCGAGCAGGGTGACAACGCGTTTCGAGTCCATGGATCCTCCCTCGGTGTCAGGATCGATGCATCTCCAGCGCGCACGTTACGGCGACCCCCCATCACGCTACCGCCCCGAGACGGAGGTCGGGGTGGAGATCGCAGCCCCGGCGCCGGACGGCGCGCCCACCTGGCCGCGGTCGTTCGCGCCCCAGCATTCCACGCCGCCATCCGCGAGGAGCGCGCAGGTGTGCGCGAGCCCGGTGGCGGGGGCGCGCACCGCCGGGATATTCACCGTCAGAGAACCGCGCGCGCTCGGCGGCGCGCCGAGCTGAGAGTGATCGTTCGCCCCGAAGCACGCGAGCTCGCCGCCCGTCCCGGCGGCGCAGCTGTGCGCCCCACCCGTGGCGGTGGAGGACGGCGTGATCGCGCCCAGCGCGACCGGGTTCGGCTTCGCGAGGATGCCGGGCGCGTTGGCCCCGCCGTTCGACTGACCGCTCGAGTTGTCCCCCCAGCACGCGAGCGCGCCGCCCGCGACCGCGCAGGTGTGCTCCGCGCCAGCCGCGACGGCGGTCGCGCCCGAAGGGATCGCCTGGACCGGGCCTAGCCGGTTCGTCGTGGTGCCGTCGCCGAGCTGGCCGGAGCCGTTCGCGCCCCAGCACCAGGCCGCGGCGGCCGCAACGGCGCAGGTGTGGCGATCCCCGACCGCGATCGCTGTCGCGGGATCGCGCAGGCCGGCGACCTTCACGGGCGAGGGCTGCTGTGCGCTCGTGCCGTCGCCGAGCTGGCCCGACTCGTTGCCGCCCCAGCACCAGATCGCCCCGCCGGACGCGATCGCGCAGCTGTGGCCGTAGTAGGTCCCCACGGCTGCCCCGCGGTTCTCGCCGCCGCCCGCGGCGACGGCCGTGACGTCGCCGAGCCCGGCCACCTTCACCGGCGATGCGCGCAGGGTCGTGGTGCCGTCGCCGACGTCCCCGGTCGAGTTGTTCCCCCAGCAGAAGACCTCGCCCGCCGCGACGGCGCAGGTGTGCACGTCCCCCGCCGCGCCGGCGGGCGCCGGCGACGGCAGGCTCACGTCCACGGGCGTCGGGCGATCGGTGCGCGTGCCGTCGCCGAGCTGCCCCTGGTCGTTCGCGCCCCAGCAGCGGACGCGGCCGCTCGTGGTCACCGCGCACGTGTGCGCGAACCCCGCGGACACGGCGACGGCGCGCTCGCACGCGTCGCCGGCGCGCAGGAACCCGGGCCGGCACTCCCAGCCGCACGCCTGCGAGACGCAGGCGGGCGTGCCGTTCGGATCCGGTCCGGCGTTGGTGCAGACCGCGCAGGTCGGCCCGCAGTGGGAGGCGTCCTCGGGCACGCACGCGCCCCCGCACGCGGCGAGCGTGGCGCCGCACGTCGCGCCGGCGAGGAGGCCCGGGTCCGCGTGCTGATCGACGAGCGTGTCGCCGCAGGCCGCGGCGAGGGCGGCGAGGGCGAGCAGCGCGGGGCGGGCTCGGGTCGTGGCCATCAGAACCCCCAGAGGACGAGCAGGCCGAACGAGGCGGCGGGCCGGAGGACGTCGCTCTGATTGAGCCTGAACCCCTGTACGCCCACGCTCAGATCGACCCCGACGCGGGCCGGGCCAGCGGGTGCGGTCACCATCAGCGCGCCGCCCGCGTAGAGAACGCTCGACCCGAAGCTCCGCCGGTTCTCGAGCCGCTGCGTCGCGTACCCGTAGCCGATCTCGGGGCCGGCCTCGACGAGCACGCGGGACGCGTTCAGCGGGTAGAGCGCGGCGAGCGAGCCGCCGTAGTAGGTGAGGTCGTAGTGCAGCCCGCCGTCGCTCCCGCTCTTGCCCATCCAGTCGAGCTGGGCGCGGAGCCCGATCGGGCCGAGCTCCTTGCGGACGCCGAGCCGCGCCGTGGGCGCCGCCCCGAACCCGGGCAGGGCCAGGGTCGCCACGCCCCCGCCGGCGAAGAGGAGCCCCGGCTTCGGCCCGCCCTTCGCGCGCGCGAGCTCGTAGCGCGTCGGCGCGAGCGGCGGCAGGGACTGCGGCGCGCCGCGCTCGAGCTCGACGTCGCCGCTCGCGTGTCCCTCCGGGGCGCGCCGCTCCACGACGTAGTGGCCGACCGGGAGCGCGAGCGTGATCGGCTTCTCGCCGCCGGCGACCTCGGCGAGGAGGCTCATCGGGCCGCGCAGCACGTAGCGCGCACCTGGATCGCGCGGGATGACGAGGCGCGCGTCGGCGCGCCGGAGGTCGGAGAGCACGACGTCGCCGCGCCCCGACATCTTGAACTCGTAGGTGGCGTGCTGGCCGCCCGCGACCGTCGAGAGCGTCCCCGCGAGCGTCTGGGCCGCGGTGTAGCGGAACGCCTCCGCGAGCGTCACCCGCCCATCCCCGTCGGAATCGCCCGCGCCCCGGAGCGCCACCTCGAGGTGGTGCGTGAAGAAGCTGCCGCCGATGGCGGCCGACTCCTGCGCCGCCTCGCCGACCGCGGTCGAGGCGACGAACGCGGTCCCGCGCACCGTCTCGTCGGGCAGCGCGAAGTCGAGCGCCGGCGCCGGGCTCGCCCCCTTCACCTGCGTGAGGAGCCCCGCCTCGCAGGCGTCGACGATGGCGATCTTCGCGTCCGCGGCCGAGCCCGCGACGATCCTGCGCAGCTCGTCGAACGGGATCCGCTCCGTGCCGAGCTCGATGCCCGCCGCGCTCGCGTGGCCCGAGAAGTAGAAGACGAGGAGCGGGTGCTCCCCCGCGTCGCGCGCCGCGGCGACGCGGGCCTCGGTCGCGGCGAGCGCCTCGCGGACGCGGCCGGCGCCGACGCCGCGGAGGAGGACGACCCGGTCGGCGCTGAAGTCGCCGAGGTCGAGGAGCGCGCGCTCGAATCGCTCCGCGTCCCGCTCCGCGTACCAGAGGCGGGGGCGCGCGGGGTCGCCGGCGTTGCTCCCCACGATGACCGCGAAGCGCGCCGCCGCATGCGCCGCCCCGGGCGCGGCGAGCGCGGAGGCGAGGGCGAGGGCGAGGGCGGCGGCGGAGCGGGTCACAACCGCTTCTCGAGGAGGAGCGTCGCCTGCGCTGCGTCGGGCGGGAGCCCCGTGAGGCGGGCGCCGGCGCGGACGCGCGCCTCGCCGCCGCCGGCGGCGTCGTGCGCGGCGCGCTCCACGTCCGGGAAGGTGAGCGGCGCGGCCGAGCAGACCGCGAAGATCCGCTCCGGCCCGGCGCGTCCGTCGAGGACGGCGCCCCCCGGCAGCGCGCCCGCCTGGGCGACGTGGGCCGGCGCGTCGCCGCTCGCCGGGTACAGGCGCGAGACCTGGCCAGCGGCGTCGACCGAGACCACCCAGAGCTGGCACGGGTGCGCCGGCCGGACCTGGAACCGGACCGCGGCGCTCGCCGGGACCGAGGTCCCGTCCGCGGCGGCGCGCGCGCCGTCGGGCGCCTGGACGAACACCGCGAGCGAGAGCTCCCCGCCCTTTGCCCCGACGTAGTCCCGGGGCGGGCGGCCCACGAGGAACAGCGCGGCCGCGGCCGCCGCGGCGAGCGGCGCCGCCGCGAGCGTCCAGCGCGGCACGCGCACGAGCCGCCCCGGCCGGGTCCGCGCGACGACCGCGTCGACCGTCGCGGGGAAGACCTCGCGCTGGAACTCCTCGCCCTCGCGGCGCATCTCGTCGAGCCGCGCCGCGCAGCGGGGGCAGCCGGCGAGGTGGGGCGCGAGCGCGGTCGCACCGCTCGCGAGCAGGTGGCGCTCGAGCTCGAGGTCGGACGGGCAGCGGCTCATCACTCCCTCCCGCCGAGGAGCGTCCGCGCGGAGTCGAGGAACCGCGCGAGCTTCCGGTGGACCGTCTTCCGCGAGATGCCGAGGGCACCCGCGAGCTCCTCGTGCTCCATGCCGTCCACGAGGACGCCGACCGCGATCGCCTGCGTCTGGACGTCGAAGCGCGCCAGCACCTCCCGCGCGAGCCGACGCTCCGGGAAGGCGTCGCGCGCCGCAGGGGCGACGTCGAGCCCGCCGTCGAGCGGCTCGTCGCGGTGACGGCGCGCCGCGCGGCGGAGGTTCAGGCAGTGGTTCGTCGCCACGCGGTAGATCCAGGGGAGCGCGGTCTCGCGGTCTGCGAGCTTCCCGATGTCGCGGACCAGCCTCACGAACACCTCCTGCGTGGCATCCCTCGCCGCGTCCCGGTCGCGGAGCAGGCGCAGGCAGCGCCGGTACACGGCCGGACCGAACTCGCGGTACAGCCTGGCGACGCGCTCGCCGTGCTCGGACGCCGTTCCGGCCTCCATGCCCGTCTTCCTTCAGTCGCGGCCGCCCCGTGTCCACCTCCGCTCGGGCCGCTCATCCCTGCGCTCCCCCAGCGCTCGCCGGAGGACGCGCCGCGCGCGGTGCAGCCGGACCTTCGCCGCACCCTCGCTGATGCCGAGCCGCGCCCCGACCTCAGCCAGCGCGAGCCCTTCCACGTGCCGCAGGCGGAGGACCTCGCGGTGGGCCGTCGGCAGGCAGGCCATCCCGAGGCGGACCCGCGCGAGCGCCTCGCGCAGCGCCGCCGCCTCGTCCGGCGGTGAAGCCTGCGACGCCACGCCGTCGAGCCCCGTCCAGGCGGGGCGCGGCTCGCGGCGCGCGCGCCGGGCGCGCATGCGCGCCTCGTTCAGCGCGATGCGGGTGAACCACGTCGAGAACGCCGCGGCGCCGTCGAACGTGCGAAGCCCGACGAACGCCTGGAGGAGGGCCTGCTGCACGACGTCCTCGACGTCCCCCTCGTCCCGGAGGACCGTTCGCGCGGCGTGACGGGCTCGCCCCGCGTGACGTCGCACCAGCACCTCGAACCGTGCGGACGCGCCGGCGCGCACCTCGCGGACGAGCTCCTCGTCCGTCTCCGCGCCGACCGCTGCTGCCCGCGCCTCGCGCATCCACCTCACCCGCCTCGCTGTGGTTGGACACGCGGCGACGGCGCCGCGGGACACACTGCGCCCCGTGGTCCCCGCCCGGGCACCGACCCGCGCGCAGCTACTCCAGCGTGAAGCCGGCGCGCCCTCGCCTCGCCGTGCGCCGCTCTCATGGGCAGCGGGTGCTGCCGGGCGTGGCCCGACCGATCTGCGCGGCCCATGTTTGCGGTCCTCGTCACCGACAGGGTGGGTGCAGCCGGCAGGCCTGCCGGCTGGCGCTGCAACGGGGCGCCGCGCGAGCGGCGAAACGACGGAGGAGGGAACGGATGAAGCTGCGGACGATGATGGTGCTGGCTGGTGCACTGGCGCTCGGCGCGGCAGGCGCCTACGCGCAGAGCGGCGGGTCGAGCGGCTCGACGGGATCCGCGGGCTCGATGGGCGGATCCTCGACGACCGGCTCGGACACGTCCGGGTCGACGGGGTCGGGCAGCGGGTCGGCGTCCGATCAGGGCACGGGCTCGACGGGCTCCTCGATGTCGCCGTCGAGCTCGCAGGACACGACCGACACGACGGGCACGAGCGAGGACGAGCGCAGCAAGAAGAAGAGCTCCAGCGGCTCGAGCGGCAGCGGCTCGACGCCGAGCACGGGCGCGGGCTCCGCCGGCACGGGCTCCGACACGGGCTCGATGGGCTCCGGGACGTCGGGCTCCACGGGCGACACGGGCTCCGCGGGCAGCTCGGAGTCCTCGACCGGGACCGGCAAGTAGGCGTCGGCTCGAGAAGATCTGCGCGGCGCGGGTCCGGGAGCTCGGGCCCGCGCCGCGTCGCGCGTGGGGGGCCGACGCGCCCTCACGAGGGATCAGATCCCGGCGGTGCGCAGGGCGAGGCGCGCGACGCCGCCGAGCGCCATCACGAGCACCGGGTTCACGCGGAAGCGCGTCAGCGTGAGGAGCGCGGCTCCCGCGATCGCGAACTCGGACGGCCCCTGGAGCGAGCCGCCGAGCGTGAGCGCCGCCGCGGCCATGAGCCCGACGACCGCCGGCGTGAGGCCGCGCAGCGCGGCGCGGACGGAGCGGCGCGAGCGGACGCGCGCGAGCCACGCGCCGATCGCCACGACGAGCAGGAGCGGCCCGGAGAAGACCGCGACCGTGGCGACGAGCGCGCCGAGGGCGCCGTGGACGAGGTAGCCGATGAACGTCGCCATGAGCAGCACGGGCCCGGGCGTGAGCTTCCCGATCGACACCGCGTCCGCGAACTGCCGCTCCGTCAGCCAGTGGGCCGAGAGCGCCGTCGCCTTGAGGTTCGGGATGATCGCGAACCCGCCGCCGTACGCGCCGAGCCCGGCGCGCACGAGCAGGATCGCCATCGTCGCGAGCACGCCCACCGAGGCCGGGCCGAACAGCCAGGCGGCGGGGAGCGGCGTGCGCGTCGGCCCTCGCATCGGCGGCGCTTCGTCGTCCGGCGCTGCGCGCTCGGCGGGGGGCAGGAACGGCGCGCCCTCGTCGGGGAGGGCCACCGGCGGCGACGGGCGGCGGCCCAGGCGGCGGATGCGCGCCAGCCGGAAGCGCTTCAGCACGAGGTCGAGGACCAGGCCGGCGCCGATCCCGAAGGCCGCGACCTCGCCCGCGGAGGCCGCGCCGCCCGACGCGAAGAGCAGGGCGGACGCGGCGACCGCCATCTGCCATGGGCGCGCGACGGCGGTCCGGACCATCTGCAGCGTGATCGACACCACGACGCCCACGACGGCCGCGTTCAGCCCCGCGAGCAGCGGCTCGAGGCGCGGAGCGACGCCGACGTGGACGTAGAGCGCCGCGAGGACGGCGACCAGCAGCGCACCGGGCGCGATGAAGGCCGCGTACGCGACCAGGGCGCCAGTCGCGCCGTGGAAGCGGAGCCCCGTGTAGGCGAGCGCGTTGGCGGCGGCGCCGCCGGGCAGCATCTGCGCGACGGTCGCCGTGACGTCGAACTCCCGATCCGTCAGCCAGCGGCGGCGCACGACGAGCGCGTCGCGCATCTGGCCGAGGACGGAGATCCCCCCGCCGAACCCGATGGCGCCGAGCAGCGCCGACGTCCGCGCGAGCGCGGCGAGGGACGGCTTCGCGCGGCGGCCGGGGGCGGGGCTCGTCGTCACGGCGTCCGCTCCCCGGGCGGCCCGCGGAGGCGCTCGCACGTCCACATCGCTTCGAACACCGCTCGAGTCGGCATGGCTCCGCGCCTCTCGGGGCTGCTCCCCGCGGCGGTGCGGAGCTTGCCTCTCCGCGGCGCAGGGCGCCAGCGCTCCGTGATGACCGGCAGCGCCCTGGACGTCCTGGCGCCCTGGGCGACGCCCGCCCGACCACCCGCTCGCATCGGCTCGCAGCGCCGCGGCCTCCGTCCGGCGGCCCAGCCTTCCCCGTCGTCCCTCTGGCGCGCGCCCACCAGCGGGAACATGCTCGGGCCATGCCCGTCCACCTCTCGCCGGCCGACCTCCAGCAGCTCGGGGAGGCGAAGCGCGCGCTCGAGACCCCCAGCGTCGCCGTGCAGCTCGCGGCCCGCGTCGGCAAGCCGATCGAGGTCCTCGTCTCGCGCCTCCCCGAGCGCACCCGGGCGTTCGTAGGGTCGGCGACCCGCGCGGCGCTGGAGCGCGCGCTCGACCTCGCGATCCGCTCCCTCGAGCCCGCGCGCTCGCCCCTGGCGGCGAGCGACCTCGCGCACCGGGCGGCGGTGATGGCGACCGGCGCGCTCGGCGGCGCGCTCGGCCCGGCGACGCTCGCGCTGGAGCTGCCGTTCTCGACGGCGCTCATGCTCCGCTCGGTCGCGGAGCACGCCCGCGCGCAGGGCGAGGACCTCGCCGACCTGCGCGTCCGGCTCGAGTGTCTCGGCGTCTTCGCCATGGGCGGTCGGGCGGCGAGCGACGACGCCGCGGAGTCCGGGTACTTCGCGGTGCGCGTCGCGCTCGCGCAGGCGGTCTCGCGCGCCGCCGAGCACCTCGGCGCGCGCGTGGTCGCGGACGCCGCGGCCGACCGGAGCGTGCCCGTCGTCGCGCGGCTCGTGGGGCTCATCGGCGAGCGCTACGGCGCCGCGGTGATGGAGAAGGCGGCCGCGCAGCTCGTCCCGGTGCTCGGCGCGATCGGCGGCGCCGGCGTGAACGCCGTCTTCATGCAGCACTACCAGCGGACCGCCTGGGGCCACTTCACCGTCCGCCGGCTCGAGCGGACCTACGGGGAGGAGCCGGTGCGCGAGGCGTACGACCTCGAGCCGGTGTAGACCGAGGTCACGATCGCGGGCGCTCGCACGACAGCCGCACGACGGTCCCGTCCTCCGTGCCCGCGAGCAGCGCGTCCCCGCTCCGCGCGACGGCCGAGATCGCGAGCCGCTCGAGCCCGCGCGGGCGTCCGACCTCGAGCGCGGCGCCGCGCGCGGTCGCGAGCACGAGCCCGCCGCCCTGCGTCCCGAGCGCGACGCCCGCCCCGGTGGCGGCCGCGGCGCCCGGGTTCACCTGGTCCGCGGCCGGATCGGCGAGGCGAACCGCCGAGACGGCGCCGTCGTCGCCGAGCCGCACGAGCCCCCCGTCGTCGGTCCCGGCGATCGCGCCGCCGTCGAGCGGCGCGAGCGCGGTGACGACGTTCGTCGCGGCGGGCGGCGCGCCGAAGACGAGCGGGTGCCAGGACGCGGTGCGGGCGAGAAGCGGCGCCTCGAGGTTCGCGAGCGGGACGGCGTAGGCGCCCGCCGGCGTTCCGATCCAGAGGCGCGCGCCGCTCGCCGCGAGCGCGGAGACGCGGAGCGGCTCGCCCTCCGGCCCGGTGATCGCGAGCGGCTCGGCACCGCGCTCCGCCGTCACGCGGAAGACGCCGCGTGCGGTCCCCGCGTAGAGCCGGCCGCGCGACACGACGAGGGCGGTCACCCCCTCGCCGTCGAGCGCGGCGAGCGCGCGCCGCTCGCCGTCGAGCGCGACGAGGCCGCCCTGCGTCGCCGCCCAGACCAGGCCGTCGTGCTCCGCGAGCGCGTTCACGAACTGCTCCCGGCCCTCGAGCCCCGCGACCGCCGCCGCGCCGCCGTCGGGCGCGATCCGGACGATGCCCTGGTCGAACGTCCCGACGACGAGCGCGCCGTCCGACGAGGCGAGGACGGCCGCGACGCGCCGGCCCACGCGCGCGAGCTCCTCCGCGCGGCAGGGTGGGAGCTCGGCGAGCGTGACCCCCGGCGGTGGCGCGAGCGACGGATCGGTCGCGACCGGCACGGCGAGGTGGCGCGCGCGGGCGCGCTCGTGCCAGGCGACCGCGGCGAGCGCCGCCGCGCCGAGTACGGCGACGGCGAGGAGCGCCCGCCCGCCACGGCGCGGCCGGGACGGCGCGAGCCGGGCCGCCGCGCGCGCAGAGGACGGCGCGAGGACGATCCGCAGCAGGCGGTCGCGGCGAGCCCGGCCCCGTGCCTGCGCCAACCCCGCCAGCCCGAGCGCGGCAGCGACGCCGAGCGCGAGCGCGAGGGGAGCCGCGCCGGCGCTCGCGAGCCGCGCCCCCTCCCCGCCCGGCGGGGCGATCGCGACGTCG
>Ga0306923_10007279_pt1 | contig 11013 bp, 11 predicted proteins | sample sta12Can44000108_FD_203841 | JGI IMG/M metagenome (GOLD analysis project Ga0306923, IMG submission 203841) | Lab enrichment of tropical soil microbial communities from Luquillo Experimental Forest, Puerto Rico - statanox.12C.anox.44.000.108 (v2)... | ecosystem: Environmental > Terrestrial >...
TCACGAAACCGCCCGTCGTCGCGTTCGGCAACGATGCTGTTCGCCGGAAGGGCGACAGCCTGCTCCGAGCCCCCGAATTGCGGATCATCGCGGCTGCCTCGATGCGGCGTTCAGCATCTCCTCAAGCGCCCGAACCGGCACCCTGAGCAGCTTTCCAATTTTGATTGTCGGGATGTCGCCGCGCTTGGCGGCCTCATAAGAACCGTTCCGGCTAAGCCCGAAGTACTCCTTGCCGGCCTTGGGGACCGACAGCGTCAGCGATTCGTTGTCAGACATCAGCATTTTCCTCTAAATATTGGTTGGGGTCATATATGACCCCAATGAATGAAATAGGACTACTTTAATTAATTGTCAATGGGGTCGCTTGTGACCCCAAATACTTTGTGGTACTGTTCTGTTGTTCGCAATTCGGAATCAGGCGATGCAGCGTAAATTGACAGATCAGGTCCAGTTAAAGCTACGCTTCGACGAGAAGCTAAGGCGCAAGCTTGAGCGCGCCGCTGAACGCAACGACCGTTCAATGAATGCGGAAATCGTGCATCGGCTGGAGCGGTCGCTTCAAGATGAAGAAATCCTGACAGAAATTCGCAACGAGCTTGCCGCTATGAAGAAAGCAATGATGGAAACGCAAGAAGAGCAGTTCGCAAAACTCTACGAGCAATGGAAAGAGGAGGAGGCTGCAGACAGGCTGGCGGACAGTCAGCTGGACGACCCGGATTACCACGAGGGCAGATAAATGAAGGGCCACATCCAGCAGCGCGGCAAGAACTCGTGGCGCCTCAAGTTCGATGCCGGCCGCCCCAATGACGGCGTTCACAAAATCAAGCAAGAGGTTGGTGCCGCGATCAAAGGTACGTCTCGGCAGGAGGTACATTAATGACGGGGCACATCAGGCGACGAGGCGCCAACTCTTGGGAGATCAAGTTCGATGTCGGCACCGACCCTCTCACCGGTCGGAGACGCACCCGTTACGCTACATTCAAAGGCACGAAACGAGCGGCGGAAGTCGAGCTAGCTCGTCTAGTTGCCCAGCATGCTGCCGGGGAAGGCGTCGATCCTACGAAGGCGACGCTCCGCGATTTCCTTGACCGTTGGGAGCGGGACTGGGCGGCAACGAACGTCAGCCCCAAAACTTTGGAGCGCTACAAGCAGCTATTGCGGCTCTACGTCGATCCGTACATGGGTGCATTTCGAATCCAGAAGCTTCGGGCAGTTCACTTGAACGAGCTTTATGCCACTCTGATGCGATCGGGCGGTAGCCGCAGCGCGACATTGGCGCCCCGCACCGTTGGCCACGTCCACCGTGTTCTCCATCGGGCGCTAGGTCATGCGGCGACTTGGGGTGTAATAGGCCAGAACGTCGCGTCTTTGGTCTCCCCTCCCCGCGTACCTGATGCGGAAATCCAGATCATCAGCGAAGAGCAGATTGGGGTCCTCTTGCGCCACCTGGAGGGCCGGTCACTGCGAGCGATCGTTTCGTTTCTTTTAGGGACTGGCGCCCGCCGTGGCGAAGCACTTGCGCTCCGGTGGGCTGATGTCGATTTCCACAAGAGCACGATCCGAATTGAGCGCTCGCTGGAGCAGACGAAGGGCAGCTTGCGGATCAAGTCACCCAAGACGAAGCACGGTCGCCGGACGGTGACGATCTCAAGATGGCTGGCCGCCGAACTGAAGGCCCACAGGGCACGTCAGGACGAGCGCCGGCTCGCTTTAGGTTTGGGCGGGGCTCCTGACGACAGCCCTGTCTTCGCGCGTTGGAACGGCGAGTTCCGGGATCCTAACCGGCTCAGCCAAGACTTCGGGACGATGATGGAAGATCTCGGCATGGATTGCACCCTTCACGGGCTTCGGCACACGCACGTTTCGCAGTTGATCGCCTCTGGTCTGGACGTGCTCACCATCAGCCGGCGAATCGGACACGCCTCCCCAGCCATCACGCTTTCAGTTTACGGGCACATGTTCGCAAACACTGACGCGCGCGCTGCGGAGGTCTTGGACGCGACATTTGCGAAGATCGGCGGCAGTACAGATTGAGAACGAATTTGCTACCCCTCCGGTGGCAATCCGGTGGCAATCCGGTCTAGCTGCGCCTGTAAGTGGTTGATTTTGCTGGAGGCCACGACCAGAATTGAACTGGTGTAAACGGTTTTGCAGACCGCTGCGTAACCACTCCGCCACGTGGCCCCACTGGGGCGCACTCATATACGGCCTCTTCTGAAGAGGCAACCGAGGGGTCCTCAGCCCCTTTTGTAGCGCCGGAAATCGCGCTTACGGCGCGGTTTTGGCCACGGTGCGAGCTCCGGCATGGTTCCCTGCACGTCGCGATATCGTGCCAACATCCGCTCGAAACTGGATTTTAGCGCAACGTCGATCTCTGGCCGTTTTTCGAGGCGCGCAATCAACATTGCGGCAGCTTCGATGGTCGAAAGCCCGTCCCGGCGCGGCTCCCGCCGCAACTTCCCATAAGCCGATGGCCGTGTTGGTCCTAAAACGACGCGCTGGCATTTCAGCATCCAGGGGTTGCGCCACCACAAGGCTTTCGCCTGGCTCCAGGTGCCATCGAGCAGCACCACACCCTCGATCCGCTCCAGGATGGCGCGCTGATGATCAGCTACTCCGCCCTTCCGGTTGAGCGCTACGATATCGCTCTCGGTATCGAGGCTCGCTACGTTCGCCGACCCGAGATAGAGCACGGCCCAGCGTGAGGGGTCGACGACCGGACGGCCCAGCGCTTTGGAGAGACTGGGCCAGGACAGCCCAACCTTGACGACTGCGTTCGCAAAATGCCGCGCGGTCAAACGCGCCGTGCCGAGCGCCCTGTCCTGCTCCTGCGGATGCTGCAGGATCAACAGCGAGATCCGGCTCTCGATCGGCGTGACGCAGTCACAGATGCAAAGCGGCAGCGGCTTCAGGCAGTGCGGGCAATCCATCACGGCTGCCGCCGCGCTGTTATTTTCAGCAAGATCCGACATAGGGCCGCCTATACGCTTCGTCATCCCGCGCTTCAACCAAAGCAAGACTCTCCCGCAGGCTTCGCGCTGAAACTCGACCGTTGCCCGCCGAGCCGGCAGAGCCGACGCTCGCCGCGACGCTCTATTTTGGTGAACTCACGCGCGCGCCTGGAGACACTGTTTCAGATGCCGCGCCATGGCCATGCGCTGCCGAACTCTCGAGACCGATCCAAAGAGTCCCTCCTTGCTGCCACCTTCAGCGAGCAGCGATCGCCCTTGACAACCTCGGCGCTGCTGCGATCCCTCGTTTCGCTGCCGCTTCCTGCCCTCGTTGGTGGCACGCGGAAATGCCGCACTGCGAACGCCTCCAATACCTCCTTGGCGGGCGATGGAACCCGCGCTTATATAGTCGACGGCGCTGACCACTGGTGGTGGTTCGATGAAGGCCGTCGCTCGTCCGAGCCTTTGAGGCTGGCCTCTGGATCAAGCGCCGCGGTCTTGATGGGGCTTTTCATGCCAAACCTGATTCGGGTGACCCCGGACAATATCGACACCGTGCTTGCCGATCTGCCGCGCATGGCCCGGCTCGCGCTTGGCTTCGCCGCACGGCTCAGACGCGGCACGCTCGACGTCACCCTGCCCGACAGCCGCGTGATCCGGCTGGGCGGCCTAGAGCCGGGTCCGGCCGCTGCCATGACCCTCGCCAATTATGACTTCGCCGCGCGCCTCATCAACGGTGGAGACATCGGTATTGCCGAAGCCTATCTCAACGGCGATTGGGACACGCCCGACCTCACGCAGTTCCTTTACCTGTTCTGCGTCAACCACGAGCTCATCCAGGCAATGCTAGGCGACAAGCCGCTGATGCGCTTCGTCCAGATCGTGCGGCATTGGTTCAACCGCAACACCAGACGGCAGGCGCGCCGGAACATCTACGCGCACTACGACATCGGCAACGCCTTCTATTCCGCCTGGCTCGACCCCGGCATGACGTATTCCTCGGCCCTCTATGAAGGTGATACCGTCGACCTCACGGCCGCGCAGAACAACAAGTACCGCAGGCTTGCGGAGGCGATCGACCTGCAGCCGGGGCAAAGGTTGCTCGAGATCGGATGCGGATGGGGCGGCTTTGCGGAGTATGTCGCCAAGACCTTCGGCGCCAGGGTGGTCGGATTGACCATCAGCAAGGAGCAGCGCGATTTCGCACAGCGGCGCATCCACGAAGCGGGCCTTGCCGAGAAAGTCGAAATCAGGCTGCAAGACTATCGCGACGAGCGTTCTCGCTATGATCGGATCGCTTCCATTGAGATGATCGAAGCGGTCGGCGAGCAGTTTTGGCCAAAGTATTTTTCGCAATTGCGTGACCGGTTGCTGCCCGGGGGCCTCGCCGGCATTCAGGCGATCACCATCCAAGACAGCATGTTCCAGCACTATCGCCGCGAGGTCGACTTCATCCAGCGATATGTCTTCCCTGGTGGCATGCTGCCGTCACCCGCGATCCTCAAATCGCTCGGCGACCGGTTCGGCGTCCCCGTCATCCGCGAGCGCATCTTCGGGGAAGATTATGCCAAGACGCTCGCAACCTGGCGAAACAATTTCCGCGCGGCCTGGCCGAACCTGACCAAGCTCGGCTTCGACGATCGCTTCCGCCGGTTGTGGGAATATTACCTCGCGTACTGCGAGGCCGGTTTCCTCTCGGGGAACATCGACGTGCGTCAGGTCGTCTTCGCCAAACAGCGATGACCGTCGCGCTTGTGTACCTGATGAGGGTCATTTAGGGTCGCCAAAAATCCCCAGGAAACCCCGAGCAGAATCCCTCATATGATCTTCAACAAAGACGTTATCGAAGCGATCGGTAACACGCCGCTCATCAAACTCAAGCGCGCCTCTGAAGCGACGGGATGCACCATTCTGGGCAAAGCCGAGTTCATGAACCCGGGCCAGTCCGTGAAGGACCGGGCGGGCAAATGGATGATACTGGAAGCCGAGAAGCGCGGCGAACTCAAGCCCGGCGGTCTCGTCGTGGAAGCCACTGCTGGCAACACCGGCATCGGGCTCGCGGTGGTCGCGAGTGCACGCGGCTATCGCACGATGATCGTTATCCCGGAGACGCAGAGCCAGGAAAAGAAGGATATGCTCAGGCTGTGCGGCGCCGAGCTCGTCGAGGTGCCCGCCCTGCCCTACGCTAACCCGAACAACTACCAGCATGTCGGCCGGCGCCTTGCCGATCGCCTGCGCAAGAGCGAGCCGAACGGCGTGTTGTTCGCCGACCAGTGGAACAATCTGGACAACCCGAAGGGGCACTATGAATCGACCGGCCCCGAGATCTGGCGGCAGACCGAGGGCAAAATTGACGGCTTCATCTGCTCTGTCGGCACCGGCGGGACGCTCGCCGGCGTCAGCCGGTACCTGAAGGAAAAGAACAAGGATGTGGCAATCGCCTGCGCCGATCCGCCGGGTGCGGCGATGTACGAGCTGTTCAAGCACGGAGAGGCCAAGGCGACGCCAGGCAGCTCGATCTCCGAAGGCATTGGGCTCGGCCGCGTGACGGCGATCATTGAGACAGCGAAGGTCGACGATGCCTATCTCATTCCCGACGAAGAATCGGTGAACGTCATTTACGAGCTGACGGAACACGAAGGCCTGTGCCTCGGCGGCTCAAGCGGCGTCAATGTTGCCGGCGCCATCCGTCTCGCCAGAAAGCTCGGCCCCGGCAAGACAATCGTCACTATCCTCGCCGACTCCGGCAGTCGCTATCAGTCGAAATTGTTCAATCCGGATTTCATGCGATCGAAGAAGCTGCCGGTGCCGGTATGGCTGGAGAGGCGCATCAAGGTTGAGGTGCCGTTCGAGTAGCGAAGGTTGGCGATTTGAGATTCGCCATTCATTCAATGCCGCAAGATCTGGCTGAGGAAGAGTTTGGTCCGCGCGTGCTGCGGATTGGCAAAAAATTCCTGCGGCGTGTTCTGCTCGATCACCTGTCCCGCGTCCATGAAGACGACGCGATTGGCAACCTCTCTGGCAAATCCCATCTCGTGAGTCACAACCAGCATGGTCATGCCTTCCTTGGCAAGATCGACCATGGTGTCGAGCACTTCCTTGACCATTTCCGGATCGAGCGCCGAGGTCGGCTCATCGAACAGCATGACCTTCGGATTCATGGCGAGCGCGCGGGCGATCGCGACCCGCTGCTGCTGACCGCCCGACATCTGGCCCGGATATTTGTTGGCTTGATGCGGAATCTTGACCCGCTCTAGAAATTTCATCGCGGTTGCCTCCGCGTCCTTCTGCGGGATATTGCGCACCCAGATCGGCGCCAGCGTGCAGTTTTCCAGAACCGTCAGATGCGGAAACAGATTGAAGCTCTGGAACACCATGCCGACTTCGCGGCGCACTTCGTCGACACGCTTCAGGTTCGGTCCGAGATCGATGCCGTCGACGCTGATCTCACCTTCCTGAAATTCCTCCAGCGCATTGATGCAGCGGATCAGCGTCGACTTGCCCGAGCCGGAGGGACCGCAGATCACGATGCGCTCGCCTCTTCCGACCGCAAGGTCGATGTCGCGCAGCACGTGGAAATCGCCGTACCATTTGTTGAGACGGGAAATGCTGACAATCGGGTTCTCGGCCATGTTGGTCTCAATGTCTCAATTGCGTCGATGCGCATTAAGCCTGTTCTCCACGAACAACGAATAACGCGACATGCCAAAGCAGAAGGCGAAGTAGATCATTCCGGTGAATGCAAAGCCCGTGAACAGGGTCGTCGGCGTCGCCCAGTTCGGGTCCGAAAACGACGCCCTGAGCTGCCCGAGCAGGTCGAACAGCGCAACGATCGAGACCAGGGAAGTATCCTTGAACAGCGCGATGAAGCTGTTGACGAGACCTGGGATGACGTGGCGCAGCGCCTGCGGAAGGACGATCAGCGCCGTCGTCTTCCACCAGGAAAGTCCGAGCGCGCTCGCCGCTTCGCTCTGGCCGCGCGGGATCGCCTGCAGCCCGCCGCGCACGACTTCCGCCTGGTAGGCCCCGGCAAACAACGCGATGCCGATCAGCGCCCGCACGAGGCCGTCTACGGTGAAATTGCCCGGCAGAAACAAGGGCAGCATGTAGGTTGCGAAAAACAGCACGGTGATCAGCGGCACGCCGCGCCAGAATTCGATGAAGGTGACGGAAAAGACCCGGATCAGGGGGATCGTCGAGCGGCGCCCCAGCGCCAGCGCAATCCCGATCGGCATCGAGGCGACAATACCGGTAATGGAGACGACGAGCGTTACCAGGAGCCCGCCCCAGAGCCTGGTGTCGACAATCGGCAGGCCGCCGCGGTCAAGACCCATCGCCCCGATCACGGCTGCGATGCAGGCGAAGGTCACAAGGCTTAAAGTCAACGGCCGCCAACCGGCGCGGGCGCCGCCGTTCAGGAAAAACGCGAGCAGCGAGACCACAGCGGCTGTGATCGCGAGATCGATCCACACCGGACGTCCCGCGGACTGGATCTGATCGCGCAGCCAGAGGAGCGGCCAGAGCACGAGCGAGATGACTGTGCCGAGGAAGACCATCAATTTTCCCACAAGCCACAACACTGAGCCGACCACCGGCGCCGAGGCGCTGGCGCGCTTCAGCGCTTCCCCGGCGCTCGCGACGCTGTCGGCGAAGCTCGACAGCAGGTTCGCAATCCAGCTCACGGCAAAGCCGTTCAGACCGCCCCCATGCAGAAGGAAGAACGCAACCACCGGAAAGGCGATGAAGAACAATCCGGCTGATAAGCCCTTCGCCGGCAGTCGCGGGATCAGCAGCGGAAGCAACAACAGGGCGGCGAGCGCAAAAGTCAGATTGACTCGCCAGCGTTCCGGCTCCGGATAAAATCCATAAATGAATTGCGTGAATTTTGCGCTGATATAGGGCCAGCACGCGCCCACCGGATGGCCGGCATTCTGCTCCAGACAGGCGTTGCGGTCGCTACCGCTCCAGACCGCATCGACCAACAGGAATTTCACCGCCGGAATCACGGTGAACCAGATCAACGCCACACCCACAATGGTGAACAGGATATTGGTCGGCGAATTGAACAGCCGCGTACGCAAGAAGCCGATGAAACCGGTCGTCTTGACCGGTGCCGGTCGCTCGTCAACGAGCTCCTTGCGGACAAATGACGTGATGGCGATGTCGCTCATGTACCGAGGCTCCGGCTAAGCCGCCATCCATAGAAGCTCATGATCGCGCTCGTAACGAGCGAGATCAGCAGGTAAACGCCCATGGTGATGCCGATGATCTCGATCGCCTGTCCGGTCTGGCTCAACGTCGTGCCGGCAAAAACCGAAACCAGGTCGGGATATCCGATGGCAACCGCAAGCGAGGAGTTCTTTGTCAGATTAAGATACTGGTTGGTCAACGGCGGCAGGATCACCCGCAACGCCTGCGGCACCACGATCTGGCGCAACACCGAGCCACGCTTCAAACCCAGCGACAGGCCCGCCTCCATCTGACCCCTGTGGACCGACAAAATGCCGGCGCGCACGATCTCGGCGATGAAGGCCGCAGTATAGGTCGACAGCGCCACCAGGAGCGCCACGAATTCGGGAATGACGCGCGAGCCGCCCGCAAAATTGAAGCCTCTGAGCACCGGCCATTCGAGGACAAAAGGTGCGCCGAACACCAGCCCGCTCACAAGCGGCAACCCGATCAGGAGGCCAATCACATAGGGCCAGATCGTGATCGACCTGCCCTTCCCGAACAATTGAGCCCGTGCATAGGCCCGCAACGCAAACGAGACCAGGATCGCAAGCACGACCGAGATCGTAAACGGCAGCAGCCCGGGCTCGCCGATCGGCGTCGGAACGATCAGACCGCGGTTGTTGAGAAAGAAAACGCCGAACAACGATATGCTCTGCCGAGGGCCGGGCAAGGCTGCAAGCACCGCGAGATACCAGAACAGGATCTGAAACAGCAGCGGCAGGTTGCGTATCAGTTCGACATAAGCGCCGGCCACCCGCGAGATCAGCCAGTTCGGCGAAAGCCGGCCGAGAGCCACGATGAACCCGATCACGGTTGCAAAGAAAATGCCGATGACCGAGACAAGGAGCGTATTGAGCAGTCCGACCAGGAAAACGCGGGTGTAGCTGTCCGAGCCCGAATAGGGGATCAGATTCTGGCTGACGTCGAATCCGGCCGTGTTCTTCAGAAAGCCAAATCCGGAGGTGATGTGTTGAGTTTCCAGATTGGCGCGGGCATTGGCTGCGATCTCAAACCCGATCCACGCCAGTAGAATGACGAACGCGACCTGCAGGGCAAATCCGCCCCAGCCCGCGCGACCGCCGAGCGCGCGCTTCAGCCGAAGCCCAAACTGCAGCGGTGGTGACCGGGGCTGTATGCTCATTGCCGCAGCCTTCAGGCCTGGCGACAGTCAGCGGATCGGCGGCGCGTATTGGATTCCGCCCTTGTTCCAGAGCTGGTTGAGTCCTCGGGTAATCTGCAGCTTCGAGCCCGAGCCGACGTTGCGGTCGAAAGACTCGCCATAGTTACCGACCGCCTTGATGATCCGGTAGAACCAATCCTTGGTCAGCCCTAGCTGTTCGCCGAGATTGCCGTCGGTGCCGAAAGCGCGTTTGAGGTCGGGTTTGTCCGATTTCGACATCTCGTCGACGTTCTTCTGGGTAACGCCGAGCTCCTCAGCATTAACCATCGCAAACAGCACCCACTTCACGATGTCGAACCACTGGTCGTCGCCATGACGCACCATCGGCCCCAACGGCTCCTTCGAGATCACTTCGGGAAGCACGACATGGTCGGCCGGATTGGAAAGCTTTAGCCGCTCGGCATAAAGCTGCGACACGTCGGAGGTAAAGACGTCGCAGCGTCCCGATTCGTAGGCCTTGACGGTTTCGTCGGCACTGGCGAAGGCGATCACCTCATACTTCATCTTGTTGCCCTTGAAGTAGTCGGCGAGGTTCTGCTCGGTCGTCGTGCCGGTCTGCACGCAAACGGATGCGCTGTTCAGCTCCAGCGCAGAATTCACGTTGAGCGACTTCTTCACCAGAAACCCCTGGCCGTCATAATAGGTCACGCCGGTGAAGTTGGCGCCGAGCGAGGTGTCGCGCGACAGCGTCCAGGTGGTGTTGCGCGACAGCACGTCGATTTCGCCCGATTGCAGCGCCGTGAAACGGTCCTTGGCCGACAGCGGCACGAATTTGATCTTGGTCGGGTCGTCGAAGACGGCAGCCGCAATCCCGCGGCAGATGTCGACATCGAGCCCGGTCCAGTTGCCCTTGTCATCGGGCGAGGAGAATCCAGGCAACCCCTGGCTCACCCCGCACGATAACATGCCGCGGTCCTTGACCGTCTTGAGCGTTTCCGCCTGGGCGGTCTGGGATACGAGGCCGGCGGCGAGAGTAAGGGTGAAAACCAGGGATACGCGTTTCATGGGCTAAGCCTTTCCAGGGAGTCGTCCTGTGAACGTTCGCTGTTGCAATCGCAAAACACCGACGGGCCAGCCCTAAATTCTCCATCGCTCGCGCTCCTCCCCTGGAGGAGGCGCACATCAGTCAGGCAATGGATCGAAAGTCGCGGCAAGCCCCTCAACGTGCGGCGACATAGTAGCTCGGACCCATCACAGAACGACTGGCGAGCCGGGTCAAGGGGTTGACGGCCCTGTTCTGTGCGCTGTTATTAACGGTCCCTGGCTCAAATCCGCAAAAGGCCGGGCCGGTTTAGGGGCGTGCGGCGAGAAGCACCTTGAACAACGGCGAACGCATGGATTCCTCTCACAGCCCCACCGCAGCCAACCCGCTGAAGGCTGAAACCAGATTGGTGACGGCAGGCCGGGACACCAAGGCACAAAAGGGTTTTGTCAATCCTCCCGTCGTGCATGGTTCCACCGTTCTCTATCCTACCGTCGAGGATTTGCACGCCCACCGCGGCGAGTTCCAGTACGGCCGCCACGGCACGCCGACCACGAGAGCGCTGCAGGACGTGCTGATGGCGCTCGAAGGCCCCCAATGCGCGGGCGTCGGGCTGGCGCCGTCGGGGCTTGCGGCGGTATCGACCACCCTGCTTTCCGTGTTGAAGG
>Ga0306923_10007280_pt1 | contig 11013 bp, 7 predicted proteins | sample sta12Can44000108_FD_203841 | JGI IMG/M metagenome (GOLD analysis project Ga0306923, IMG submission 203841) | Lab enrichment of tropical soil microbial communities from Luquillo Experimental Forest, Puerto Rico - statanox.12C.anox.44.000.108 (v2)... | ecosystem: Environmental > Terrestrial > Soil...
CCGCAGGGCATCGCGGAAGCGGCGCGCGAGTTCCTGCGTTCCTGAATAGGGGATTTTTCGGGAGATTTTTCACTTAATCACTGCGCCACGCGCGGCCGCCGGCAGCGCATAGCGCTACACTTTTCATGACCCGCATGGAGCACTGGGTACCTCAATGAGTTCGCGTCCGAGGCGTCCGCCTGCCTCACCACGGGCGGGTTCCGATCTGGACAGCACGGCCGAGCTGCCGGTGCTGGACGTCCCCCCGCCGGCTGCGAGCACCGCCGCGGCGACCGCGGCATCGGCCACAGAGGACCCGCTGGCCACGACCGGCACCTGGGCGCACCCGCTGGCGGAACAGGCTGCCTCGACCGCCGCCGCGGCGAACGGCGAAGAGCAACGCCGGCTACGACTCGAGCTGGAGTCGCGCACGGTCGCCCTGCGGGAGGCGGAGGAGCGCCTGGCGAGCCATGGCAAGCGGCTGCTGCAGCTCGAGCAGGCGCGCGACGAGGCGCTCGCGTCACAGGCGGCCGCCGCGCAGCGTGCCGCCAGCGCCGAGCAGCGTGCCGCGAGCGCCGCGCAGCGTGCCGCCAGCGCCGAGCAGCATGCCACCGCCGCCGAGCAACGTACCGTGTCGCTCGAGCAGCACCTTGCCAAGCTCGAGCAGCGCGCCGCCAGGTTGAGCGCGGAGCTCTCCCAACGCCAGGCCGCGGCGGCCCAGAACGCGGCGCGCCTCGAGGAGTCGGCGCGAGCCCTTGCGGCCGCCGAGCAGCGTGCCGCTGACGCGAGCGAGGACCTCGCTCAGGCGCGGGCCGTGGTGAGCGCCTCCGGCGCACGCACTCAGGAGCTGCAGCAGCGGCTCGAGCAGCAGGAAAGCGCCGGGCGCGCACAACGCACGCGGGAGCTCGAGCAGCAGCAGACGCTGGCGACGGCGGGGCGTGCGCACGCCGCCGGCGTCATGGTGGATCTACACAGCGAGCGCGCCCGCGCCATGAGCTACCTCGAGTCGCTGCAGACGCTCGAGCGACGGCGGGAGATCGCACAGCACCTGGTCACCGAGCTCAATCACGAGGTCGAGGACCGTGCCGCGGAGCTCGTACGGTTGACCCGCGAGCTCGCGAGCCGCGATGAGCTGGCACATCGTCAGGAGGAGGCACTCACGCAACGCGGCGGGCGCATCGCACAGCTCGAGCAACAGGTGAGCGCGCTCACCACCATGGTCACGCAGCGCGATGCGGAACTGCAGGATCAACATCAGCAGGCGCAGGGGCTGCGGTCGAGCCTCGCGCGACTGCAGACCGAGATCAACGCGGGTACCGAGCGCGTGCGGGCGCTCGAGGCGGATTTCGCCCAACGCGACAGCAGCGAAAGGCAACAGCGTGAGGAGCTGGAACGTTTGCGCAGCGAGATCGTCAGCGCCGACGCCGCGCTCGAGGCGGCGCGCCGCAGCGCCGCGACGGCCGCGGTGCAGGCGAGCTCGCAACAGTCCGCACTCGCTCAGAAAGGCGAGCGGGCCGCGCAGCTCGAAGCCTGGCTCAGCGCCGAGCGGCAACGGGCCGCACAGCTCGAGGGCGAGCTGGCCACGTTGCGCGGAGAGATGGAGGAGTGGGGCGGCGCCCTGCGCTCGGCGCAGCAGGAGCGCGGCGGTCATCTCGCGAGTATCGCCGCGGCGGAGTCGCGCGTGCACGAGCTCGAGCAGGCGGCCGTTTCCCGGGAGGAGCGCGTGCGTGCGCTCGAGGCCGAGCGCGCGACGCACGGCGTACGCCTGCGCGGGCTCGAGAAGGAACCGCCGGCGGCCGAGGAGTTGGTGCAGCGCCTCGAGGCCGACACGCGCAACCGCGCTGCGCGCATCATGGAGCTCGAGGCTGCCGGCGACGCGCGCCACGCCGGGGAGGAAGCTCCCGGCGACGAGCCCATGCCCGATGGCGCGACACGGCTGCTGATCCACAGCGCCGACGGTCGGGAGGTCGTGCACGTCCTCAGCCGCAAGACGAGCATCGGCCGCACGCCCGACAACGATCTGCAGCTCGACACCAAGTTCATCAGCCGTCACCACGCCGTCATCCTGGTGGGACGGGCCAGTGCCGTCATCGAGGACTTGAACAGCACCAACGGCGTGCACGTCAACGGCCAGCGCGTCTTCCGTCAGACGCTGCGCGACGGTGATCAGATCGCGATCGGCCGGATGCACTACCGCTTCGTGGTGCGCAAGGCCGCCGACAAGCGCTGACAGCTGCCGCTGAAGCACCCGCGAAATTTCGCGGCGACCCCGCTAAGCTCCCGGGCGGTGCGCGCAACGCGCGGCGAGCGAGCGAGAGCGGTGGCAAGTCCCTACATCGAGAGAATCCTCAAGGCGCGTGTCTACGACCTCGCCATCGAGTCACCACTCGAGGAAGCTTGCCGGCTCTCGCGGCGGCTCGGCAACCAGGTGCTGCTCAAGCGTGAGGACCTGCAGCCGGTGTTCTCCTTCAAGCTGCGCGGAGCCTGCAACCGCATCGCGCATCTGTCCGAGCTCGCGGCACGCCGCGGCGTGGTGTGTGCCTCCGCCGGCAATCACGCGCAGGGCGTAGCGCTCGCTGCGCACCGCCGCGGCATCACCGCAGTGGTGGTCATGCCGCAGACCACCCCCCACATCAAGGTGCAGGCGGTCCTCGATCTCGGCGCCGAGGTGGTGTTGCAGGGCGATGATTACGACAGCGCGCTCGAGCGTGCGCTGCAGCTCGCACGCGAGCGCAACCTGGTGTTCGTGCATCCCTTCGACGATCCGGACGTCATCGCCGGCCAGGGCACCATCGCCGTCGAGATCCTGCGCCAGACGGGCGGGAAGCTCGATGCCATCTTCGTGCCGGTCGGCGGCGGGGGACTGCTCGCCGGCGTCGTGGTGTTCGTGAAGTACCTGTATCCGGGGGTGAAGGTGATCGGGGTCGAGCCCCAGGACGCCGCCAGCATGCACGACTCGCTCAAGGCCGGTCGGCGCGTCACGCTCGAGCGTGTCGGCATCTTTGCCGACGGGGTCGCCGTGCGGCGCGTCGGTGAGGAGACCTTCGCGCTCTGCCGTGGCCAGGTCGATGAGGTGTTGCTGGTCTCCACCGACGAGATCTGTGCCGCCATCCAGGATGTGTTCGAGGATACGCGCTCGATCGTCGAGCCGGCTGGTGCGCTCGCGGTCGCGGGGCTGAAGAAATACCTGGCGCGCGAGGGCTGGCGCGGCAAGCGCGCGGTGGCGATCAACAGCGGCGCCAACATGAACTTCGACCGCCTGCGGCACGTGGCCGAGCGCGCCGATTTCGGCGGCGAGCGCGAGGCACTGCTCGCGGCGGTGATACCGGAGCGGCCGGGAACCTTCCTCCATTTCTGTGAGGCGCTCGGGCAGCGCAGCGTCACGGAGTTCAACTACCGCTACGCCGGCGCCGACAGCGCCCAGGTGTTCGCGGGACTCGCGCTCAGCGGTGGCAGCGCCGAGAAGGAGGCGGTGCTCGGCGACCTGCGCGCCGCCGGCTTCACCGTCACCGACATGACCGGCGACGAGATGGCCAAGCTGCACGTGCGCTACATGGTCGGCGGGCACGCGCGGGGGATCGCGGACGAGGTGCTGTACCGCTTCGAATTCCCGGAACGCCCCGGAGCGCTGCTGAAGTTCCTGCAGGCGATCGGCTCACGCTGGAACATCAGCCTGTTCCATTACCGCAATCACGGCTCGGACTACGGCCGGGTGCTCGCCGGCATCCAGGTTCCCGCGGCGCAGCGGCCGGATTTCCTGCAGCACCTCAACGAGCTGCACTATGCCTACGTCGAGGAGACGGATAATCCGGCGTACCGCATGTTCCTCGGCACCTGAAGCACCCCGGGGACCAGGCATGAACGCCGGCGCTCGCCTCACGGCGACGCGGGCTGGCGACTCCCGCTCAACCACTCGCGCCAGATCGCCAGCAGCACGGCGAGTATCACGGGACCGACAAACAGGCCCACGAGACCGAACGCGGCGAGGCCGCCGAGCACTCCGAACAGCACGACCAGGAACGGGATCTGGGCTTCGCGGCTGATGAGCAGCGGACGCACGAAGTGGTCCGTCCAGCCCATGACGATGCCGCCCCAGATGAGCAGCCCGACTCCAGCGACGGTGCTGCCCTTGACGAAGAGCCACACGCACACGCAACCCCAGATCGTCGGGGCGGCGAAGGGAATCAGACCCGCGACCGTGGTGAGCGCGGCGAGAAACACCGGCGCGCTGACGCCCGCCGCCCAGTAGCCGATGCCGACCAACACGCCCTGTACCAGCGCCGCGAACACCAGCCCATAGACCACTGCCTTGACGGTCTGCCCAATGGCCCGGCGGTAGCTGTCGACTTGCGGCCCGAGCACCTGCCCGAGAGCGGCGGCGAGCTGGCCGGAAACACGCTGGCCGTCCTTGTAGACGAAGAAGAGACTCACCGCGGTCAGGCCCATTTTTGCGGCTTCGCGCCCGATGCCGCCGATCAGGCGCACGATCTGGTTGATGGAATGATCGGCTACCTTACGCAGCTCGAGTCCGAGAACGTTCGGATCCTGGGACACGCGGGCGGCGAGCTCGCGCAATTGCTCGCCGATCCAGGGGATCTTCAGGACCGCGGGCGGCAGCTGCAACCCGCCGGCGAGCAGGTCCTGGGTGTCCTGCCAGACGCGCGCCAGCTCGAAGCGCAGCACGAGAGCGAGCCAGGCGATCGGCACGATCACGGCCAGGGAGACCGCCGTGGTGAGGAGGAGCGAGGCGATGATGGCGCGCCCATGGCAGGCCCGCAGCACGCGCTCGTAGGCCGGCCAGGTGACAAAGGCCAGGATCGCCGCCCACACCACCGGAATGATGAAAGGCTCCATCACCCGGAAGCCGAGCAGCACCAGGCCGGCGAGCAACGTCACGGTGATCAGCCGGCGCAGCCACGGTGCGGAGACGAGGTCTTCCATGGTGCGGCCCGCTCAGCTGAGACCGGCCGCGTCGGAGACGAACATGGTGAGAGCGAGCAGCATGCAGGTGGCGAAGGTCACCTGGCGTCGCAGCGCGAGGTACGCCGCGGGCAGACGACTGCCGAGAGCGTGCTTCTCGTAGAGCCAGAAGCCGCCGTGACCCACTACCAGCAGCGCGAGTCCGCGCTGCCCCCCCACCACCACCCCGCCGGCACCGACCAGCGCGGCAACCAGCAGGCCGGCGATGCGCGAGCGCCCCGACGGCAACCCGCCGGCGAGCGCGAGGCCGCAGTGCACCGCGGCAGCCGCAGCGAGCAACACCGCGCCCCAGGCGAGCGCGGCGCGCTGAGCGAGCTCCTGCCAGGCGTAAGCCGGCAGCAATCCCACAGCCGCCAGGCACAAAACCAGCGGTGCCACGCCCACGTAACCCGCCCGCTCCGAGAGCGTGTTGAGCGGAGTCGTTCCGGTGTCGTCTTCGGTGGGGCCCACGGGCGAGGATCATGCCACGGGGGCTCATCCGCCGGTGCGGCTCTTGACGGCTGCTCTCAGGCGCTGGCAGGCTTCGCGCGGCATGAGGTGTCCGTTCCAACGCGTGCGGCCGCAGGCTGTCGCTGCGCGCGCTGTGAGCGGTTAAACGGGAAGTCCGGTGCGGATTCGTCCAATGCCGGCGCTGCCCCCGCAACGGTAATCGAGATCAGGCGGATCACACGGAGCCACTGCGCCACTCAGGCGCGGGAAGGCGATCCGCCCGGAGTCAAGCTCCAACTCGAGAGCCCGGAGACCGGCCTCAGGCACTAACCGATGGGCGTCGCGGCGGGCGATGCGGGTTGCCGGTACGCGCTCACCCGCGCACCGTGCGCTGCAAGCCTCTGCAAATGCCACGACCCCACGGGCACGGGTGTGTGCATTTTCAGGAGCTCGCCATGTCAAGAGGTCTCAGGGCGCGCCGTCCGTCGCGTGCCGCGCTGCTCACGCTGTCGCTCTCCGATCGTTGCGCGCGATGCCTCGTGGCACTCGCGCTGCTCGCCGCCGCGCTCGATGGCGGGGCCGCCCGCGCAACCGAATCCGGTGATGATCAGGAGTCGGTGATCGTCAGCGCTACGCGCGTCCCGACACCTGCTGTCGAGGTCGCCAGCAGCATCACGGTCATCACGGCCGCCGACATCGAGGCTCGTCAGCAGCGCACGATCAGCGACGTCCTGAAGGACGTTCCGGGCCTGAACGTCGTGCAGACCGGCGGACCGGGCGGCGTCACCTCGGTATTCATCCGTGGCACCAACTCCAATCACACCAAGGTGCTGATCGACGGCATCGACGTCAGCGATCCCAGCAATTCCACCGGGGCGTTCGACTTTGGACAACTGCTGACGCCGGATATCGAGCGCGTCGAGGTGCTGCGCGGGCCGCAGAGCGGACTGTACGGCTCGGATGCCATCGGCGGGGTCATCAACATCATCACGCGCTCGGGCGCGGGACCGATGACACTGGTGGCCGGGCTGGAAGGCGGGAGCTTCGACACCTTCAACCAGGCCGCCCGGCTGAGCGGCTCGCAGGATGCTTTTCACTACAGCGTCAACCTGTCGCACTTCCACGCCGGGGCGACGCCGGTGACGCCGCTCGACCTGCTGCCAGAGGGTGAGGTGCGCAACGATGACTATAACGACAACCTGACACTCTCGACCAGGCTCGGCTACGACATCACCCCGAACTTCGATCTGGGGCTCGTGGCGCGCTACACCGACATCCACCTGCACACGACCGGTGAGGACTATCCGCCGCCGCTGTTCGTGGGAGTCCCGGCGGCCGAGCAGACCACCGCCGCGACCGACGAATACTTCATGCGGCTCACCGCCCACGCGCTTTCGTTCGATGGCTTTCTCGATCAGACCCTCGGTCTCGCCTACTCGCACCTGCGCACGGACACCGTGGTGCCGGACACGCCGGCGGCGCTCAACAGCGGCGAGCGGCGCAAGGCCGACTGGCAGGGCAACCTGAGGCTCGCCCCGACCGAGACCCTCGTGCTCGGTGCCGAATACGAGCGCGACGACATCGTGCAGCCGATCAGCGCCAGCGTGCACATCAGCTCGGGCTACGCGGAGCTGCAGTCGCAGCTCGGCGCGCACTGGTTCTCGGCGCTCAACGTGCGCTACGACGACAACAGCCGTTTCGGCGGCAAGACCACCTGGCGCTTCGCGCCGGCCTGGGTGATCGCAGCAACCGACACCAAGCTCAAGGCCTCCGTCGGCACTGGTTTCAAGGCGCCCACACTGAGTGAGCTCTACCAGAACTTCCCGCCCTTCTTCTTCGCCAACCCCGGCCTCAGGCCCGAGAGCAGCACCGGCTGGGACGCGGGGTTCGAGCAGGGGTTCGCAAAGGGTGCGGTGCGCTTCGGCGTGACGTACTACCACAACCGCATTCACGACCTCATTACCACCGATGTGACCGGCACCACCTACGCCAACATCGGTGAGGCGACGACTGAGGGTATCGAGAGCTTCATTGCCTGGCAGCCGACGCAGGAGCTCACGCTGCGCGTCGATTACACCTACACCGAGGCCACCGATGACGTGCTGCAACAGGAGCTGCTGCGTCGCCCGAAGAACAAGGGCACTCTTCTGGCTCAGTGGCAGGCGACGCGCGCGTGGCAGTTGAGCCTCGATGTTCTTGCGGTTGGCACCTGGGTCGATGGCAACCGCGATTTTTCCATTCCACGCCTCGATGCCCCGGGTTACACCACGGTCAACTTCGCCACCAGCTACGAAATGACCCCGCACCTCGCGGTATTCGGACGCATCAACAACCTGTTCGACCGCCACTACGAGAATCCGGTCGGCTTCCTTCAGCCGAGCATCGGGGCATACGCCGGCATCAGGGTGACGCTGTAGCGGGGTCCCCGCGAAATTTCGCGTGTTGCTGATCGCTGGGTGCCCGCTGATCAGTGGTACCCTTGGCCCGTCTTATGGACGGCCCAAACTCGCCCGCCACCCTGGGGTCGACGCCCACGGAGAAGGAGCGTACCTGGGGGATGCTCGCGCATCTGTCGGCGCTCGCCGGGCTGGTCCTGCCGCTCATCGGCATCGTTCTCGGGCCGCTCGCGGTGTGGCTCACGCGGCGCGATGAGTCGGAATTCGTCGCCGCTCACGCGAAAGAAGCTCTCAACTTCAACATCACGGTGCTGCTCGGCGCGATCGCCTGCATGCTGCTCATGCTGGTGTTCGTGGGATTTCTTCTGGGTACCGCGCTATTCATCTACTGGCTCGCCATGACGCTGATCGCGGCGATCAAGGCGAGCGAGGGGCACCTGTACCGCTATCCGTTTTCGTTGCGGCTGGTGAAGTAGCTATCGGAAAACGGTTGCGCCGCGACTGTGGGCGTCCTCCGATTGGTCACCTCTGCGGATAGTCCGGCAGTTGTCCGACTAAAGACCGAACCTCACGCCGCACGCAATAACATATTGTTTTTATTGATACTTTACCTTGCAACTGTATAGGCGTACAGTCCTCAGATGCGTCGCACGATCATTGGCCGGCAGTCCTTCACCGGCAGAGGAGCCCTGTCGAACCCGCCCGGCCGGTTCGACAAGCAGCAGCTCGCTCCGGTCGATGACGGTTGGTACCAGGACGAGATGCCCGAGAGTATCAACACGACGCTCGAGCCGGATCGGGCGCGCGAGGTGATAAGCAGGAACGATTCACCTGACATTCCGTTCGAGCAGTCGATCAATCCCTACCGGGGATGTGAGTCAGCCTGTGTTTACTGCGCCGCGGGTGACACACGCGTACTGATGGTGTACGGAGGCACGAAAGAGCTGGCGAAACTCGAGCAGGGCGATCTGATCTACGGCACGGTGCTGAAAGGCGGGTATCGGCGTTACGTGGCGACGATGGTTCTGGCGCGCTGGTGCGTCGTCAAGCCTGCGTATCGGGTCAGACTGGAGGATGGAACAGAGCTGACGGTGGGTAACGATCACCGTTTTCTCACCGAGCGCGGCTGGAAATTCGTCACCGGCACGGGCAGCGGAGAAGGCCAGCGACCGCATCTCACCCGCAACAACGAGCTCCTGGGCACCGGCGCATTCAACGACCCGGTTCAACAGGACATGAACTATCGCGCCGGCTATCTCTGCGGTCTCATTCGCGGCGATGGGACGATAGGCAGCTACAGGTACCTCAAGCACAACGGTAATCACTCCGTAACTAATGCCTTCCGACTCGCCCTGTGCGACGCCGAGGCTCTCGAGCGTGCTCGAAAGTGGCTTTCGTATCAGTACCTCGAGACACAGCAGTTTCGCTTTCGCGCCCAGTCGGCGCACACGATGTTCGCGATCCGCACGCACTCGCGCGGAAAGATCGATCGCATCCGCGAGTTGATCGCCTGGCCGGATCGGCCCTGCCGTGAGTGGCAGGCGGGTTTTCTGGCCGGGATCTTCGACGCAGAAGGAAGCTACAGCCGCGGCATCCTGCGCATTTCCAACACCGACTTTCACATCATCAACCGCATCCGAGATGCCCTGCGAACCTTCGGGTTCGCCTCCGCGATCGAGCATGTGCCGCACGAGACGAGAAAGTGCGTCGATGTCGTACGCCTGCTCGGCGGCTTTAGGGAGCACCTGCGGTTCTTTCACCTGACGGGTCCCGCCATTTCCCGCAAGTGCGACATCAGGGGCCAGGCGCTCAAGAGCAGCGCCAGGTTGCGGGTCGTCAGCATCGAGCCACTCGGCAAGGCCTTGCGCCTGTACGACATCACTACAGGAACCGGCGATTACATCTCCAACGGTGTGGTGTCTCACAACTGCTACGCCCGTCCGAGCCACGCCTACATGGGACTCTCGCCCGGCCTCGACTTCGAGACCCGGCTCTTCTACAAGGCCGACGCTTCGAAGGTGCTCGAGGGACAGCTCGCCCGGCCCGGCTACGTGTGCAAGTCCATCACGCTCGGCGCCAACACCGATCCCTACCAGCCGGTTGAACGGCGCATGAAAGTCACCCGCTCGATCCTCGAGGTGCTGGCGCGGGCGCGCCACCCCGTCGCGATCATCACCAAGCACGCGTTGATCCTCCGCGATCTCGACCTGTTGACAGACATGGCGCGCGATGGGCTGGTGAGCGTTGCGGTGAGCGTCACGACGCTCGACGCCGAGCTCAAACGCGTGATGGAGCCGAGAGCGGCTTCTCCACAAGCACGCCTGCGGACGCTTGCGGCGCTGAGCGCTGCGGGAGTTCCGACCAGCGTGATGGCGGCGCCGATGATCCCGGCGCTGAATGACCAGGAGCTCGAAGCGATTCTCGAGGCGGCGGCGACGGCGGGCGCGCGCTGGGCCGGCTACGTGCTCGTGCGCCTGCCTTACGAGATCAAGGATCTGTTCCGCGAATGGCTGGCCGAGCACTATCCCGACCGTGCAGCTCACGTCATGTCGCTGATTCGCGATATGAGGGGTGGCCGCGACTACGATCCGCGCTTCGGCACGCGCATGCGCGGCACCGGCCCCTACGCACAGTTGCTCGGCAATCGCTTCCGCCTCGCCTGTCGGCGGCTGAATCTCAACTCGCAGCCGCGCGCTCCCCTCGACACCACGCTGTTTCGCCCGCCCGGGCGAGCGGGAGCACAGCTGCAACTCGGTCTCTAGCTCGAGCGCGGCTGCATCAGCGCCCGTTCAGCGCCCCGTCCATTTACAATCGGAACACCTCCGATGTCTGACCTGGAGCCAGGTGCTGAACAATCGTGCGTCGAATAAATGCCTGCCGCTGAACGCCGGGGCGGTACGGGGATGGGGTCAATGAACGAGGCGGCAACGTTTAATCCAGCCCCCCTCATCCGGGCGCGCTACGTCCTTCGGGAGCGATTGGGCGCCGGCGGCCAGGGGGAGGTCTGGCGCGCGCACGATCCGCAGCGCGGTGAGGACATCGCGCTGAAGATCCTGCGACTCGCCCCGGGGCGCTCGGGTGCGGCCTGGGAGGCGGTGCGCCACGAATACGAGAGCGCGAGCCGTCTCGACCATCCCTTCATCCTCAAGGTGTATGAGCCCGAGCGCGAGGACGGGACGTTCCTCCTGCCGATGGAGCTTGCGACAGGTGGTGACCTGCGTCGTCTCCG
>Ga0306923_10007281_pt1 | contig 11013 bp, 11 predicted proteins | sample sta12Can44000108_FD_203841 | JGI IMG/M metagenome (GOLD analysis project Ga0306923, IMG submission 203841) | Lab enrichment of tropical soil microbial communities from Luquillo Experimental Forest, Puerto Rico - statanox.12C.anox.44.000.108 (v2)... | ecosystem: Environmental > Terrestrial >...
TGACGAGCCTCCTGGGTTCGCCATGTTGAATCTGACTCGCCTCCATCTGGGAATCGCCCACGAGTCACAATTTCAGGGACTCGGTATAAATACTAATACTCAAGGACAGTTCATTGTTGTCCTTGTGCTACTTTTGAATAAAACTGGTTGAACCGCCAATAGACATCTTCCAATCGTTCCGGGTCAAGGTGCCGTCAGCACTGAGAGGGATAGAATCCCCCCGATCAATCTCCGGGCAAAAGCGGAGTGTCCTGATAACGGTCTTCAAATCGATCCCAATCACAAATCGCAATTCGCGAATCCATAGCAGGAGTTTGGCCACATCGATAAGAACGCCTAATAACTTCCATAAAAGTTTGATGGTATCCAACACTCCCGGAAATCCTGGAACGAGGCTCTTTCTAAGTTGAGTGTTTTTTACTAATCGAACAGGATCGGGCGCTGTACCAACGTCCACCCCGAAGCACCTTCAATGCTGGCGATAATAGTCTGAAGGTGTAGCGCATTAAAAATAGAATATAAAAGCTGATCGCTCAAACCCCAGCTTACCAAACCTGAAAAACATTGGTTGTTCGATTGTCGCAGTGCCCGTGGCTCCATATTGGACATGATCCACGACGTGCTTATGGCGTTTCCCGCTATAAGTGCGCCGTCACCACTTGGACATAACAAATAGATTGATTAGGTTTGGATTAGTAGTTGATGGTTCAAGCACCTTCGGTGCTTAACATTCGTTGCATTAACCTCTTAGCCTTATAACCACATGAGAATAGAAACGTCGCGGACGCGCTTGCGGACGCGAACGAGCGAAGCTCGTGACTAGCCGCCGAATAAGCTACCCAAAAACCTATTACCAAAGTAGTTGACATTTTATCCTCACTTCCTGTATAAATAGAGACGAGAAGTTACCGGCTTAGTTTCTCATTCAAAAGTGGCGGGTGGAGGCGTGATGAACCTCCACCCTTTTTATATGATATTTCAGATATGGCCAAATTCGATTATACACGCCCTATTCATCGCACAGCCAATAAGCAAACAGAACATTGGTATGACGAACCGCGCGGTTCAGCGATGATGGGTTGCCAAAACCACTGGGACTCCGGCGCTCCACTAAGGTAAACGCAGATGAGGGCAATCGCCCAGCTTCACATTTCCAATATACTGGGTGGTCTTGCTATGCTATTCTCCCGGCAGGGCTTCTGCGCTGTTTCTGGGCACAAAAGCCATGGCTTCATTGGCTGAGCGTTCGCAGCTAATCGGGTTCTTCAGCTACTCCCGAAATGACGATGAGGGGAGACGATGGAGCGATTACAGCGTTAGCGAACCGTGTTTACCGGGAACTCCGTGCGCAGTTGGGACGGAATGCGGAAAATTTTAAACTTTGGAGAGACAAGGATGCGCTGGCAGCAGGCGTGAATTGGAAGGATAAATTGAATGAAGCCGTATCCGAATCCGTCTTTTTTATTGCAATGGTTTCACCAAGCGCGTTGAACAGTCCGTTTTGCCGATACGAATTTGAGCGCTTCCTTGAACGTGAACGAGAACTGGGTCGCGATGACCTGGTTTTTCCGGTTTTGTATATATCGGTTCCCGAATTGGAGCAGAAGAACCGCACTGAAACTGACGCCTTCATAACAATTGTGAAAGACCGAGAATACGTAGACTGGCGGGGAATACGTCATCGCACCAAGGACGCACAGGAGGTCAAGGAGACCGTTGAGCAATTTTGCAACCACGTTGTGAGGGCGCTAAGAAAAAAATGGCTTTCACCCGAAGAGCGGGAGCAGATTGAAACAGAAAGACGATTGCAAGAAGAACATCGGCTTCAAGAAGCTGAGCGAAAAAGGCGTGCAGAGGAAGAAGACCGTCAAAGAGCCGCAGAAGCCAAACGACGAGCAGCAGAGGAGCGTATTCGCAGAGACACAGAAGGGCGCACGCGAGACGTAGAGCGTGCAGAGCGAGCGCAATCTGAGAAGCAGGGATTGTCTGAGCGGGAGGGGACAGGAAGCCAAGAACCGGGTGCGATTAGTACTTGGCTGCACACGATGCCGAGCAAAACTGCTTTGCGGATTCTTGGAGTTCTTCTGATGTCAAATCTCCCATATACATTGGCATCTTCCCAACTGTTCGTCGGTACAGAGTTGGGCAACTTGGATCCGGACGCGATTACTAACACCCGACTTTTCTTTTTATGTCTGGGCATATTTAGCTGCGTCGTTGGATTAGGAGTTTTATCGATGCGGTCGCGAGTAAGTTCACTAGTGTTGACATTGTGTGGACTCGGTATTGCAGTTTTTGTGTTGCTAGCGATTGGCGGAGTCGCTCTTATTCGGAGCAAAGGTGTCGACATTGTAATGGGACAGTTTGTTCTTTTAGTTTCTCTCCCTTACTTAATTGTGTATCTACTTAGCTTTCTTTACTTTTATAGATGGCGTAAGTCTCTCTCGGTATCCGTGGGATAGCAGGAGGTGCGACAACTGTTGAGCCTCGCTCTCAATTTTTTCAGGACATCATGAATAACGACCAATCTAACACCACCACCATCGTCAAGCGTGATAACCCATACAAAACCCCGACGAAGCCTGAACTGAAAAAACCAGGGCGCATAAGAGTCTGGAGGTTCGATGATCCATCAACATGGATACGCCGTGATCAGGAGCGGCATAAATAACTTTGCATTGTCTGTCTGTTGTTCCCAATCGGGATGTCTCAGACCCAACAGTGTTTCTTGTATTGTGGTGGACCGGGAATGGCTTCTCCCGGTCCTTTTTTTTACAAGGTGTGATTGATGGAAGAAGAGCTTACCGAGACTCGATATCAGCGCGACAAACGCCGGAAAGCCGAGAAAGCTGCCAAGCAACAACAAGAACTTGAAACAGCCTTTGCCCGTCGTCACGAATTGCAAGCGAAAGATCGGGACAACGCTGCAATGGGGGCGGCTGATGACTCGGCTTTGCGGGCAAGACGCATCAAAGAGTTGGCCACGGATGTGAAGCGACAGAATTATTACAAATGGATTGCGGCACTGACTGCGCAGAAAAAATATAAGGAAAAGAAGAATGGTCGGATCAGTTAAGCTCCTGGGAACTACAACCTTCCTGTCATCGAACAGCACCTTGAACGGTGCCAAGTGCGTGAGAGTTCGAAATATAGACACCGTGGACGCGCTGATCACCGTGAGTGACACCGTACTAAACGTGACACTTGGTACCGTTCAGATTGCAGCTAATGAGGTCATTTATATTGACAAGCGTGCGAGTGAAGTCATCTCGTCAAACAATGCGACATCAAAAACGTTGTGTAACGCCGTCGCAAAATCCGGAACGTGATCGCGCCGAAGACCGGCAGGAGCAGCCGCGCAGAGAGATGCCCCTGATGTCATGCTGGCAACTGACGCTCGCCCTCCGTGCTGCCGGATTCGGCTGGGATGAAATTTCCTAAGTGGTTGATATTCCACGATAAGAATTGACCGTTCGAGAACGTAATCCTGCTCTTGACCGTGTTGGTGAGCGCAAATCCAATCCCGCCCTCGATCAGCGCATGAAGCGTGTTCGGGTTGACCACGAGGCCGGGATCGACGGCGCAGAACACGCGCTTGATCGCCAACCGCCCGCCGACGCGGGCAAGCTCCGCCACCTCCGCGACATAGGTTTTGAACCGCCCGCCGCGGCCGATGTAGCAATTGTAGGCAATGCCCCGAACGTATTCTGCGGCGCGGGCGCGGTCCAGCCGGATGCCTGCGCGGCGGCATCGAGCACGCGCAGCGCGAGCGGATCGTCCGCCAGCAAATTGCGCCGGTAGGCATACTGGTCGACGTTGGCGCGCTGGGCGAGCTCGCTGATGAAGCTTTCCCAGAAGAACACCGCCGCGGTCGAGCCCACGGAGCGCATGAAGTAGACCGGGATCGGCAGCGGCGTGTCGACGGTCTCCACCAGAAAGTGCGGCAGCCGGTAGCTCTGATTGTAGATGCCGTCGACCATGCTCTCGTCCCAGACGCCCTCGGGCGTCTGGTCGAGCCAGCTCTTGCGCACCGCGCCGAACAGCGACTGGCCGGCAACGCGCGCGTGCACCGCCAGCGGATAGCCGCGATCGTCGAGCACCGCGCGAAAGCGGCCGCCCGCGTTCGGCCGGTAGACGTCGTGCTGCATGTCTTCCTCGCGCGAGCGAATGAGCTTGACCGGGCGTCCCACCGCCTTCGATGCCTGCACCGCTTGCAGCACGTAGTCGGGCACGATCTTGCGGCCGAAGCTTCCGCCCAGAAACGTGACGTTGACCTTGACGTCGTCGGGAGAGCAACCGGCCGCGTGCGCCACCGCCTCCTGGCACGCCGTGACCGATTGGATCGGGCCCCAGACCTCGACCGCGCCGTCCTTGTAGCTCGCGGTGGCGTTGACCGGCTCGAGCGGAGCATGCGCGATGTGCGGCAGCACGAAGCGCCGCTCGATGACCTCGGACGCGCGATGCTCAAGGATTTCTCTCGGCTGTCCCCGGATCAGCGCGGTGACGCCGTGCTCGGCGCTCAAGCCGGCGTCCAGCATGGCGTCAATCTTGGCGGTAGAGAGATCGCCGGCGGCGCCGCCGTCGAACACCACGTCGAGCGCATCGAGCGCGCGCTTGGCTTGCCAGAACTGATCGGCGACGACGCAGACCGCGTCGTGGCGCGGCAAGTGTGGCAGCCGCGGATGCTGGGAGCCGGCGTCTTCGTTGGCGATGGCAAGCGCCGCGAGCTTTACCACCGCGCGCACGCCGGGCATTTTGAGAATGTCGGCTTCGTTGTTGATGGCGGTCACCTGCCCGCTGAACGAGCGCGCGCTCTTGATCGCTGCGTTGAGCATCCCGGGGACCACCACGTCGATGCCGAAGATCGCGCTGCCGTTGCATTTGGCCGGCGTATCCAAGCGCGCCACCGGCTTGCCGATGAGGCGAAATTGGCTGCGCTCCTTGAGCGGCGGCGCGGCGCTGAGCGGCAGCTTGGCGGCGGTAGCGGCAAGTTGCCCGTACGACAGCCGCTCGCCGCGCGCATTGATGACGAAGCCGTTCTCGCTGCGGCACTGCGCGACATCGACGTTCCACGTCTGCGCCGCCGTGCGAATGAGCACCTCGCGGGCGGCGGCGCCGGCGCTACGCAGGCGCTCATAGAGCGCCGTGGTCGACATCGAGGCGCCCTCTTTCTGCGCCGGCGGCTCCTGCCGGAACGCGATCTTGTAAGCCGCCTTACCGGTCACGAACCGGACCTTGACGCGCTTCCAATCGGCGTCGAGCTCGTCGGCGAGAATCTGCGGCAACGCGGTATACGAGCCCTGCCCCACCTCCGGCTGTGACAGTGCAAGCGTCACCTCTCCGCTCGGCGCGATCCCGATCCAGTCGGTGATCTCGTAGCTGTCCGCGGCACGGCCAGGCCGGGTGCTGATGGGAACGAGGAGCGATGCCGTCGTCAGCGCGGCTCCGGCGAGGACGAAGCGGCGCGACACGGGCGACATCATATGCTCCGCAGGATTGGTTAACGTTCCGCCGCCGGAGGGGATGCCGGGCGTTTGAGGTGTTCTAGCAGAAGTTCGAGGGTTCTGCCGTCGCCATGGTCGCATGCGTCAACACGCCAATGGCTCGTGCTGGGCCGCGGCAGCTAACCGGCGTGGCGAGAAAGCCACAGGCGGCGGCAATCCGCACCAAGATCCTCCACCGCGAATTGATCGCAACCGGCTTCGCCCGTAGCGTTGGCCGCGGGGGCAATGTTCGTCCGCGGGACGGAGCGGACGTTTAGGGGGAAGCGCGGCGCGAGCCGCCCGCAGGGGTTGGGGGATGCGTTCATACGGGCGGCGTTCGCTGCCAACGCGCGCCGCGGCACCGCGCGCCGCGATTCGCGGCAGCGCGATCCGGATCGCGCCAGCGGCCGCGCGCACCGCCTTCAGCCGCGCGGCGCTGCTCGCGAGCGTCTGTTTCAGCGCGGTTGCGATCCTCGTTCCGAACACCGCCCACGCCCAAAATGCGACCTGGGACGGAGCAATCAGCGACTGGAATACGCCTGGCAACTGGACGCCTCCGAGCGTCCCGACAAACACGGCAACCTTCAGCAATACCGGTGTGACCAACGTCACCATTTCGTCCAACACGTCGATCAACACCATCGACTTCACCGCCGCCGCGCCGGCGTATTCATTCACGGTTCAGAACAACGCAACCTTCACCAATATCTCGCCGCGACGCTCGCCTTCACCAACCATTGGATGTCGACCGATTCGCCGCGCACTCCACAACCTACGCCGGCACCGGCACCGTGCGATATACGTGGTGAGATGAAGATACGCGCCACGCGTTGCCCTCGCCCCGCGGAGCGGCGAGCCGGGTGAGGGGCAGGCGCGAGCAGCAATCGCAGTCGTCATTGCCGGGCTTGACCCGGCAATCCATCGCGAAAAAAGTTTTACGAAGAAGATGGACCACCCGAAATCGGGTCTACCCGATTTCGGGGCGCTTTAAGTGCGCAAGTCGGGTAAACCCGACTTGCGTGGTCAAGCCCGCGGGTGACGGAAGAGTTGCGTCGCGGGATCCTGCCCCTCACCCGGCGCTCGCCATAGCGCGTCGAAAGACGCGCGTAAACGCGCTTAAGGCTCGCGCCACCCTCTCCCCGCTAACGCCGGGCGAGGGTTCACAGCGTTGCGCGTGAGCGTCCGGATGGCCCGCCGCCATCGCGGCTGATATGCTTGTGGCCCGAGGACCATTCGATGGGGACGTGCGCGATGTCCTTGCTGTCCCTGCCGCGCCTGAGTTCGATCGCCGCGGCCATCGTCGTGCCCGCGACGCTGCTGCATGCGGCGGTGCCGCCGCCGGCGGAGGCGCCGGAGCGGGCCTCGCTCACCGGTCAACTCCTGATCGCCGCGCCCGCGATGGGCGATCCGCGCTTCCAGCACACGGTGATCCTGATGGTGCGGCACGACCGCAACGGGGCGCTCGGTATCGTCATCAATCGGCCCATTGGGGAGCGGCCGCTGGCGAGCATTCTGGAGGCGCTCGGCGAGAAGGACACGGCGGTCGCGGGACAGGTGCGCATCTTCGCCGGCGGTCCGGTGCAGCCTGAGATCGGCTTTGTGGTGCACAGCGCCGAATACCATCGCTCCGACACCGTCGACATCGACGGCCGCGTCGCGATGACGTCGAGCCTCGAGATCTTGCGCGACATCGGCAACCATCGCGGCCCGAGCAAGAGCCTCGTCGCATTCGGCTACGCCGGCTGGGCGCCGGGCCAGCTCGAGGGCGAGCTCGCCCACGGCTTCTGGTTCACGACGCCGCAAGACGCCAAGCTCGTCTTCGACGAGGACCGCGACGAGGTCTGGGACAACGCCATGAAGCGCCGGACGCAGGACCTTTGACCGCGGGGACTCACGCGCACAGCAAAGTGCTACAGCGTATTCAGGTGAGCTGGAATTCAAGCGTGAGCAGCGAACTCGGTCCTACCCTCCCCCTTGTGGGGAGGGTAGGCGCCTTAAGCGCGTTTACGCGCGTCTTCGACGCGCTATGGCGCCGGGGTGGGGGTCGGGCGGTGATCCGCTGACGGACCCTCACCCCCAACCCCTCCCCAGCCGGCTGCGGGCTTGCCCGCTTCCGGCAGATCTTAAAGTGACCAAACCCCGGCAGGCCGGGGTTTGCTTGGGGAGGGGAGCACACTGAGTGCGCGCAAGTCGCGTTCAGGGAGTCGCGGCGAGGACGCGAGCGACGTCGGCCAACGCCTTGTCCTTCTCCGCCGTCGCCATCAGCGAGGCCTTGATCCCGTTGCGCACGAGCGCTGCGATCTCGTCGCGTGCGAGCCCCAACGCCTGCGCGCTGGCGCTGTAGTTCTCGTTCACATAGCCGCCGAAATAGGCGGGGTCGTCGGAATTGACCGTGACCCTCAGGCCCTTGTCCAGCATGCGCCGCAGCGGGTGATGCGCGAGATCGTCGACCACCCGCAGCCGCACGTTGGAGAGCGGACAGACGGTGAGCGGGACTTGCTCGCGCGCGAGCCGCCCCACCAGAGCCTGGTCCTCCATGGCGCGCACGCCGTGATCGATGCGCGCGACGCCGAGCAGATCGAGCGCTTCCCAGACGTAGCTCGCCGGCCCCTCCTCGCCGGCATGGGCGGTGAGAAAGAAGCCCGCGTCGCGGGCGCGGGCGAACACGCGCGTGAACTTCCCCGGTGGGTTTCCACGCTCGGACGAATCGAGCCCGACGCCGACGATGCGGTCGCGAAACGCCAGCGCCGCGTCGAGCGTGCGCTCGGCGTCGGCCTCGTCGAGATGGCGCAGGAAGCACATGATCAGGCGTGCCTCTACGCGGAGCTCTCGCCGGGCATCGGCAATGGCGCGGGTCAGACCTTCGACCACGGTCGCGAACGCGACGCCGCGGGACGTGTGGCCTTGCGGGTCGAAGAACATCTCGACGTGGCGGACGTTGTCGGCGTGGGCGCGCGCGAGATAGGCGAAGGCAAGGTCGTAGAAATCCTGCTCCGTGATCAACACCGACATGCCGCGATAGTAGAGATCGAGGAAATCCTGCAGGTTGCCGAACCGATAGGCCTGCCGCACGGCGTCGACCGACGCATACGGCAAGCGGATGCCGTTGCGGCGCGCCAACGCAAACATCAGCTCCGGCTCGAGGCTGCCTTCGACGTGAATATGCAGCTCGCATTTGGGGAGCCGCGTGATCAAAGCGTCGGTGTCAGGCATGTCAAGCAAAGGGAGGCTATCCGACGCCACTAGCGATTGCGACAGTTCGTATCGTTCGCCCTCACCCGAATCATCCGATCCGGGGAATACAGGCAATCACCGCCCTACCCCGCTGGCAATCCCGAACCTCGATACGACCTAGAACATATTACGGTCGGCTTGACCCAATCCGTCATTGCCGGGCTTGACCCGGCAATCCATCCTCTTCGCAAAAAATTCTTGCGAAGAATGATGGACCCGCGGGTCAAGCCCGCGGGTGACGGAGCGCCGCATCCAGATGTTCGTTCAGCTCAGCGCCCTCAGGTCCCGCCGCAAGCGCTCGGCGCCGGCACGGGGAACCAGGCGTTCGATTTCGCCATGCGTGCGCCGCCAGACCGGAACCGCGCGCGCGAGCAATGCGCGGCCCGCGGGCGTCAGCTTGAGCCGGCGGCTGCGTTTGTCCTTGGCGTCGACCCTCACCGTGATCAGGCCGCGCCGCTGCAATGGCTTGAGCGCGGCGGTAAGCGTCGTGCGGTCCATGGCAAGCAGCGATGCGACCGACCCGATGCTGGGTGGCTCGGGCCGGTTCAGCGACATCATCGTCGAATACTGTCCGCTGGTGAGGCCCAGCGGCCGCAGCGCGTCGTCGAACCGCCGCGCCAGTGCCCGCGCCGCGCGCTGCAGGTGAAGGCACAAGCACGTGTCCCGAACCAAGAGCGTGGTGGCGAAGGGAACTTCGGCTGCCTTTGACACGCCACAATTATGTTGATATCAACGCATTGTGTCAATCGCATTACTGGGGGTGGGCGCAAGCGGAATCGGATGGAAAAGGCGGGGGACCGGCTCGGTAACGTCGCAGTAGCGTCGCAGTTTTAGGCCAGACACTCCAACCGCACAGCCAAACTCCGCGCATTCCCGCCCCCGCTTTCGCCGGGGTGAATTTCAGCGGGTATCCCAGGACCGAGGGCTGGGCGTAGAGGAATACCACGTCAAGTCGAGGTCAAACGAAAAGGACGTGAAGGAGTAGATCATGGAGCTCACGGCAAAAAAGATCACGCCCTGCCTGTGGTTCGATACGCAGGCCGAGGAGGCGGCGAAATTCTACGCCTCCGTGTTCAAGAATTCGAAGATCGGCAAGATCAGCCGCTATGGAAAAGAGGGATTCGAGGTTCACGGCAAGAAGGCGGGAACGGTGATGACCGTGGAGTTCGAACTCGAAGGGCAAAAATTCCTGGCGCTCAACGGCGGCCCGCATTTCAAGTTCAACGAGGCCGTCTCGTTCCAGGTGCACTGCGAAACGCAGCAGGAGATCGACCACTTCTGGAGCGAGCTGGCAAAGAACGGTGAAGAGGGCCCCTGCGGCTGGCTCAAAGACAAGTTCGGCCTCTCATGGCAGGTCATCCCGAAAGCACTGCCCGAGTTGATGAAGACAAATTCCGATCGGGTCATGCGCTCGATGCTGCAGATGCGCAAGATCGACATCGCGGCCCTGCAACGGGCGCAAACGGGCTGACCGCGGGCCATTGCGCCATTGCAACGACTTTCCCCAAACGACTTTCCCAAACGACCTATCGCAAACGACCTATCGCAAACGACTTGGACAAAGGAGAGAAGACCATGCCGACACCGTATCTGTTCTTCGACGGCCGCTGCGAGGAGGCGATCGAGTTCTACAAGAAGGCGCTCGGCGCCAAGGTCGAGATGATGATGCGTTTCAAGGATAGCCCGGAGCCGCCGCCGCCCGGCCGGATCGCGCCTGGCAGCGACAACAAGATCATGCATTCATGTCTTAGCATCAACGGCGAGTCGGTGATGGCGTCCGACGGCTGCGCGCAAGGCAAGCCGAAATTCGAGGGCTTCTCGCTCTCCATCAACGCCAGGAACGAAGCCGAGGCCGACCGCGTGTTCGCGGCGCTCGCCGACCGCGGCGAGGTGCGGATGCCGCTCGGCAAGACGTTCTTCGCCAAGCGCTTCGGCATGGTCGCCGACCGCTTCGGCGTCGGCTGGATGATCATCGTGGAGGCTTGAGCGCGGCGGGCGGACGCGTATCGATGGCGTTGCAAAGGGGGTTCGATGGTCCTGAAGATCCTGATCGCCCTCGTGGCGATCGTCGCGGCGTTCGCCGCGTTCGTTGCGCTGCAGCCCTCCGAATATCGGATCGCGCGGTCGGCGACGATCGCCGCCCCCGCGTCCGACGTCTTCGCCCAGGTGAACGACTTCCACAAATGGGACGCATGGTCGCCCTGGGCGAAGCTCGACCCCAACGCGAAGACCACCTTCGAGGGCTCGTCCGCCGGAGAAGGCGCGGTCTTCGCCTGGGCCGGCAACAGGGAGATCG
>Ga0306923_10007282_pt1 | contig 11012 bp, 3 predicted proteins | sample sta12Can44000108_FD_203841 | JGI IMG/M metagenome (GOLD analysis project Ga0306923, IMG submission 203841) | Lab enrichment of tropical soil microbial communities from Luquillo Experimental Forest, Puerto Rico - statanox.12C.anox.44.000.108 (v2)... | ecosystem: Environmental > Terrestrial > Soil...
ACGCTTTCGCCGAACTCGCGGGTCGTGACCTTCAGTGCCGGGCGGTAAGTCCCGTCGCTCTCGCGGCTCCGCTTCTCAGCGGCATAGAAGCCGTTGCCGATGAGGTTGAGGAGCACGCGGGTCAATTCCTGCGGCACGACGTCAACCGGTGCGAGATTGCTGTCGAGGTCGTGCTCCAGCGCGATGTCGAAGTTCGGATCCTGCGCACGGGCTCCGTGATAGGCGAGATTCAAGGCCTCCTCGGCGAGCGCGTTTAGATCGGTCGGTTGCCGATCTTCGCTGCTGCCACGCGAGTGCTGCAGCATGCTTCGGACGATGCCGTCGGCGCGGCGGCCGTGCTCGACGATCTTCTCCAGATTTCCCGTCAGCATACGGATTGTCTCGACGATCTCGGCACGTTTGCCGGGATCGAGTGCGCCGACCGCGCGCGCTGCTTCCTTCAGCTCGTCCAACAGTTCGACGGAGAGGCCGGCAAAGTTATTGACGAAATTGAGGGGGTTCTTGATCTCGTGCGCGATCCCTGCCGTCACTTGCCCAAGCGCCGCCATCTTCTGCGCATGGACCAGGCTTGCCTGCGCCATCTGCAATTCGCGCAATGCCTTCTCGGCGGCGTCCCGGGCCGCGCGAATGGCTTCCTCGGCACGCTTGCGCTCGGTGATGTCGCTGTAGATCATTACGAAGCCGCCGCCTGCGACCGGGTTGCGGCGCACCTCGATGACGCGACCGTCCGGGCGGGTCCGTTCGAAGCGCATCTCCCGGCTGGGCTCTTCGACGGTGCGGCTCAGTTGCGCTTCGAGATCAGCCGAGACGTACTCGCCGCGGTCGGCGAGATAGCGGAAAAACTCGGCGAAGCTCGGCCGCCCCGCGAGGAAGGCGTCGGGCAGCTCGAGCATCTCCTGGAAATTGCGGTTCCACGCGGTGAGCCGCGCCTCGGCATCGAACATGACGACGCCGTCGCCCATGTTGTCGAAGGTGACGCGCAGCTCGGCCTGGCGATCCCGCAGCTCGTCGAAGAGCCGTGCATTCTCTATCGCGATCACCGCCTGGTCGGCGAAGGTGGTGGCCAGCTCAATCTCCTTATCCGAAAATGGAGCGACATGTGCGCGGAGAAGACTGAAAAAACCGATCTCCGTGTCGCCGCGCAGCAAAGGCACGGCCAAAACGGTTCGATATCCCCCGACACGCCGCCCCTCCGGCAAGGAGTATTCGGGATCCGTCATCACGTCGGCGATGTGAACGGTACGCCGCTCGGCGGCCGCCCGTGCAACCGCAGTGCCGCGGCCAGTCCTGGGCAGCGGGTTGCGGGAAAGCCATTCTTTGAACTCGGGCGATGCACCGTGAAAAGCCACGACGTGATAACCATCGTCCTGACGCCTGAACATTTGCGTCTGGTCGGCGCGGCACAGCCGCGCGGCGGTTTCGACCAGTGTGCCGAGCACTGTCTCTAGCTCGACGGTGGAGCGGCTAATAATTTTGAGCACGTCGCTGGTCGCGGTCAGCTCGTCGACCGAGCGCGCGAGATCGGCCTGACGGTCGCGCAATTCCTCGAACAGCCGCGCGTTCTCGATCGCAATCACCGCCTGATCAGCGAAGGTCGTCGCCAGCTCGATTTCCTTGTCGGTGAATGGATCGACGCGGCTTCGGCCAATGACAAACACGCCAATCAGCTTGTCCTCGCGCAGCAGGGGCAATCCAAGTAGCGTGCGGAAGCCGGTCAGCCGCTGTCCTTCCGTGTAGGTGTAGTCGGGATCCGCCAGGACGTCAGGAATGTGGATCGGTCGACGCTCCAGAGCCACGCGGCCGGACGTCGTTCCGCGGTCGGGTGCAAAGGGATGAGTCTCGACGTAGATCCTTCCTTCCTCCGACAAACCGTATGAGGCAATCATATAATGCAAGCCATCCGTCTGGCGGCGGAACATGTAGGTCTGGTCCGCGTGGCAGAGACGTGCGGCGGTTTCCACCAGTGCGTCGAGAACCGTCTTAAGATCGACGGTGGAGCGGCTGATGGTCTTGAGGACGTCAGCCGTCGCAGTCTGCTGTTCCAGCGACTCTTTCGTTTCGTTAAGCAGCCGCGCGTTCTCCATCGCGATGACCGCCTGGGCAGCGAAGCCTTCGAGAAGCGCGATCTCCTTCTCGGTGAACGGCCTCACCTCCGCTCGGGAAGCAGCAATGTAGCCGATCAGCACTCCCTCTCTGCGCAAGGGGATGAACAACGTTGTGCGGACGCCAGCCTCGAGCGAGGCACGGGCAATCGGATCGTCGATCTCGGCCCAATCCGTGACTTGGACAAAGCGCGCGCCCTCCAACAACCGACGATGCGGCAGGTTCGGACCTGGGATAAAACCCTGGCGCAGGCGAGCCACAAACGCCTCAGGAAATCCGCGCACCGCGACGGCACGGAACTTCTCGCCGTCATAAAGCAGCAAGGTGCCATGCGCGACCGCGCAAAGGCTGTGCGCCTTTTCCAGGATCGTCTCGAATACCGGCGCGAGATCGCCGGGAGATGAATTGATGACTTGCAACACCTCGGCGCTGGCGGTCTGCCGCTCAAGCGCTTCGCGCTGCTCGGTCAACAGCCGCGCATTTTCGATCGCGATCACGGCCTGGTCGGCGAACGTTTGCATCAGCTCGATTTGCTTGTCCGTAAACGGGCGGACTTCCATGCGGCGGATGCTAATCGCACCGATGGCCTCTTCCTGCCGCATCAGCGGGACAGCGAGAGTTGTGCGGTGACCGGCCTGCCGAGCGAAGGCGTAGGCCATGGGAAACTCCGTTTCCTCGGCCTGCAAATCATGGACGTGAACTGGCTTGCGATCGACTGCAGCGCGTCCGCTGATCCATTCCCGGGTAACCGGCCATTTATCAACAACAGGGATCTCGCCATGGTGAGCCGCAATCCGAAGAAAATCGCCCTCGCGTAGCAACAGGACAGCGTCGTAGGCATCGCACAGGCGAGACGCCGATTCGGTCAACGTATCGAGCACCTTTTGCAAGTCGAATGTCGAGCGACTGATGACCTTGAGCACGTCGGCAGTCGCGGTCTGTTGCTGAAGGGATTCGGTGAGATCACTGGTGCGTCGCCGTAATTCGCCCAGCAGCCGCGCGTTCTCAATCGCGATCACCGCCTGGTCGGCGAAGGTAGTGACGAGCGCGATCTGGTTCTCGACGAAACCGCCGGGCTCACCCCGATAGATCGAGAAATTCCCGATCAGCTCGCCCTTCCTCAGCAGCGGGACCGCGAGAAAGCTGCGCACGCCACCGAGTTCGATCGCTGCCGTTCGCAACGGCTCTCCCCTGGCATAGGAAGAGTCGGCAAAGATGTCGGTAATGTGAACTGGTGCCTTGGTCTCGACCAGGCGGCAAAAACCGGTGTTCGTCTCGGCCGAGAAGGATCGGCCATGCACCGCTCGCGCGAATGCTGGCGGCAAATTCCGATCCGCGGCAGCGGTGAATGCCCGGCCGTCATAGAGAAACAGGGTACCGAACTTGGCCTCGCACAGCGCGACTGCCTTCTCCAGCATGGCATCGAAAACCGACTGCAGGTCTTCGGGCGAGCTGGCGACGATGCGCAGCACGTCGCCGGTCGCGGTCTGAAATTCAAGCGCCTCCTGCACCTCATCGAAGAGCCGGGCGTTCTCGATCGCTATCACCGCCTGGTCGGCGAAGGTCTGCAACAATTGGATATGCTGGGCCGCGAATGTCCCGGGTTCCTTGCGCGTGACAGTGATGACCCCGATCGGACCCGAGTCGCTGTTCATTGGCACCCACAGCACGCTGCGATAGCCGCGCGTTCGCGCCGTAGCCTTCGCCGCCGATGGTACGCGAGTGTCTGTCTCGATATCAGAAACCTGCGCGACCTCGCCGCCGCGGGCCAGCTCAAACAGCGGATAGTCCGCCAGCCTTCGCGGATACAACGCCTTGAGCGCGGCATCTGCCTCTGGACTGACCGGAGTGAACGCCCCCAGATTGACCATGTCGCCGACGAAAATCGACACAGCCGCGGAATGGCCGCCGACCAACTGCGTTGATCGCGTCGCAATTGCCTCGAACACCGGTTGCAGGTCCGACGGCGAAGAGGCGATCACTCTCAGAACCTCGGCGGTCGCGGTCTGCCGCTCGTTGGCCTCTTTCAGCTCGCGGGTAAGACTGCCGACCTGACTTTGCAGGTCGGCAATGGATGGGGCTGCAATCGTGCGAGCCTTGGGCCTATTCGCGCGCCGACCCTTGACCCGTTGCTCGCTTCCACCGCGTTGCCGCATTTCGCCCCCCTCGGGCGGGTCACGACGAGGCTCAAGCTTATCCAAATCCTGGGGTTTGTGCCATGGCAAGTCTGGCTTTGTCACTCTGAGGCCACTCTACCTTGCCGGCCCGCTGCGCACGAGCGGCAACCGACCAAGCCGCCTCGCCGCCGACGTCTGTCATGACTCGCGCCGTTTCAGTTGGTCGAATTGCATTTCGCCCCCGACGATGATCACGTCAGCTTTGGGCCGCGAGCAGCCTATGCGGCCTGCTGTAGCCGTTGATCGATTTCCTCGCGCAACAGCCCGAAGTCGATCGGCTTGGTTAGCAGCCCAGCGGCCCCGAGTTCGGCGGCTTTCTTTTTCGTCGCTTCATCGCCGTAGGCGGTGATCATGATCACGGGCACGTTCGGCCGCGTCGCCTTCACCTTCGGCAGCATTTCAAGCCCGCTCATGCCGGGCATGTTGATGTCCGAAAGGATCAGGATGAGGAGGGGATCGGCGATCGCCTTCGCGCGCTCCAGTGCCTCGGGCGCTGACGCCGCAAACTCCATGACAAAACGCCCGCAGCGAATGTCGCGGCGAAATTGCTGGCGAAACAGGTGTTCGACGTCGGGTTCGTCATCGACCACAAGGATATAGGCGCTCACAGTCTCCCCCTTAATCTGGCTGTGCAGGCATAATGCGCGGCAACGTAATGATGAATTCTGTAAATGAACCGGGTTCAGTCACGACTTCAATTGTACCTCGGTGCTGTTTCACCACGATATCGTGGCTCATGGACAACCCGAGACCCGTACCCTCACCGGCTGGTTTTGTCGTGAAGAACGGGTTGAAAATCTTCTCCTGGATGTCAGGCGGGATGCCCGTACCATTGTCGCGAATGCGGATTTCAACGTTGTCGCCGAGATTTCGTGTCACTGCCTTCAGCCTGGGTTCAAAACCGTTGGTGGCGGCCGCGCGCTTGGTTGCGGCGTAAAACCCGTTCGAAATCAGGTTCAAAAGCACCCGAGTGACCTCCTGCGGGTAGATGTCGGCAACCCCGACCGCCGGATCGAAATCGCGCTCAAGCGTGATGTTGAAACCCTGTTTCTCTGCGCGGGCTCCATGGTAGGCGAGGTTAAGGCTCTCGTCGATGATCGCGTTGATCTCGACTGGCCGATGCTCACCCGAGCCCTCGCGCGAATGCAGCAGCATGTTCTTGACGATGGAGTCAGCGCGCTTGCCGTGCTGCACTACCTTGCCGAGATTGTCCTTCAAAAGCGACGTCAGTTCATCTGCTTCTTTACGGAGTTTATCGGCGAGAGAGGCCTGTTCTAGCACTCCAATGAGTTCATCCGCGAGCTCAACGGAAAGTTCAGAGAAGTTGTTGACGAAGTTGAGCGGGTTCTTGATCTCATGCGCGATACCGGCGGTGAGCTGCCCGAGCGCCGCCATTTTCTGGGCATGAACCAAACTGGTCTGTGCCATCTGCAGATTGCGCAAAGCGGTTTCGGCGGCATCTCGCGCCGCACGAATAGCTTCTTCGGCCTGCTTTCTTCTGGTTATGTCCGCGTAGATCAGGACAAAGCCGCCACCTGGGACCGGATTACGGCGCACTTCCATCACCCGTCCATCCGGGCGGGTGCGTTCAAACCTCATTTCCTGACTCAGATCGTCGATTGTGCGGCTCAATTGAGCTTCGAGATCAGCGGAATATTCGCCGCGCTCGGCTAGATAGCGGAAATATTCGACAACGTTCGGCCGGCGCGCAAGAAAGTCTTCAGGCAGCTCAAGCATCTCCTGAAGATTCCGGTTCCAGGCGGTAAGTCGCGCCGCCGCATCGAACATGACCACCGCGTCGCCCATATTGTCGAAGGTGACGCGCAGCTCGGCCTGCCGCTCGCGCAACTCGTCGAAGAGCCGCGCGTTCTCGATCGCGATTAGCGCCTGGTCGGCGAAGGTGCGCATCAATTCGATCTGCCGCTCGGTGAACGGCTCGACACGGCGCCGCGCGACGTTCAGGACGCCGATCGGTTCGCCTTCACGGAGCAGTGGCACGCCAAGCACTGTACGGGTGCCGCCGAGCGTTACGTTTTCGTGCATCGTATACTCGGGGTCGGCGGCGATATCCGCGATCTGCACAACTCCCCGCCCGAGGAGTACCCGCCCGATGACTGTTCCTCGGCCGGGCGTATAAACGTGGTTACGCTGGACCGCCGCTTGCTCGGGCGAGTTCCCGAGCTGCGACAGGGTCCTATAGCCGTCGCCTTCCCGGCTGGCGATCAGCGCCTGATCGGCATTGCACAGCCGCGCGGCGGTTTCGACCAGCGTGTCGAGCACCGTCTCGAGCTCGATGGACGAGCGGCTGATAGTCTTGAGAACGTCTGCGGTGGCGGTCTGTTGCTGCAGCGATTGTCGCAATTCCTTGAGCAACTGTGTATTCACGATCGCGATCACCGCTTGCTTCGCAAAGTTGCTGAGCAGTTCGATCTGCTTGTCAGAGAACGGACGAACTTCCTGGCGATAGATGGTGATCGTGCCGATCACTTCGTTGTCCCGCAGCATGGGCACGACAACAACGCTGCGTGCGCCGCCAAGCTCGACCAAGTCGACAGTAGATCGTGCACCTTCGATGTAGGCGGGATTGGTTCGCAGGTCCGCGATTTGAGCCACGTTCTTGGTCTCGATCGCCGTCGCCAGCACGCTTCCGGGAGGTGGACGATATGCCTCATCACCTCGCATCGCGGCAAACGCTGGATTATTATTATACCGCGCGACTGGGCGCACCACGCCGTCCTCGAGCAGCATCATCGTTCCGAACTCAGCACCGCAAACGTGGATTGCGTTCTCCAGCATCTTGTCGAACACCGGGGCCAGATTGCCGGGCGAGGAGCTGATGATTTGCAATACTTCGGATGTCGCGGTCTGCTGTTGCAGCGATTCTTCGAGATCGCGCGATTTTGCCCGTACTTCATCGAACAGCTTGACGTTCTGGATCGCGATCGCCGCCTGGTTGGCAAAGGTGCGCAACAGCGCAATCTGCTTGTCACTGAACGGATGCGCCTCGATCCGCCTGAGCGCGATCGCGCCGATCGCCTCGTTCTCGTGCAGCAGCGGTACGCTAAGAATGGTCCTCACCATGCGGCGAGCGGCCATTTCGCGGCCTTGCGGAAAGTCGTCACCTTCTGCAGAGAAGAAGTCGTGCACGTGGATGGGCACCTTGTCGATCACAGTGCGGCCGTTGACCCAGTCTCTGTTGATGGGCCTCGCATCCATCGTCAGTGGTATCGATCCGTGATGCGCCCTGAATCGGAGCTGGTCACCCTCCTTCAACAGGACCGCCGCATCGGCGGCATCGCAGAATTCGCACGCGCTCTTGGCGATCGCATCTAGCACTGGCGCGATGTCGGTTGGTGACGACGCGATGACGCTCAGGATATTCGCGCCACCCGTTAGATGCACCATTGCTTCTTCAAGATCGCGTGTCTTGACGTGAACCTCCTCGAACAGTCGCGCATTTTCAATCGCAATGACCGCCTGATTGGCGAAGGTTGAGACGAGTTCGATTTGCTTGACGGTAAACGGCTGAACCGTACACCGCATTAGAGTGATCACTCCAATTGGCTCTCCCTCACGCATCAGCGGGACGCCGAGTGATGTCCGGTAGTCGCCAATGCTTATGATCTTGCCCAGAAGATAATCGGGATCGGCTTGCACATCAGAGATTTGAACTGGCCTCTTCTCGAGCAAGACCCGACCGACAGTCGATCCTCGGCCTGGTTCGATCTCGATGCTCTCCAGATATGCTTTGTTTGCCTGCCGTTCCTTGTCCTTTCCGGGAATGCCAAAGCTGGCCGCAAGATGATAGGACGATCCGCTCGGCCGCCAAATGTTCGCCAGATCGGCCTCACACAAAAGCGCCGCTGTTTTGACGAGCGTATTGAGTACAGTCTGAAGGTCAAATGTCGCCCGACTGATTACCTTTAGCACCTCGGCTGTTGCCGTCTGCTGCTGGTAGGCCTCATTTAGCTGGCGGGTAAGCCGCGCGACCGCTGTTTCCTTGACAGCAACGGATGAGGTGCGAGGAGAGGCAGCATTGGTCGGAACGCGGCTCTTGCGCGCAGTCGTCTTTCGACGCTGCGCTTTGGCGCGTTTGCTAGCTCCTATCGAGCGCCGCCTCATTGCCGCCCCTCTCGGCCCAGGACAGGCATCGTGCCCGGATCAGATTAGCACACGCTCGTCAAATGTGGGTAGTCTTAGGCGCCCATGGCCAGCCCAAGACCGATCCGCGCCCACTACGGCAGGCATCGAGCGCCCGGGCAAAAGACGATGTGAACGCCCTTCGGGTCCGGCGCGAGCTACGTCCAGTCTACCCTCCGGAAGCCGACCTGAAGCCGATCCTCCCCGCTTCGGCTCCTCCAAGAAATCTATTCAATCACCTCGTCGGCGAGCGCGAGAAGCCCGGCAGGCACGGCGATGCCCAGCGATTTCGCAGTCCGCAGATTGATCATTAGCTCGAATTTTGCGGATTGCAGGATTGGAAGATCGGAGGGCGTGGCGCCCGCCAATATCTTCGCGACATAGAGACCAGTTTGATGGAAGGCATCGCGAAGGCTGGCACCGTAGCTCATCAGGCCGCCGGCGATCACATATTCGCTCGTTGGGTACATGCTCGGAACGGCGTAGCGCGCCGCCAAACCAACGATTTCGTCTTGACGGCTGATCAGGAAACCGTCTGCGGTGACGAGCAGCGCATCGACATTGCGGCTTGCCAGCCCTGCAAAGGTCGAATCGATTTCGTCGATGTCTTTCGCGTTGAGAATCACTAATTGCTGCTGGAGCGTTCGAGACGCCGCTTCCAGGTCTCTCAACTGTGGCCCCGCATTTGGGTTACTGGGATTGATAAGCGTGCCTATCACTTCGTGCTTCGGCGCGAGTTGCCGCAACAGTTCGAGATTTTTCTGGCCCAACCTTGTAAAGAGGAAAGCAATGCCTGTGACATTCCCCTCAGGTCTCGCGATGCTCGACACGAGGCCTGACCCAATGGGATCACTTCCAGTCAGGAAAACAATTGGAATGGTCTTCGTGGCCGCTTTTGCCGCGAGGCTGGCGGGTAATAATTCGGCCGCGATAACCGATACTCGGCGGTTGACGAGGTCCGCAACCAAAGCCGGCAATCGATTGTAATCGCCGTCCGCAGCGCGATGATCGATTTCAATGTCAGGGCTCGCGCCGCCTTCCCGTAGGCCCGACCGAAAGGCTGCCATCAATGGCGGGGTCGGGAGACCTCCTTGATGCAGAAATCCTATACGTGGATGCGCCTGCTCCGCGGAAGCACCTATCGGCCAGATCGCCGCGCTCATCGAGCCAGCTATGAACTCCCGCCGCCTCATTCGATCACCTCATCGGCGCTCGTTCGCCACAAACCACAAGCGGTCATTGCGGCGCCGCCGCAAGTGGCAGCTTGACGCGAAAAGTGGCACCGCCGTTCGCCCGGTTCTCGGCCGACAACTGTCCCTTGTGGGATTCAACAATGGTGCGCGCAATGGACAATCCCAATCCCATGCCCTGCGCCTTTGTCGTGAAAAACGGCTCAAAGACTTCCTTGATTTTCTCGGTCGGAATGCCCGAACCGGTGTCCGTCACCGAAACTTCGGCGAAATCGTCGTCACGCGCAGTACTGACCGTAACCCTTCGTTCGGCTCTCGGCATCTTTGATACCGCATCCATCGCATTCACGATCAGGTTCACAATGACCTGCTGAAGTTGAACCGGATCGCCCCTGATGGGCAGCGGCAGCGGAGCAATGATGCCGCCCAGATTGATTTCCCGCGCGATCGATAACGGAGAAAGCAATTGGACGCTTTCGCCGGCAATTTCGTTGAGATCAAGATCGCTGATCTCGGATGGCGCTTTCTTGAGCATGCTGCGCAAGCGCTGCAACACTTCGCTGGCGCGTTTGTCATCGTGCCGAATATCGGCAACGATCTCCCTGAGTTCGGCCAGATCCGGAGCCGAAGACTTCAGCAACAACTCGGCGGTCTCGGCGTTGGTCAGAATAGACCCAAGTGGCTGGTTAAGCTCGTGCGCTATGGAAGCGGTCAGTTCGCCAGCCATCGAATAGCGGTTGAAGTGAGCCAATTCTGCGGTGCGGCGGCCCACCTGGACTTCGGCGTACCGACGACGACGGCGTTCATTCATGAGAACGCCGATCAGCACAGCCTGCCCCAGGACCACTGCCACAATCAATGCCATCTGCCAACGATATCTGTCCCAGAGCGGCGGTTCGCGGAAGTGGATTTCGCTTCCCGGCGGCAAGCGGTTCTCGCTGACGCCCCATCGCTGCATCTGTCGCCAGTCGAACATCAACCTGCGGGGGACGTCCAAGAGTAATTGGGTGTGCGCGGGTTCTGTCAGGATCCGCACAATCAGCTTGGCCGTTTCGCTGCCGAGCGCAGCGAAGCTGTACAGGCTGCCACCCACGATGCCGCGACCGAGGAATTGGTCTGTAAAACCGTAAACAGGCGCGCTTGACGCACTGGAAAGGCGCTCGACGACTTCCTGTGGGACGAAGGATTCACCTGCGCCATCCTGAAAAAAGCTTACAAACAGGACGATCGACTGCTTGGGAAGCTGAGAAAGTTGGACGAGTAGATCCTTTATTGGAACGTTTGAAACGTATGTGAACGAGACGCGTTTTTCAAAGGCAGTGAACTCCTTTTTCGCATCCGCAAGGAGTGACGCCTCGAAGTCCGAAGTGCCGGAAACGACGACAATTTGTCGGGTTTCGGG
>Ga0306923_10007283_pt1 | contig 11012 bp, 10 predicted proteins | sample sta12Can44000108_FD_203841 | JGI IMG/M metagenome (GOLD analysis project Ga0306923, IMG submission 203841) | Lab enrichment of tropical soil microbial communities from Luquillo Experimental Forest, Puerto Rico - statanox.12C.anox.44.000.108 (v2)... | ecosystem: Environmental > Terrestrial >...
CGGTGCGTCGAAAGCGGCGAAATGCGCGGAATTCCGCGAGACCGCTTCGACCGTGTCCGGTCCAGGGATCGCTGAAGGAATCAGCGTTCTGACCATGAGGCGGGCGATGGTGGTGTTGCCGCCAGGAAACATTTGATCCATGGCGCCGGATTCATCGGCAACGGGTTGCAGCAGGGTGTAGGCGTAATCGCAGTAGGCGGACAAGGCGTCGGGGCCGAGCCCGGAGCCGCCACCTTCAACGGGCGAGAGAAAGGTGCGGACGGTTTCCCGACTCAGGCCGTAGCGTTCCATGTAGTGCTGTTCGAGAGTGATGGAATCGAGATAGCGGGAGACGGCGTCGCCTTCGACCTTGGGAGGTTCGAAAGGCTTTGCGGATACGGGTGTGCCGGTGAGCCAGCGCAGCCATTCGACGCGCGTGGCGTCGGGGATGGGCGCGCCTTGCAATTTCTTGCGAACCGGATCCCTGACCCACAGTCCGGGATTTTGGCCGAATTTGGCGCCGAACCAAAAGCCGTATTGGCCGATGTCCAGGCCGACGGCGTCGTAGGGAGTGCGCGAGAGCGGCATGGCGGGTTGCGGGCCCGACCATTCCTGGTACGTGAGCTTCGGGGTTTTCAGCCCGATGGAGTCGTAGAACTGGGCCAGGAACGATTGTGGCTCCTGCAGTTGGTAGAGCGCAGAACCCTGGTGCGCGATGAGACGTTTTCCATCGACAAGAAATTCGTTTTGCTTGGCTTCGCCGCCGAAGATGGGATGATTTTCGAGGACCAGGCACTTCGCGGAGGGGCCGGCCTGGCGTTGGTAGAACAGCGCAGCAGCCAGGCCGCTGATGCCGCCACCGACGATGACGCAGTCGTAGGATTCGCCGGTATCGATGATGTCTTTGGGGAGTGGCCGATCGGCATGGTCGCGAATCCTGTGGCCGGCTTCGAGGACGGACCAGGTGTTGCCGTTGGAGTTGCTGTATTCGCCGATGCCACCGTAACCGGTGAAATCGTCGGAGGCGGCGAGAAGTTCGGCGGGAGTGAGGGGGTGAAGGAGGGCTGCACCGGAAGCGAGAAGCGTGGAGCCGAGGAAGTCGCGGCGGGTGATCGAGGTGTCCATGCCAAGCGAAGAGTCGCTCGGAAGGCTGTCAGGACGGTGCTTTGTCATTTTCGATCGACATTGTAGCGCACTGCCGGGAACGAGGGTGGGCAGGGAGACAGCGCCCGATGTGCATGAGCCGGCGGGAGGCCGGCGCGGGCAAGGCAAAACCGATGTGAGTCCGTTACAATGGCAGTGAATTTTCAGGAGACATACGCGATGAACTACCGGAGGTTTGGGCGGACCGGCTGGCAGGTGAGCGAGATCGGGTACGGCATGTGGGGGCTGGCCGGTTGGAGCGGCTCGGACGATAGGGAGACCCTGGCATCGCTCGACCGGGCGATTGAACTGGGCTGTAATTTTTTCGATACCGCGTGGGCCTATGGGGACGGGAAAAGCGAGCAAATCCTGGCGCAAATACTGAAAAAGCACAAAAGCCAGGCGGGCGTCGGGGGGCCCGACAGGCATTTGTATGTAGCGACGAAGATTCCGCCAAAGAACCGGCGTTGGCCGAGCCGTAGGGAGTTCACGTTGGACGATTGCTATCCGCCGGAATACATCGAAGAGTACGTGGAGAGGAGCCTGAAGAATCTGGGTGTGGAAACGATCGATGTGATGCAGTTTCACACCTGGGAAGACCGTTGGCTGAACGACGAACGGCTGCCGCGGGCGATCGAAAACATGAAGACGAGCGGGAAGGTGCGCGCGGTGGGGCCGAGCATCAACCGCTGGGAAGCGTGGAACGGGATACGCGCGGTGTGCGAGGGCTACGCCGACGCGGTGCAGGTGATTTACAACATTTTCGATCAGAGTCCCGAGGATGCGCTTTTTCCGCTTTGCCGGATGAAAGAGACGGCGGTGATTGCGCGCGTGCCGTTCGACGAGGGAACGCTGACGGGAACGTTGACGCCGGATTCGAAATGGCCGGCGGGGGATTGGCGGAATACCTATTTTGTGCCGGAAAATCTGAAGTCGAGCCTCGCGCATGCGGAGGCGCTGCGGCCGTTGATACCGGAGGGACAAACGATGCCGGAAGTGGCGCTGCGATTTATTTTGAACAATGCGGACGTGAGCACAACGATACCCGGGATGCGGAAGTGGAAGAATGTGGAGGCCAATTGCGCGGCGAGTGCGGCAGGTCCGCTGCCCGGCGAATTGCACAAGAAGCTGCTGGGGCACCGCTGGGACCGGAATCCGACGTCATGGTCGCAGTGAGAAGAGTCGAAAGTTTTCAGCAAAAGAATCGGCTCGTCGGATCTCGCCGGCCCCGCGCTCAGGATGACAACCGTGCGGCCGTCCACGGGAACCTGGAGCGAAATGCGAACTAACGGCTTTACTGCGGAAGATCGATGAGCCAGTCGATTAAGGTGCAGATTTTTGGGCAGACATTTTCGATCCAGGGGGATCTGGAGGAAGCCTACGTGCAGAAGTTGGCGGCGTACGTGAACCAGAAGATGAACGCGATTTCGGAGATGGCGCCAACGGTCGACGGGCAAAGGTTGGCGGTCATGGCAGCGCTGGCGATCGCGGACGAGTTGCACAGTTTGCAGCAGCAACACGGGGAGCGGGAGGAGATTTTGAAAGAACAGGCGGAGCGTTGCTTGAATCTGGTGGAACGGGCGTTGACGAAGAAGGAGTGACGAGCCTCGACTCACCGCATAGCGGTTTAACTGAGCACCCACGCGCGTACCGCAACCACGCCGAGCGCTGCGCCACCCGTACGAACCAGGGAATCTTCAGCATGAGCGACAGAAAACGAACCGTGGTCATCACCGGAGCTGCGCAGGGAATCGGGCGGCGGACGGCGGAAGTTTTTGCGGAGCGGGGATATCGCGTGGCATTGGTTGATTTGCGTCGCCCGGACGAGACGCTGGTCTACGTCGAGTCGCGCGGGGTGGAGGCGCTGGGGCACGCCGCGGATCTGACCGACGAAGCTGCGGTGGAGCGATTTGCGCGCGAGGTTCACGAGCGCTTTTCCGTGGTGGACGCCCTGGTGAACAATGCGGGCATCAGCCTTATTGCCCCCGCGGAGGCGATTTCCACCGAAGAGTATCGGCGCGTGCTGGAGGTCAACCTGGTGGCGCCCTTTGTCCTGGCAAAGGCCTTCGGCGAGAAGATGCTGGAGCAGCGGCGCGGTTCGATTATCAACGTGGCTTCTGTGGCGGGACTGCTGGGGATCGCGGATCGCGCGGCGTACAATGCGTCGAAGCACGGACTAATCGGACTGACACGCACCCTGGCCGCGGAGTGGGGAGGACGGGGGGTTCGCGTGAACGCGGTTTGCCCCGGGTGGGTCAAGACCGAAATGGATGTCGCCGACCAGGCGCAAGGCAGCTATACCGACGCCGATATCCTGGGGCGCGTGCCGATGGGACGTTTTGCGACGCCCGAGGACGTTGCGCGTGCCATCGCGTTCCTGGCGGAAGACCGGGAGAGCGGGTTCATCAATGGGCACGCGTTGACGATCGATGGCGGCTGGACCGCCGACGGAAGCTGGGAATCACTGCGTCTGCGCCACAGATAAGAAGCGGCGGCGAAGCGTTCATTGGGCGCGGTGAATGGCGCCGAGCGATTTTTCCAGCGCCGGAACGATGCGGTCGTAAAACGACTTTATTTGTGGTTCCGTGAGGGTGCTTTCGCGGCTCTGGAAGGTGACGCGAACCAGCAGCGAGTATTTCCCGGCCGGGACATTCTTGCCCCGGAAGACATCGGCGGCCTCGATCGAAGTGATCTCCGGAATGCCAAGAGACTCGATGGTTTTCTGAACCTGGTCGAAGCTCACGCCGTCCGCGAGAAACAGCGAGAAATCGCGCTCGACGTCGGGGTAACGCGGCAAAGGCTGGTAGCGGCGATTGTTTTTCACGCCGTAGTACATGCAATACAGAGGACCGAGGGCGATCTCGGCAAGAAAAGCGTCCTGGCGGAATTTGAGCTTGTCGGCGACACGTTTGACGAGCTGGCCGGCAGCCCCGAGGGGCGGATTTCCTTCCTGGCCCAGAAAAACTGCCCCGCGCCGCGCGGCCAGGAGCCAGTCCGGGCCGTCATTTTCCCAGCGAAAACCGCCGGACAAAGCGCCAAGGGAGTCGAGATCACCCTTGAGGTCGCCGAAATCGTATTCGCGCGGAGAATCGTACAGGCCTTGCGGGCGGGCGACGCCGGTCGCGCCGAGGGTGAGGACCCGCGTTTCTACCGGCTTGCCGTTGACCAGACGGTAGTGCGGAGCAATTTCGAAAAGACGGACATTGCGCTGGCCGTGATTGAGGTTCCACTCGACGGCAGCCGCCATGGTGACGGCGCCGGTGGATTTCAAAACGTTGGCTTCTTCGCTGAGCGGATTCGAGAGCTTTGCGGGAACGGTGTCGTGCGCGCGGAAGAGATCGTTGCGCTCCTCGGAAACGTGGGGAATGGTGAGGATTTCGTGGTAGCCAAGACCGATGAGCCGCTCGCGGAGGCGCGTTTCGGCTTCCTGGTGAGGCAGGCGAGCGGCGCCGTCGCGGGCCGCGGGCAAGCGCGGCGGGAACTTATCGAGGCCGTAGACGCGGGCGACTTCCTCGATGAGATCGATTTCGCGCTCGACTTCCGCGCGCCAGGAAGGTTGCGTGCATTCCCAAGCGGCGAGGAGCGAGTCGGCGGAACCGCGCGTTGGATCCACACGAATGGGCGCGAAGCCCAGAGCCGAGAGGATGGCTTCGACGTCCTTGTCGGGAACATCGGCACCCATGATGCGAAGGAATTCCGCGCGGGTCAGTGTGATTTTCTTCCTGGCGCGTTTGGCGGGGTAGACGTCGGCAACGCCGGAAAGCAGCTCACCACCGGCAAGCTGCAGGATCAGCTCCGCAGCACGGCGCGAGGCCAGCTCCGCCATTTCGGGGTCGGCGCCACGGCCGAAACGGGTGCTGGCTTCGGTATGCAGCTTCAAGAAACGCGCGGCACGGCGGACCGCGACCGGATCGAACCAGGCGCACTCGATCAGTACATTTTTCGTGGCAAAGGAAATCTCCGTTTCGGCGCCGCCCATGATGCCGCCGATTCCGATAGCCCGAGAGCCATCGCCATCGGAGATCATGCAGGTGTTGGCATCGAGGGTGCGCTCGATTTCATCGAGGGTGCGGATTTTTTCCCCGGAGCGCGCGCGGCGGACGATGAGGCTGTGATTGCGGACCAGATCGTAATCGAACGTATGCAGTGGATGGCCGGTTTCGAGCATCACGTAGTTGGAAATGTCGACCACGTTGTTGATGCTGGCGACCCCGGCGATGTCGAGGCGGTCGCGCAGCCATTGCGGCGAAGGTTGAATTTTCACACCGCGAACCACCCGCGCGGTGAAGCGGCCACACAGTTCGGGGCATTCGATTTTGACGGTGAGCGCGTCACTCGATCTGGCGGAAGCGCTTTCCCTAGGCCTGGGCGCGACGGTCTTTAGGGGTACTCGGTAGATCGCGCTGATTTCGCGGCCGATGCCGAGCATGCCGAGACAGTCCGGCCGGTTCGAGGTGATTTCCGCGTCGATGACCGCGCCGTGGGAATAATTTTCGATGCCGGCGATGTTGGTGCCGGAAAGTGCGAGGCGCGAAGCGATTTCCTGCGGCGGTGCCGTGATCTCCACGAAATCCTTCAACCAGTTGTAGTCAACCTTCATGCCTTCATCCCGTCGAACAGCAACATGCCAGTATAAACGTGAGTGCGGTATTCCATGCGAACCACGCCATCTTTCTGGTGCGCCGCAAAAAGGCTCCGCAGTTCTTCCATCATGGGTTCGAATTGCGGATGGTCCGGTGCGGGAGCGTAGGAACTGCTGCGCAAGCGACCGCACAAGCCAGGGAGATCGAATTCCTGGGCGTTGGGCAGCGAGTGAGAGGTGAATTCGTTGGGGCTGTAAAACGCGAGCATCTGTTCGCTGCGCGGATAACTTTCGTTGACCCGCGTGTAATCCGTGCCGAAACGCCGCAGCAGCGCTTCGTAGTCGCGCAGAAAAGGAGTGCTGTCGAGGAGGCGCTCATTCCAGACGATGATGGCGCGGCCGTACGGCTTGAGGATGCGCAGAAATTCGCGGCGCGTGGGCTCAGGATGAAACCAGTGAAAGGCTTGCGCGGCAGCGACGAAATCGACGCACTGGTCGGGCAAGGTGGTGGCTTCGGCGGAGCCGGCGACGCTGGTGAAGTTGCTGTAGGGGCCAAGAAAATCGCCGCCGGCGGCGCGCATTTCGGCATTCGGCTCGACGCCGAAGACGGGATTGCCATTTTCAAGGAAGAGTTTGCTGAGCAGGCCGGTGCCGGAGCCAATGTCGGCGATCACGTGTTCGGGTTTCAGGGCGCACCAGTCGCGGAGAACATCGAGGACCTCAAGCGGGTAAGCGGGGCGATAGCGGGCGTAGTCCGCTGCGCGGTTGGAGAAGCGCCGTTTCGAATCGGTGAAAGTCATCGAAGTTTCGAGTGCCCGGTCTTAAGTCTTACCGCAAAGGTATTCCTTCTGGGACGCTTAAATGTCGAAGCCAAAGCTCGGGCCCGCCAACCCGCGAGGGCCCCTCATTGAGGCCGCAGCTACGGGAACTGCCTCAGGAAGCGGACGTCGTTCTGGAAAAAGACCTGGATGTCGTCGATGCCGTATTTGAGCATGGCGAGACGATCGATACCGATGCCGAAGGCGAAGCCGCTGACCTTTTTCGGGTCGTAGTTCACAAAGCCGAAGACGGCGGGATCGACCATACCGGCACCGAACAGTTCAATCCAGCCCGCGCCTTTGCATTTGCCGCAGATGCCGCCGGTTTTGGCGGTGCCGGAACCGCCGCAAAAGATACAGGAGGCGTCGAATTCGACCGAAGGCTCGGTGAACGGGAAATAGCTGGGGCGGAAGCGCGTGCGGACGCCGGCGCCGAAGAATTTCTTGACGAAGTAATCAATGCTGCCGGTGAAATCGCAGAAGGTAATGTCGCTGTCGACGGCCAGTCCTTCGATCTGATGGAACATGAAGGAGTGGGTGGCATCGGGATTGTCGCGGCGGTAGACCTTGCCGGGGACGATGACGCGTACGGGCGGCTGGCGCTTCTCCATGGTGTGGATTTGCACGGGAGAGGTATGCGTGCGGAGAAGCAGCGGACCGGGCGCTCCCTTGGGCAACTCGAGGTAAAAGGTATCCATGTCGTCGCGGACCGGATGGTATTCGGGAATGTTGAGGGCTTCGAAATTGTAGTAAGGCGTTTCGATTTCCGGGCCCTCCACGACGGAGAAGCCGATGGAGAAGAAGATGTCCTCGATTTCCTCGAAAACCTGGCGGATCAGATGGTGCGAGCCGATGGGGCGAATGACGCCGGGGAGGGAGAGGTCGACGCGATCTTTGGCGGAAGCGGCCGATTCCACGCCGGATTCAATGGTCGCATGGCGCGCTGCGATCTGCGCGGTCACGTGCGCGCGCAGGTCATTCAGGGCGGCGCCGACCGCCCGCTTGAGTTCGGGCGTTGCCGGCTTCAGCCAGTTATCGGTGATTAACGTAAGAACGCCGGATTTGCGGCCAAGCCATTGGTCGCGAAAAAGTTTCCAAACGGCCTCATCGTGGACGGTCTTGAACTGCGCGTCGAAATTGGCGCGCAGCTCGGCAAACCGAGCCGCCATCTGGTCGGGCTGTGTAAGGCCAAGTTCGGCGAGAGTTTTGTCGAGACCGATCTCACTGGTTGGCATATCGAAAGATAGATTACACCGTAGAAGCCCGGGTACAGAAGATACGCCCGGGCGCCCAGCGAAGAGAGATTCCTCGCTCCGATTGACGGACCTTCGGAGGTCAGGTCTTGCCGAGAGGAGGCGCAGCAAGCTGCGCCCTACGAAGTCAGGCGGCAGCCGGCTTGCGCGCGAAGGCTTTCGCCTTTTCGGCCAGCTGGGTAAACCCGGCGGCGTCGCGGACCGCGATGTCTGCGAGGACTTTGCGGTCGATCGAGATGCCGGCAGCTTTCAGACCGTGAATCAGTTGGCCGTAGGTTAAGCCATTCTGGCGAGCCGCCGCGCCGATACGCTGGATCCAAAGCCGGCGATACTGACGCTTCTTGACGCGGCGATCGCGCTTGGCGTAACGATCGGCGCGGTTGGCCGCTTCCTGTGCGGACTGGTAGAGCTTGCTCTTGGTGAGGAAGAAGCCCTTCGTCCTCCTGAGATACTTCTTACGCCGAGCCCGGCGTTTTGTGCCGCGTTTTACGCGTGGCATGGGTTTTCTCCTTCGTTGTTAGGGAAACAAAACGGGTTGCGAGAAAACGCGGAAGCGTCCGCCGCAACGGGTTTGTTTCCGGGTTGCTCCGTGAGGAGCGAACGGCCGGCAGGCACCCGTGAAGCGCTGCCTGGCACGTTCGCGGAACCATGTTCCGCGCTTCTTGCCGCGGCCGGAGGTTGGCCTGGCCGCAGCAAAATCCTTTCGGTGGCCGGCGGAAGGCCGGCGCTACGGATCAGCCTCCGTAGGGGAGCATCTGCTTGACTGAGGCGACGTCGTTCGGACTCACCTTGGTCAGCTTCTTGAGCTTGCGCATGCGACGAGCGGGCTTGGTACCGAGCAGGTGGCGCTTCCCGGAATGCATGCGCAGGATCTTGCCGCTGGCGGTGATCTTGAAACGCTTGCGCGCGCCGCGATGGGTCTTCAGCTTCCTCTTGGGCTTGGTGGAATTGCGTGGCATTGCTTTTGAATCCTCTCCCCTACGAGCGGGCCGAAGCCGGCTCAAGAATTTCGGGTCCCCGCGCTCCGCGCTGTCGCGACCCTTCGCGTTCGCTCCGCAAAAGCTACGCGAGTCAAGCGCTTTGTTGCGCCGGAGTTGCCGCGCGGGGCGTCGTGCCTGCCCCTTTTTTGGGTGCCAGGAGCGCGACCAGAACGTTGCCCTCCATGCGCGGAGGCGTTTCGATCTGACCGAACTCGCCGATTTCGCCGAGAAGCCGCGTCATCTTCGCGCGACCGACTTCCTGGTGAGCCATTTCGCGGCCGCGATGAAAGATCATGGCGCGAACTTTGTGACCGTCACCGAGAAACTTGATGATTTGGTTCTTGCGAACCTGAAAATCGTGTTCCGCCGTAGCGGGGCGAAACTTGACTTCCTTGAGCTGCGAACCGCGGCTGCTCTTGCGTTGCTCGTGAGCTTTTTTGTTCTGCTGGTATTGGTACTTACCGTAATCGGTAATTTTACAAACCGGAGGATCTGCCGTCGGCGAAATCTCCACCAAATCCAGTCCCCGTTCGCGCGCCAGGCGGAGCGCTTCAAACGGCTGCATAACACCCAACTGCGCACCTTCTTCGTCAATCACCCGGACTTCGCGAGCACGTATGCGTTCGTTAATGCGAATACGGTCGGCTTGCCGGAAGTTCCGCTCTGCGATAAATCCCCCTTAGAAAAAAAGGCACCCGGCGGACCGGGCACACCCCGTGTTTACTATCGCCTCCCGTCATGTAGAAGAGTGGAGGCAGATTTCAAAGTATAGCATGCGCACGGGCGGGAGGCACAGAGATAAAAGGATGAAGCCGCGGACCTTAGAATGGACCGCGGTCAGGAAGTGACGCCCAATTCTCCCGCCGGACCTTGAAACGTGGCGCGAAGCTGAGGCGTGGCGCTCTTCGCGACCGCGACATCGAGGGACAGCATGGCCAGGGTCTTTTGGAGGGCCGCAAGATCGGGCGTGGCGAGCTCGAACCGGGTGCAGCGGCAGCCTGGGGGAGCGTCGGCCGAGGGGTGGCGGGAGTCGGAGGACCACTCGATGAAAAAAGGAAGAAGGCCAGCATCATCCTTGTCGAGATTCAGCGTGGACCACTGCAAGAGCTTGCCGTCGGGCCGCTTGCGGGAGCCGGGCGTGGGTCCCTCGAAGGCGATACCGTTGTGGTGGAGTCGCTTCGCGTATGCGGTCAGGTCGCCGGGATGCGCGGCCCAGCCGATGAGCCGGGGCTCCTCGAGTGACGCAAGTTTGGCGAGGAGGCCCGCGGCGGCGACGTGTTGCGCGGGGTCGCGGGCGATGATTTCGAGGTAGTGGTGGTCGCCGAGGGACAGAAGGGCGTTTTGCGTGCCGCGCCCGGGGTGAACGCCGCCGAATGCGGCGCGAACGCCGAGGTGCGATTCGACGAAGGCGACGCCCTGGTCGAGGTCAGGGCAGCCGAGGAGAATGTGGTCCAGAACGGCTGGCACGGGGACGGTTCCTTCGGCGCGCACCGAAAACGCCGCAAGGCCGATACTGCTGGCTAGGAAGAAACGGCGGCGTGTAAGCATGGCGCATTCTAACCTTTTTACGGAAGCGGACCTTCCCGCGCGCTAGGGAGTCACGCGCTGGGAGATTTCGTCTTTCAGTGCGCTGACCAAGTCGGCGAGCGGACGCGGTCCAAGATCGCCCTTGCTGCGATGACGGACGCTCGCAGTGCCCGCTTCGGCTTCTTTGGGCCCAACCACCAGCATGTAGGGAATTTTCTGGAGTTGCGCGTCGCGGATTTTGGCCGGGAGCTTTTCGTTGCGGTCGTCGAGATGCACGCGAATCTCGTGGTTCTTGAGCATTTCGTGAACGTGTTTCGCGTAGTCCATGACTTTTTCGCTGACCGGGCAGATTTCGACCTGGGTGGGAGCGAGCCACAGCGGAAATGCCCCGGCGTAGTGCTCGACCAGAATGCCGAAGAAGCGCTCGACGGAGCCGAGCAGGGCGCGATGGACCATCAGAGGCTGATGGCGCGCGCCGTCTTCGCCAACGTATTCGAGGCCGAAACGAGCCGGCAAGTTGAAATCGAATTGGACCGTGGTGAGCTGCCAGGGACGGCCGATGGCGTCGATGAGCTTGATGTCAATTTTGGGACCGTAAAACGCGCCTTCCCCCGCAATGCGCTTGTAGGGAATCTTCATGCGGAGCATGACAGAGGCCAGCGCGTTGCTCGCGTGCTCCCAATCCTCGGGCTTTCCGGGATAGTTTTCCGGATGTTTCGGATCCCAGTCG
>Ga0306923_10007284_pt1 | contig 11011 bp, 7 predicted proteins | sample sta12Can44000108_FD_203841 | JGI IMG/M metagenome (GOLD analysis project Ga0306923, IMG submission 203841) | Lab enrichment of tropical soil microbial communities from Luquillo Experimental Forest, Puerto Rico - statanox.12C.anox.44.000.108 (v2)... | ecosystem: Environmental > Terrestrial > Soil...
AGCTGAACAGCGCGTCGCTCCTGACATCCCAACCGCGCATCGGACGTCCCCCACATCTCGCCACGCGACATGACTTATAACCCAATATCTGGACCAATAGGCCGACTTTTTCCGAATCCTGCTAGGTACTCCCCCCGGGGTTAGCGTGACAAAATCCGTAACGTGGTCCCTGCGCTGGGCTTTCTGCCGGCAGGCGTCCGAGCAGAACCTGAGGCTCTTCCGTCCGGTTGGTGGCAATGACGCGCCGCACTCCTCGCAGCACCTTACCCTGACGCCGCTGCTGGACTTCGAGCAGGCGGAGCATCGCCGGAATCCCAGGCTTTCGAATACGGCGCGGCAATGCTCGCATTTGGCGTACTGCCCGTTAGGTCCGAACTTGCGCTTATCGGCAAACGGATCATCCAACTGCAGCGCTTGATCCCGCGTGATGATCGGCCCCGGATTGAGGGTCTCTTCCGGCAGCTCGCAGATCTCCACGTGCCACAGCCGTTTCGGAGAAGGTCCTCCGGCGTGAACACGGAAAGGGTGTGTCGGCGTCGCTGGAAATACTCCGTAACGGTAGCCGGCGAAGGCGGAAGGGCGCGATTGGTCAGGGATGACATGGCAGCGGGCCCGGGTCGGCCTCCCGTATCTCGCCCCTCCACGAGCAGGTCCCGGCGGCATTGCTCCTTGGCGTTTTGCGGGCGCGGCGCCTGCCTAAAATGCCCATCAGCCTGCCCCTTGAGGCTGAACCGCGGGAGCGTGACTGTCGCCCGACATGGGATTATGCCTTTCTGAGCGCGGATTGCTCGGTTTCGCGCTGCATCCTGGCACGCCATTCAGCAGCGGCTTCGACACTGATCAGGGTTCGGCGAGCGACCTTTGTCACGCGAGGCCCTCGCCCTTCCTTTACTAGCCGATAAAGGAGGCTCCGGCTTATGCCGTTATCGGTGCAGAAGGCCGGAATGGATTGCAAATTGGGCCTGGGTTGATCACCCAAGCCGTTAACATGATGTACTTGAGATGCCACAGGAGAAACTCCTCTTGGTTGCTGGGTGAGAAGGCTTCACCCGAGCCTGATCCCTCCCTCAGTGGGAGAACCACCTTGCCAGGAGTTGGCAGGTTGGTGGGGGCATAACCCCGCTCGCGATCAAGTGGAAATATACTGATCTGACCTTGCACTTTCAAGGCCTGGTAGGGGCGTGCGTGGGCTCGCTGCTGCCAGGGGCTGTCCTCGGCACGCAGCCCTAAAATCCCCAAAATATCTCCGGAAAATCGACCCAAAATCCCCAGACCGCGCGTGCGGCGCCGGCTGCTCCCCTTGGCAATCGGCGGTTTGTACATGGTGTGACCATCGGTAAGACCCCCGGTTCCGTCTGGTCCGCGCCTCACGCGCGCGCGAGTGTGCTTAAGACCGGGACCGGCTCAAGCCGCAGGCGCCTGTAGCCTGATGATGTTGCCGGTCGGCTCCCCGCCGCAGAACGTGGCCCAGGCCTCAGCGAGTTGCCGGCGCTTCTCGAAAAGGTCCCCTCGGCGATAGGCGGCTTCAACCTTATCCCCGAAAGCGTGCGCCAGAGTAATTTCCCGGACCTCGCTCGGGAAGGTTGTCCGCTCCGCGCACCAGTCCGAGAAGGTCGATCGGAAGCCGTGAACCGTCAGGTCGCCGCGGCCCATGCGACGCAACAACATCAGCATCGCCATATTGCTGACCGGGAACAGTCTGGCGCCGTCGCCTCGCGGGTCCAAGCCTACTAGAAGCCGCGCGACAGCCTTCGCTGAGGGGTACACGGTGCTCGCGGCCTGCCTTTTGCCAGGGATGATCCACAGGCGGCCCTGCAAATCGATTTCAGCCCATGTGGCGCCAATCACTTCGCCGGTCCGGGCTGCAGTCAGGATCGCGAATTCGAGTGCGCGGGGCCGCAACCCCTCCCTCGCCTCCTCGAACCAGTCAGGCAGTCCTAGCAAACTCGCCGAACAGGCTCCGCGGTATTCTGCCGGCGCCGGCTAGCCAGCCAGGTCGCTACATCGGTTTCGCGATACGCGACCCGACCCCGGCGCAAACCGCCTGAGACCCGAACGAAGGAAGGTCCCGAGCCATCCGCACGCATCCGTTCGATGGTCCTGAGTGATACACCGAGATGCTTGGCCAGTTCGGCAGGCGAGAAAAGTTGATCAGGCTGGGGCATAGGTCACCTTTTGGGGTGTGGGGTGACCTCGGCAAACTTCGACCTTTCCGTGTCCCAGCTTGGTAGCAGGGCAGCCTTATGGCTGGATTTTCGCTTCCGTCCCGAGGGGTATGTGCCAGGTGGGGATGCTGGCGGTTGCTGTCAATCCTTTGCCCTTGCCCGGCGCCGACCCTGTGCGACCATCTCGGCTGCCTGCCGTACCTGTTCCCGCTCGGTGTGGAGGTATCGCGAATAGGTTGTGACGGTCCGATGCCCCATAAGCCTCATCCCTACCTGAAGAGGAAGGCCGCTGTTGGCGATCTCGGTCGCAGCACGGTGGCGTATCGCATGTAGGCCGCACGGGGTCACCCCGCCTCGCTCAAGGATGCGCCGCCAAGCCTTTTCAAGGGTGCTCATCGGCAGGGCGGCAGCGCGATCCTTAATACCGACGCACACGAAGGGGTTGCCCACGATCCGATCGGCTTCGCTCAGCAGCGCGGCAATTTCGCCGGTAAGTGGCTTGCGGAGGGCGCCAGTCTTGCTGTCGGGCCATACGAGCTCGCCTGCCTCCCGATCGATGTACTCCCAACGCAAGCCGAGGATCTCGCTGGCACGGCATGCGGTCGCAAAGAGGAGCCGCACAGCGAGCTTAACGCTTGGTTCCTCGGCGCTGTCATCCAAAGCCACGAAGATCCGCGCTACCTCCCCATCGGTCAGCAACCGCTCGCGCCGCGTCTCGCGAAAGCGCTTGATCAGCCGGCATGGGTTGGAGCCCTCCGGTCGCAGCCCCCACAGTTCAGCATGCTTGAAGAGAACCGAGGCAAGGGCGAGCACCCGGTTGGCTTCGTAGGGCGTATCTTTGAGCCGGTTGTGGAGCGCGAGGATGTCCGATCGCGTCACCGCGGCAACCTTTGCGGTACCGAGGGCAGGTTTGATGCGCGTTTCCACCATGCGCCGTTGCTGTTTCAGGTAACTGGGCTTGCTGTGCTGAGCCGCCACGTCGCGAAGGTAACGATCGCACAACGCCCGTACGTCCGGAGCCCGGCGATCGGCCTGCCGTTCCGCGCTTGGGTCACGCTGGCGGGCGACTTCGCCGAGCATTTGCCGGGCGGCCTCGCGAGCCTGGGCCAGGGTGATCTGACCATAGGCGCCGATACGAGGTTTGCGTTTGGTTCCGTCCGAAGCTCGGTAAAAGATCATGAAAATCCGGTTGCCGGCGGGGGTGACCTTCAGGAGCAACCCGCGCTGCTCGGTGTCCCACAGTTCGAGCGGCTTGGCTTGCGGTTCGGTGGCTTCGATCAGGCGGGCGGTAAGCTTGACCGCGGGCATCGCGTGGCTCCTTTAGGCGGGGTTAGGAGGCATCTAGGAGGCAGGATTGCGGCTATCTCAGGTGGAGGGTTCCGGCTTCTGTCGGTTCCATGGGGCCCAGACACGAGTAAAACTGCGGTCCTCGCGGGTCACCAAGTAAGCGTGTCGGTCCCTGTCGTCAAGCGTGGAAGAGGCTCAAAATCTGTTGTCCGAGAGGACGTGGGAGTTCAAGTCTCCCCGCCCGCACCAATTAAATTAATTTGGGTCTGTATTTCGGGTCGGCGACCTCATCGTGAATCGTCCGCATGAGCCCGGCAAGACGTCGAGACCGATCACGTCGGCCAGCGCCAGCGGACCGATCGGGTGATTGCAACCAAGCTTCATGGCGCCGATTTCGCTGTCGACGGGAAGATACTGCGAAAATCGCGCCGAGACGCCGATCACGGCCGGATTCGCCCGCCAAGCGGTTGATTTTGCGACCGCGTACCCGGAAATTCCCTAAGCGGCCGAACAGGGAATTAAATCGGCCGAGCAGGGAGGCAAATTCGCCCTAACACGGAGGCACCTGGGAAAGCCTACCGGTCCTCAGGCCGCCGCGGAGCGCACGCTCGCAGCTCCACCCTGCTCGCCTCGTTGAATTCCCTCAGGGGGATCGCCCCGTCTTCGCTTCCTAGGCGCTCGCGAACTCGTCGAACGTTTCTCGGGGCGGATAGTCCTGGATCAAGAAGCGCGGATCACTTCACCCGATGGGGTCACGCGCATCCGTTCGATCGCGGGTAGAGACCCGCGACAACTTCAGGACCGAGCCCTGATGGCGCCAGGCCTCGACAAAGCGTTTGGATGCTTGAATGACGAACTCGGCGTAGAGCGCCCCGCGCTTTACCGCCTCTTGGCCGAGCACCTGCGCCCGCAACTGCCCGCGCTGGGTAACCAGGATGAGGCGAGGGTCGAGACCCCGCCGATCAGCGGGCCGGCCAACGCAGAGGCCGCAGAGAGGATTGCCGAATCTATTTGGCTTTGCCGGACTTACTGGAAACTGGCAATTGTGGTCCTGAATCGCATCAGTGAGATGCCAAAATTCACCGTCGTAATGGCAGACGACGTCGAGGCTGGTGGCACGGTAAAGCTCGGACTGGGAAAGCTGACGAAGTGCGGAGTCGGCGTGATTTTCATCACCTCTATCAACCAGTCCGGCATGATTTCCGGCGGCCTGCTCCGCTTCGAGGCGTCCGTTGACCTGCGCGATGCCGGGGGTAGAGCATTCAGGTGCTCTGCCACCAGTGCCAGGCTCCCGCACCGCCGGCCGCCACGATAGCGAGTACGATCGCAACCGGAATTAGCCGTCCCACCTTTCCTGGTGCTTTTTCTTGACCGGCCGCCGCTTCGGGCGCGACGCCGCCTGCACGACCTTGCAACGGCGACGGCCCAAGGCTATCCGACGATGTGGTGTACCCGCTCAACATTGAGCGACTCCTCGTTAGGACTCATCGCATGCATGCTGCGGTCGATATCCTCTTCATCCGCACAGACATCATTGTTAAGATCCGTGTTGCGCGCAGAATCCTGTCAGGAGCCATCGGACCGGGTTTGATTTGGATCAATTTGCCGACACTTCCGTATAGCGTACCTCAGCACTGGCTTTGAACCGCTGGAAAACGCCCCCGGAGGAAACGCATGAATGCACGCGACGTGCGGCCAACAATGCGTGCCGGCCTCCATGAGCTGAGGGCCGGCTTTGCAAACTCCAAGCCCCATTAGAGGGGCCGCCCGTGGCTCTCTGTGTGGCGACGGCTGCGTCGGACGAGGGTCGAAGCTTCCCGTTGGGCGCTACCGTCCTCGGCGGCGGTGTCAACTTCAGCGTGTTTTCGAGGGAGGCGAGCCGGGTGGACCTCCTGCTGTTCGACGATCCCGCCGCCGCGCACCCGGCCCGCGTGATCGAGCTCGATCCTCGCTCGCACCGCACCTATCATTACTGGCACGTTTTCGTGCCCGGAATCCGTCCCGGACAGGTTTATGCGTATCGCGCCGCCGGCCCTTTCGATCCCGCACGCGGTCTTCGTTTCGATCCTGCGAAGATGCTCCTCGATCCTTACGGACGCGCCGCTATCGTGCCCGATGGGTACTCTCGGCAGGCGGCGAGCCGATTTGGGGAGAACAATGCGATCGCCATAAAGAGCGTGGTGGTCGACCCCGAAAGCTACGACTGGGAGGGTGACGCTCCGTTGCGGCGGCCCTTTGCCACGACCGTAATCTATGAGATGCACGTCGCCGGCTTCACGCGGCATCCGAGCTCTGGGGTCGCTCCTGAGCGGCGAGGTACCTATGCGGGGATGATCGACAAGATTCCGTACCTACAGGATCTCGGGATCACCGCCGTTGAGCTGCTTCCCGTCTTCCAGTTCGACCGGCAGGACTGTCCACCGGGCTTGGTCAACTATTGGGGGTATTCCCCGGTCTCGTTCTTCGCTCCGCATGCCGGCTACAGTTCGCGGCAGGACGCGCTCGGTCCCGTCGGCGAGTTCCGCGATCTCGTCAAGGCGCTCCACCGTGCCGGGATCGAAGTGATACTCGACGTCGTTTACAACCATACCGCGGAGGGAAATGCCGAATGGCCCACCCTCTCCTACCGGGGCCTCGCAAATGAAGTGTACTACATCCTCGACAAGGACCGCGCGCAATACGCGAATTACAGTGGCACCGGGAATACACTTAATGCCAATCAGCCGATCGTGCGCCGCATGATCCTCGACAGCCTGCGGTACTGGGTCGTCGACATGCATGTAGACGGATTCCGCTTCGACCTCGCCTCGATCTTGGCGCGGGACGAGACCGGTTGTCCGCTCGAGAATCCTCCGGTTCTCTGGGATATCGAGTCGGACCCCGTCCTGGCCGGCACCAAACTAATCGCGGAGGCGTGGGACGCCGCCGGTCTTTATCAGGTAGGAAGCTTCGTCGGCGATAGCTGGAAGGAGTGGAACGGCCGGTTCCGGGACGACATCCGCCGCTTTATAAAGGCAGACACTGGCACTGTGCGCTCACTGGCGCAGCGGGTGCTAGGCAGCCCGGACATCTTCGGGCACCAGGAACGGGAGCCCGAGCAGAGCATCAACTTCGTGACCTGCCACGATGGCTTCACGCTGAACGATTTGGTCTCCTACAACAACAAGCACAATGAGGCGAATGGTGAAAGGAGCCGGGACGGGGTAGACGAAAACCTGTCGTGGAACTGTGGGGTCGAGGGCGCAACCGAGGATGCCACCGTGGAGCGACTGCGGCGGCGCCAGATCAAGAACCTCTTTGTCATTCTGCTGATCTCCGTTGGTACCCCGATGCTCCAAATGGGCGACGAAATGCGCCGCTCGCAGCGCGGCAACAACAACGCATATTGCCAGGATAACGAGGTGAGCTGGCTCGACTGGAGTCTTCTCGAGCGCCATCGGGATCTTTACCGGTTCGCGCAGAAATCGATCGCCCATCGTCTAAACTGGATGGGATCCAGCAGCCAAGTGAGCGCTGAATTGAGCCTCAACGAGCTGCTGAGCAGCGCCGAAATCGACTGGCACGGTGTCCGGATCGGCAGTCCGGACTGGGCCAACGATTCGCATAGTATTGCCTTTACCCTTCGCTCCGGCCGGTATCGGCTGCCTCTGTGGCTTCACGTCATGTTCAACGCCTATTGGGAGGCGCTCGATTTCGACTTGCCACCTATCCCCGCAACGGCAGTCGCCGGCTGGCAACGATGGATCGACACATCGCTGGAGTCGCCCGGGGACATCATCGATCCCCTCGCGGCTCCCGGGGTGCCGGGAACGCTATACCGCGTGGCACCCCGTTCTGTGGCGGCGCTGTTTGTGCGAACCGACGCCCGCTCCGGACCCATGTCATCGAACTGAAACACAAGCCAGCGTAAGAAAGCACGGCGCATCTTTTACTCAGATCAGGAGCATCAGGATTATGAGAACTCCCGTCAGAACCCACGAGACGCATCGCTCTGACGAGGCCATCTCTGCCTACGGAACGGCGCGCTCGACGGTCGAGGGAACCCCGCTCAGTCCCGACGATCTCCGCAAGATCGACGCCTACTGGCGTGCCAGTCTTTATCTGTGCGTCGGTATGCTGTACTTAAAGGCCAACCCCTTGCTGCGAGAGCCGCTGACCTTGGAGCATATAAAGCCGCGGCTGCTGGGCCATTGGGGGTCAGATGCTGGCCAAGCTTTTACCTACATCCACTTCAACCGGCTGATCAATAAGTACGATTTGAATGCCATCTACATCAGTGGCCCCGGGCACGGGGCGCCTGCGGTCCTGTCTCAGGCGTACCTCGAGGGCAGCTATTCCGAGGTCTATTCGGACAAGAGCGAAGACCTCGCCGGGATGCAGCGCTTCTTCAAGCAGTTTTCATTCCCTGGGGGCATCGGGAGCCACGCCACACCGGAAACGCCCGGCAGCATCCACGAGGGCGGTGAGCTTGGCTACAGCATCTCGCACGCCTTTGGGACGGTCTTTGACCACCCCGACCTGATTACTCTGGTGATGGTCGGCGACGGGGAATCCGAGACCGGCCCGCTAGCCACCAGCTGGCACAGCAACAAATTCCTCAACCCGATCACCGACGGGGCGGTGCTGCCGGTCCTGCATCTGAACGGCTACAAGATCAACAACCCGACTATCCTGGCCCGGATCAGTCATGACGAGCTGAAGGCGCTATTCGTCGGTTATGGGTACACCCCGTATTTCGTGGAAGGCAGCGATCACGAAAGCATGCACCAGGCGATGGCCGCCACCCTGGAACACTGCGTCCTGGAGATTCGCAAGGTCCAGCAGGAGGCGCGGCGGACCGGCAGGGCCATTCGGCCGCGCTGGCCTGTCATTATCCTGCGCAGCCCGAAGGGCTGGACCGCCCCGCGAGAGGTCGACGGGCACTATCTCGAAGGCTTCTGGCGGGCACACCAGATCCCGATTGCGGACGTCGCCACCAATCCCAGTCACTTCAATTTGCTGGAAAGCTGGCTGCGCAGCTACCGGCCGGAGGAGCTGTTCGACGAGAAGGGTCGCCTGCTCCCTGAATTGAAGGCCCTGGCTCCGACCGGAAACCGGCGGATGAGCGCGAACCCGATCGCCAACGGCGGTCTGGTGCGCCGGCCGCTGGACATGCCCGACTTCCGCGACGCCGCAGTCAAGGTCGAGAAGCCTGGGGCAACCTTGGCGGGGAACGTCCCGACCCTCGGCAACTTGCTGCGAGAAGTCACGCGGCTGAACATGCACAATTTTCGCGTCTTTGGGCCGGACGAGACCCAGTCCAACAGGCTGGATGCGCTCTACGACGTCACCAAGAAGGTCTGGCTGGCGGAATATTTCCCTGAGGACGCCGACGGCGGGGAACTCGCTCCCGAAGGCCGGGTCATGGAAATGCTCAGCGAGCACACCGTCGAAGGATGGCTGGAGGGCTACCTGCTAAGCGGCCGGCACGGTTTGATCAACAGCTATGAGCCGTTCATCCACGTCATCGACTCGATGTTCAACCAGCACGCCAAGTGGCTCGAGAAGTGCGACGAGCTGCCGTGGCGCGCCAAGGTATCGTCGCTCAACCTGCTGATCACGGCACTAGTCTGGCGCCAGGACCACAACGGCTTTACGCATCAGGATCCCGGCTTCCTCGACGTGGTCGCCAACAAGAGCCCGAGCGTGGTGCGCATCTACCTGCCGCCCGACGCAAATTCCCTGCTGTCGGTGGCCGACCATTGTCTGCAGAGCGTCAATTACGTCAACGTCATCATCGCGGACAAACAGGTGCACCTCCAGTACCTGGATATCGAAGCAGCGATTGAGCACTGCACCAAGGGCGCGGGCATTTGGGCCTGGGCGAGCAACGACCAAGGCGCCGAACCCGATGTCGTCATGGCGAGTTGCGGCGACTGCCCAACAATGGAATCGCTGGCGGCCACCGCCTTGCTTCGTCAGCACTTGCCCGACGTCAAGATCCGGTTCGTCAATGTGGTGGATTTGTTCAAGCTCGTGCCGCATACAGAGCACCCGCACGGGCTGACCGATCGCGAGTTCGAGGCCCTCTTCACCCCGGACAGGCCGGTTATCTTCAACTTCCACGCCTACCCTTGGTTGATCCACCGGCTCACCTACCACCGGCCGCATCAGCACCACATTCACGTGCGCGGTTATAAGGAGCAGGGCAACATCAACACGCCACTGGAGCTCGCCATTCAAAACCAGGCCGACCGCTTCAGCCTGGCGATCGACGCGATCGACCGCATGCCGCGTTTCCGCGTCACCGGTTCGAGCGCTCGCGAGACCCTGCTCAACCAGCAGATCGCGTGTAAGCATCACGCCTACGAGTTCGGCATAGATTCGCCGGAGATCACGAATTGGCAGTGGCCGTTCTAAAGAGGGCACCGGGCGCATGAGGGAACTGCTTTCTGTGTTTTACCTAGCGAGGCACGGCGAGACCGCCTGGAGCCTGTCCGGGCAGCACACCGGCCGGACCGACCTGCCCTTGACCGAACGCGGCGAACGTAATGCCCGTGCCCTCGGCGAGCGGCTGCGTGGATTGACTTTTGCCAAGGTCTTCACCAGTCCCTTGCAGCGCGCGGCTCGCACCTGCGAGCTGGCCGGATTTGGCAGTGCGGCCGAGATCGATCCCGACCTGGTCGAGTGGGACTATGGCCAATATGAAGGCCGCCGCTCGGCTGAAATCCATGCAGAGCGTCCGGACTGGCAACTCTTCCGTGACGGCTGCCCAGGAGGAGAGTCGCCGGGCCAGATTGGCACGCGGGCCGACCGCGTTGTGGGCCGAGTGCGCGCAGTCAAAGGCGACGTGCTGATTTTTTCGAGCGGGCATTTCCTGCGGGTACTCGCCGCTCGCTGGCTCGGTCTCGACGCGGCGGGTGGCCGGTACCTCCTGCTGAGCACTGCGAGCCTCAGCGCTCTGGGGTACGAGCACAAACTGGCCGAGCCGGCGATCCGACTTTGGAACGATTACCGTCATGTCGAGCTAACGTAAAGACCGCCCGGAGGGAGACAGGATAGAATGAGCGAACAGAGCGCAGTGCTTCCTCCGCGGTCACCGTCGGCCGATGCGGCAGGGGATTTGCTTGAGCAATATGGGTGTGGTCCGATCCGGTTTTCCGGTCACAGCGACGCACTTTACGAGCGCCATCTGTTGTTCGACGAGGTTGTCGACCCGCTTGCGGCAGGCGGCCGTGAACGCTTCGAGGCCGTGGCCCGGTCGGTTAGGGACGTGCTGTCGCAACGCTGGGTGAGGACCGAGCGCACGTACAACCGCTTGAACCCTAAGCGCATCTACTATTTGTCGATGGAGTTTTTGATCGGGCGCTCCCTGGCCAACAACGTCACCAATATGTTGCTTGATCCGTTTGTGCATCGGGCTACCCAGCAAAGGGATCTCGACTGGCTCGGTCTGCTCGAGGAAGAACCCGACGCCGGGCTCGGCAATGGCGGATTGGGACGGCTCGCTGCTTGCTTTCTCGACTCTATGGCAACTATGCAATTGCCGGCGATGGGCTACGGGTTGCGCTACGAATACG
>Ga0306923_10007287_pt1 | contig 11010 bp, 11 predicted proteins | sample sta12Can44000108_FD_203841 | JGI IMG/M metagenome (GOLD analysis project Ga0306923, IMG submission 203841) | Lab enrichment of tropical soil microbial communities from Luquillo Experimental Forest, Puerto Rico - statanox.12C.anox.44.000.108 (v2)... | ecosystem: Environmental > Terrestrial >...
TAGTTGCCGATGACGTCGATGCCGACGAAGATCAGGCCGCGCTCGCGAAGCGTGGGGCCGATGGCGTCGCAGATTTCGCGGTCGCGCGACGTCAGCTCGGCCTTCACCGCTCTTCCGCCCACATGCAGGTTCGAGCGCGCTTCGCCGCTGGCCGGCACGCGGTTGACCGCGCCGGCGGCCTTGCCGTCCACCAGGATGATGCGCTTGTCGCCCAGCCGCACCTCGGGCAGGTATTGCTGAACGATCACCGGTTCGCGGTACAGCTGGGTGAACAGCTCCAGCAGCGCATTCAGGTTCTCGTCGCCGGGGGTGATATGAAACACCCCGGAGCCGCCGTTGCCGAACAGCGGCTTCAGCACGATGTCCTTGTATTCGCTGCGAAAATCAAGAATTTGCTGGCGGTCGGCGGTGATCAGGGTGGGCGGCATCAGCCCTTCGAAATGGGTCACCAGCAGCTTTTCCGGAGCGTTACGCACATGAACCGGATCATTCACCACCAGGGTCTTGGGGTGGATGTGCTCCAACAAATGGGTGGCGGTGATGTAGGCCATGTCGAAGGGCGGGTCCTGGCGCATCAGCACCACGTCCATGGTGGCCAGGTCCACCAGCACCTCGTCGCCCAGGGTGGCGTGGTTGCCCAGCTCGCGCCGCACCTGCAACGGCCGCACCCGCGCCATCACCCGGCCGTTTTTCAGCGCCAGGGCGCTGGGCAGGTAATGGAACAGGGCGTGTCCCCGCTTCTGCCCCTCCAGCGCCAGGGCGAAGGTCGAGTCCGCATTGATGTTGATGGTCTCGATGGGGTCCATCTGGATGGCGACGGCCAAGCTCACGGCTCTTCTCCTCAATGCATGCGGGCGCGGATGTCCTGAAGCAGCTCCTGCGTCCGCCGCCGCGCCGCCTGATTGGCGGTGCGGCCGACGAATTGTTCCAGCGCGGCGATGGCGGCCGGCAGGTTGTCCAGCCGCAGATGCATCATTCCGGCTTCGCGCCATAGGCCGTCCTGGTCGGGAGCGAAGGCCAGCATGCCTTCCACGATCCCTAAGGCGTCGGCGACGCGGCCGGCGTGCAGCGCATACAGCTTCGCCTCGTTCTGCAGCCGCAGCAGGATGTCACGGTTGGCCACCGGCGCAAAGAGGCTGGGATGCAATTCGGACGCCAGCCCCTCCACCGCCTTCACCGCCGCCCGCAAATCGCGGGCCTCCAGCACCCGCCCGCCGGTGGCGGGATCGACAATGACGCGGCCGCCTGTGGAATCGGCCAGGCGCACCGGCAGGAAGCCGGGGAAGTTCAGCGCTTCGGCGGTCCAGCCGGCGCGTTCGGCCACCGCGAGCCACAGGATGGACAGACCTACCGGCGATCCGGAACGGTGCGCCAGCACTTCAGGCCAGGCGGGCACCTCGTGGTCGTCGAGGGAAAAGGACTTCAACACGCGGGCCAGTGCGTCGGCCCGCTCGAGTGCCGAGGCCGTAGCCGGGCTCAGGCCGGCGGCCAGCTGGTCCAGCACCGCATCGCCGCCGGCCACGCCGTGCAGCGCTGCGAAGGCCAGGGCGCCCTCGCTCAAGGGCACGTGGCGGCGCCGTCCCAACCGAACCAGGCGGGTGCGCGCCGTCGCGCCCGGCATGGTCAGCCGCCGTTGCGGCGGGAATCGTTCTTCAGCCGCACGTGGTTGACGACGCCCCGCACCCCCGAGATATCGCGGGCATAGGCGATGACCCGTTCCAGTTCGGCATCGCTCTGGGCGATGCCCATCAGGTAGATGACGCCGTCATTGACGTCGACGGTGTAGTTGATGTTGCGGATTTCCTTATCGAACAGCAGCCTTGTCTTCATCTTCTGCGAGATGGCGATGTCGCGGGTGAAGTCGGTGAAGCCGGTGTCGCCGTGCACCTGGATTTCGTTCAGCACCTCGCGCACGCCTGCCGCCTGCCAGGCCAGGCGCACCGCGTCCACCCGAGCTTCCGGATTGGGCACGGTGCCGGTCAGCAGCACCCGGCCCTCCTTGATGGTCAGCGTCACCTGGCGGTACATCTCGGCGTCGTGCTGGAACCAGAGATGATTGATCTCTGCCCGAATCTTGAAATCGTCCACCGCTCCGTCAAGGCCGCGCTCTTCCGAGGCGGCGCCGGCAGTGGTGGCGCCGGCCCCGATGAGCGCGCCGGCACAGCCCGAAAGCAGGCCGGCGGACAGCAGGACGACAAGGGCGGTGGCGGCGGGGCGAAGGGTCTTCAAGGCGTCGATCCTCGGCAAAAGGGGTGGTTCCGGAGCGGAAGGGTAACGGGCGCGGGCGCCCTGCTCAAGCCTCCATCCGCCAGGCGTCGGGGATGTGCCTGGGCCAACTTTTGGGCATGACCAGCACGGCATCGAAGCGCCAGGAGCAGCCGGTCAGCCGGGGATGTGTGGCGACGAACGCCTGCGCGGCCCGGATGATGCGGCCCTGCTGTGTCGGGGTGATGGCGTGAGAGGCGGTGGCCAGGTCGCCGCGGGCCTTCACCTCGACGAAGGCGACCACGTCGCCGCGTTTGACGATCAGGTCAACCTCGCCGGCGCCGCGGCCGCGGCCGATGGAGAAGCCGCGTGCCAGCACGCGATAGCCCTTGAGCCGCAGCCACCAGGCCGCCAGCGTCTCGGCGCGGCGGCCGCGTGCCTGGCGCTGGCTCATTCGTTGCCGCTGCGGAACAGTTTCAGCGCGCGGGCATAGACGTCGCGGCGGGGGTGGCCGGTTTCGGCGGCCACCAAAGCGGCGGCGTCCTTGACGCTGGCCCCTTCCGCCACGGCGCGGCGAAGGCGCTCGTCCAGCTCCTCCGGGCCGCTGGCAGCGGCGGCGTCCGGCGGGCCGACCACCACCACCACCTCGCCCTTGGGGGGCTGCTCGGCATAGCGCTCGGCCAGCTCGTCCAGCTCGCCGCGCGCCACCTCCTCGTGCAGCTTGGTCAGCTCGCGCGCCACCGCCGCCTGGCGCGATCCCAGGACGGCGGCCATGTCGGCCAGGGATTCTCCCAGCCGGTTGGGCGATTCGAACACCACCAGGGTGGCCGGCACGTTGGCCAGTTCGCGCAGGGCCTGGCGCCGCGCGTTGGGCTTGTTGGGCAGGAAGCCGGCGAACAGGAAGCGATCGTTGGGCAGGCCCGACAATTGCAGCGCGGTCGTCACCGCCGAGGCGCCGGGCAGCGCGGTGACCGGAATGCCCTCGGCGACGCAGGCGCGCACCAGGCGGTAGCCGGGATCGGATACCAGCGGCGTGCCGGCGTCCGAGATCAGCGCCACCACCGCGCCTTCCTTGAGCTTGGCGATCAGCCTGGGTCGCGCCTGCTCGGCATTGTGCTCGTGATAGGGCATCAGCGGCCGGTCCAGGCCAAGGCGCGCCATCAATTTGCCCGACACCCGGGTGTCCTCGCACGCCACCAGATCGGCGGCGCGCAGGGTTTCCACGGCGCGATAGGTGATGTCGCCCATATTGCCGATGGGAGTGGCGACCAGATACAGCCCCGGGGCCGGTTGCCTTCCCGGGCGTTGAGGTCTAACCTCCCCCGGTTCTTCATGGTTTTGGGAGGCTTCCGGTGCGACTTGTCGCTGCCTTGCCATTGGTCGCGGCCTTGCTGTTGGGCGGATGTAGCCAAGCAGACTTACCACCGTGGGTGAGCGGAACCAAGCCGACTCAGCAGGCCGAGGCGCGGCCGCAGGTCCAGCCGCCGGCGCCGCCGCGCGCCGGCGCGTCCACCACCATCCCCTCCCCCAACGCCCAGCCCGGCCAGCCGCTGCCGGCGCCACAGCCGCAGGTGCAGGCGGAAGCGTTGCCGCCGTTGGGCCCGACCATGGTGCCCGTTCCTGGCGTTACGCCCGGCGCGCCTGTCCCTGGCGCCGCGGCCCCCGGCCAGTTGCCTGTCCTCGCCCCATTGCCGCCGTCGGTGGGCGCCAAGCTGTCGGACAAGGAAGAGGTGCGCGCCGCGCTGCTGGTGCCGCTGTCCGGTCCCCAGGCGCCGCTGGGCCAGGCCCTGTCCAACGCCGCCCAATTGGCCCTGTTCGAGATCGCCGACAAGCGCTTCAACCTGATTCCACTCGACACCAAGGGCACCGCCGAGGGTGCGGCGGCAGCCGCCAACCTGGCCTTCGCCCAGGGTGCCGACATCGTGTTGGGTCCGCTGTTCTCGTCCGAGGTCAAGGCCGCCGCCCTGCTGGCGCGTGAGCATGGCGTCCCCATGCTGGCCTTCACCACCGACCGCGCCGTGCTGGGTGACGGCGTCTACACCCTGGGCTTCCTGCCCGGGTCGCAGGTGGCCCGCGTGGTGGGCTACGCCCGCTCGCAGGGCAAGGAGCGCTTCGCCCTGCTGGCGCCGGCCAGCGATTACGGCCATGCCATCGCCGACGCCTTCCGTGCCGCCGTGCCGGCGCAAAGCGGCCGTATCGCCAAGATCGAGTTCTACGATCCCCGCGCCACCGACTTCACGCCGGCCGTGCGCCGTCTGACCGACGCCGACCAGCGCGGTCGCGGCAAGGGCAAGGAGACCAACGCCGCCACGGCGCCGGTGCCCTTCGATGCGGTGATGATCCCCGACGAGGGCACGCGGCTGCGTTCGCTGGCCTCGCTGGCCACCTATTACGACGTGGACCCCAATCAGGTGGCCATGCTGGGCACCCTGTTGTGGGACGACCCGCGCCTGGCCAACGAGCCGTCGCTGCAGGGCGGCTTCTATCCGGCGGCGCCGGTGGCGGCGCACCAGGATTTCGAGGCCCGCTACGGCAAGGCCTTCGGCCCCATCCCGGCCCGCCTGGGCGCCATCGCCTCCATCGCCTACGATGCCACCGCTTTGGCCGCCATCCTGGCGCGTCAGCCCCAGGGCGATTATTCCGTCGCCTCGCTGACCAATCCTGCCGGTTTCGCCGGGGTGGACGGCGTGTTCCGCCTCTCGCCCGACGGCACCTCGGAACGCGGTCTCGCCGTCCGCCAACTGACGGCCTCCGGCTCGCGCGAGGTCAGCCCCGCTCCGGCCAGCTTCGCGGTGCCGGGGCAGTAGGCGCTACCCCAGCAGTTCCGCCGTCAGGGCGTTGAGGACCAGCAGGCCGGCGGGAGTGGCCTTAAGGCCGGTGTCGGTGCGGGTAACGAAGCCGCCGGCTTCCATGCGGGCAAGCCCCTGCGGGTCCAGCACGTCCCACAGCGGCCGGCCGGCAGCCTGGTCGAAGGTGGCGGCGTCGATGCCGTCCACCAGACGCAGGCCCATCATCACCAGCTCCTCCGCCCGGGTGGCGGGGTCCAGCGCCTCGCGCTCCTGGGTGGCGTGGCCGTGCTCCTCGACCCGCTTCAGCCAAATATCGGGGGCGCGGTGCTGGCGGAAGGCTTCGCCGTTCAGGCGGCCATGGGCGCCGGGGCCGACGCCCACATAATCGCCGCCCAGCCAATAGGTCAGGTTGTGGCGGCATGCGCCGCCGGAATGGGCGCCGCCGCCCCGCCGGGCATGGTTGGACACCTCATAGGCGGGCAGGCCAGCGGCGGCGGTCAGCGCCTGGGTGGCCTCGAACATGGCCGCCTGCTCGTCCTCGCCGGGCAGCTTGAATTCGCCGCGCGCATAGGCCGGAGCGAAGGCGGTCCCCTCCTCGATGGTGAGCTGGTAGAGCGACAGATGGTCGCCGGCCAGGCCCAGGGCGCGCCCCAGCTCGTCGCGCCAGGCCTTCTCGGTCTGGTTCGGCCGGGCATAGATGAGGTCGAAGGAAAAGCGGGGGAACAGCCGTCCCGCCAGTTCCAGCGCCGCCAGCGCCTCACCCGCATCGTGCCGGCGGCCGAGGAATTTCAGCGAAGAATCGTCCAGCGCCTGGATGCCCAGACTGAGCCGGCCGATGCCGGCGGCGCGGAAGTCGCGGAACCGCCCGGCCTCCACCGTGGACGGGTTGGCCTCCATGGTGATTTCCAGATCGGGCGCGGTGGGCCACAGGGCGGCCACCCGCTCGATCAGCGCGGCCGCGGTGGCCGGATCCATCAAACTGGGGGTGCCGCCGCCGAAGAAGATGCTGGTGACCGTCTCGCCCGGCTTTATTTGCGCGAAATGATCCAGCTCACGCAGCAGCCCGGCCCGCCAGCGCAGCTGGTCGATGGTTGCCGCCACGTGGCTGTTGAAGTCGCAATAGGGGCACTTCGACAGGCAGAAGGGCCAGTGGATGTAGATGCCGAAACCGGGATGCTTCATGGGCAACGATGATCGGTGAATTGTCCTACTTGAAACAAGCCGCCACCAGCTTGCGGAAGGCGTCCGCCCGGTGGCTGATGTCGTGCTTGGCCTGGGGTTCCATCTCGCCGAAGGTGATCTGGTGGCCCTTGGGCTGGAACATGGGGTCGTAGCCGAAGCCCTGGGCCCCGCGCGGCGGCCACACCAGATCGCCCGCCACCACGCCCTCGAAGGTCTCGCAATGGCCGTCGGGCCAAGCCAGGGCCAGGGCGCAGACGAAGCGGGCGTTGCGGTCGGAATTGGCACCCAGCTTGCCGTTCACCAGCGCCATGGCGGCGGCGAAATCCTTGGACGGGCCGGCCCAGCGGGCGGAATAGATGCCGGGGTCGCCGCCCAAGGCATCCACCGCCAGCCCCGAATCGTCGGCCAAAGCCGGCAGGTTGGCGGCCTTGGCGGCGGCGTGGGCCTTCAGCTCGGCATTGGCGACGAAGGTGGTGCCGGTCTCCTCGGGCTCGGGCAGGCCAAGCTCGCCGGCCGAGACCACCTCGACGCCGAACGGGGCGAGCAGTTCGCCGATCTCGCGCACCTTGCCCGCATTGTGGCTGGCGATGACCAGCTTGCCCGAGGAGAAATGCCGGCTCATGCCAACCCCAGCGCCTTCTTCTGCGCCGCCACCAGCTCGGCCACACCCTTCTCGGCCAAGGCGAGCAGGGTTTGGAACTGATCACGGCTGAACGGCCGTTCCTCGGCGGTGCCCTGCACCTCGACGATGCCGCCGGTGCCGGTCAGCACGAAATTGGAATCGGCCTGGGCCGAGCTGTCCTCGGCATAGTCCAGGTCCAGCACCGCACGGCCCTCGTAGATGCCGCAGGACACGGCGGCGAGATGGTCGATCAGCGGCACCGAGGCCAGCTTGCCGGCCGCCACCAGCTTCTGGAAGGCCAGATGCAGCGCCACGTAGGCGCCGGTGATGGAGGCGGTGCGGGTGCCACCATCGGCCTGCAGCACGTCGCAATCGACCTTGATCTGCATCTCGCCCATGGCGGTGAGGTCGGTGACGGCGCGCAACGAGCGGCCGATCAGGCGCTGGATTTCCTGGGTGCGGCCCGATTGCTTGCCCTTGGCGGCCTCGCGGTCGGTGCGCGAATGGGTCGAGCGCGGCAGCATGCCGTACTCGGCGGTGACCCAGCCCTTGCCCGAATTGCGCAGGAACGACGGCACCTTCTCCTCGACCGAGGCGGTGCACAGCACGTGGGTATCGCCGAAGCGGGCCAGGCACGAGCCCTCAGCGTACTTGGCGAAGCCGGGTTCCAGGGAAATGGCGCGAAGCTGGTCTAGGGCGCGGCCGGAAGGTCTCATGACGGCAGAATCTCTTGGCTGTGGATTGGGCCCGACCCTAGCGGCTCAGGGGCGCTTCGTCCACCCTTCAACCCCGCTCTTCCCTAAAGTTGACGACCCCCCACCCGCTCACTAGATTCCCTCGCGGCGAAACCTTTGGAAACGCTAACCGATGCTTCGCGGCCGAGGCCCAGTGATTACCGAGCTGAACGAGCGCTCGCGCGAGATTTTTCGACACATCGTCGAAGAATACGTGCACACGGGCGAACCCATCGGCTCGCGCACGCTGTCGCGCCGGCTGCCGGTGCATCTGTCGCCGGCCACCATCCGCAACGTCATGGCCGATCTCGAGGATCTGGGGCTGCTTTACGCGCCGCACACCTCGGCCGGCCGGCTGCCGACGCCGCAGGGCATGCGCATGTTCGTCAACGGCCTGCTGGAGGTGGGTGGCCTGCCCGACGACGAGCGCTCGGCCATCGACGCCCGGTGCCGGGCGGCGGGAAAAAGCGTCGAGCAGGTGCTGGCCGAGGCCATCGGCACCCTGTCGGGCCTGTCGCGCTGCGCCGGCATGGTGATCGCGCCTAAGATGCAGCGCAGCCTCAAGCACCTGGAATTCGTCTGGCTGGGCCGTGGCCGCGCTTTGGTGGTGCTGGTCACCGAGGACGGCATGGTGGAGAACCGCATCCTCGACCTGCCCGACGGCGTCGAGCCGTCCTCGCTGGTGGAGGCCACCAACTTCCTCAACCACCGCCTGGCCGGCCGCACGCTGGACGACGTGCGCGAAGAGGTGACGGCCGAATTGGATCAGCAGCGCCACCAGCTGGACGAGCTGACCCAGCGGGTGGTTCAGGCAGGCCTGGCCACCTGGTCGGGTGACGCCAGCCGCAGCGCGCTGATCGTGCGCGGCCAGTCGCATTTGTTGGAGGACGTTACCGCCGTCGAGGATCTGGAGCGCATCCGCACACTGTTCGACGCGCTGGAAACCTCGGAGCAGTTCCTGCGTTTGCTGGAACTCACCAGCACGGCGGAAGGTGTGCAGATCTTCATCGGCGCCGAGAACGAGCTGTTCGGCGTCACCGGCTGTTCCATGATCGTCGCGCCCTACCACGATTCGCGCGAACAGATCGTCGGTGCCATCGGCGTTATCGGTCCGCAGCGGCTGAATTTCGCCCGTATCATCCCTATGGTCGACTACACCGCCAAAATGGTCGGTCGCCTCATCGGATAACCCAAGCAGAAGAAAGAGAAGACATGAGCGCAGATCCCCAGAACGAGCAGACGCCCGAAGCCCCGGCTCAGGAGGGCGCCGCGGCGCCCGAGGCGGGCGACGACCGTGTCGCCGCGCTGGAGGCGGAGGTCGCCAAGCTGAAGAACGACGTTCTTTACGCCAAGGCCGACACCGAGAACGTGCGCCGCCGGCTGGAGCAGCAGGCCGAGGATCGCGGCAAGTACGCCGTCGCCCAGATCGCCAAGGACGTTCTGTCCGTGGCCGACAACCTGCGCCGCGCGCTCGACTCGGTGCCGCCGGCCGCGCGTGAGGGCAACGACATCGCCAACACCCTGACCGTCGGCGTCGAGATGACCGAGCGCGAGCTGCTCGCCACCTTCGAGCGCTACGGCATCCGTCTGGTCCCGGCCCACGGCCAGCGCTTCGATCCCAACCTGCACCAGGCCATGATGGAGGTCGAGGACACCACCCAGCCGGAAGGCACCGTGGTGATGGTGATGCAGCAGGGCTACCAGATCCATGACCGTCTGCTGCGCCCGGCCCTGGTGGGCGTCTCCAAGGGCGGCCCCAAGGCCCCGCCCGGCGAGCAGGTGGACACCAGCGCGTAAAAGAAAGGCCCTCCTCGGAGGGCCTTTTTGATTCACCACCTAAGGCACCAAGATTCCCAAGAGGGAGGAGTGGCGGCTCAGGCGGTGCCTCCCGTACGGCGCCTTTGTGTCCATGGTGTCTTGGTGGTGAAATCCTCGGTATTTCCGCGCCCGAGGTGCATCCCATGAGGCACGTTGCCCTGCTCGCCCTCCTGCTTGCCTTTCCTGCCCTGGCCGCCGAACCCAAACCGGGGGATCGTTTCTCGGTCGATCCCGATTCCCTGCCCAAGCCGCACGCCACGCCGTCGAAGGCCAATCCGGCCCAGGTGGTGCCAAGGCCCAAGGGGGCTGGGCTGAGCGTGCCGCCCGGCTGGCGCGCCACGCTGTTCGCCGACCATCTCGACCATCCGCGCAACCTGATGGTGCTGCCTGACGGATCGCTGCTGGTGGCGGAACAACATGCCGACAAGCTGACACGGCTGGTGGACAGCAACGGCGACGGCCGCGCCGACCATCGCTCCACCTTTGCCGAGGGCTTCGCCGAGCCGTTCGGCCTGGCCTTTCACGACAACGCGGTGTGGGTGGCCGACACCCGCCGGGTATGGCGGCTGCCGTGGACGTCAGGGGCCGAGCGGGTGGACAGCCGTGACCCGGTCACCGAGACCGGCGCGCTGGGCGACGGTTCCGGCCACAATACCCGCTCGCTGGCCATTGCGCCGGACGGCAAGCATTTCTATGTGGGCATCGGCAGTCGGGGCAACCTTGACGAGGAAGAGGCGCCGCGCGCCACCGTGCAGGAATTCGCCATCGACGGCAGCCGCCAGCGCACCTTCGCCGCCGGCCTGCGCAATCCCGTCGGCATGGCCTTCCGGCCCGGCAGCGACGAATTGTGGGCAGTGGTCAACGAGCGCGATGGCCAGGGCGACGAGCTGGTGCCCGACTATCTGACCGAGGTGACGCGGGACGCCTTCTACGGCTGGCCCTACGCCTATGTCGGCCACCATCCGCAGCCGGGATTCGCCGAGAAGGCGCCCGAGCGGGTGGAACGCACCCGTGTGCCGGATTTGCTGTTCCGCTCCCACTCGGCGCCACTCGGCCTGGCCTTCCAGGGCGGTGACGCCTATGTGGGCCTGCACGGGTCGTGGAACCGCTCGACCCCCATCGGCTATCTGGTCGCCCGGGTGCCGTTCAAGGACGGCAAGCCGCAAGGGTATTACGAGGTGTTCGCCAGCGGCTTCACCGTGGCCCCAGGCAAGGTATGGGGCCGTCCGGTGGGCATCGCCGCCGCCCCGGACGGCAGCCTTTACATCGCCGACGATGCGGGCAAGACGGTGTGGAAGATCGCACGGATTTCCGGGTCAGCGGACCAGCCCAGGCAGTGAGGTGGCCAGCAGCACCAGCCCCGACAACAGCAGCAGGCCCAGCAGCAGACGGCGGAAGGCCTGATCGTCGATGCGGGAATACAGGCGGATGCCGGCCAATGCCGGCAGCGCCATGGCGGGAACGGCGACGGCGCACAGCCGGCCCAGCTCGGCGGTGATCATTCCGCTTGCGGCATAAACCGTCAGGGTCAAGGCGTGCATGGCCAGGTTGAAGGTCTGCAGCACGGCGCGGCCGCTGTCCTTGTCCCAGCCGCGCAGGGTGTACCACACGGTCACCGGGGTGCCGGTGAGGCCACCCAGGCCGCCCATCACCCCGCCCA
>Ga0306923_10007288_pt1 | contig 11009 bp, 16 predicted proteins | sample sta12Can44000108_FD_203841 | JGI IMG/M metagenome (GOLD analysis project Ga0306923, IMG submission 203841) | Lab enrichment of tropical soil microbial communities from Luquillo Experimental Forest, Puerto Rico - statanox.12C.anox.44.000.108 (v2)... | ecosystem: Environmental > Terrestrial >...
GGGCCCACGACCTTGGAGAGGTAAACCGACACGCCGTAGGTATCGGAAACCGCGTGCATCAGCGGCCGTGCCAGGTCCATCAGCCCGCTGTGGCGCAGGACACCGTGCGCGATCTCGAGAATGTGCAGGCTGACCGAATAGGTCCGCGTCGCCTCGTTGTAGGCGACAAAGCCCTCGGCTTGCAGGGTCCGCAGGATGTTGTAGGCGGTCCCGCGATGGAGCGCCGCGACCCGGGCGACCTCGCTCGCATTCAGCGGCCGCTCCGACGCGTGCAACGTGCGCAGGACTTTGGCGGCGGCGACGACCGCGCCCACCGGCTTGCCTCGGTCGAAATCGCGGGGGGCGACGCTTTCGCGGCTCGCGATGATCGCCTCGGTCTCGACGCCCTTGGCCTGGAGGGCGCCAGCTGCTGAACCCAGTGCGTGCAGCCGGTCCATGGTTATGACCAAACGATTGGTTCAAGCATCTAAGCACGTCTGCAGACGAATGCAATAGAAAATAATTGTCTTCGATAGAAGACAAGCGTCGGCAGTTTCGGGTTCGAGGCGGCGAGCGGGATCTATACCGAATTGCTGTGCGGCTCCTATATCTTCATGGACGCTGATTACGGACGCAATCGCGACCGCGACGGCGGGCCATTCACGACCTTCGAGCCGAGCCTTTTCGTCTGGGCGACGGTGATGAGCCGCCCAACGCAGGACCGGGCGATCGTCGATGCCAGCTTGAAGGCGCTCGCCTTCGACTCCGGCCCGCCGCTCGTCTGCGACGAGCCCGCCGCGACCTACGAGCGCGCCTCCGACGAGCACGGCAGGCTCGCCGTCTCGGCCGCCACCAACCGGCTCGCTCTCGGCGACAAGCTCCGCCTGATCCCCGGCCATTGCGACCTGACCGTCAACCTCTACGACTGGTATGTCTGCATCCGCAACAACCGCGTCGAGCAGCTCTGGCCGATCACCGCACGCGGCGCGGTTTATTGAAATGTCGATTCGCTATCGGAAACCGGCCCACTTCAGATTGTTTGAGCGAGCGGACGCAATCCTCGGTTAACGCGTGATCGACCAACAACCGACGAGCACCTTGATTCCGCAAAATGACCCAAAGCTGCCACCGAGACTTATGGTGTAGGCAGAATCGCTCCAGCATGCCTCTTTGTCGAACCGACGTCCTGCGACCACGGCCACCGCCCGTTGGTACCTGTCCGATGAGGCGGGCCTTCTCTGGCTTATCGCCCAGAATTTCGCCGAGGACGCCAACTGAGTAGTCATCCGATGTCTCGACGGCACGCCGCCCGTCGGCGGTCAGCCGCTTTACGCGGCCATAGGGCATAGCCTCGGCGGCGGTCGTCACGGCAGCAGCGACTAGCTTAGCGCAGCATTTCTTCGATCACCGCGACCCCGGCGGGGCCCGCGGCGACATCATTGCCGGCATCTCGCTCGCGCTCGCCACAGCGACCAGACGGTCAGCTTCCGCCCTGCGGCGTTCCCCAGCCGACACGCTGATCTGACGGCGGTCGACCTTGTCGGATAGAGCTGCCCTCACCCCTTCCTGTAGCCGGATCAGATCGTGATGGCTCGCCGCCGGCAGCGCATAGCGCTCGACCGCCGCGTTGGCGCATTGCGCATATGGCAAGTAGTTCCCGACACGGCGCAGATACACGCGATTGCAAGTTTCGCGTGCGCTGCGCAGGTCACCCGGCAGCGGCGCCAGCACGCAGCTGACACCAGAGCGCAACAGTATGCTCATGGACGCGAGCTTCATTACTTGCCAGATCCGAACCGACTTCTAACCGGACATTCTCCGATTCCTCGGCGAACGCCATGATCCGGTTTTTGGGCATCCGTGGCAAACAAGGTTTCGAGCATGACGGATGTTACGCGCAGCCAGAGCCGTCCAAGGAACCTCGCCCGCTCTCGAGCGGATCGATGGCGTGAAACGGCGGCCACCGCCAAGGCTCATCGTGCCCGAAGTCCTCAGTAGCCGCTCCTTCTATTTCCCAGGCTCGCGCGCTCGTGTGTGGAGCCGCGGGACCCAAGCGGTGTCAGTACGACCCAGCCAAGGCTACGGGAATGACCCTGCCGTGCAGTACCCTGAGGGCACGTTTGTCGGGGCGGCAGTCGCAGTGCTCCCGACGACGTGTCCGCAGTCAGCACATTGATGTCTTCTCCTGTTGTACCTGGCGTAATGTCGGTGAAGAGATATCCTCGTTGGGTGCCGGCGTGATTTGGCCGGTTGATGGATCGGCCGGTCGGGAGGGGCGAGGGCCGCGCTGTTGCTGAACGCGACCAGCACGTAGCCCGAGAATGCCATAGTTCTCGAACGCGCGCTGCCAGGCGAAGAACTCCTCTTCCGACATCTGATAGCGGCGACACGCCTCCTCGATTGTAATCACGCCGCTCGACACCGCTGACACGACCGCGGCTTTGCGGCGAGCCACCCATCTGCGGGTGTTCGGGGGCGGCGGCTCGATCATCGATCGGATTTCATGCGCATAAACACGTCTTATGTGCCCTAACACCTTTGCTTTTCGTTATTTTCGGTTGATACGCCTTCGTCACGTCATCGCCCCGGCAATTACGATTACGCGGCCCACAGGTTGCGCCAAGCACGAGCATGGCGAGACGCATCACGTTTTCGGAACGTCCGGTCCGACAACGATTTCGGCGTATCCGCTGTACGGACACCACCTGTGGATGTGGTATTCGCCCACACCGATCATCTTGCACTCGGTCCTGCGCGCCGCGAATCGCTTTCCGCAGTGTCGAATACCCCTCCGCCCGCGTACTCTGGCCATCACGGAGATAAATCCGGGCAGCGAAGGCCGCCTCTTCCGTGCTGCCCTCGTTTTTCAGCGCTACAAGATCAGCGCTACAAGAGATGTAAATGCGCACTAGGCGACGGCGCCAAGCGTCAAATTTGGGACATTGCATTTTCGCCGTGCAACAGTCGGGCGATCCCGGCCTCCCTCGACATTGGCCGGAGTGGCTTCGATCACGAGGCACTTATCGTGGAATGTCGGACCAAACGGCCAATCAGACTCTGTGGCTATTTGTTGGCGTGGCCTCAGTCCCTACGGGATGAACTGGCCATTAGGACCCGGACTACCGGCTGGGCCATCGCTGCCATTTGGGCCGGGATTCGCATCTGAGGCCGGGAAATGACACGCTTTACCTTCACCTCCATCGCCTCCACGTCCGCCCCTGCCACTGGGTCCACCTGGCCCAGGTGCACCTGCTATTACGATGCCGCCAGGCGAATTCGCACTATCAGGCCGCGTGCTGGGTGCTATATCCTTAGTTTGCGTAGGCGCGACAGTGTTCGAAGTGTTCTGACCAATCTTTAGAGTCACTTTTGCAGTGTCGCCACCCTTGCCTCCGTTTCCCCCGCGGCCGCCATTACCCCCAGGCCTCCCGTCGTAACAATGTGCTCCGCTCGTGGTCGAGGCCGCGCCCTTCGATCCATCGCCGCCCTCGCCACCAGCACCGCCAGCAGTACCATCGGTCTTAATCCAAAGGGAACCATCCGTCGCTACGAGGGTCTGAACGCTCATATTTAAATCCATACCGGCCCTTCCATCTCCTCCCCTGGTTCCGTCACTCCCGTTCTGAGCAGGAAGGCTGTCGCCCGGTTGTGGCGGGGTCGCCGGCTTTCCAGGCCCCGGAGGTAAGGTCACTCTTGGGGTTAAATCGATGATGGACTTTCCATGTAAAGTCAGAGTAACGATAGTAAGATTGACCAGCTTTATCGAAGGATCAAAATAGACGATGCAACCGTCATTGAGCTCAAGTCCGAAGAATGTGATCGCGGCATCCTTTAATTCCAGCTCACAGTTAGCGGGTAGAATAGCCCGCTGAGGATATTGTGCGTTTACCGATCCCGCCAGAATCGCCAGCATGCCCCATACCATGCTTTGCAAATGCAGCTATCATTCTTGCCATCGCCACCCCAATGAGCAATCCGGCTACGATGCGGTTCTCGGCGCCCAGGACACGAGCGTGTCGTCGGTGCCCCGTCGCTGATCCAGAGTCGTGCGGGCGATCATATCAAGACGGATCGGCAGGATGCGGCCAGTCTGGTGCAACTGCATCGGGCGGGAGAGCTTTGACTCTACGCGCTATGGGTTAAGTCCTAGCCTTGCTGGAAAAGCGGTTGGGGTGCACCTTTGCCTGATAGGCCGGGCCGCCGAGCTCCGCACCTCCAGCTTCCGCCGTTGCAACCCCGCCTTAGTCACTGCCCGGCGCGAGCGGCAGGCCAATATGCACCGCCAATCCGTGTGGGGTTCGGTTTTCCGCCTCGATCGTCCCGCCCATTGCCTCGACATTGCGGCGCGCGATCGATAACCCGATCCCGAAATGGCTCTCGGAGGGTTCATTCGACGCTTCGGCGTGTCGCTCGGCATAATAACGGTCGAAGATGCGCTCGAGCTGTCCGACGGGCACCCCGGGGCCCTGGTCGGACACGGTCAGACGAGCGAAGCTGTCGTCACGGGTCAGGTGCACGAGGATTTCGCTTCCCGCCGGGGTGAACGAAACCGCATTGTCGATCAGGTTTTCGACGATGCTTTCGATCATCTCCTCAGTGCCAAGCACGAAGAGCTCGGGAACCAGATCCGTCGAAATCGTCAGGTCGTGACTGGTAAGAATGATGGTCACATGGCGACTCGCAAGGACAGCGGATTGGATCTGAAGCAGCCCGCCGATGACGCCTCCGAGGTTGACCGGCACCCGTGGCTTCGCGAGCAGATCGGCGGTTGCTTCGTCGAGCCTGCGGGCCGCGGTAACGAGCCCGTCCAGCCGATCAAGCGAGTGCTCGACAAGACCAATCGCGCGCTGGGCGCGCTGATTGTCTTCAGGAAGGACGCGCCGCAACGGCTCGAGGGATTGACGGATGACCGCGATCGGCGTCTTGAAGGCGTGGGCATTTTCTTCCGCCGTGCACCGGATCTCGGCGGCGGAGCGATGCAAGGCGTCCAACATGCGGTCAAACTCGGCGCCGACATAGGCCAGCTCGGGGAGGCCAGTCCGGCCTGAGAACGACCCTGCATCGGGTCCCAACTCGCGAATCCGGCGCGCGCGCTCAGCGAATCTGCGCAGGCCGGCGCGCACACTGAACAGCGTCGAAAAGGTAACGGCCGCCATCGCAAGATAACCCAGCGCTGCGATACGTACTACCGGTGTCGCCCAGTAAGGCTGGCCGAGATGAGCCGACGGGAACGCGTCTTCAGGAAATGAGGCGACCACCGCCCAGCAGCCCAGCGGCGTCAATAGCGGTGTTACTGCGGTAACAATCTCGGCGCCGCCGGTCGGACGATGATAGATCAGTGAGAATGGAATTTCGCCTCGGCAGTTTTCGGCGAGACGTTCGAGTACGCCCTGCTGCGCGAGCGTGTCGTGCTCTGCCTGGAGATTGCTTTGCGCGACCGCGGGCCAGGACGCCAGATAGTAGAACGCATCGCTTCCAGCGTTAGTGTCGGCCGGCCTGAGGAGCAGCTTTATCGTGGTAACCTCGCTCGCGAAACGGGCGAGATAGCGTCCGAGTTCAGGCAGCGCGGCGTTGTCCGCGGTCTCGAGCAAAGGCAGCAAGGATTGGCTGATTGTGCGCCCTTCGGCCCGCACGCTGCTCAAAAGCAGCTCCTGGCTTTCCTCGTAGGCCCTCCGGAATTCGAGGTAGAGGAAGACCGGAACCAGGATGAAAACGACGGCAAGAAACGCTGTCTTCGCCGTGAGCGACCATGTCCAGCGAGTGCGTTCCCGTGTTTCAGTCTTCCGCGGTCCAGCGGTATCCGAAACTGGCATAGTTTTCGATGCGGTCGAAACCGGGTTCGACATCACGGAACTGCTTGCGGATACGCTTGATGAAGGTGCGTACATTGGCTCGATACCCCTCCGAGCCGTGCCCGGCGATGAAATCCTTGCCGTGGACGAGATCGTAGATCTCTCGGTAGCCGACGTCCTGGCCTGCTTTTTCGGCCAGCAGGGCCACGATCCTGAATTCCGTCAGAGTGAGATCGACCGCCCGTTCGGCCCACAACGCGCGATTTGTATCAAAGCGCAGCATCAGTTGACCCAGGCGGAGCGACGGCACCCACACCGGTTTGGGATCGGGAGCTGACCGTCCACCTTCCGCAATCAGCTGCAGCCGCTTTAGCAAAATCGACAAGCGGCGCGCTTTGTCGATGAAATCGACGGCGCCCCCTTCGAGCGCCGCCTCCTCGTAGATATCGTCGGAGAGCACGGTCAGAAAGATAACTGGAATGGCGATACCGGCGCCGCGCATCCGCCGCAGCACGTCAATCCCCGTGAGGTTGGGCATCCGCCAGTCCAGTAGCATTACGTCAGCGTCACCGCCGTTCAGATAGGCGAGTGCGTCCCGACCGTTGTCAAAACTCGTGACCTCATATCCTTCGTCGACCAGATTAAGGCCCAGCGACTCGCGGAATAGGTCGTCGTCGTCGACGAGTAGCAGATGGGGCATCGTGGATTGGCGCTAGTTGCTTCGGGCGGCGTGCAAAGAGCCCAAGCAATCCCCTCGCTTGGCCGCATCGCCGCCGTCCCCCTTCACCGCGTAGTGCAACGTCCGCATCCGGTTGCTGCGCAGGTCGAGGTAAAAGAACAAGTCGAGCTCGCAAGTGGCGTTCTTGTATCGCCAGACCGCAGCCGGAGGCTGCTCAAATTCCTCTGCTGCCGCCCCCAACAGGCGCGTCACTGCCGCCTGGTCCAGCCCGATCAGCTTGTTAGCTTGAGGCAAGGAATTGGTCGCCGGGGCATCGGGGGGCGAGGGGGCAGCCGAGCCCGGAGGCGGGAAGGCGGAGGTCGGGCCGGGTGCTGGCATTGCCGGTGCTGGCTCAGTCCTTGCCAACACCTCACCGCCGGCGTCCGGCACTGGGACGTCGGTCGCCAGGAGCGGCTTCGGTTTGCGTGTCGGCCGAGCGGAAGGTGGTGGCGACACCCATGCCAGCGGCCGAACCGCCGAGGGCGAATAGGGCCACTGGCCGGTACAGGCTGCGAGCACACTTACCCCCAGACTGATGAAAGCGGGATAGATAAACAAATCCCGCCGCCTGGCCCTCGTCAGCCTGTGCCACGATCCAGGTCGGGTGCGACCATGATCCTGGATCACCGGGAGGGCCAATATCGACGGGCACTGGGTGAATCGTAGTTCATCGTTGTCGTCGCAAAAGCCGTACCGATAAATTACCTCGGACAAAGGATGGTGGCCGAAGATACCTCTAGTTTACTGAACAGTTTTCGCACTCTACGGAGCAGTCGGTACCAAAGGTATGGTCGCCACTTTTGCTATGTTCCTTTCGGGACATCGTTCCTCGAAAGCAGGGTACGATCAACCTGGTTGCGATGGATGTCACGTTTTTGACCCGACCGATGCCGCGTGCCGTAACACCAGTCGCCCACCCGCAGCGGGCGCGCTTGAATTGAAGGGAAGGCGCTGTCGCGCTGACCAGGGTGGCGCTCATGCGGGGGCGGCAGCTGATCAAGGAATAGAGCGATCCTCGATCGCATTCGCCGGCGTCTCCGGATGGAAGCGCCGCGGCGCTTCGCTCCGATCACGGCCCGATCGCCCCCGTTGACAGGATATACCGCGATCGGTGGCTCCGCCGTTATATAGCTCAAAAGGCAGCCGTAAATCCCGTCGTCACCGCGCATCGTCACCGCCATTCCCACCCCACGGGATCACAACTGAAATGTCGGCTGATGGCACATTCCGGACCCTCGCTACGGCACGACATCCGCGCGGCTGGGACGAGCGGCGTCTGGCGATCGCCTAGGCGGTCGACAAGGCCGGGCCGACCCAAGAGCTGTCGCCGAGCCTCTTCGTCTGGGCGACGGTGATGAGCCGCCCGGCCGAGCACCGTGCGATCGTCGACGCCGCATTAAGGGGCTCGCCTTCGATTCCGGCCCGCCGCTCGTTTGCGACGAGCCGGCCGCGACCTACGAGCGGGCCTCCGACGAGCATGGCCGGCTCGCCCTGTCGCCACCAACCGCCTGAGGCTCGGCGACAAGATCCGGCTGATCCCCGGCCACTGCGACGCGACCGTCAACCTCTACGATTGGTATGTCTGCGTCCGCGGCAACCGCGTCGAACAACTCTCGCCGATCACCGCCCGCGGCGCGGCGTATTAACGCTCGTCATCCGGCCGTCTAGGCCCGGGGTGATTCGAGGGAGCGGACGCATCAGGCGGCTAACGCGTGGTCAGACCAACATCCGACGGGCACGTTGAGCCCGCATATGACCGAAGGCCCGACCTTCGCAGAGGCCGGTCGGGAGGCCGCGGAAGGGCGAAAAGCGGGCCTATAACTTAGCCCGACCCAATAGGCCCCGTAACCAGAGCCGATATTCGGGCCGGGCTTTCTGGTCACTTGTTTGATCCCGCCTTCCATTCTCGTTCCGACCCGAAGGCGCTAAATCTGCTGATAGACATTTGGCTTTCCACATAGCTCGCAAAGGCCCGGGCCTTGGCACTGGCCTGCCGGCCGGTCGGAAAAACAGCCCATAAATCAACAGACGGCAACAACCAGTCCGTGAGCACAGCCTGGACCGCACCAGAGTTCAGCTCCGGCGCGAACAACCACTCGGAGGCTATCGCAAAGCCAAGGCCGGCGAGCACCCCTTCCCGAATACCCTCCCCAGCACTGACCCGAAGACGGCCGCTCACGGTAATGGTGGTTTCCGACGTTCCTTGCCGGAAGGCCCAGGTTGCGCCACCATCGCGCTGCTCGTAGATGATGGCCTGATGGGCGAGCAGGTCAGCGGGGGTTTGCGGTACGCCCCTCGCGTCGAAATAGGCGGGCGCACCGATTACGCGCCTTTGGCACTGTCCGATTTTGCGGGCGATTACAGCTGAATCGGCGAGCCGGCCGATGAGCAACCCCACGTCGATGCCCGCTGCAATAAGGTCAATGTCGCGGTCGTCGAGAACGACATCGATATCGAGCGCGGGATGCTCGGTGAGAAAGGTCGAAAGGCACGGCATCACGAGCAGGCGCGTGAAGGTGAGGGGACCGCAGAAGCGCAGGCGGCCCGACAACGTCGCAGCGGCGCCGCGCGCGGCGAGTTCTGCCTCGTCGGCTTCCTCGATGGCCCTTTTGGCGCGGTCATAGAAGTTCCGACCGCTTCAGTCGGCGTCAGGCGGTGCGTCGAACGCAACAATAACCGGACGCCAAGCCAGTCTTCGAGCTGCGCGATCGTCTTGGAAACGGCGGGCTGGCCGATACTCAGCTGCTTGGCCGCGCCGGAGAACGAGCCGGCATCAACGACGCGGACAAATGCTTCCATCGCGGCGAGGCGGTCCATCGTTATTCTCCCTTGGAATAGACAATATTACCACGAGAGGGGTGCTGCAGGTGAGCGGAAATGAGAAATGCACCGGGTGTTCCGCCTCGCTTGTCGGGTGCTGCTCTATGTCGTTGAAGGCGCAGCTTGACGCATGCCGTCGCGAATACGAGGCGGACGCCGAACCACAGGTGGTTGATGCCGCGCGGCGCTCGATCCGGGCGCTCGCTGAGACAGGCCTTGTCGCCAAGGCCGTAAAGGCCGGCGAGACGGCGCCTGTTCAGGCTGCGATGCGGGCGCGGCGGTTTCATAGATCTCTCGGATCTTCTTAATCGTGGTCCCGTCGTCGTCAGCTTTTTCTGGGGTGCCTGGTGCCCCTTTTGTGTTCTCGAATTGCAGGCGCTCGCGGCGGCCCAGCCGGTAATCGAACGCCTGGGCGCAACGCTTGTTGCTCTCTCGCGCCGCAGGCTCGAGGTCCGTCGTCCTCTCCCGGCAGTCACGGCGAACCGCCGTTTCCTGTATTGCAAGATCCTGGGTGCAAGGTCGCGTCACGCTATCGCATCGCCTTTGCCGTCCCAGAGCGATTCCGGGCCGCGTACCTGGCGCTGGGCTACCCCAATCCGGCGAAGACCGGATCGAAAGGTTGGATATTGCCGATACCCGCCACCTACGTCCTCGATAGCACCGGCCTTGTCGTGCTTTCCTACCTCGATGCCGACTACACCACGAGGCTGGAGCCGACCGAGATCATTGTTGCGTTGACCCATCTGCGCGCGGCGAACATTCCCGCCAGGAATAATCGATAGTCTTTAACGGCTGCTACCCACGGCCATCCCAAGCAATAAATTCCGTCATGTCGGAGCCCAGGAGGACACCGGAATTTCGACATGACAAACTCAAGATTTTACGCAGTTTTACGACGATTAACGCGACGAGCGCGTAACGCCGCGCCAAATTGTCGGCCGTAAACAAAAGGGGAGGGCGCAAGATGACGACGAATGCCTGCGCCAAGCGCGGCTTCTACCCCGAATACCGCTCAGCGCGATTATGGAAAGCCATCGCTTTTGCCGGTGGGGTCGTTCTCGGTCTTTGCTCCGGTCCGCTCCATGCCGCGCCATCGAGCGGCGGCGATGCTGTGCAGGGCCTCTATGACGCGCTGCTCAGCACAATGAAGAGTGGAAAGGCACTGGGCCAGAGCGGCCGTTTCACGCAGCTCGGCCGCAGCGTCGACATTGCCGCGATGGCGCGACTGTCGATCGGCCCGACCTGGGCCAGCCTCGCGGAAGCACAGCGCCAGCAGTTAAGCGAGAGCTTCGGACGCTATATGTCGGCGATCTATGCCGACCGCTTCGACAGCTACGGCGGCCAGAAACTGGAGGTGACCGGTCAGCAGCCCGCTTCTTCCGGCGTCATCGTGAAGAGCCAGATCATCAAAGCCAATGGTCAGCCGGTCAAGGTCAACTACATGCCGCGCCTCAGCGGCGACGACTGGCTGATCGCTGATATCCATCTCGGCGGCGCAATCAGCGAGGTGGCGACCCGGCGCTCCGAGTTCGCCGCCATCCTGAAGACGGAAGGCGTTGACGGTCTGATCTCGGCTCTCAATCGCAAGGCCGAGGTCCTCGCCATTAGCGCCGCCAGAACCTTCTAGGAATTATCGTTCGAATTTCCGGCTGCAATTCGACCATGCGGATATAGCCATCGCCGGATTTTCGTCTACGCCG
>Ga0306923_10007291_pt1 | contig 11007 bp, 9 predicted proteins | sample sta12Can44000108_FD_203841 | JGI IMG/M metagenome (GOLD analysis project Ga0306923, IMG submission 203841) | Lab enrichment of tropical soil microbial communities from Luquillo Experimental Forest, Puerto Rico - statanox.12C.anox.44.000.108 (v2)... | ecosystem: Environmental > Terrestrial > Soil...
GGTTTCGGCCTCAGTCGAAGCGGCGCAGTTCGTAAGCGAGCTCGGGCTGGCGGCCTTCCAGCAGCGCGGTCAGCAATTCCCAGAACGCCTCTGCCGGCGGCGGACAGCCCGGCAGCACATAGTCGACGCGCACCGCCTCGTGGATCGGACGCACCTTGTTGAGCAGCAGCGGAATCTCGGGATCGTTCGGGATCCGCGCTTCGCGCAGTCCGACGCCCTTGACGTAGGACTCGGTCAGGCATTCCTCGAGGCTGTACTTGTTGCGCAACGCCGGCACGCCGCCGGTGATCGCGCACGAGCCGACCGCCACGAGGTGTTTGCAGTGCGTGCGGAACTCTCGCAGCACCTCGACGTTGTCGACGTTGCACAGCCCGCCTTCGACGAGGCCGATGTCAACGTGCGGGGAGCAATGCTTGACGTCAGTAAGCGGGCTGCGGTCGAAGTCGACATGCTCGATCAGTTCGACGATGCGTTCGTCGATGTCGAGCAGAGACATGTGACAACCGAAACAACCTGCAAGCGAGCAGGTCGCGACCTTTAGCCTTCTGGGGGTTTCGGGGGCATTCACTGCACCTCTCCTTTTGCCGGATCGCACCGGCGCCATTCAACGTTTCTGCCTGCAGCGAAGGCGCGGCAGGCGCTCCTTCCTGCTTAGTAGTCGGATTCCCACTCCTCCTCGATTGCCTGCTGGTCGAAGCGCCGTTCGCCGATCGGCTTTTCATAGCCGCGCCGCTTGACCATCAGCGCACCGGTCGGGCACACCTGCAGCGCGCGGTCGCCCGGCTCGATGTTGGTGTCCTTGAGAAGACCGCTCGGCGAGTTCACCGCGAGGTAGGTGTCCACCCCGCGCCCGGAGAGTCCGAACACGTCCTTGCCGTCGCTCTCGCGGCTGGCGCGCGCGCAGAGGTTGCAGGCGATGCAGCGGTCGCGGTCCAGCAGTACGTCCGGATGCGAGGCGTCGAGCCGGCGGCTCGGGAAGCGGTGCGGCAGGTAAGTGCCTTCCATGCCGAGGTGGTAGGCCACGGCCTGCAGCTGGCAGTCGCCGCTCTTCACGCAGAACGGGCAGAAGTGATTGCCCTCGATGAAGAGCATCTGCACGATCGCGCGCCGCGCTTCCTGCACGTCGTGCGCTTCGCTCTCGACCTTAGCGCCCTTCGTGGCCGGCGTGGTGCAGCTCGCGCCGAGCCAGCCATTGATGCGCACCGTGCAGACCTTGCAGCTGCCGAAGGGCTTGAACTCGGGGTGATGGCACAGGTGCGGGATGTAGCGTCCTGCGGCCAGCGCCGCGTTCATGATCGTCTGACCCGGCTCGAAGGGGACTTCCTCGCCGTCCAGCGTGAATGTGTTTCGTTCGGTCATGGTTCGATCCTCGGCGCGGGATAGTGAATCGGGTGGAGATGGTCCTGGCGGCCGGTGATCGTGCGCGCCTCGCTCACCGCGGCGTCGACATCGAACTCGGGCACGAAGTCGGCGGCCTCCAGCAGGTGCGCCTCGTATTCCTCGGGGAAGCGTTCGAGCGTGTCGAGCAGCGCGTTCGGCGCGGTCTCGCCGAGGCCACAGTGCGCGTAACCCTTCACCAGTTGCCCGATGCGCCGGATCTGTTCGAGGTCGTGGCGCGAGCCCTGTCCCGCCGCGAGCTTGTCGGCGTAGTGCTGCAGCATCTGCGTGCCCACGCGGCACGGTGCGCAGAAACCGCAGGACTCGTGCGCGAAGAAATGCGCGAACTGGCGTGCAAGATCGACCATGTCGCGGCGCTCGTCGAAGACCATCACGCTGCCGCCGGTGGCGAGGTCCGCATAGCTGATGTGGCGATCGAACTCGGGGCGGCCGACGGTGCGGCCCGCCGCGCCGCCGATCTGCACCGCCTTCGCGTGCGAGGCGCCGCAGAGTTCGAGCAGCTCGCGCACCGTGGTGCCGAGCGGCAGCTCATAGATGCCGGGACGACTGCAGTCGCCGGCAACCGAAAGCAGCTTGGTGCCGCGCGACTTTTCCTCGCCCAGTCCGGCGAACCAGGCGCCGCCGTTGAGCGCGATCTGCGCGGCCTGCACGAAGGATTCGACGTTGTTGTTGATCGTCGATTGGCCCAGCAGGCCTTTCTTCACCGCGGACGGCGGCCGCACGCGCGGAATGCCGCGCCGGCCCTCGAGCGATTCGAGCAATGCCGATTGTTCACCACAGACATAAGCGCCCGCACCGAGGTGGATCGCGATGTCGAAGCGCTGGCCGGTGCCGCAGACGTCTTCGCCGAGCAGGCCGGCGTCGCGTCGTGCCACCAGCACGTCGATCAGACCCGGCAGCATGTACTCGTATTCGCCACGCATGTAGACGTAGCCCTTCTCCGCGCCGACGAGCAGGCCCGCGATCGTCATGCCTTCGAAGAGTTCGTTCGCATAACCGGCGAGCAGGATGCGGTCCTTGAACGTACCGGGTTCGCCCTCGTCCGCGTTGCAGGTGATGTAGTGGATGCCGCGCGTTTCGTAGGCGCCGCGCCACTTGCGGCCGACCGGGAATCCCGCGCCGCCGCGCCCCTGCAGGCCGGAGGCCTCGACTTCGTCGAGCGTCTGCGGCAGGCCGCGCGCGAGTGCGGCGCGCAGCGCATCGCCCGGATGGACGTGGGTATCGAGCGTCGGTCCGCTCACGCGGATGCTGTCCGCGATGCGGAACCATTCTTCCGGCCACTGTTCGACCGGCACGCCGCGCTCGACGAGGTCGGCCATCTGTCCGACCTTCGCCTCGGTCATGCTCGTGAACACGCGGCGATTGACGAGCCCAGCTGGCGCCTGCTCGCAGTGGCCGGTGCAGGAGGTCAGCGCGACCGTGACGCGGCCGTCGCTGCGCGGCTCGCCGAACTCCACGCCGAGCAGCGCGGCGAGACGTTCGGCCGCGGCGAGGCCGCCGGCCATGCGGTCGGTCGGCGAATCGCTGAAGTAGATGTCGTACTGGCCGCGCGGGGTGGCGTGCAGGAAGCTGTAGAACTCCACGCAACCGCGCACCTGCACGATGGGAACGTTGAGGTGCCGGGCGAAGAACTGGATCGCTTCCTCGGGCACGCACGACCGTGCCGCCTGCACTTCTCGCAACATCTGCAGCAACGCGTGCCGATCGTGGTCGTAGCGTGCAGCAATGTCATACAGCGTCGTGGAAAGCCATGTGCTGACCATGCTTTCTCTTCTCCTTGCGCAAGGGGGGTGCGCGGTGCGATGTTCGCTCGACGTACCCGGTATGTCGTCGTCTTGGGTCAAATACGGAACTTCGGGTCGACCCTAGGGGTCGGGCTCGTCGGGCCGGCGATGGCCGACCACGGCAATGTCGCGATGGTCATAAAGGCGCCTTCCGATCGGTATCGAAAAGCCCTGTCGCTTGATCAGGATCGCGCCGACCGGGCACACATGCGCGGCGCGGTCGTTCACTGAAAACGCGGTGTCGCCGAGCCGCCCGCTTTCGCTGTTGACCACGAGGTGCGCGCCATGGCCGCGGCCGGCGATCGAGAACACGCTCTTGTGGTCGAGATCGCGGCTCGCGCGCACGCACAGTTCGCAGAGGATGCAGCGGTCGTAATCGATCAGCGCGTCCGGATGCGAGGCATCGAGATCGCGTTGCGGATACAGGTGCGGATAGTGCGTGTCCTCCATTCCGAGGTAGTACGCGACGGCCTGCAGTTCGCAGTTGCCGCTCTTCTCGCAGAAGGGGCAGTAGTGGTTGCCTTCGGCGAACAGCATCTGCACGACGCTGCGCCGCAGTGCGCGGACTTCGTCGGTATCGCTCTCGACCACGAGGCCATCACGCGCCGGCTCGAAGCAGGCCGAGGTGAAACCGTTACCGACCTTGACCGAGCAAACCTTGCAGGAGCCGTGCGGCGCGAATTCGGGGCGGTAGCACAGATGCGGGATGTAGATGCCGGCCGCCGCTGCGGCCTGCATGATCGTCTGGCCTTCCGCGAACGGCACTTCGCGGCCATCGAGCACGAAGCTGTGTTGCTCACTCATGGCGGTTCTCCGCGACGGCGGCACCGCGAATGCGGCGCGCATCGCTGAGTTCGGCGTCGAGATCGAAGCCCGGATCGTCGCTGCGGCTTGCAAGCCTCGCCTCGAAGGCCGGCCGGAAACGCGCGAGGCTGTCGAGCAGCGACCGCGGCGCGGTCTGGCCCAGTCCGCAATGGCTGAGCTTGCGCGTGACTTCGCCGGTGGCTTCGATCTCGGCCAGGTCGGCGCTGGTGGCGCGGCCGGCCGCGACCTTGTCGACGAGATCGCGCAGGACGGTCGTGCCGACGCGACACGGCGTGCAGAAGCCGCAGGACTCGTGCTGGAAGAAGTGGACGAAGTTCTGCGCCACGGCGATGAGGTCGCGGCTCGCATCGAAGACCATCAGCGAACCCACGCCGCCGAGATCTTCGAAGGCGATCCGGCGACCGAACTCCGCGGGCGAGATCAAATGACCGGACGGACCGCCGACCTGCACCGCCTGCACATCGCGCACACCGGCATCGGCGAGCGCATCCCCGACGAGGGTGCCGAAGGGATATTCGTAGACGCCCGGGCGCTCGACGTCGCCGGCGATCGATACGAGCGTGGTGCCCGGCGATTGCGGGCTGCCCTGAAAGGTGAACCAGTCGCTGCCATTGACCGCGATCTGTGCCGCCTGCACGAAGGTCTGCACGTTGTTCACGATCGTCGGCTTCTGCGCATAGCCGCGCACCGTCGGGAAGGGCGGGCGCACCCGCACCTGGCCACGGCGGCCTTCAAGCGATTCGATCAGCGCGGATTCCTCGCCGCACACATAGGCGCCGGCGCCGAGGCAGATCTCGATGTCGAAGGCGAGTCCGGTGCGCTGCACGTCGTTCCCGAGCAGGCCGAGCTGGCGACGCCGCGCGAGCACGCCTTCGAGGTGCGGCAGCAGGTACTGGTATTCGGCGCGCAGATAGAGGAAGCCGCGCTGGCTGCCGACGATGAGGCCCGCGAGCGTCATGCCCTCGAACAGGCTGTCGGCGAGCCGCGTCAGCAGCACGCGATCCTTGAACGTCGCCGGCTCGCCTTCGTCGGCGTTGCAGATGACGTAGCGTTCGAGTTCGCCCGACTCGCGGCAGGACTTCCATTTGCGCGCCGTGCCGAAGCCGGAGCCACCCCTGCCGCGCAGGCCCGAACGGTCGAGTTCGGCGAGCAGCGAATCGGCACCATGCAGGCGGAACTGTCGGATCGCCGTGCCGTCGGCGACCGGCGTGCCGAAGATCGAACCTGCGCGACGTACGTTCTCTCGTACCGAGAACCACTCGCGCGGCCACGCCTCCAGCGCGACGCCCGCCTGGATCAGTTCGGCCATCTCGTCGATGCGCGCCGCATCGAGATCGGTGAGCGGCATGCCGTTGACCAGCGCCGCAGGCGCCTGGTCGCTCATTCCGGTACAGGAGGAGAAATCGACGGTCACCACGCCGTCGCCGCGCGGCCTTCCGGGGGGCACGCCGAGCAAGGCGCAAAGTCGTTCGGCCAGCGTGCGGCTGCCGAGATGACGATCGGTGATGTTGTCGCTGAAGTAGATGTCGTAGCGACCGCGCGGCGCCAGATGCAGGAAGCTGTAGAACTCGACGATGCCGCGCACTTCGCCGGGCGGCACCTGAAGGTGTGCGGCGAGCAAAGCGATGGCGTGCGGCGGGATCCAGGACCACGTCGCTTGTACTGCACGCAGCATTTGCAAAAGCTGGCGCGGATCGTCGCCGTAGCGCGCGGCGATCCGTCGCACAATGCTTTCCATTCTCGAGGAGTCCGGCACGCGGGCCTCCGATCCGTTCGCGGCAGGCGAAAGTCCAAATATGGAACGAGCGCCATCCGCCGTGCGCTTCATGACAATGGAGATTGACCCAGCGCAAGCGCGCTCGCGGAACCCCCTTCGGAGACCGCCATCAGTATCGTTACGCTCCTATGTCCACTCCGAATCGGAGATCGCTGCTTGACTCACCCCGCCGTCTCGTTCGCGCTCGTCCGGCGCCGCTTCGAAATCGAAGGGGTGGTACAGGGCGTCGGCTTCCGGCCCTTCGTCGCGCGGCTCGCGGACGAACTCGGGCTGGCGGGCTGGGTGGCCAATCGCGCCGACGGTGTGGTGATCGAAGCCGAAGGCACGTCGGCGGCACTCGACGCCTTCTCGGCGCGACTCGTCGCCGACAAGCCGGCGCCTTCGCGCATCGACCGCCTGCGGCAGGAAACGCAATCCGCGCAGGCCGAGGCGGGTTTCCGGATCCGTGAAAGCGTCGTCGCGCAGAGCATCGTGCCAACGCTGCTACCGGACACAGTCACCTGCCCGACCTGCCTCGCCGAAATGCGCGATCCGGCCAACCGGCGCCACGGCTATCCGTTCATCAGCTGCGCCGAGTGCGGCCCGCGGCACTCGATCGTCCTGACCCTGCCTTTCGATCGCAGCCGCACGACGCTCGTCGACTTCCCGCTCTGTCCGGACTGTCTCGCGGAATATCGCGATTCGCGCGATCGTCGCTACCACGCACAGACCATCACCTGCCCGCGCTGCGGCCCGCGACTCACGCTGCTTGGTCTGGACGGCAGCCGGCGAGCCGAGGGCGAGGCCGCGCTGGAAGCGGCACTCTCCGCCTTGCATGCGGGTGGAATCGTCGGGCTCAAGGGCGTCGGCGGTTTCCAGTTGCTTGTCGATGCCTGCAACGAAGCGGCCGTCGGGCGCCTGCGCGAACGCAAGGCACGGCCAGCGAAGCCGCTCGCACTGATGGTGGCGAACCTGGATGCGCTGCGAGCCGTAGCGACTGCGACGCCGGAAGAGCTTGCCCTTCTCACGAGCGCTGCCGGGCCGATCGTGCTGCTCGAACGCGTGCCGGGTGCCATCGCGCCATCGGTCGCGCCCGATTCGCCGCGACTCGGCGTGATGCTGCCGACGAGCGGCCTGCATGCCCGCCTGCTCGATGCCTTCGGTGGCCCGCTCGTGGCGACGAGTGGAAACCGCTCCGGGCAGCCGATCGCCATCAGCGACGCCGAAGCGCTGTGCGACCTCTCCGGCATCGCCGACTGCCTGCTGACCCACGATCGTCGCATCGCGGCACATCTCGACGACTCGCTTGCCCAGATCGCGGCCGGTGCGCCGCAACTGCTGCGCCGCGCGCGCGGCTTCGTGCCGCTGACCTTGCCCTTCGAAAGTGAAGGCGGCGTGCTCGCGCTTGGCGCGCACCAGAAGAACACGGTTGCGATCGGGCTCGGACCGGTTGCGGTGATCGGCGCGCACAACGGGGATCTCGACAGCCTCGCCTCGCGATCGCAACACGAAGAGGCCGCGAACGATCTGCTGCGGCTTCGCGGCGGCAATCTCACGCACGTGCTCGTCGATGCACATCCCGACTACGCGAGCAGCCAGTTCGGCGAGACGCTCGCCGTCGAAAAAGACGTGCCGCTGACGCACGTGTGGCACCACCACGCGCATGTGCACGCGGTGATTGCCGAGCACCGGCTGGAAGCGCCTCTGCTCGGCGTCGCATGGGACGGCCTTGGCCTGGGCGAAGACAAGGCGCTGTGGGGCGGCGAATGCTTTCTCGTCCAGGCGCAGGGCATCGCGCGCATCGGTGGTATCCGGAGCTTTCCGCTGCCGGGTGGCGAGCGTGCCTCGCGCGAACCGCGGCGCGCAGCCCTCGGCTGCCTGTATGCACTCGAAGGTGAAGCCGCATTCGAGCGCGCGGAAATCCTGGCTGCCTTCGCGCCGCCGGAACCTCAGGTGCTCCGACGCATGCTCGAACGCGACATCAATTGCCCACGGACGAGCAGCGTCGGCCGTCTCTTCGATGCAGTGGCGAGCCTGCTCGGCCTGTGCCAGATCAATCGCTTCGAGGGCGAAGCGGCCATGCAGCTCCAGTTCGCGGCCGAGCGTGCCGATGCACCGCGCGACGCCTATCCTGTGACGCTGGATGGCGCGGAAATCGACTGGCGCCCGGCGCTCGCCGCCTTGCTCGACGATCTCGCCCACGGCTTCGACGTCGACAACATCGCCGCACGTTTCCACGAAACGCTGGCGCGGGCGCTGACCGCATTCGCCGCGCACGCGGACGTGCGGCGCGTCGTGCTCTCCGGCGGCTGTTTCCAGAACCGCCTGCTGCTTGCGCGCTGCGTGGCCTTGCTGCAGGCGCAGGGCCACGAGGTCCATTGGTCCCGGCAGGTGCCGCCGAACGACGGCGGCATCGCGCTCGGACAGCTCTCGGCACATCGCTGGGGGCATGTTGCGGGCGCCTCCGGCCCCGGAAGGAGTAGCTGAGCATGTGCCTTGCCGTTCCCGGCGCGATCCGCGCGATCGACACCAGCGACCCCGACAACCCGCTCGGCCGCATCGACTTCGGCGGTGTGCTGCGCGAGGTGTGCCTCGCCTACGTGCCCGAAGCGCGCATCGGCGACTACGTGATCGTGCACGCAGGTTTCGCGATCAGCGTGCTCGACGAGGAAGAGGCCGCCGCCGCGCTGGCCGACTTCCGCGCGATGGATGAGGTGCGATGAAATACGTCGAGGAGTTCCGCGACGGCGACGCGGTGCGCGCCTATGCCGAACAGATCCGCGCGCTGGTCACTCGGCCGTGGCAAATCATGGAGATCTGCGGCGGGCAGACGCACACGATCGTCAAGTACGGCATCGACGAACTGCTGCCGCCGGAAGTCACGCTGGTGCACGGGCCGGGTTGCCCCGTCTGTGTCACGCCGATCGCGGCGATCGATCGCGCGCTCGCGATCGCCGCGCGACCCGAAGTCACCTTCTGCTCCTTCGGTGACATGCTGCGCGTGCCCGGCAGCCGCAAGAACCTGCAGATGATCCGCGCCGAGGGCGGCGACGTGCGCATGGTCTATTCGCCGCTCGACGCGCTCGCCATCGCCGAGGCCAATCCACAGCGCGAAGTCGTGTTCTTCGCGATCGGTTTCGAAACCACCGCGCCGACCGCCGCAATGGCCGCCTGGCAGGCACGACGCCGCGGCATCCGCAATTTCTCGCTGCTCGTCTCCCAGGTGCGCGTACCGCCCGCGATCGAGGCGCTGATGGACGCGCCCGACAATCGCATCCAGGGCTTCCTCGCCGCCGGTCACGTGTGCACGATCATGGGCACCGACGAATACCTGCCGCTCGCCGCGCGCTACCGGATTCCGCTCGTGGTTACCGGCTTCGAACCGCTGGACCTCATGCAGGGCATCCATCGCTGCGTGAAACAACTCGAAGAAGGCCGGCACGAGGTCGAGAACCAGTACGCACGCTCGGTGCGCCCCGAAGGCAATCCGGCCGCGAAGAGGATGCTCGGCGAAGTGTTCCACGTCGTCGATCGCGAATGGCGCGGCCTCGGCGTCATTCCGTCGAGCGGCCTCGCGCTCGCCGATGCGTATGCGGACCTCGACGCCGAGCGCCGTTTCCCGATGGACGCACTGCCCGCCACCGACGACCACGGCTGCATGAGCGGGCTCGTCCTGCGTGGCGTTGCCAAGCCGCGCGAATGCCCGGCCTTCGGCACGCGCTGCACGCCCGAACATCCGCTGGGTGCGACGATGGTGTCGTCCGAAGGCGCCTGCGCCGCCTATTTCAGCTATCGCGGTCTCAACCAGAAGGCGCCCGCATGACCGACATCTCCTGCCCGCTGCCGATCACCGACTATCCGAATGTCCTGCTCGCCCACGGCGGCGGCGGACGGCTGATGCACGAGATGCTGATGCGTCGCGTGCTGCCCGCGCTCGGCACGCCGGACGCCGGGCAGACCGACGCCGCGCTGCTCGAACTCGGTGGCGCTCGGCTCGCCTTCACGACCGACGCCTACGTCGTCAAGCCGCTGTTCTTTCCCGGCGGCGACATCGGGCGGCTCGCGGTGAGCGGCACGGTCAACGACCTCGCGATGATGGGTGCCACACCGCTCGCGCTCTCGCTCTCGCTGATCCTCGAAGAAGGGCTGCCCTTCGAAACGCTGGACCGCGTGCTCGCCTCGGTGCGCGCGACGGCCGACGCCGCAGGCGTGAAGATCGTCACCGGCGACACCAAGGTCGTGGATCGCGGCAAGGCCGACGGGCTCTACATCAACACCGCAGGCATCGGCGCAGTGCCTGCGGGCCTCACGCTCGGGCCGGATCATGTGCGCTCGGGCGATGCGGTGATCGTCAGCGGCGATCTTGGCCGCCACGGCATCGCAGTGCTCGCCGAGCGCGAGGGCATCGGTTTCGAGACGACGATCGAAAGCGACGTCGCCTGCCTGCACCGGCTCGTCGCGCAACTTCTCGCCGCCGGTATCGAGATCCATTGTCTGCGTGATCTCACGCGCGGCGGCCTGGCGAGCGCGATGGTCGAGATCGCGGGTGCGAGCAGGCTCGGCATCACGCTCGAAGAGAAGGCGATCCCGGTCTCGGCGCCGGTCGACGCCGCCTGTGAACTGCTCGGCCTCGATCCGCTCCACGTTGCGAACGAAGGCCGTATGGTGCTCTTCTGCCCCGAGGCTCAGGCCGCGGCCGCGCTGGAATGCCTGCACGCCGATCCGCTCGGTGCGGGTGCTGCGCGGATCGGCCGCGTGCATGCGGAATCGCCCGGCCGCGTCGCGCTCCAGACGCGCATTGGCGTGTCCCGCGCGCTCGACATGCTGTCTGGCGAGCAGTTGCCGCGTATCTGCTGAAGCGACGCGCGACGCGCCGTCTACTCGATCCCGCCGCCGTCGTTCCCCGGGAAGGAAGGCTTTGGTGTGTGCCGAAGTCTTCGTCGAGTCGCCACGGGCGTGAGGGAAGCACCAGAGTCGGTCGTTGGGCGTTGCATACGTTGAGACCCGAGCGTTGAAATACGCGGCGACGGAAAGACATCGTTCCAACTCATTTGCTCTTTCCGTCCTTTTCGGGAGCTGCATCCGCTGACGCGGACTGGGGCGTTTTGGGCGCTTTCCGGCAAGGGCTCGTCTCAGCAAACACGTACGTGATTGTTCCGTCCTCCGCAACGAGCCGCCTCATTTTCCCCTTCGTGACTTTAGAGCTGACGCCTTCGTCGGGACATACCCATGTTCGCCCGGGTT
>Ga0306923_10007299_pt1 | contig 11003 bp, 16 predicted proteins | sample sta12Can44000108_FD_203841 | JGI IMG/M metagenome (GOLD analysis project Ga0306923, IMG submission 203841) | Lab enrichment of tropical soil microbial communities from Luquillo Experimental Forest, Puerto Rico - statanox.12C.anox.44.000.108 (v2)... | ecosystem: Environmental > Terrestrial >...
ACTCCCCTACACGACTCCATCGAGCGCGCGGCCGACACCGCGTGTGGTCCCCAGAGCGATTTACACCCACGCAACCGTCACGGCAAATATCGCCATCACCGCAGTTCAAGACCCACTTCTGCTGGTCGGGCTGACAGGATTTGAACCTGCGACCACTTGACCCCCAGTAAATAGCGGTAGCACGTTTTACCTGGTCACACACGGTCTGCGGTTTTACGGGGACCACGCATAACGTTCACAGACGTGCAGGTCGTTCACAATCGCGGATAACGTGTGGTCCCAAGATGGTCCCCGGAGGGTAGCCATATTGGCCTGCTGCTTCGTAAGTAGGTGGGGCGGCCATACTGGTTCAATCCCAGTATCGCGCACGGCGCATATTCGCAGTTCAAAGCACGTTTTCTGGGCTTGGGTCGGCGCGCCGCTGCCAATGAAACTGCCAATGGCCTCTAGGGCCACTAGAGGCCACGGGTCTCCCACTGACCTCACCCACCTCAGTAGGCACGCGTTACGCGGCCCCATGCGGCCCGTAGAGGCACGTATGGGGAGCGGTTCGGGTAATCCTCCCTATGGCGTCGGGGTGGGGGTCGTCGCCACTTGCCGGCGCTGACCGAGCGGGGCGAGAAGTTGACAAGCCCGCGGCGGGCTCAGGGTTTAGGGATTAGCTGACGCGCCGGACGTGACCCCGCTGCCCTATGCGCGTGGACGGCCGCCGTTCTGCATGACCGGTGAACAGTCAGACTCACGACGGCCGGGCAACGATCACCGGAATCCGGACGGAGTGCAGCACAGTATTGCTTACCGAGCCCAGCATCAGACGGTCGAAACCACCTCGGCCGTGGCTGCCGACAACGACAAGCTGTGCGGATTCTGACTTTTCGATGAGTAGTCGCGCCGGTTCATCGCAAACCACCACCCGCTGCACCGTCACGTTGGGATAGCGTTCTTGCCAGCCCACCAGGCTGTCGGCGAAAGTGCGCTCCTCTGCTGACACCAGCGCCGACCAGTCCAACCCCTCAAGGTCGAATGCCGGGACATCGCTCCAAGCGTGCAAGGCGATCAGCTCGACACCGCGACGCGACGCTTGGCCGAACGCGATCTCCGTCGCGAGCTCAGAGGCAGGCGAACCATCGATTCCCACCAGGACGGGAGCGTGCTGCGGATCCGGCATCAATAGATCTTCATCGCGGATCACCGCGACCGGGCAATTGGCATGCCGCACCACGCTCGAACTGACCGAACCGAGCACGCCCCGGGCCAGCACCCCTTTGCCGGAGCTGCCAACAACTATCATCTCCGCCTCATCGGACATTTTGACCAGGGCCTGAGCTGGAGTCGAAAAGACGACCTTGCTCTTGACGGCGACCTTCCGGTCGGTCGGCATGGCATCTTCGGCCATCTTGACCGCGTCGGCGGCGGCCTTGCGGCCCTGGTCTTCCAGGCGTGCCCCCAACGAGTCGGGGTACGGGACCGGAGGAAAGGTCGCCGTCGGAGTAGTTACCACGCTGACCACGGTTAGGGGGACGTTTCTCAGCGCCGCGTCACGTGCCGCCCAACAGGTGGCGGCATCCGACGCGGGCGAGCCGTCGACCGCGACGACGATGCCTAGATGTTTCACGGGTGCTGACATCTCATTCTCCCTTCACCACAGGCGACGTGACATACCCGGCAACGTCATCGGTCAGGAGACTTTAGTACAGCCTGGTCTGCGTGAGATGACCACTCGATTATCACGAGTTGAACGCCAGGATGTCGGCACGAGTGACCGAGCATCGGCGATGCGTCTGGAAGCGGCCGCCGACACGGTGAGCGTGTGCCCGTGCAAAACCGCCGCGCTATGAATGCTGGTTCAATCGTCGAAAATTCTGACAACGTGTGTTGCCGCCCTAACCGTGCGCCGCAATAGGTTTCAGCATCGGTCGGCGCTGTTGCCGCCAAAGGCGGCCCCATGTCAAGTTCGGGTCGCCCGTCGGGCCGAGGCGCGCGGCTTGGTGTGCTGCGCACCCACGAATCGCCATGTCGGTGGGCAAGACACGCGTGGCCGCGGGATATTCATGTCCAGGCCAGCCGCTGCAGGGTCACCGCTAACATTACCGCGAGCGCATCACGCCGACCGCGCCCCGTCAGGATGCCCGCTGCGATGTCGTCGACAGTGACCATCGTCCCGCTCGCCATCACCCGGCGCAGGTCATCGAGCACCCGGTTCACCTGGGTGTTGACCACGTCGAGCAACGCGGTCGGCAGCAGTTCCTCGTCAGGCTCGTCGGCCTCGGCAGTCACACCATCAGGATGCATTCATAGCCCATTTTTTTGATGGACATTAACCGGCGATTCACCGAAGCAACGTAATTTTTACACTGACCCCGCAGCATCGGGCTTCGAGGCGCAAATGGTCAACCTTCAGGAGGTAGAGATGGACCCAGAGGACGTTGTAGAGGCTCTTGAAGATTTGCAAGAAGTTCTAGAAAACGCGCTGGACGAGATTGAAGACGCACTCGACGACATTGAAGAGGGCGAGGGGTTCGAGCGGCCCCGGGCGGCGCGGGTGGCCCGCGCTGCGCTAGTTGGGCGAGCCGTCCGCAGGCGCAGACGGCGTAACGCGGTGCGGCGAGTGGGACGGGCGCGGGCCTTGCAGGCCTTACGGGCCCGCTGAACTGCCTTTCTCCTTTAGTACGACAGGTCACTCGACTCGGTCGAGGACGTGTACCTGGCCGCCTCGGCGAAGCAGCGGTTTGACTCGCCGACGCGGTCGGGACACATTTGAATCAGGGCACCAAGCGCTTTCGCGTATAACGCGCTTCCGTCGCTACGTTGGGCGGAGCGCCTCAGCTATCACAAAAATGGGATCTCCACAGCAAGGAGGCAGTGACTGTGACTGTGTCGGAGCAGCGTGGTTCGGAGCAAGCCGGTAAGCGATCCGAAGCCACCGAGAAAAAGACCGAACCCACTAGGAAATCCAGCGGCCCAGAATCGGCCGAGGCAATCTCTGAAGACATTTCGAGGCTCCTGCTCCAGGTCCAAGAACTCTTGATGGAGCATTTACCGCGAAGTGAAGATGCGGGAGAAGAAGACCTCACGGCCGAAGACGCGGCATCGTATGCGAAGGTTCGCGCCTTCCTCTCAGCCAGACGACAGGGCAGCCTTGGCGCGTTGATCGACAACCTTGAGGATGCGCTGAGCGTCGTAGCCAATGCGCGCGATGAGATCGACGCCTACCTGGAAGCGATTGATCTCGATCTCGAGGAAAGGAGACCTGCACGTCGTGTGAGGAGGTAGCCAATCGACTACTCCGAGCGGCCGATACTGGAGGCGTGTGGAAGTCGCGGTGCGGCGGCGAGTATCAGTTGCAACAAAAGTTCTGCCCCGCCCGCGCTGCCGCCATGTCCCCCCAACCTGCCGTGCTGCCTCAAGCACTGAAGGCGGTAAACCCCTGCAACACACCAAAAACCCTCGGCGCAATGGCGCTCGGCGCAATGGCGGTCGTGCCACCGACACGCAGGTCAGTACCGACACGGCGACAGCGGGGGTCGGTCACCGAAATCCGTTGGCGTCTAATGCTCGGCCGGCGCCAAATCATGCTCGGCACAACACAACCCACGGCTAGCCCCCGCGCGACCACGCGCCACCGTGCGGCAATCAGCGGGACCGGCGACCTGGCCGCAGCTAATCCCAGCAAATGACCCCAAATCCCTTGGCGCAGAACCTTTCTCGCCAGTCTCGCGCCGATCCAGGCCGATTACCTTTGATGCGTAAAGCGTTGGCTACCAGGGTTATTCGGGCTCAACTTTGAACGCGTTCATCGCCCACTTCCGTCCCTTCTTCATTTCTTTGTATTTATCTTTGTCGCGCGCAGATACCCTTTCCTACCGTCACGCAAGTTACTCAACGGGTCAACAAAATGGGCTCCTCGCCCCCCTTTTCTAGGGCGCTGACCTGCGAGTTACCATTCTTTGGGTCGCGTGCCGCTGTTCTACACGAAAGTCTCTATTGTGCCCCATTTGCCGCCTGGCTCAAATGAATTTGGCCCGTCTGCGCTCAATTCGGCCCGGCCTGCCATTCCTGCTGGCTCAATTGAGCACTGCCTCATTCCACCTGGCGCGACAATTAGGCCCTTTACTGGCTGGGGTTTATGGGCTGCCCTTTTGAGCAGCGCATTTGGTGACCTCTGGCTGGCGGGGGAAAGGCACCATGAACCAGCCGCCAGCCAGAGGGGGTCTGTGCTCCGGCGTGGCAGGAAGTGAGCCGCAGCCTGCCACGCCGGTCCCGCGCCCGGCGTGGGAAGGTGTTGGCACGCCGAGCTTGGGGAGCACTAGAGCACCTGTGATTGCCAGCCGTGGATGCATTGTGCCCATGGGATTCCGCATGTGGCGCAACGCATTTGGGTGGTGCGTTCGTCAAGCGCAGGCGGGGCATGGCGTAGGTGTGTCTGCGTACAGGCCCGACCCGCAGTAGGTGCATGGCTGCTGGTCGGCTCTGGTCTCCAGTTCCCGTAGCGCGCGTTCGTGTGCTAGGCGGTACAGCGCGCCTGGTGGTGGCTTGGGGCCGGTGATGGCAAAGCCGATGCTCATGGTTCCTCCTGTGGTGGTGGCGGGCTGATGCGCGTGAAAACCCCTATGTCGCCCCTCTTTTGGGCCGCAAAGACTTCATCGAATGCGCGCCCCGCCGACCCTTGGCGGCCGGTGCTGTCTGGGTCGCCGGCAAGCATGACGGCGTAGGCGTCGAGGCCTGGGTCTGATGCGCGCACTGCTGCTTGCTGGCGCTGGATGGCTTGTAGGCGTGCTTGTTGCGCGGCAAACTGTTGCGCCGCTTGGGCTTTGCGTACTTCATCAGCTGCGCGGTGGCGGGCTGCTTCGGCGTCACGCGCCTCCAGCAGCTTGCAGGCAGCTTGGACGCGAACGTGCCGGATCCTGAGGCAGTCGGTGACAATGGCGTCGCTGCCAAGCTGGGTTGCTAGCGCGTCCGGTGTGGTGCCCCAGGCGTCGGCCAGCAGCGCCAGGGGGATCGTGTCTGTGGTGGCTTCCATGCTTGGGATTATCTATCCAAACTGCGTGGTTGCGAGGGCTTCTCGGCACCGCCCAACGGTGCAGTGGTCACCGCCTGCGCCGTGCTGGCTGCATGGGTGTTGTTGTGGGCAGCCACGAAACAGGACGGCGTGGATGGCGATGCTGTCCTCACATCCCGGGCACAGCACGAACATTGAGAACATCAACAAGGGCCGGGCGCGCTTTCCAAACCGGACCCCACAACCGTCACAATGCAGATGCGCGGTCATGGCGTTGCCCCCACAGGAGGCGTTTCTCGCAGCGGCAGGGCGCGTAGGACGCCCTCGGGCCTGGGGCTGGTGTGACGACACCGGCCAGCGGCCGGCCGCGGTGGTGGTGGTCATAGCAGCTCCTCGTCGATGACCTGGCCCAGTTCGACCATCAGCTCCAGCAGGTCGAGCTGCTCCGCGTCAGGGTCCAGTTCGGCCATCCTCCTGTTGAGCACGGTGGCCATCGTGAGCATTGCCGTTGCGGCCCCTCTGGCCAGCCCGAGGATCAGATGCAGGTCGACGGTCGAGACATCCATCTCCCCTTTGTGCTCCTCATACGCCGCTTTCAGCAGCGCCCACAGACGGTCCTCCTCGGCCCCGGCATCAGGCTTCTGCCCCTGCACGCGTTCGGTGTGGTACATGACCTGGCTGTGCAAGATGTCCCAGGCGTAGCGGTTGAGGCTCACGGCGCCTGTGGTCATGGCGTGGCCTTGATGGCGAGGATTGACGTCAGGGGCCCGTAAAGCCTTGTGCCGTCTGGTTCGGTGAACAGGAACCCGGTGGCTGGCACCAGCGGTTCGCGGCCGCCGCCGAGAAGGATGAACCCGTCACGGTCGGGGTTGGGGTGAGGCTGCACGTACTCGTAGGCGTCTAGGTCGAAGCCCTTCACGTCGTGGTGCCAGCCGTCAGCGAGTAGGACTGCGGTGACGTGCCCTGGGTTGATTTGCAGACTCATTGTTTCCTCTCTCCCGCCTGGCGCGGTGCCAGGCGAAGCCTTGGGGGGCGGCGCACGGCGCATAGGTTGTGCCCCACTGCTGCCGTTGGCGGTGTGTGCTGCATGCGCCTATGCGCCGCTACACATACGTAGCGGCGGCGCATAGAAAGGCGCGCTTGCACAACACACACCCGTATGCGCCGGCGCATACGCGGCGCATGGCGGCGGACCGGCGCATAGGTGGTTATTGGAGCAGCAGTCCCTCCCCGAGGGGCTTGCCTGGTTTGGGGCAGGACTCGTGACGCGGCCGGCCGCTTGCCACAGGCATGCCACACTGGCCGCAGGGATTGGTGATGCGGTGCAGGCGTGCCCGGCCCTTTTTGGTGCGGCTGACCCATCCCGTTCTGATGGCCTGCTTGATGGCGTCCCTGACCGTCTGCCTGGGGTGGTTGACGGTGCTCTCGATGGCTGTTTGGCTTAGCCCCTCGCCTTCCGGGCTTGCTTCCTCTGCAAGCAGTGTGATGACCGCGAGGATGGCGGCTTCGGTCTTGGCGTCTGACCGCGTGCCACCTACATAGGTGATGTGGTGGTTACCGGGGTCATAGGTCAGCCGCCCCTCATACACATCAACGCCGCGCCCATAGGCGGAGAAGTAGCGCGCCGATGCCGGGTTGTCGGGGTCTGCGCGCACGATCTTCCACAGCACGTCTGGCCAGTCGAGCAGGCGCGAGTCGCCACGGGACCGCTCGTTGGTGTGCCCCATGTGGTGGACGACGGTGGAGTCGCCAACAGCGGCTTGGGCAATGAGTTCGTCATAGGCGATCAGGAATTGGCCTGCGTCATGCGCTTCGTCAAGGCCGCAGGCGTCTAGCACGGGGCGCAGGCAGTCGGTGATGAGGTAGTCGCAGCCCTGGTCGCGTAGCCGCTGCACCCACATGTCGCGGATGTGGTCGTCGAGGATGTTGAGCGAGCTGACCCGGCCCCGTAGCGGTATGACTTCTGCAATGGCGTTGGTGTTGGTGATGTTTTGGGCGCTCAACCAGGCGTGCAGCATGTCCTCGTCAAGTTCGTCGTCGATGATGACTAGGTGGTGTGTTGGGGTGTTGATGGCGAAGTGGTCGAGGAACGGTGTGTTGTCAGCTAGCGCGCGCCCCAGGTTGCCCACGATGGCGGTCTTGCCTGCCTTCCACGCCGCGCATAGCAGGACACGGGCGTTGGTGGGTGCCAGTTTGTCGATGCGGTAGCGGACGGGGGTGACTGGTCTGCTGATCCATTCGGTGAACGGCTGTATTGGGGGGAGGGTCAGCGCGGGGCGGTTCTCGGCGTCAAGGCGGCGTTGCGCCTCCTGGGTGATCCGTAGCCAGTCAAGGCGTTTGGCGACACGGGTGTCATAGTCAGGTGGTGACCATTGCCCCGCGTGGTGGTCGTCAAGGTCAGGCGGCTCATCAAGTTCTGGTAACTCCTCCTCGTCATCGTCTTCGATCAGGTGCAGCGGTGGGCCGTCATCAGGTTCGCCTGCGTGGAACCACCGTTCGCCCTCGTCAGTCATCTTTGCCATAACGCCTCCGTTCCTGCCGTAGCGCGTCCTTCCACGCCTGCGGGCTGCCCTCGTAGACGTCGAGGCCCCAAGATTCAAGGCGGCCAAGCAGCTTGCCCCGTTTCGGGGCGTACTTGCCGGACTCGAGGACGGCTTTGCCCCGGGCGGTCCACTCGGCACGTGTTCGCGGCCGGCCGCGTCGCCCCGTCATGGGTCACCGCCAACCAGCAGCTCGATGTCTATGAGGGCCAGCTGGTCACGCACCCCGCCGACAAGCTCCCGCGCCCAGGCCACCCCCTGCCCGTGCTCGCGGTACACCTGGTCAACGAGCGCGGCGAACTCTGCCCCTTTGCACAGGGTTTGAAGCTCAAGGGCTTCCTGTTGCAGCGTTGACAAGTGGCGGTAGAACTTGGCGAGCATGTTCGACGGCTTCGGCGCGGCCGGCCGCGGCTTACCTGCCGGGTGCCGCTTGCCGTCCTGCCCGGTGACCAGTCCATCAGGTGGCGAATTTTCGCCACCTGCAAGATCGTTGGCGACGGTCTGCCGATCGACGCCAACAGTTGGGGCGATGGCCCTGTTTGAGATGCCCTGGCCGTGTAGCAGCGCCACCACCACCCGCCGCTCCTCGCGGGGCAAAGCTAGTGGTGCGTGGTTAAATTCGCCCCTGATGTAGTCGTCCCACGTCGGATAGTCGAGTGCTTTCCACGCGCGCCCCCGGTAGGCCGTCACTATGTCCCACATCAACCCGACCATTGATGACTTGATGCGCTCGGTGATTGCCCTCGCCTCGGCTGCGCTGAGATCACGCTGCACATCGACGCCCATCGCCGGCTCAAGTTCGGTGCTCGTCATCAGTCACCGCCTGCGAGGGCGTAAAGGTGTTGGGCTAGTGCCCGGTCACGGCCACCGCGACGCCATAATGCCCGCAGTGTTTCGCCCCCAAGGATGGGGGTGAAGCCGCGTTCAAGGAGGAGTCGGGCGGCGTCACGGCCAGCATCGACCCAGCGGTCTGATGACGGTTGGGCGTCGTGGCAGTCACAAGGCCACGGGTCTTGACACCAGCAGCAGCGCAGCGGGGGAAGCCGGTAGGCAGCCTGGCGGCGGCGGTGCAGCTGGACGTGGAGATCTTGCGGCCGGCACATCAGGCACCGCCGACTGTCGCTCCCCACATGCCCGCTGGTGCCTTTAAACTGTGGGCGTCAGCTGTCATGGGGTGGCGGGTGGCGTTGGCGGTGGTTGTGGCGACCACGCTTGCAAGGGCCGGATCACAAGTCCGGCCTTTGTCATCATCGGTGCGGTTCATGACGCTGTGCCCGCTTCGGTGTCGCCAGCCATCAGCGCGTCAATCTCGTTGAGGTCAACGCGGATCAGCCTGGCTCCACTGCGGTAACCGCGTATGCGCCCATCAGCGATCATGGCGCGGATGGTGATGGGGTTGACGGCCAGATAGGTTGCGGTGTCAATGATTTTGGCGTAACGGCGCCCTACAGGCTTGCCGTTGGCCATGCTAAGGCGCGCGAATTTGTTGCTGTTGCCAGGCACGGGGTCCTCCGGTCAGCGTGAATTGACCGGACTTCTACCGTGTGGACGCCCCGCGGCGCGGGCCCACGTCGTGACCGCATGCGGGCTGGTTACCGCATATCCGCACTCGTGTCGGCTGGCTCCGGAAGCCGTTCCGGGCAGTCGTACAGTGTTGCGCCTAGACGGGGGCTCTTGTAGCTACGTGCATCAAACTACACGTATCACTGCCCCAGCGCACGCAACTGGTTAACCGTTTTCGGCCAGCTTGCTCAACAGGCCGGCAATCTCGCGGTCCCGGCCGGCCGCCGCGTGCTGGTAGCGCATGGCAGCCTGCGGTGTGCTGTGGCCTAACCGCGCCATCAGCTCGGCCAGGCTGGCCCCGGTGGCTGCCGCCAGCACCGCGCCGCTGTGGCGCAGGTCGTGCCAGCGGAGGTTGTCACGGTTGATGCTGGCGCGCGCCTTGTACCAGTGGCGCGCCAACGTGGCGGGCTGCAAATGGCCACGGCCACCAACCGCAGGAAATAGCAGTGCATCACGTGCGGCGCCAACGTGTTTGGTCAGATGCTCCTCGATGACAGGCACCAGGTGCGGCGGGATGGTCACGTCCCTGATGCTGGCATCAGACTTGGGGGTGCCGACCTGGTAGGCGTACCTCGGCGACTGCTCATCAGCAATGTCCTGCTTGACGCGCACCGCAGCACGCCTGACGCGGATGACTTCGGCGCCCAAATCCACGTCGCCCCTGCGTAATTCGACCGTCTCACCAAACCGCAGCGCGCACCACGCCGCCAACAACACCGCGAGCTGCAACCTGTCAGGCATGGCAGCGGCCAGCGCGCCAATCTCGGTGACGCTGGCGGGCTTGACCTTGTGGACGCGGGTGACGCGGCCGGCTCCAACTATGCGTGCCGGGTTGGCGTCGATCAGGTCATCAGTGACCGCGCTGGCGAGGATGGTGCGCAGTAACGAGTAGGCGTGGGCGCGCATGGTGGGCCGGTTGGTCAGCGTGTCTGCGTGCCAGTCCCGCACATGCTTGGGCGTGATAGCGCCAAGCTGACGGTTGCCAAACGCAGGCAACAGGTGGTCGTCGAGCAAGGCTTGGTAGTGGGCGCGGGTCCGCGGCTTGATCGGCCTGCCAGCCACATGCCGCCCCGCCAGCCACGTTGCAGCGTAGGCGGTAAAGGTGATCTTCTCCGGTGCCTTGCGCTTGCCGCGCGCAATCTCGCGCCGCCGGTCAGCTGCCCACGCCTCAGCGTCAGCCTTGCGGGTAAACGTCTTGCCTGCGCTGACCCGCTTGCCGTTAGGCAGGCTGTAGCGGACCGCGTAGCGGCCTGACTTTTGTTGGGTGACTTGCGCAAAACCGCGCTTAGCCCGAGTCATGCGTCGCCGCGCTTAGCGATGAAATCCAGCAGAGCCGCGAGATACCTGGCAAGGTCATCGGCCGCCTTGGCATCCGGGTCGGACGGTCGGTCACACAGGGCGCAATCGTCGTGCTCATGGTCCGGAATACACGTCAGCGCCTGCGCTGCCTTCGCGGCGAGCTGTTGCGCGACGTGGTGAATGCACTGTGGGCAGTCCCCCAGCTCGTTCCATGTCTGAATCCAGACGTCACCGTCCTCGCTGAGCTGGGCCAGAACGAGGCGGGATGCCGCCGCGTCGGCGTCGGCGGGGCCGCGTATTTTGTGGGCGCTGTGGTTGGTCATTCGTCAGTTCCACTGCCTTTCTTGCTGCCAATTTTGCTGCCAACAAACCTACGTCAGACTGCACAAGACTGCATCTGACTGCATTGCCGGGTGGTGGCGTCACCGCAGCTAGGAGCATGTTTTATCAGGTCAACCGCGATAGCCGGATCATGGTGCAAGTCTACTTCAATCCCAGTATCGCGCACAAGCGTTTGCGCAGTTCAAAGACTATACCTAGACTTGCTATCTAAGTTTCGTGCCCATAACATGCCCAATCCGTTAGGGCAGGTGGGGTCGATA
>Ga0306923_10007308_pt1 | contig 11000 bp, 11 predicted proteins | sample sta12Can44000108_FD_203841 | JGI IMG/M metagenome (GOLD analysis project Ga0306923, IMG submission 203841) | Lab enrichment of tropical soil microbial communities from Luquillo Experimental Forest, Puerto Rico - statanox.12C.anox.44.000.108 (v2)... | ecosystem: Environmental > Terrestrial >...
TGGCGCAAACCAAATCGTGCGATGCCTGTGCGCTATGAGACGGATCCGACGAAACAGAAGGGAAAACGATCGTGAAAATCACTGTCGAGACAAATGTCACGGCTCACATCGAGGAGGTATGGAGGGCCTATACAACGCCTGAGGACATTAAGCAGTGGAATGCAGCGTCCGACGATTGGCACACGACCGCTGCCTCTGTCGATCTGCGAGAGGGTGGCAAATTTTCCTCACGCATGGAGGCCAAGGACGGCAGCATGGGCTTCGATTTCGCAGGAACGTACACGAAAATCATCGAGCCTAAGCTGATCGAGTATTCCTTCGGGGATCGTAAGGCCCAGGTCGAGTTCATCCCAGGTCAGACTGGTGTCAAAGTGCGCGTTACATTCGACAGCGAGTCGACCTATTCGATCGAGCAACAGCGCCAAGGCTGGCAGTCTATTCTCAATAACTTCGCTCGCCACGTCCAGGCGAACCGAAAGAGCTGACAGACATCTCAATGATCCGCGCGAGCATCTGGGCGACGAGTGATCGTCTTCACTCGCCGCCATGCTTCAGCAGATGCGCGAGCAAGCGTCCTGAGAGCTGAACAACTCGATTAATTGAAGAGCTGTGAGTTCATCTCGCTGCTCAGCAGAGCGGTGGCCGCGTGGCCGCTCTGTGCGCGCGCAGCAGCAGGCGCTGCCGGTGAGCGGCCGATTCCCATTGAGCAGGCGATCGAACGAATAGAGCGGCCGCGTATGGACCGCCCTCGTTGAACTAACGCCTCTGGCGACCTGCTGTCGAAAAGCGGACCAACAGCATCGCCGGCACTGCTACCATTTTTGCTACCCAACTGTCTGACACGCCCGGGTACGAGCCGTCACGACGGTTATATCGGGAAGGCAAATTGGACCCGAAATCATTGACTAATTGACACCGCTTGGCATTCGGCGGCATGGCGGTGGCCGAATTTCAAGACCGCTGCCTTAAACCACTCGGTCACCCTTCCGGTGTTGAAATCCTTATCACTAGAAGCCCCGCCCGATCACCCTAAATGGGCCGATTTCTACCGCTTTGCCACCGATGCCGCCCATATGGTCTTAATCCAGACAGGCTAGCGTCAGCGTTTTGCCAAGATGATGTGGCGTTCCCTAGGGCTGCGGCTTGGGGAGGCTGCGGGGGGAATTACCATGTCGGAAGTTTTGAACGAAGTCGGTCGGGGCGAGCTTGATCAATTCGCGGCATCATCAGACATCGTTTTGGGCGATGCGGTCGCGCAAAAGAATGCGCCGAGCCCTGCAGCACTAGAGGATCGTGATCGTCGGTCCGAGCTGCGCGCGCAACAAAGCCTGACGGCAGCTTTTTTTGGTGATCCGTTGCCGGGTCGATCGGCACTTGATCGGCGGCGAGCCGAACAAGCGCGAATCACCCGTCAGAGCGAGGTTTGGTCGCGCAATGACCGATAAGAAGATTACTCGATTCCTTGGATTGGTCCTTGCCGGCCTGTTCGTTGGGGCTCTGATTCTCAACGCCCTCACCCCCTGACCGGGACTAGGGGCGCCAACCGCACGAGCGCGAGGGCCAGCGAAAAGAAGCCCCGGCCTTGGGTGATCTGACGGCCGGGGTTCTCTCTCGCAGGAGCATTCCGTCACGGCTATGAGGGCATAGCCGTGACGCTCAGAGGCTAATGCGCAAGCGCGGGCGCCACAATTGTCGCCGACGCAAATTTCGGCGCTGTGACATTTCTGCAGAAGAAGTTTGCGCCACTCACCAATGGGAGCGGCGGTTGGCGTGAGCCGACCGATGTGACCGACGTGAGGAAGCGGCGGACTTAGCGGACGGCGGCGGGGTTACGGGGGAAGACTCCACGACTGGGTCGGGGTTCGCCGGTTCCGCCTTCGGCGCGACGGTGGGGAGCGACGCACTCGTGGCAGAATGGATGATCGCTGGCGAGGTCGAGCCGGCCGGCAGCAGATGGGCATTGAGCGCGAGAAGCGCGGCCGTCAGGACGGCGCCGACCACCAAAAAGTACTTCAGGATCAGCATCATTGCCCCTAAAGCCGAAAGCCCCGGCCTCATCAAGATTTAGTCGCGCAAAAGGGGGGCAAGGTTCAACTGCGGCCAGCGGGATGGCTCCAGCCCCAGGCCGTTCCCCGCCCCGACTGGGTCCGGCGACGCCCGGCTGCGCAGCCCAAAAAAGTAAAACCCGCGCGGAAGTTCCCGGGCGGGCCTGCGTCGTCCGCAACCTCACCACCGCCGGTACATCCGCGGTCGGCAGCTCGGTCGCGAGCGACAGGATCCATGTAGGCGGGAATCATGAAAATTCAATGACAGGTCTGAAGCTTGATCGCCCTGCGCCCGGACTGAAGACCGCTTGCCCGGGCCGCGGGGCTCGGCTAGGCCCCTGCCCCATGGAACGCACGCGTGCCACGGATCGCGCGCCAAAGGTAAGCTTTGTCTCGCTCGGCTGCCCGAAGGCGCTGGTCGACAGCGAACGCACCATCACCCGCCTGCGCGCCGAGGGCTATGAACTCGCCCGCTCGCATGCCGGCGCCGATCTGGCGGTGGTCAATACCTGCGGCTTTCTCAACAGCGCCCAGGCGGAATCGCTCGCGGCCATCGGCAAGGCGCTCAACGAGAACGGCAAGGTGATCGTGACCGGCTGCATGGGCGCCGAGCCGGAGAAGATCACCGCGCGCTATCCGCAGGTGCTCGCCGTCACCGGTCCGCAGCAATACGAGAGCGTGGTCGAGGCGGTGCATCGCGCGCTGCCGCCGCGCCATGACCCGTTCGTCGACCTGCTGCCGCCCGGAGGCATCAAGCTCACGCCGCGGCATTACGCGTATCTGAAGATTTCCGAGGGCTGCAACAACCGCTGCAGCTTCTGCATCATTCCGAAGCTACGCGGCAAACTGCGCTCACGCCCCGCCGCCGACGTGCTGCGCGAGGCCGAGCGTCTCATCGCCGCGGGCGTGAAGGAGCTGCTGGTCATCTCGCAAGACACCTCCGCCTACGGCAGCGATCTTCGCTATGCGGCGAGCGCGTGGAAGGACCAAGAGGTGCGGGCAAAGTTTCTCGATCTCGCGCGCGCACTCGGCGAGCTCGGCGCCTGGGTGCGGTTGCATTACGTCTATCCCTATCCGCACGTGGACGAGGTGATCCCGTTAATGGCGGATGGCAAGGTCCTGCCCTATCTCGATGTGCCATTTCAGCACGCTGCACCCGCCGTGTTACGCCGGATGAAACGGCCGGCTGCGCAGGAAAAGACATTGCAGCGCATCGCCCGCTGGCGCGAAGTCTGCCCCGAAGTGACCATCCGCTCGAGCTTCATCGTCGGCTTTCCCGGCGAGAGCGAAGAGGATTTTGAGCTGCTGCTGGACTGGCTCGAAGAGGCACAGCTCGATCGCGTCGGCTGCTTCCGTTACGAGCCGGTCGCGGGCGCGCAGGCCAACGAGCTTGCAGCCGCGGTCCCTGACGACGTGAAGGAGGAGCGCTGGCATCGTTTGATGCGGCACCAACAGGCGATCTCGACGCGGCGCCTCAAGCGCAAAGTCGGAACCCGTCAACCGGTGATCATCGATGAGGTTCGCGCCGGCAGCAGGTCACAGGCGGGCGGGGACATGATGGTTGCCAAGGGGCGCACACGCGGTGACGCGCCAGAAATCGACGGCGTGGTCCATGTCACAAGCCGCCGCCCGCTGCGCCTAGGAGAGATCGCGACGGTGCGGATTGAGCGTACCGACGAATATGATCTGCACGGTGCGATTGTCGGATTTTGAGGCGCTTCCCACGCACGGCTTGTTGAACGTTTCTTGCGGCGGATTTCAACGCGCCTTGCGCCCAGTTCCGACGGCTTTTCCGCTGAGTTGCGGATCGCCCCCCGCCTTCCTCATCTGAATTGTGACTTCCTTATAATGTTCCCCCTTCACTGTAGACCGGAAGAAGTTGGGGCTAGCGACCTTCTTCTTTCCTGCCCAAGCTTCGAACGTGAGAAGACCGATTGCGACGAAGGTGACCATAAGGAATACAAGAGCTCTGGCCATTGAAGCCTCCTGTGCAAGCGTTTGAGCATCGTGGAAGCTCGTTGGCATTAGCGTAGTCCAATCCGCCATTCTCCACAACGAAGCCGGCTGTGCTAAGCTGCGCTTATTATTTTGGTGACGGCTGCCGTCAATTTTGCAAGCTCCTCCGCGCCGGTCGTGAAGGCCGGCGTGAGATAGACGATGGAGCCAAACGGGCGAACAAAAACCCCCTCCTCCACGAAGCGCGCGCGCATGCCCTCAATATCGTCGATGCGGTTAAGCTCCACCACGCCGATGGCTCCTTTCACCCGCACGTCTTTGACGCCGGGGAGGTTACGGCACGGCGCAAGCCCGCGTTCAAGCGCCGTTGCGATATCGGCAACCTGCCGCAGCCGCGGCTCCCGATCGAACAGGTCGAGGGAGGCGTTGGCGGCGGCACAGGCGAGCGCGTTGCCCATGAATGTGGGCCCGTGCGCCAGTGCGTCGCCCGGCTCGTCCGACCAGAAGGCGTCGAATACTTTGTTACACGCAACCGTGGCCGCGAGCGGCAAGGTGCCTCCGGTCAATGCTTTCGACAGAGTGATGATGTCCGGCACGACACCGCCTGCCTCGCAGGCAAACAGGCTGCCGGTGCGGCCGAAACCGGTGAAGATTTCATCGAAAATCAAAAGAAGCTCATAGCGGTTCGCCGCCTCGCGCAGGCGCTGCAGCACCGACGCAGCGTGAAAGCGCATCCCGCCCGCGCCCTGCACCAACGGCTCGACGATGATGCCTGCGAGCTCGTCGGCATGACGTTCGAGGCAGCGCACAAAGCGCGCGGCACTTTCCTCGCTCTCCGGCAACTCAACGACACGATGCTCGGGCAATATCCCGTGGAAGCGCGCATGCATGCCCGCCATAGGGTCAGAAACCGCCATCGCGCCGCTGGTATCGCCGTGATAGCCGCCCCTGAAGGCGAGGAATTTCGTGCGCTTGCGAATGCCCCGGTTGAGCCAAAACTGCGATGCCATCTTCATGGCGATTTCGACCGCGACCGAGCCCGACTCCGAAAAAAACACGCGGTTCAGATCGCCCGGCAGGAGCGCTGTAAGCCGACGCGCGAGAGTGAGGGCCTGCTCGTGCGCGAGTCCGCCGAACATGACATGCGGCATCAGCGCGAGCTGGCGCTCGACCACGCCGCGGATATGGGGATGGTTATAGCCGTGACAGGCGGTCCACCACGACGCGATGCCGTCGATGAGCTCGCGTCCATCGCAAAACACGATACGACTGCCATGGGTGCGCGCCACGGGCAACGGCGCGCGCGCGGTCTTCATCTGCGCATAGGGCAGCCAGACATGGGCGAGCCCGGCCTCATACCATGCAGGAGTTCCCTGAGCTCCCTTTTTTCGCGACATTCGGCCCTTTCAATGCAAAGCTTGCGGCGTGATGGTTGAGGTCGAGGATGCAGTCACTCGATGAATTCGCGACCGCCAAGCTCGGCGAGCTCGAACGTAGCAGTCTACGCCGCGCACTCGTCGACACCACCCGGATGCCGGGACTTTGGGTGCTGCGCGACCGCCGCCGGCTGCTGTCGTTCTGCTGCAACGATTACCTCAACCTGAGCCATCACCCCGCAGTCAAGGAGGCGGCCATCGCAGCGCTGCGCCGCCATGGGGTAGGCGCCGGCGCTTCGCGCTTCGTGAGCGGCAACCATCCTTTGCTGGGCGAGTTGGAAGCGCGACTCGCGCGGCTCAAGGAAACGGACGCTGCCTGCGTGTTCGGCTCGGGCTATCTCGCCAACCTCGGCATCATCCCCGCCTTGATCGGCCCTGACGATCTCGTTCTCATCGATGAGCTCGCCCACGCCTGCTTGTGGGCGGGCGCGCGCCTCGCACGCGCGGAGATCGTGCCATTTCGCCATGCCGACGTTCGCCACGCGGATGCGCTGCTCACCGAGCTGCGCCGCGGTCACCGGCGCGTCTTGATCGCCACGGACGGGGTCTTTTCCATGGACGGCGACATCGCGCCCTTGCCTGGCCTCGCCGCGCTGGCGCAGCGTCACGATGCGTGGCTCATGTCCGATGATGCTCATGGTCTCGGGGTGGTGGGCGGCGGTCGCGGCTCGAATTTCGTTGCGCCTACCAGAGCCGACGTCCCTCTCCAGATGGGCACGCTCTCCAAGGCGCTCGGCGCGTATGGCGGCTATCTCTGCGCTTCCGCCGCGGTCGTGGATCTCATTCGTAACCGCGCGCGCACGGTGATCTATTCGACCGGACTTCCGCCGGCAATGGTTGCAGCCGCCATCGCCGCTCTCGATGTCATCGAACGCGAGCCCGCTTACGCCGCTCTTCCCTTGGCCAAGGCCAAAGCTTTTGCCCGCCTTGCCAGGCTGCCGGAGCCGGTGAGCCCGATCGTGCCCGTCCTGCTGGGCGAGGCCGAGGCGGCGCTGAAGGCCTCGCGTTTGCTGGAAGACGAGGGTTTTTTGGTCGTCGCCATCAGACCTCCCACCGTGCCCATGGGCACGGCGCGCCTGCGGCTGACCTTTACCGCGCAGCATCCCGATCATGAGGTCGAGCGGCTGGCCGCGCTCGTGCGCACGCGCATCCTCGCGCACGCTCCGGCGAGCGCAGCCGAAGCGCAATGAGCGCCGTCTTCATCACTGCGACCGGGACCGACATCGGCAAGACGTTCGTCACCGCGGGTTTGATCCGGCATATCCGCAGCAGCGGCGGCGCGATCGCAGCCGTCAAGCCGATCGTCAGTGGTTTCGATCCCGAGGCGTGGCGGGAGAGCGATCCCGCCGTTCTGCTCGCGGCACTCGGGCGTCCCGTCGTGCTGACGGAAGTTGAGCGCATCTCGCCGTGGCGCTTCAAGGCGCCGCTTTCGCCGCACCTCGCGAGCGCGCGCGAAGGCCGCGCGATTGTGTTTCGCGACGTGGTGGAATTCTGCCGCAAGTCGATTGCCGTCGACCGCGGCATGGTTCTGATTGAGGGCATCGGCGGGATCATGGTGCCGCTCGACGATCGCCACACCGTGCTTGACTTGATGTCGATGTTGCGCATCCCGGCGATCATGGTCGCGGGCAGTTATGTCGGCACCATCAGCCATACGTTGAGCGCGCTCGAGGTCATGGCGCGGCGCAATCTCGACATCGCAGCCGTCGTGATCAGCGCGAGCGAAGGCAGCGCGGCCTCCCTCGAGGACACGGTCGGCAGCATCGCGCAATTTGCGGATGCGATCGACGTCATCGCACTTCCGCGCCTGCCGGCGGGAACGAGCGACCATCCTGCCTTAGCGCGGATTGCCGCTTTGATCGCCTGAGGCCCGTGCCGAAATCGCTCGGGTCACGGCAGCAGAATGCTCGCTCCCGTGGTCTTGCGGCTTTCCAGATCGCGGTGCGCCCGCTGCGCGTCCTTCAGCGGATATTTCTGATTGACCGGAATCTTGACCGCGCCGCTCGCCACCACGTCGAACAGCTCGTTTGCAGTCTTGAGCAAGTCTTCGCGTTTGGCGACATAGGTGTTGAGCGTCGGACGGGTAGCGAACAGCGAACCTTTGGTCTGCAGAATGTTGATGTTGAACGCATCGATGGGGCCCGACGCCGAGCCGAAGCTCACGAAGATGCCAAGCGGCTTGATGCAATCGAGGGAGGCCGGGAAGGTCGCCTTGCCGACGCCGTCATAGACCACCTCGCACAACTTCCCACCGGTGATCTCCTTCACCTTGGCGACGAAGTCCTCGTCGCGGTAGAGGATGACGTGATGGGCGCCGTTTTTCTTGGCGAGCTCGGCTTTGTCTCTCGATCCGACGGTGCCGATCACGTTCGCCCCGAGGTGGTTGGCCCATTGGCAGGCGATGAGCCCGATGCCGCCGGCGGCGGCATGGATAAGCACGTTATCGCCCTTCTGCACCTTGTACGTCCGCCGAACTAGATATTGCACGGTCATGCCCTTGAGCATCATGGCAGCCGCTTGTTCGTAGCTGATCTTGTCCGGAAGCTTCACAGCCCTATCGGCGGGCAGCACGCGCTCGGCCGCGTAGGCCCCGAGCGCCGAAACATAGCCGACGCGATCCCCGACCTTGATGTCGGCGACTCCCGGCCCAACGGCAGTGACTTCGCCCGCCCCCTCGTTGCCGGCGACGAACGGCAGTCCGACCGGCGAGGGATACATGCCGCTGCGGAAATAGGTGTCGATGAAATTGACGCCGCTGGCGTGGTTTTTGACTTTGATTTGCCCGGGACCCGGAGTCGGCGACGGAATGTCTTCGTAGGTCAGCACCTCCGGACCACCGGCCTTGTGAACTCGTACTGCTGCAACCATTGCTGTCACTCCATGTCGATGCACCAAATGGTCAGTCTCAATCTCTCCCAGCGCGGCCTGCCAATCAAGCCATCAGCTGCGCTGGCGTCGCTGCCGGTTGCGCTTGGCCATGACGTTGAAGGCTTCCACCCCGGCGGCAAACGCCATGGCAAAATAGATGTAGCCGCGCGGAATATGGAACTCGAAGCCGTCCGCAACCAGCGCGACCCCGATCAGCACCAGGAACGCGAGCGCCAGCATCTTGGTGGTTGGATGTGCGGCGATGAAGGCGCCGACCGGGTTGGCCGCCGCATACATAACGACCATGGCGATGACTACGGCGGCAATCATCACCTCGAGGTCCTCGGCCATGCCGATCGCGGTCAAGATCGAATCGAGCGAAAACACCAGATCGATGACGACAAGCTGGAGCACGATCCAGACGAAGACTTCGGTCGTCGCGGCGGTCGCGTCGATGGCACTTTCGCGCGCTTCCACCTCGCTATGGATCTCGTGCGTCGCCTTGGCGATGAGAAACATGCCGCCACCGATCAGGATGATGTCGCGCCAGGATATTCCCATTCCAAAGACGCTGAAGAGCGGCGCCGTAAGCCCCATGAGCCAGGTGAGCCCGACCAGCATGATCACCCGGAAGATGAACGCAAGTGACAGCCCGACCTGGCGGGCGCGGCGCGCCTTGTCTTGAGGAAGCCGGGCCGTGAGGACGGAGATAAACACCAAATTGTCGATGCCGAGCACGATCTCGAGCGCGGTCAGCGTGACGAGCGCAGCCCACGCATTCAGGTCGCTCAGCAGCGATAAAACGTGCATTCAGCGTCTCTCGGTGAGCCCGACACCGAGGAAATATAGGGCGATCACCACCAAACCGCCTGCGACCCAAGGTCCGGGAGCGAGGTCGTCCAGCACGGCGATCAGCGCGAGCGCGGACCACAAGATCAGCCCGATGACGTTCAGCGCCCGAAGCCGCGCAACCCGCACGGGATGGAGGAACTTGAATGGGACGAAGCTCAGCGCGGCGAGGCCAGCGACAATAATCGCCGTGAGTGAGGGCGCGGGTTTGAGCAGGAAGAGGTAAAAAGCGGCGAGGTTCCAGAGCGCCGGAAAGCCGCGAAAATAGTTATCGGGCGTTTTCATCTCCCGGTCGGCGAAATAGAGCGCGCCGCTGACGACGATGATGATGCCGGCGGGCAGCGCAAGCAGCTCCGGCAGCAGCCCGCCGGCGGCAATCGCGTAAGCCGGCACGAACACGTAAGTGACGAAATCAACGACGAGATCGAGCACGTCGCCGGACCAGCGCGGCAGCACGTCCGCAACCTTAAGCCAGCGCGCGATGGGGCCGTCGATGCCATCGATGATAAGCGCGATGCCGAGGCACAAGAACATCGCAGCCCAGCGCCCGTGCGCCGCGTACGCCAGCGCGGCGAGCGCAAGGGCCGCGCCTGCGGCGGTGAGGATGTGCACCGCGAAGGCGCGGGCGCGCATAACCATGCCGTCCTCGATCGTGACAGGGGGCGGGCGCCCGCCAGCAACATCGCCGGGACCCATTGACCGGCGCCGGCATCATACGATCTTGCTATTCACCCGCCACCATCCCGCCTCGTTTTATCGCGTGCCATTTAATGAATGTTTTCGGGGCTAAAACGCGCTCGCGGCCGAGCCGCCGTACCGGCTCGTTCTATCGCGTGCCGGCTAATTGGGTAGCAAAATGGTAGCAAGCTGCCCTATCTTGAAACGACCGAGGGCGGGATACTCTCCAGTCGGGTAGCGCCGGGCTCGACGATCTCGAAAGACAGCCTGCGGTCCGCCCTCCGGTTGCATCACCCGTCCAAGGCTGCCGACCCGCGCGCAGCCGCCGCGATCTCGCCTCATCGCACCAAGAGGGAGGGTGATGGGCGCAACATCAAGGATCGTTGCAGCCGTCATGATCGGGCTGGCTGTGACCGGGTGTGGCCTTACCCGGCAGGCAGACCTAGGGCGTGAAGCTGCGCAGCGAACCGCCGACGACACCCGCTGCCGCAGTTACGGATTCCGAAACGAGGCCGATCTCGCGCGCTGTAGGATGCAGCTTAATGTCGCGCGGCTCCGAGGCAGCAGCGCCGGTGGCGGTGATACTGGTGGGGCTACTCCAGATGCATATGCACCATCCCTTTCGTTGTTGTGTCGCGATGCGATTGCGCGTCGAGACTCGGGATCGATGCTTATCATGTGCTAGGCGATCTCGCTCTTCTTGGGTCGGATCGTCGATGAGTTCGACTATCAGTCCGCCGGGGATGAATCCGAGGTCAAGTCGCTTCTGGTTGTCGACGAATCGTTGGTCGCACGGTCCCCGCACGCGACACTCTCTCCTGTAGCTGCTCTGCGAGTTCCTGCGTGGGCGCATATTACTGTTCTGTCCCGCCGGGTACGCACGCCCCTCCGCCTGATCACGCGGCCTGCTCAGAGGACTTTGAGGCTCAGCAGCGGCTCGTCGCGCCTGTACGGTTGGTAGTCATTAAGCGGGCGGAAGCTCATAGGTTCGGGCTTCGGCACACCTCCCGGAGCCCACTTGTCCAAGAGCTGGCCCACGAGCCCGAGCGCGTCGACCTGGTCATCGTGCTTGCCGGCCGGGAAGCTCAGAAGCTCGGCCCGCAGGTCGGCGAGCCACGGAGCGCCTTGGCGCACATAGAGGCCCAGCATCGCCATGCGGCCGCGCATC
>Ga0306923_10007309_pt1 | contig 10999 bp, 12 predicted proteins | sample sta12Can44000108_FD_203841 | JGI IMG/M metagenome (GOLD analysis project Ga0306923, IMG submission 203841) | Lab enrichment of tropical soil microbial communities from Luquillo Experimental Forest, Puerto Rico - statanox.12C.anox.44.000.108 (v2)... | ecosystem: Environmental > Terrestrial >...
GGCTGAAGGAACCCTGGACGCTTGCTAAGAGCTAGCTGTGAGTAGCGGCACGACGAATTCACCGGCTACGTCACCGACGGCGTTTACTTGACCCAGGTGGCAGACTGATCTCGTCCTCGAGTTCCAGGATGAGGAGGTGTTCCCGTCACCGGTCTCGCCGATGTCATTGACCTTGAGCGGTACCCGATCGACCGTCTGGACAGTCCGGCCGCGCAGGATCTGGTGGCGCGCTGCGGGAGAGAACTCGCCGCCACCGGCGCGTCGGATCTTGAGGGGTTCATGCGACCGGCGGCGGCTGCCTCCGTGGCGGACTGGGCGATGACGGCGATGCCCGACGCCTACTGGACCGACACCGAGCACAACATCTATTTCACCGCCGATGATCCTGACCTTCCCGCCGATGATCCGCGCCGCACCCGGGTGCGCTCGGCTAAGGGCGGCCTGGCTTACGACCAGATCCCGTCCGACTCCCCGCTTCGCGTCGCGTATGAGTCGGACGAGCTGACGGCCTTCGTCCGCGCGGCCCTAGGCAGCAAGACCCTGTACCGCCATGCCGACGAGCTCGGCGCGCTGAACGTTATGTACTACACGAAGGCAGGCGGGCACGGCTGGCATTTCGACGGGGCGGACGCCGTCGTCACGCTGATGCTGCAGTCGGCGCTCGGCGGCGGCCAATTCGAGTACGTGCCGATGCTGCGCAGCGCAGACAACGAGAACCTGGACGGCGTGCGTCGCCTGCTCCAAGGCGACCGCACCGGCATCCGCTCGATGAGCGGCACCGCCGGCACACTCGCCCTGTTCCGGGGGCACTTCAGCCCGCACCGTGTCACCACCATCACCGGGCCCCGCCCCCGCATCATCGCGGTGCTCTCCTACGCGTCCACCCCCGATGCGCGGCTCAGCGGTCACGTCAAGCGGCTTTTCCATGGCCGGACTCACTGATGGTGCCCGGTAAGGCCCGTTGACCTGCTCCATTGTCAAGGCGTGACGGTGACTTTGATGCGGGTCCCGCGGGAGAGCCGTTTAATTCCCTCGAAGCGCAGCCGCAGGCCGGTGCCGTTGCGTTCGGCGTGGACGTGAAGGTGTGGTTCGGTGGAGTTTCCTGAGTTCCCCACCTGCCCGATGACCTGGCCACGGCGGACGAGATCGCCGCGGGCGACCTGGATACTGCCGGGGCGCAGATGCGCAAGCAAGACCTCCTCGGTGCCGGTGCGGATGCGGACATGGTTCCCGGCTGCGGGTCCGGGCCATGGCTGGAACGGGATCTGGTCGGGGTAGGCGTCCACTGCTCGCAGCACTGTGCCGTCGCAGGGCGCCACGACGGTGCAGCCGTAGGCCGCGAACGCACGGACGTCAGAAGGAAACCAGCTGGTGGCCCGCGCGCCGTTATTGCTGGCGCGGACGATGTCGAGCGCGCCGCGTTGTTCGGCAGCAGCCGCGTGGTGGTTGAGAACTCCGCGGCCTCCTCCCACGGCGACCTGCCAGGTGCCCTCGGCCAGGGGGAAGATCATCGCCGCCCGAACCGTCTCCCGCGGCCAGTCATACCGGACCCACGCCAGCCCGATCATGGCCAGCACAAGGAACAACACGCCTACGGCGGCCGACCCCCAAGTCCCGGCGGGCAGTGTCACCACCCGGACCGCGGATGCAGCAGCCGTCACGCCGACAGCTCCCGCAGCCAGCCGGACGCGGCGGGGCATCAGGAGACTGTTCGGGATGGCCAGGCCGTACATCAGCACTTCCAGGGCGGCGGCCACGGCCGCGTAGCCCAGCCACGACAGGCCAGAGGAGGCGAGCCAGCAGAACACGGTAGCGTTGACAAGCAGGAACGCCCACCCAACGTACGGATACGCCAAGCGAGCACGCCAGTGCTTCCCCGCTGGGCTGGCGCCCCGGCCCATGGGCTCGCCGAGCAGCAGGCCGCTGAGAAGGCCGCTGTTGTCAGCTCTCGCCCACACCGGCATAGTGCCTCGGGTTCCCTGCACGATCAGCCGCTCACCGGTCCCGCTGACGCTCACGAACGCGCCTATCTGCCGCCACGTCTTCGCCAGACCCTGCTCCACCTCCTGGGCATCGACGCCGGACATGAGCCCGGGGGCGGTGCGCTGCCAGTCAGCGGGAGCAGAACGCAGGAACGCCGTCAGCGCGTCCCGCGCTGCGGCCGCCGGATCTGTGCTCTGGCTCATACCCGGCAAGTATGCCGCCATGGCCGGGGAAAGCGATGACGCTGGGATCGTGATCACCGACCATGGCGGCCGCGCCCGAAGCCCACTTCAGGAATGTCAGTGCCGCAAACCAGAATGAGGGCCAGAAAGCGGCGTGATGATCAACGGGGGGCCGCCACCGAAGTTCTACGGATCGCCGAGTCGGCGAAGGAGGCCTGCTGGCCCTGGCCTGAGGTACCGGGCTGCAGGTGATGGCCGCCATGTTCGCTAAGGACGCCGACCGGCTGTGCGTGGCGGTGGGCAGGCACAATCCCGGCCGCAGGGATACCGGCATGGCTGGAGGCCCAGGAGCTCTGCGTGATCCCTCCAGGTACGGCGCTGGGTCATAGCGCTCGCCGCCTCCCCGATCATCCGTCACGAGCATGGCTGGCCATGAGGGCGTCGAGGGTGAGTTCGAGTACGGAGCGCAGCCGCTGTCTGGTGAGCCAGCCTGCGGAACTGGCCGCGTGCAGGGCCAGCCCGTCGGCGGCGGCGATGGCGGCGTGCGCCGCCAGCTGGCTGTCGGCCCGGGTCGCGCGCCCAGCCCAGGCGAGGGCGAACGCGTCGGCGAGGCCACGGTGTAGCTCGCTGAGCGCCGCGCGCTGGATCGCGGCGAGGGCGGGCATGGTGGCGGCGCGGGCGGCGAAGGCCAGGTGGATGCGGGTCTCGGCGCGGCGGCGCCGGTCGAGCGGGAGCAGCTCGGCGAGCACCGCGGACAGGTTGACGCGTATGTCCGGGCCGAACTCGACGGCCTCGATGCGGGCCCGGATGCTCCGCAGTACCTCCTGGTAGGCCGCGGCCAGCATCACATCCTTAGTGGGGAAGTAGTGCTGGACGGTGCCGATGGACACGCCGGCGCCGGCGGCCACATCCCGGACGCTGACCTCCTCCAGCCCGCGTTCGGCGACGATGCGCAGCAGCGCCTGGGTGATCGCGGCCTGTCTCGGCACCGGATTTGACTTCTGCAACATGGTGACATAATACAGTCGTATGAAGCAATACAGTCGTATGACAGTGCCGCGCGGGCTCCTCACCGGAACGGTCGCGGCCATGGCCCTGGTCTGGGGCCTGTACGCCGTCGTCCCCGGGGGCAGCCTGGCGTTCTCAGTCGCGCTGACCGCCGGCTACGCCGGGCTGCTCGTCCTGACCACCGTCAGCCGGAGCGCGAAGGTGCTGCTGGTGCGCGCCGTCCAGCGCTGGATCATCAACCCTCTGGTCCGCGTCTTGTTCGCGGTCGGGGTCAACCCACTGGGACTGGCGATCCTGGAGACCCGGGGGTGGCGCTCCGGTAAGCCGCGCCGCGTCCCGGTGGGCAACGGCCGCCAGGGCGACTCGTTCTGGATCATCGCCGAGCACGGCAACCGGGCCGGTTACGTGCGGAACATCCGCCGCGACCCGCACGTCCGGGTCCGGCTGCGCGTCGGCCTGCGCTACCGGTGGGTCTCAGGCATCGCCACCGTGCTGCCCCATGACGACGCGCTGGCCCGTCAGCGCCAGATCATCGCCTGGCACCCACTGCGCGCGCTCAACGCGCTCAACGTCCGCGTGCTGGGCGCCGACCTGCTCACCGTCCACGTCCAACTGCAGCTCAGTCACCCAGGCACCCATCCCGACCCCGCTCCCGCACTGCTGCGACGCTGATGATCGCCAGGTCGATCTGTAGCTGCGTGCGGCTCCCGGCAATGACGTGCCCCATGCGCAAGGCGTACCGTCTTCGCCTATGACGGCCAAGCCGAAGGACGTGATTGAAGAGCTGTTTCGTCGCGGGGCGGAAGGCGACTATTCGGCGATCGATGAGCTCATCGCCGAGGACATGGTCAACCATGCTGCCGGTCCTGCGCGCCAGGGCCGAGAAGGGTGGAAGCAGATCATCGAGAACATCAGGACCGACCTCGGTAGCGACTTCTCCGTTGAGCATCACCACCTCATCGCCGAAGGCGATCTCGTCGCCCACCACATGACCATTCGCGGCCACCATCAGGCATCGACGATGCCCTTGTTGACCGGTGTCAGGGTCACGGATTCCGATGTGACTTGGACCTACGTTCACATCTGGCGAGTCGCTGACGGTCAGGTGGTCGAGCACTGGGCGTGCAGAGACGACGTTGGCCTGCTTCGCCAGGTGGGTGGATGGCCACCCCCCCAGTGACTGTCTGGGCAGCGTCTCCGGGCCGCCCGGTATATGCCCGAGGCGCGTACCCAGGGACGACACCGTCCCGCCCATCGCTCAACTGTGAGCAAAGTCCCGGTCCGCTCCGTGCTAACCGCACCCTGGGTTGATGGTCCAGGCTTGTGGTCCCGGGCCGGTAACGACCACTGTTCGCCCTGCTTTACTGCCCGATCGGGCACGTATCGGGCACGGACAGATTTGCCGTCCTACAACCTGGATGCCTGCCTATCGCGTGCTGAGGAAGTCGAGCACGCGGCGGGTGAGGAGCGCCGTGGCATCCGGGTCGTAAGACGGCAGTGAGCTGTCGGCGAAGTAGTGCTGGTCGCCCGGGTAGAGGAACAGCTCCGCGTTCTCGGCCTGGCTGACGAGTTCGCGGGCGGCGTCGATGTCGCCCTCGCCGACGAAGATCGGGTCGGCATCCATTCCATGCACCTGCACCGGCACCCCCTGGGGCCACGCGGAGCCGAACGCAGAGACAGGGACGCAGGAGTAGAACAGCAGCGCACCGCGCGCTCCTGGCCGCGTCTGCGCCAGGTTTTGGGCCGGGACTTCGCCGAGCGAGAACCCGGCGTACACCAGCTCGGCGGGCAGCTCCTCGACCGCCCGGGCCGCGCGTGCAATCACCTCGCCGGGGAAACCGATCTCCTCGGCGTACCCCATCCCCTCCTCGATCGAGCCGAAGGTGCGGCCATCGAATAGGTCCGGTGTGTGCACCGTGTGTCCGGCACCGCGCAGCTCGTCGGCGAATGAGATGAGGCCAGGGGTCAGCCCCTGCGAATGGTGGAAGAGCACGACCTCAGCCATCTTTACCCTCCATGTCAAGACGCAAGGATCGCGGACAGCAGCGCGGAGAGCAAGGGTTCCTGCTCCTGTCCGTCCTTCCTCGACAGGCCCAGATCCCTGCGGAGTGGACACCGTGTCTAGGTTCGGCGAAGCCGATCGCATGCGACGCGACCGCAGGGAGCGACCTAGACCCGGTGACTGCGAGCGGGACAATGGAACGCCGAGGAAGACGGCTTCGTACAGTATCCAACTGCTTGCCGATAAGGCTGTCTGATCAGTGGCATCCTGCGCCCGGGCCCGGCGTGCGCCCGGGCGGGCCTCCCAAGGCAGGGCCCGGGGCGCTGACGCCGGGCCAGCGGCGCCGCAGGCGCCGCCTTGATTCCGGGTATTCCTCCTGCTCGCGGTGTTCGGCAGCCTTCGCTGGGGCGAACTGGCTGCGCTCCGGCGCTGCGATGCAGATGTCGAGACCGGGACGGTTCGCATCTCTCGGCAACTGACCGAGCAAGCGGGCGGGCGGCCCATGTTCGGTCCGCCTAAGTCGGCAGCGGGCCAGCGAACGGTGATCATTCCGGCCGCGATCATCCCCGATCTGGCCTGGCATCTTGCCCGCTTCGCAGCGCCAGGGGACGAAGGGTTGCTGTTTAGCAGCTCGACCGGCTCACCGCTGCACCACAGCAACTTCTACCGCCGGGTGTGGATGCCAGCGCTGCGCAAGACCGGCCTGCCCGGTGTCCATTTCCATGACCTTCGGCACAGCGGGAACCTCCTAGCCGCCGCAGCGGGCGCAACCCTCCGGGAACTGATGGCGCGGATGGGGCACGCCAGCACCCGGGCCGCCCTGATCCACCTCCATGACAGCGACGAGCGGCAACGCAAGCTCGCCGAAGCACTCGGCGATGCCGCCTTGGCCGAACTCCAGCGCCGGGGGAGTAGCGGTCAGTCTGGCACGGATCTGGCACGCGATGACCACAGCGCGGGCTATGCAATCATCGCAAGTGCAGCACCATAGGTCTGACCTCGGGTTTTGCTGGCGCGCCTGGCAGGATTCGAACCCGCGACCCGCTGCTTAGAAGATGCCGCACAGTTGTCCGATGTAGTCTGCCACCTGGGGAAATAGCGCACAAACGTCTGATAGCGGGTCATGTGATCCAACCCGGTTGGGTGTCGGTTGTGGGTGTCACAGACCGCGTCCGGTTGTCGCGGGGTTATGAACACTACGACGCGCATCTCCGCCGCCTCGGGCTGCCTGTGTTCATCGCGCTGGCTTCGGCAAGGCCGCAGCGGGAAGTCGTCTCGGATCTGCTGCATCTTCGGGGCAGGCACGTCTGTGGCCCGCGGCCGACTCGGTGACAGACTCAAGATACCGGGCAAGAGCCCGGTGGATGGCTGACCCATTGGGGGACGATGATCATGATGCCCGAGTACGGCGAGGAAGAGCTCATCAGGCAGCGGTCCGATCGTCTCGAGGAACGGTCCGAGGACGTCCTGCCGGAAGATTGGGAGGAGGCGCCCGAGCGAGAGGTCGCCGAGCGCGAACGCGAAGACCAGGAGACCGCGAACCTCGATCCGGAGTCGAATGAGGCCCAGGCCCCGGGCCAAGTGTGCGCGCGGTGCGGACGGATCATCGAAAGGGGCCAGGATACCCGGCTGCGCGCCGACGGGCGCTGGATGCACGAGGTCTGCCCACCTGGCGCGCCCGTCACATGGTGATCGCCATCCCGCGGCGCAGGCAGACAAAGAGCGGAAACGCTCTGCGGTGGCTCGGCTGAAGGCGGACGCAGCGTTCAACGTTGCAGTATTCGGAGAGGATGTGCCACGCCAGTGAGACCGTGGCCTGCGGTCAAGTCTGGCGATCGCCCATTTCCGGCCATCCTGTCTGCTGTGGCGTTTTGGCTGGCGCGCCTGGCAGGATTCGAACCCGCGACCCGCTGCTTAGAAGGTCGCTGAAGATAGCGGGTCAACCGCCCTGTTCGCAGGTCACCCGCTGTAGGGCTGTGGCCGTGAGCGACCACGAGTGCCCGTGTTTGACCCCTCGATCGGGCACGGGACGGGCACGGGATCGCTGTTCATTGCTACCCGCTGGAGAACGAGAAAACGGCATGCCGATCTTGGGCCCGAGACGGCATCAGCGCCACCGGGTACTTGCCCGGCCAGGGACCGAGGCGGCAGGATGCCCGGATGATGGACGCCGATCTCAGCAGTGGCATGTCCGAGGTTTGCCGCGAGCCGCTTGCGGTGATGTTCCTGGAAGTGGTCGATACGCAGGCGGGCATCACCCAGGGTTGGGAGCGCCTGGAAGCCGCCATCGGTGATCTGCGAGGCCGCCGCTTCTTTGGCACCGTTGAGGCACAAGCACCCGGCTACCGCGTTTGCGTTCAGCGACGCGAAACCGATCAGCCCGCCGAGCTGGAGCTTGCTTCGGGCACCATTCCCGGCGGCCGGTACCTTCGGGTCCGGTTGCGGGGCGAGCCGCCAGCTCTCTACCAGCGCATTGCTCCCACCGTTGAACGGCTGGAGGCCACCGGGCGGCGGGACAACGCTCGCCCAGTCATTGAGCACTACCGGCACCGGGACGAAGTCGATGTCCTGATGCCCTTGGCCGACGACTGAGCAGCCATCGCCTTCAGATCCGTAGATCAATGCGAGCTGTCCGACCAGTGCGGTGCAATCCAGAACAGGTCAGGGTCCACTAGGTATCCGGCACGTACGCCCATAATCCGGTGCTGTTCGCTGACGCTCTGAGCGAGCTCGCGGAGGGTAGTCGGAAGCGCCAGAGTTCGGCCCCATCGGGCACGCAACACTTCCGCAGAATGAGGTAGATGGGTTGCGGCTTTGATCTTCCCGGTGTGTCTCCGGGCGATCTGCAACCGGTTCGGTGAGGCTTGGCGCGTTCTGCCGCCGGTCCCTGGCTTGGCTCTGCACGCAACTGACCGCGAGAGCGTGTCCTGTGCCCGAACCGCCGGCCGGGGCCCGACGGGAGGACGTGTCACCCGCGGGGCCCGGGACGGCCGTGACTTGATAGGAGCCTGACACCTCTGTTGTCCCAGAAGTGTTCTGTCCGTCCGTCCCGGGCTTCGCGGTGCCATCTCAGTCCGCTCATGGAATGGAGACGACATGCCCACGATCGCAGATGCGGGACCGCCCGTCACCGGTGGCGTCGATACCCACGCCGAGGTGCACGTAGCTGGCGTGGCTGACCAGACCGGGCGGGTGCTGGGGGTTAAGGAGTTCCCGGCCACCGCCCAGGGCTATGCGGCGGCGCTGGCCTGGATGCGCGGCCACGGTGATTTGGTCAAGGTCGGCGTGGAAGGTACCGGGAGTTATGGGGCCGGGCTGGCCCGCTACCTGGCTGCGCAGGGCATCGAGGTGGCCGAGGTGATGCGGCCGAACCGGCAGGCCCGGCGGCGCCGCGGCAAGTCCGATGCCGCCGATGCGATCGCCGCCGCGCTCGCCGCGTTGAACGGCGAAGCGTCGGGGCAGCCGAAGTCCGGTGACGGCGCGGTGGAGTCGATCCGGGCCCTGCAGGTGGCCCGCCGCGGCGCGGTCAAGGCCCGCACCCAGGCCGGCAACCAGCTCCGCGACCTGATCATCACCGCCCCCCAGCTGCTGCGGGAGAAACTGGCCGCGCTGCCTTCCCCCGAGCGGGTCAAGCTGACCGCCCGGTTCCGTCCCGGCGCCCTGACCTGCCCAGCCGAGGCGGCCAAGGCCGCCATGGCCACCGTGGCCCGCCGCCACCAGGCGCTGACCGCCGAGATCGCCCAGCTAGACACCGCCCTGGAAGCGCTCCTCGAGCATGCCGCCCCGCCCGGTTTCCTGGCCAGGACGGGTGTGGGCGCCCGGGTCGCTGCCGCGCTGCTGGTCACCACTGGCGACAACCCGGGCCGCCTGCGCACCGAGGCGAGCTTCGCCGCGCTGTGCGGCGCCAGCCCGGTCGACGCCTCCTCCGGCAAACAACGTCGCCACCGCCTCAACCGGGGCGGAGACCGCCAGGCCAACTCCGCCCTCTGGCGGATCGTCTTCACCCGCATCGCCTGCGACCCGCGCACCCAGGCCTACGTCGCCCGGCGCACCGCCGAGGGCAAGACCACCAGAGAGATCATCCGCTGCCTCAAGCGCTACGTCGCCCGCGAGGTCTACAAGGTCCTGACGGCCCGCCCGGCAACCCAGCCAGCACCGGCCACACCCAGACAGATTCAATGATCACTTGACATAGGAGCTTCGGGCATGGCCGTGCGACGAATTAGGAGCTGGCTTGCCTGCTGGGACGGCTGCTGGCTTCGGCCGCCTTCCTGCTGTGGTGTGGCGCGGCCAGTATCCAGGTCATTACGGCTCCGAGCGCCAGCCACGCGGCACAGAGTCCCAGCTCTCCCCAGCTGATGACGGCAGGGCTACCAATCGCAGGGGAGTTCCCTGGGTATCTTCCCCATTTACCGGCCTGGTACATGAGAGCGAAGCCCGCAGCCCACGCACCGGCCCACGCAGCCATGCGGAGCCCTCTCCAGCGAAGCTGGGCGAACCCGGCAATCAGCACTGGAATAGTCAGCACCACCCACGCTGCCACTGTCAGATATGCGGCGACGCTGACCACCGCGGGCTCTGTGTTCAACAGCGGAATCCAGAAGTCGGCGTGGATCGGTTTCGTGGTGATGAAAAAGGCGTAGCCGGTGATGGCCGCTCCGATCACCACCCACAGCATTGACAGCCACCAGACACGGCCGCGGACCCGCAAGCCCCCGATGACCAGCGCCTGCGCGTCACGGAAGGAGGGCCATCCGCGGCCGGGCGGACTGGCCTCCAGCAGGGTGCTCAGCATTTCGCCGGCCCGCTTGCGCCGGTACCAAACGGGATAGGCGCGCAGCAGCCAGCCGCAGTGCCGCTCCAGGGGCGTCACGCAGGGCTCGCCTTCGGGGCACTGCCGCCTGCCTTCAGGTGGCGGCCACGGTCCGTCACCAGGCGGGCCGCATCTGCCATCCGCGCCGCCTCGGCCCGCAGCGCACCAGCACCAGGCGGCGTCAGCCCGTAAGAGCGCCGTACCCTGCCATTGACGATCTCCTCGCGCACCAGTTCCACGTAGCCCTCGCCGGTGAGGCGGTCCAGCGCCGTGTACAACGTCCCCGTGGCCAGCCGGACCCGGCCGCCCGACAGCTCCTCAGTGCGCTGGATGATGGCGTAACCATGCAGCGGCCCATCCAGCAGGGAGGCTAGGACGAAGTATGTCGGCTCCCGCATCGGGCCCCTTGCCTTACTCACATGACCAGCATAAGTAGATGAACGACGCATCGCAAGTGAGCCATCGGCTCGCGCCGGGCACCTGCACCTCCCCGTTCTTCCTCATAGGCCTGATCGCCAGACAGGACTAGGCGCGGTCGTGTTAGGCGGCGGTCAGGGCGTAGGCAGGTGGCTAGTTGGCGGCAGTTTGCCGGAGGTCACGACCTTCTCCTGCGCCGGACCTCTCGAAGGACGCTCCGGAACGGAATGATCATGAACAGGGCAATGGCCAGGTAGAGGACGACCGCGATCTTGGGCTGCCAGAGTCCGAGGCCGATCACGACCGCGTAGGACACCAGGCTGGGGTCGAGCTTCGCGGTCAAGGCCCGCACGTCGTCTTCGGAGTTGTCCTTCGTGACTAGCCGCTGCCATAGCGCATAGTGCCAGACGATGGCGATGAAGGCGCTGATGGCCAGCAGGTTGAGCCCGTAGACCGTGACCGCGATCCGCTCGGCGCCTTCGTTAGACCGGTACTCCGCGAGCATATGGGTGGGGAACGGCAGCACCGACACGAAGAACAGCAGCGCGAGATTGAGGCGGAGCAGGATGGCGTCGGCCCGGTCGAGGTACTCGG
>Ga0306923_10007314_pt1 | contig 10994 bp, 11 predicted proteins | sample sta12Can44000108_FD_203841 | JGI IMG/M metagenome (GOLD analysis project Ga0306923, IMG submission 203841) | Lab enrichment of tropical soil microbial communities from Luquillo Experimental Forest, Puerto Rico - statanox.12C.anox.44.000.108 (v2)... | ecosystem: Environmental > Terrestrial >...
TGTATCGTTGCTCGAAAAGACACCGGGCCTCCTCGAGTTGTTGTTGCGCGACGTGCCCGCGGAGGTCCTGCAGTGGAAGCCAGCGGCAGGCCGTTGGTCGATCACCGAGGTGCTTGCCCACTTGTTGATCATCGAAAAATTGTACGAGCAGCGCGCCCGCCGCATGGTCATCGATGAATCACCGGCACTGGCCAAATATGTAGCTCCGGCGGAGTCTGAAATCCCGAAGAAATCGGCTCGGCAATACCTCGAAGAATTGGTGGCGCTCCGCCGCGCTTTTGTCTTCTTTCTCCATTCCGTGCCCTCTGCCGCCGGGGCGCGCACCGGCATTCACCCCGAGATGGGCACCATTACACTTTCGCAGATGTTGCACGAGCTTGCCAATCATGACCTCGGGCATCTCCGGCAGATCGCCGAACTCTACCGCGCCTACTGCTTTCACCCGCACGCCGGACCGTTCCAGAAGTATTCGCAACCCAAGCCATGACCACACATCCGGAGGACGAGCGCCTTGCGGCTACCGGTCCCCTGGGCGTCACCCTCTACACGCGTCCAGGATGCCACCTCTGTGAAGACGCGAAAACGGCGATCGAGCCACTACTCCGGGAATTTGGCGCCCGTTTGCGCGAAGTGAACATCGACGAGGATCGCGATCTCACCGACCGTTACGGCTGGGACATTCCGGTACTCTTTGTGGGGACGCGCAAAGTCGCCAAGCATCGCGTCAACCTCGAACACTTTCGGAGAAGCTTGCAGGAAGCTCGCCAGAACAGCCAAAAAAACAATTAACCCGCGGAAGAACACCGCGTCAGTGGCCGTCGCCCAGTTCGTGTGCACCCACGGTCTTATCGGGTACATCACCCAGCCGACCCTTCACGCGATCGTATACGCTTAATTGGCTCACCGATCCCAGAGCCTCGTTGTAGAAAGTCGGCACTCCGAGCGCGGTGCGCAGCTCTTCATTGAACATACGCAGATTTGCGAGTTGCTCGGCCCTGGCCGGCACCTTAACGCCTTCATCGGTCAGCAGAAACTTCTGATAGCCGGCGTCCCACAGCCGGGTGAACTGCCCATTGAGCATGATGCTGGGTAAGATCGTCATCTGGAAGCGGCCGTCGGGATTCTGCCGGAATTCTGCGCCCGAGCCGTACTTTTCTACGCGAACCACCCCACGCGTGCTTCCGACGGAAAATCCCAGCGACGTCAGGGTGTCCATGGCCTTCTTTTCAAAGCGTTCGTCCACATTCCACATGGCGCTCCAAGAGTACGATTCCCGCGCTCGCCTGTAAAGTGCGGCCTCGAATTGGGTACGAGTCGGCCGCTGCGGCGCCTTTCCAGAGACCGGCTCACCGCGTAGAATAAAATGAGCGCCGGGGAACCCACGATGCCCACGAAACTAAAGCCGTTAACCGGCCACGCCCCGGCAGCAAGCCTGACCAACGAAGAGATTCTTCGTTACAGCCGTCACTTAATCATGCCCGAGGTTGGCATGGACGGTCAGCTCAAGCTGAAAGCCGGCAAGGTGCTGCTGATTGGCACGGGTGGACTGGGGGCGCCTCTGGGCCTCTATTTGACTGCTGCCGGCGTCGGAAACATCGGCTTGGTCGATTTTGATGTTGTGGACTTCACCAATCTCCAGCGCCAGGTCACCTTCGGCACCAGCGATGTGGGCAAGCCCAAGACCGAGGCCGCTCGCGCCCGGCTGTCAAATCTGAATCCCGACGTCAAAATCACCACGTACGAAACCAAGCTCACGAGCGAAAACGCCCTCGACCTTTTCAAGGATTACGACGTCATCGTCGATGGCACCGACAATTTCCCAACGCGCTACCTCGTGAACGATGCCTGCCTGTTGCTCGGCAAGCCCAATGTCTACGGCTCTATTTTCCGTTTCGAAGGCCAAGTTACTGTTTTCGGGATGCCCGACGGACCCTGCTACAGGTGCCTGTACCCGGAACCGCCTCCGCCGGGGCTTGTGCCTTCCTGCGCCGAAGGCGGAGTGTTAGGCGTGCTTCCCGGCATTGTGGGGTCGCTTCAGGCTCTCGAAGCAATCAAACTGATTCTCGGCCGCGGCGATTCGCTCGCTGGCCGCCTCGTGCTCTTCGATGCGCTGGCCCTGAAGTTCCGCGAGCTGAAACTTCGCAAGAACTCCCATTGTCCGATGTGTGGCAGCCATCGCAAAATTCACGAGCTCATCGACTACAACGAGTTTTGCGGAATCCGCGGCGAAGAGGAGCTGGAAAGCGACCTTCTGGTTCCGGAGATCACGGCCCGCGAGCTGAAACAGCGACTCGATCAGGGGGACGACCTCCTCATTCTGGATGTGCGTGAGCCCCACGAGTATCAGATCTGCAATCTCAAGGGCCACCTGATTCCCTTGGGGGAACTGCCTCGCCGCGTCCACGAACTGGATTCCTCTCGCGAAATCGTCGCGCACTGCCGCAGCGGAAAGCGCTCCGCTCAAGCCGTGGATTTTCTCCGCAAAGCCGGTTTCCGCAAGGTTTGCAATTTGCGCGGAGGGATTCTCTCCTGGTCCACCGAAGTGGACCCCACGGTCCCGCGTTACTGAGACATTGCGTATCAAAGGAGTGAAAGGGAGTGCCCCTTTCGCCGTCGCATTCTTGTTTTTCGCGACCTCTGCCGCTATCTTGGAATGGCCTTGCGCGCCCTCATTATTTGGTCAGACTTCGGAGGAACCTTGTGGCTGGAACTAAAGTAACCGTTTTTAACAACGGCCCGCTTCGCATTGAAGGAGACTTTGATTTGGTCGACCAGGAGGGCAAGGCCTTCGGACTTGGCGGCCGTACGGCGATCACGCTTTGCCGTTGCGGGCTTTCCGCAAATGAGCCTTTTTGCGACGGCACCCACAAGCGCCAAAACTTCGTGTGCCCGATAGCCGCCCGCGACCTACCGGCCCTCCCGAAGGCCTGAATGTCTCGCGATGCACAAGTTTGAGACAGTCTCAAATTGAGACCCTGTGCGTTTTTTGGGCCGGTTTTGTCTTAATGCCTGCTAACTCTCTCGATACACACGCTATAGAGTCTCAAAAGAGCCAGCCGAGCGCTCTGCAGCGCGTCTCGAATCTGTCTCAAGTCGAGCAACGTTCCGGAAGGCCAGAATAAGTTCTTATTGTGCAATAGCTTCTGGACACCATTTCCTGCCATGGAAAGGGCATGGACGTGCTATTCCCTGTCTTGACGGTTTTTGCACGGTTTTTGGGGGTTGCTTTGGGAGATTGGGCGAAAATATCGGATTTTCTTCGCAAGGAGCGAGGCTACCAGCCAGCCATCGTTTATGGCTTGGTCGTAGCCGTGTTCCTTGGCGTCGTCTGCTATTCCCGATACGCCCTGGTGGCGGCAGCGCCCACGACGTATCTCTACCTTGAGGTTGGTGGGTCCCTTCTCAGCTTTTGTTATGCAGCGAACGCCCTCGTGCGCTTCCGTGGAACTCACGATCGGACGGCGTTCATTCTGGCATTTGGTTTCGTCCTGTCCGGCATGATTGAGACGGTCGGATACTTCAGTCTCAACGAATTGATCCGCACCGGGCATGTGGCTCTTTCGCACGTGCCCATGGGCTGGATGGTCGGTCGCACTCTTCTGGCGGTATTGCTGCTTGCCGCGTTGGCCGTAGAGCGCTTTCTTCCGACTTCCAGGCAGCCCAGCCGCGAAACGGCGGGAGCCCTTTTTGTGGTAGCCGCGGCTACATACGTCACCAGTGCGGCCTTTATTGCCGCCCCCGCCACGCCAGTAGCCAAATCCGCCGCTCTGTTTTCGCGTCCGTGGGAGCTTCTTCCCGGTGGGCTGTTCGCGCTGGCCGCGATCTTCTTCTACCGGCGATTCCGCGCCGACAAGAAAGCGGATGGCGACTCGTCGTTGTACGACTACTCGCTGTTTCTTGTCGCTTTGCTCAACATGGCTTGTCACCTCGCCGCTCTGTTTTCCCGACACCTCTTCGACGGGCCTTTTTTCCTGGCGGAGCTGAGCAAGGTAGCCAGCTACACGATCATGCTCTGCGGTGCGTTGATTGATCAGGCGCGCCTGTTCGATCAGGTTCGCACTCTCGCGGTGAGTGACCCGCTCACGGGTCTGGCCAACTACCGCCGGCTCATTGCCGTGATTGAATCCGAACTCGACCGTTCGCGGCGGACCAACCGCCCGTTCAGCATCGTGCTGCTCGACATGGATGGGCTCAAAACCATTAATGATCGCTACGGACACCTGGTGGGTAGCCGCGCGCTCGTGCGCCTGGGCAAGATCCTGCGGAACCATTCGCGCGCTATCGATACTCCTGCGCGGTACGGAGGCGATGAATTCGCCCTGATTCTACCCGAGGCGCCGAGGGAGATCGCAACTCGCGTCGCTACCCGCGTTCGCGAACGCCTGGCTATGGAAACCGAAGAGCCTGCTCTTTCGGTAAGTGCGGGAATTGCCGCTTACCCCGAAGATGGCGACACGGCCGAAAAGCTCTTGGGGTCGGCCGACCGCGTGCTCTACCGAATGAAGCGACGGGGCACCCCAATGAATTCCATCGCGCGAATCGCGGCATGCCTGTGAGGAATGTGCGGATGCCTTACAAGACCGTTCATGGGACGCGACGCTGCGAAAACCGCATTCCGATGGAAGTGCCCGTGGTCCTCGACGGCCACAAGCATCTTCCCGGCGCCGAATCGACGTTTACGGAAAACGTCAGTGCCAGGGGCGCGCGCGTGCTCAGTTTCCGCCAGTGGGATAGAAACGCGACCGTTTCATTCGCCTCGCGTTCCGGAGAGTTTCGTTCGAAGGGTCGAGTGGCTTATTGTCAGTCTCTCCGTGGCAGCGGTTACGCCATTGGGGTGGAGTTTCTCGAGCCGCAAGGACGATGGGTAGTCGAATCTAGAAATTAGCTTGACGAATTTCGGCAAGCGGATAGGAGGGAACTGCTCGGATACTTCTTATGGAAGTTCAGTTACTTGCGCAAAGTGAAGCGCCGTACGGGTCGAGAAGGAGCCGTTCGGCGCTTTTGCTTTTTTGAATGGTAACTCCCATACACCGCTCCTCAAACTAGGTCGTGGCCGCCTTTCGCCTGGAGATCCGAACTAGCATTGGTGCAGCACTTCCTCATAAACGCGCAGCGTATTTTCGACCATGCGGTCAGCGGAGAAACGCCTCTTAATCTCTTCCCGCCCGGCTTCGCCCAGTTCTTTCCGCAACTGACGGTCCAGCAACAGCCGTTCCATGGCCACCGCGAATTGCTCGGCGGTTGGTTCGGCGACGATCGCGGTTCGGCCATCCTCGACCACTTCGCCGAGTGCTCCCCGTACCGTGGACACGACCGGGAGCGCGTAGGCCATCGCTGCCTGGAGGGCCGTGCCCAGTCCTTCGAATTCTGATGGAAACAAGAAGGCGTCCAACGCCGCATAAAACTCGCGCATATGCGTTTGAAAACCCGGAAGAATTACGGAGTCCTGGAGATTCAGCCGTCGCACCAGTTCGTTGATTTCGCCGAGGGTCTCGCCTTCGCCGGTGAGTAGCAGCCGCGCTTGCGGAAATTTTCCTCGAATTGCGCCAAGGGCCTCCACCAAATGCCGTTGCCCCTTCTCTGGCACAAAAGCGCTGGCACAGCCGAACAGGTATTCGCCGTTAGCGATCCGCCACTTTTTCCGCGCTGCTTCCCGCTCTTCGGGAGACGGCAGCTCCGGGATTTCCACGCCTTCGTTGACAATCGAGATCCGCGCGGCAGGGACCCCTGCGTCGAGGAGAGTCTGCGCAACCTGCTTGCTATTTGCCACGAAACGCGTCAGCGCCCGGAAACGCGCTTTCGAAACCCAATTCTTCTGAAGTGGGAACCCAATCCGGCGTGACAACAGTATCGGCAGCCCCTTGTGGACGCCCGCCAGCCAGGCTGCACTCAGCGCGTGCGCTTCATTTACATGGAGCAGGTCAAAGCGGCCCGCGGCGACCATTTTTCTGATTTGGGCCGCGCCACGCAAACGCCTCCACGACCCGCCGATCGTGTGAACGTAGACCCCTTCCTTCCGTGCGCGTTTTGCGAGCAACGAACCCCGCACTGTCAGCAGCTCTGCCGCCTGCCCGCGCTGGTGTAGGCCCTTCAGGAGCAACAGGGCCTGGCTCTGTCCTCCGCGCCACTCCCGGTCGAGATCCACGAACAGCGTTATCACGGTGCACCCTGACTCTTTGCGTTCTTCTCGGCTTCGATCAATTCGCCTAGCTTCTTGAATTTGAGCCACACACCTCGCGCAGCCATTTGTGCGATCAGGGCGCCGCGGTAGCCATCCAGAAAGCCCGCTCCGAGGAGGAAGTGCCGGACCCAACTCCAAGGCGTTGCAACCCACATCGCGCCACGCCAGCGGCGTTTTCCCTGTGAAAACATCTCCTGCGCCAGAGCCGTGCTATAGCGCTCAAGTTTTTCCTCGTGCTCGGCAAAGCTGCTCATCGTATAGTGCAGCAGGTCTCCACGTAATCGTCCGGCCTGGCCTTCGAAGCGCAATGCCTCGTGAACGGTCCCCGTGAAAGCCGCCCTCTGACGCTGGTAAATCCGCCGCTGCCAGTCGGGATACCAGCGCGAGTGATGAATCCACGCGCCCAAATACCAGGTCAGCCGCGCCATTTCGTAGACCGGGACCTCCGATTTTCCGGCTTTCCATTCAATCAAGGACTGCTTCAGTTCCCCACTGAGTTCTTCATCGGCATCCAGCATGAAGATCCAGTCGTTCGAAGCTTGGGCAGCCGCGTAATTCTTCTGCTCGGCAAAATTGGTGAAGGCGCGCCGGAACACCTTTGCGCCGAATTCCTGCGCGACCTCAGAAGTTCGATCCGTGCTGCCACCATCCACTACGACAATTTCGTCGGCGATACCTTTGACAGACTTGAGCAGTCGCGGAAGGTCCGCCTGCTCGTTTTGGGCGATGACGCAGACAGTGAGCCGGTTCATCGTTTTGCGGAATGGCCCTCGGGCCCGCGTGAGTATATTACCTCCGCAGGGTTGAGGGGACCGGCGGCCCGAAGGTCCTGTGGTTCCTCTGTTACCTGGGCTGAAAGGAAAGCCGGATGGTGCTACTTCCGGCGCGGAAGAAGTCGCCGTTGCGCAACATGGCCGCTCGTACGCGCTCTTCTGCAAAAAACGTTCCGTTGGTCGAATCGAGATCCTTCAGGTTGACCACCTGGTCGCGGACTTCCAGGACGCAGTGATGGCGCGAAATCTCCGGATCGTCCAGTGCGATGTCGGCGCCCTTCCGGCCAAGCACCGCGCGCGCGTTCGCCAGAGTGAAAGACTTGCCCCGCTCCGGCCCGCTTTCCACCGTCAGGACCACGTTCACGCCATCAGGAAGACACAAGCCTTCGCCCGCGGGCGGAAGTCGCAGGTTCTGTGTCGAAGCGTCCGCCCGAGCGAAGGACGGCATTGGGGAAATAACCACGGTTTCGTCCGTGCGCCGTTTCAATTCGACAATCGTTGTCTTGCCACACCGGGTGCAGCGAAACTGCACTTTGGCATGCTTCGCCAGTACTTCATCGTTCAGCAGATGTTGTTGCCCGCAATGGACGCATCCAGCCTGCATATTTCTAAGCTAGCACGTCGCAGCCCGCGGCGAGCGCGTATGACGCGAACCTTGCAACAGCAGCTACCGAGCCGGCGCCCCGGTGCCGCTCTTATGTTAGGATAGAGAATTCCATATCATGCAGGAGACTGACTGTGGCTGAGCACATTTCGCGTAAGGAACTGAAACAAGACAAAGTTCGGGAAACCTTCGAGCATGGCGCAGAGGCCGTTCTTTCGCACACCCGCCTGGCCGCAATCGCTCTTCTCGCCGTGATTGTCATCGCCGCAGGCTATCTCGGCTGGAAGTTTTACTCGACTCGCCAGACGGATCAGGCACAACTGGCGTTCGACGACGCCATGAAGATCTATCAAGCACCTCTCGCCACCGCCGGCCAGCCCCCGCTTCCGGGCGAACCGGTGTATACCGGTCTGGCGCAACGTTCCCAGGACGCCGAAGTGAAATTTGCGGCGGTGGCCTCAAAATATCCCGGCACGAACCCGGGCAAACTGGCGCGGTACTACGCGGCGTTGTGCCTGATGGACCTGGATCGCCTGAGTCAGGCCGCCGAAGAACTGAAGAAGCTAAACGCAGGCTCCGATAAAGAACTTGCCGCGCTCGCGCAGTTCCAGTCGGCATTGATTGCGGAGCGCTCCGGCAACATGGCTGAAGCGGAGAAGACCCTGCGGGCCCTTTCCACTGCAGGCTCGATCCTGGTTCCCAAGCCCATGGTGCTGCTCGAACTGGCCAGTGTCCTTCGCCAATCCGACCCCAAGGGGGCGACGGCACTCTACGAACAGCTCAAGAAGGATTATCCCAACACTTCGGTTGCTGACGAAGCGGACCGCGGACTGGAAATGCTTACTCCGAAGTCCTGATTGAAATCCTGAAAGCGGCCCCAGCAAACCGTCGCCGGAGGTTTCGGCCATCGAAACGCCAAGTGCTCCCGTACCTTGGGCCATGCGGGCCGCCAACTCCCGCGGACGCCGTTACCCGGAACAGCCACATCCATATCGCAGCGAATATGCCCGCGACCGCGACCGCATCGTTCATTCGCGCGCTTTCCGCCGGCTTGAAGCCAAGACACAAGTCTTCACCGTGCGCTTCTCGGATCACTTCCGCGATCGGCTCACCCATACACTCGAAGTCTCACAGATTGCCCGTACCGTCGCCGGAGCGCTCGGCCTGAACGCGGAGCTTGTCGAAGCGCTCGCTCTCGTCCACGACATCGGCCACCCGCCGTTTGGGCATGCAGGCGAGCGGAAACTCGACGAACTGATGCGCGCGTTCGGTGGCCGCTTCAATCATAATCTCCACGCACTGCGCATCGTCGAGCAGTTCGAACACCGCTACCTCGGATTTAACGGCCTGAATCTTACCTTTGAAGTGCGCGAGGGCATCATTAAGCATTCCCGCGACTATCCGCCCAGCCAATTTCCGGAATTTGCCGAGTACCTTCTCGATCTACGACCTCCGCTCGAATCGCAATTGATCGACTGGGTAGACGAAATTGCCTACAACACCGCTGATCTGGACGACGCTCTCGAGGCCAACCTTCTTGACCTCGAGATGCTTTCCCACGAAGTCCCTTTCTTCGGCCAATTGTACGCTACGGTGGATGCCGAGCACCCAAACGCACGCGCCAAGCTCAAATTTAACGAGGCCTTGCGCCACGTGCTCGATCATCTGGCAAGCGATTTGATTACCAACACGCAGCGGCTGGTGCTCGAAGCGCGCGTCGAATCGCCGGAGGACGTCCGGCGCGCACCGGCTCGCCTGGCGCGGTTCAGCGAGTCGGCCCGCGACCAGAATGCGCTGCTGAAGGGTTTCCTCTTTGCCCACATTTACAACCACCCGCTGATCACCGAGGACTGCGAGCGCTCGATTCGCTGCCTTGAGGAACTCTTCGTGTTCTACTTACATCAACCGGGTACAATGCCCGAGTCCTATGAGGCGATGGTTCGCGATGTGCCGCGTCACGTAGTCGTGTGCGACTACATTGCGGGCATGACCGACCAATTCCTCTTGCGACAGCATCAGGAGCGTTCGGGCAGCCCCGCCTCCGCCCTGCCTTCAATTGCGCGGGCCCAACCGCTAGAATGAAGCGGTCGATCGGAGCACGATCCATGTTTTGTTGTTGCGCATTCCGGCTCCTCTTGGTTTTCGTCTTTTGTCTGTCTCTGGCGCGCCCCCTAAACGCACAGGTTCCTAGTGTTCTTTCGCCGGCGACCAGCACGCCCTCACAACCCGCCGTACCGCCGGACCCGCTAAAGCGCGAAACCCCGAAAGGCTGCCTTCTTGGCTTTATTAAAGCTGCCGGCGAAGAGCGATACAACGTAGCCATTCAGTATTTCCAACCTTCCACGGCTCGCCATCGGCGTTCGATTGAGGACGAAGAGGAGCTCGCTTCTCAGTTATTTACGATCCTCAGTTTGAAGTTCTCGGGTTCCCTGGATTTCGTCAGTAACGATCCGCTGGGTCATCTCGATGACGGCTTGCCGCCGGATCAAGAGCAAATTGGCGTAGCCCGTGGCCAGAGCGAAGACTTGCCAATTCTTCTCGTTCGCGCCGATGACGAACAGGGACGCAAGCTCTGGTACATCTCTCGGAAAACTCTTGACGGGGTACCGGGGGTCTTCGACAACCTTCAATCTCCGGTGCTCCAGAAGAATATCCCCCAGACGCTCGTCTCAAATCGTTTCATGGGAATGCCTCTCTGGCAGTGGGTTGCTATTCTCCTCTTTGCTCCCGTCGCTCTGCTTTTCGCGCGCATCGTCACTTTTATCGTCCAGACCTTTCTGCGTTACCGAGCGAAGCGCCACGGCTTGGCTCTTGGTCCGCGCCAGCGGTTTTTGCGCCCCGACCCTATCACGCTCTCTCTGGCTATTTTTATTCATTTCCGGTTTGTGGGTTACATCGGCACGTCGATTCTTTATCGTCTGTATTACCGGCGAATTATTCTCATCCTGTTCGCGGCTGCTTTTTACTGGATTGTGATCACTCTCACCCGCGCTATTTCGCGGCGCGTGGGAGCCAGCCTCGGCAATCGAGGCTTGTACGCAGAGCGGTCCATCGTTTCTTTGGTGCGCCGCTTTGTGGAAGTCGTCGTGTTCCTTTTCGTGAGTCTCACGGTCCTGAAAACCCTGGGCGTCGACGTCAGCACCGCACTTGCGGGCGTGGGTATCGGCGGCTTGGCGCTCGGCCTCGGCGCACAAAAGACATTCGAGAACGTGTTTGGCGGCGTTTCGATTCTGTTCGACAAGGTCATCGTTGTCGGCGACACATGCAAGATCAACAATCAGGTCGGGACGGTCGAAGACATCGGCCTCCGCTCCACTCGGCTCCGCACGGCCGAACGGACTCTGCTCTCCATACCCAACGGCATTCTGTCAACCTCTACAATCGAGAATCTGCGTTTCCGCGACAAGTTTCTTTGTCAGCAGGTTCTCCGCCTGCG
>Ga0306923_10007316_pt1 | contig 10993 bp, 10 predicted proteins | sample sta12Can44000108_FD_203841 | JGI IMG/M metagenome (GOLD analysis project Ga0306923, IMG submission 203841) | Lab enrichment of tropical soil microbial communities from Luquillo Experimental Forest, Puerto Rico - statanox.12C.anox.44.000.108 (v2)... | ecosystem: Environmental > Terrestrial >...
CGGCTCGCCGTGTACCCCGCTCACCCGAGCTTCGGCATGCGCTTGATCAGGCGAGCCCGAATAACTATCCGCTGCGGCGGGTGTGGCCAAACCACGGTTCTGTCGCATAGGGCCCCGGGCGGCTCGTTTGGCCGCATCCGTGGCTTGAGTAATGATCGGTTCTGTGCTAGCCGAGCACCTGCAGCACCGGTCAATCACCTTCGCCACTGGGCCCGGAGGGGGGTTGCGGCTGGTGGTGGCGGTCGATGGGGATACGTGCCTCGTCGAACAGCGCAGGCCCGTCGCTGGGCACGATCGGCCATTCAAAACCGGGATTGAGCTGAGCCCACTGCTCGGTTGACAGTGCGTAGACGACGCGGCCGAGCCCAGAACGGACGATCGCACCATGACACATGCCGCAGGGCTGGCAGCTGGTGTACATGGTGGTCCGGGCGGCAGTGTCCGGGTCGAGCTCGCGCGCTGCCCAGCGGGCGAGCTTCAGCTCGGGGTGGGCGGTGATGTCGTGGTCGCGCCGGACGGTGTTATGGGCCTCGATCAAAACCTCGCCCTGCGGGCCAGCCAGCAGTGAGCCGTACGGGTCATCGCCGGTCGTGACCGCGGCGGCGGCGATGTCGATCGCCCGGCGCAAGAAGGTGAAGTCGTCAGCGGTGATCATGACGATGTCTCCCTTTGACAGGCCACCGCGGCCATGGCCGCAGGCGGGTCCTGCGGACAGCGTGTTCCCGGCCCGATCCCGCGACCGGCGAGATACGGTGCTGATCCTGCCATGGACGGAGGCTGGCTCGCCGAAGGGGCGGCGCCGGCGGTCCGGGGCGGGTCAGGTGCCGGGAGGCAAGGTGGTGCATCCGGTGCAGGGCCGCCTGCCGGTGAAGTAGGGCGGGATCGACGGTGAGTCGGTGTGCGGGTTGGTGGGCAGCAGCAGCGGCTTGCGCGGTGGCTGGCTGAAGTTGAAGTCGCCGGCCAGGTTGCCCAGGATCGGCGCGTTCTCCCGCACGTCCAGGCGGGGGTCGAGGCGGCCGTCGGTGGCCGGGTTGAGGCGGGCGCCGTTGAGGAAATCGTCCTCGATGAACTTGAGGAAGGCGTCGCTGGAGAGGATCTGGTGGTCGATGTAGCCGACCTTGGCGTAGGGGGAAATGACGATCAGCGGTACCCGCAGGCCATACCCGTTGCGATCGACCCGGGGCGGCCCGAGGTGGTCGTAGAAGCCGCCCCATTCGTCCCAGGTCAAGAAGATCGCGGTGGAGTTCCAGTCGGGGCTTTTCATGGCCGCGTTGACCAGCGCGGTCACGTACGCCTGCCCCTGGTGCACGCTGGCGGGCGGATGCTCGCTGTCGGCACTGGATGGGATGATCCAGGCAACCGAGGGCAAGGCGCCGGCCCGGGCCGCGGCGAAGTAGGAATGCAGCGGCCGGACGTTGTCCACCTGGTGGTCGTGCTGCACGTCGGTGAACAGCGGCAGCGGGTTCCAGTTCCCCGGGGTCTGGGCGTTCTGCGCGACCGGGGCGCAGGTGGCGGCCGAGCCGTTGGGGCAGTCGGGCTGGTTGCCTGGTTGCACGTAGTAGGCCCAGCTGACGTGGTGGGCATACAGCAGCCAGGTGATGTCGGTCCACGCCAGGTGGATCGGCGCGGTACCGGTGGCCAGCTCCTGGGTCACCGCCTGGTCGGCCCGGTGGTGGATATACGGGCCGAAGATGTTGTTGACGCAGCTCATCGGGGACCGGTTCCGGCACCTGGCCGACCAGGCGGACACCAGGTACAGGTGGGCGGGCAGCGACCAGGATTTCACCGCCTCGAACATGTGGTCGGCAAGGACGAAGTTGTGGGCGTACGCCCAGTAATTGGGAATCTCCGCGGCGGTGTGATAACCCATCACATCCGGCGGGCCGCCCTCGCCGCACGCCGGGCCGCCGGGGGACGGGCATACCTGGCCGTAGCTGAGTTGCTGCGCGATGAACCCGTTCATCTTGCCGTGGTTAACGTCGGCGATGGCATTTCCGAGACCGTGCGGGCCGCCGCCATTGATGTCGGCGAGGTCGTGGTAGGGGCGGACACATCCCCCCATAGGGTCAGGAACGCACACCGCCGGCACGCCATGCCTCCTCGGGATACCATCCGCGCCGGGGTAGGTGCCGAAATAGCTGTCGAACGACCGGTTCTCCTGCACGATGATGATCACATGCTTGATCTTCTGCAGGCCGGGCGGGCTGGTGGCCGCCGCCGGCGACTGGCGGCCGGGTGACTCAGCCGGCGGCACGGCTGAGGGCTGTGTCACCTGCGGGGCTGAGACGCAGGCAGCCAGCACGACGGCCAGCAGACTAAGGGAAAGGGCCAGCGGGGGAAGCCGCCGCCGGCCCCTGCCAGCGCCGACCGCCTGCTCTCTTCCCGGTGACGTCGCGACGCTACCCGCCCAGCGCCGAATGCCGGAACCAGCGGCCATGCCTGCCTCCCGGGAAGACCAGCCCGGCACCTTGCAGCTTACGCAGCCCACCCCGTACGGGAGGAACCTCCGGGTAAGAATCCGGGCACGCGAACCTGGCACCCCTCCCCTTAAGCGGCACGCCGGCCGCCGCGCTGACAGCCCGCCGGGCCGACAGCCGCGACCTGATGATGCGGCCGCCACCTGCGCGCCAGGCCACCCGGTCCGCCATCCGCATCCGGCACCTGTGGCGGTGCCCGCAGCCCACCCCGGCCGGGGACTCACGCCTCGTAATCGGCCTTGCATTAGGCGAGGTGCGCGGACCCCCACCGGGAGTCCGAATCCGGTTCCAGATGCCGCCGATGTGACGCGCGCACTGTCATAGTGGATGATCATTAACGATTCGCCCGAAGACCCGTTAGCGCTCCGTCAGGATGAGACGTTCTGTGCTGGCTTCCAGTCAGGGTGTTGAGATCCCAGTGCCGGAGCCGCGGGGATGCCCGAACGAGGTACCGGCTCGCCGGGGCATCGTCGATCTTCAGGTACCGGTCATGGCGTGGCCGGGTCTGATCAGAGCGCGCTGTGGCGGCGATCTGCTGATGGGCAGGGTGCACCGGACGCCGCCGCCGCCACGCACCACAGCAACAGCATGATGTAGAGGCTGCCGTAGTAGGTGGCAAAGAAGGCGAAGCCCAGACCGGGCAGCGCGATGACCGCGCACAAAACCCAGGCGATGACCTTCCAGCTGAGCCGCCGGGCGGGCGCGGTCGCGGCCGGCGGGCACGGCGGCGCAGTGACCGCTGGCCCAGCCCGGAGGCCCGCGCTGGCGCCGGCTAGCTCGGCGTAGGTCCTCGCCGCAAGCGCCCGGCCAGCTCGGCTGACCAGCTCGCTCCTGCTCAGTCGGCCCTGCGCGAACGCGTCCTTCAGCGCATCGATCACCCGCTCGCGGTCGGCATCGGAGGCGCGCAGGTGGCCGCCGCCGGCCGCCCATACCCCGCCGGGGTCATGCGGTTCCATCGCCACGGGCACCTCCCCGGTCGGCACGGCTCACAAACCTGAGCGTTTAGCGCGGGCGATCTCGCCCGGCGGGCCCCTTTCATGGTAAGCGTGGCCCGACCGGCGACCGGGCACGGCGGTACCCATGCCTCTTGCGGCTATTCAGGCCGGGGCTTGCTACAGTTCCCGCATGCCGGCACCCGAGCCCAACGGGCTCAGGAGGCCTGGGCGGAAGGGGACGCGGATGGCAACGGCCGCGGCGCGCGTCTGGGCGATTGGTGACATCGTTGACCTCGGCCGCTACCCGATCGCGCACCTTGCCGCCGCCCGGGCGCGGCGGCTGGTCGAGGACTGCCGCCGCGAACTGGCGGCCAGGGGCGCCTGTCAGCTGCCCGGATTCATGCGGCCGGAGGCGGTGCAGGCGGTGGTGGATGAGGCCGGGGCGCTGGGTCATCTGGCTCATCGCACCGAGGCGGCGCATAACGTCTATTTCACCGAAGCAGCGCCTGGGCTGGCGGCCGGCGATCCCCGGCGGTGGCAGGTGCATTCGGCCAAAGGCGCGATCGGCTGGAACCGGATCGGTCCGGGATCGCCGCTGCGGCGGCTGTATGAATGGGATGGGCTGACCGAGTTCCTCCGGGTCGCGCTGGCGCTGCCGGTCCTCTACCGGGACGCCGACTCGGTCGGCGCGTGCTCGATCATGGTGTATGGCCAAGGCGATGAGCTTGGCTGGCACTTCGATAACAGCGAGTTCGCCGTCACGCTGATGCTGCAAACCAGCAAGAGCGGTGGCTCGTTCGAGTTCGTGCCGCGGATCCGCGAGGCCGGCGATGAGCGGCGTGACGCGGTCGGGCGGCTGCTGGCCGGCGCCGGTGATGGAATCCTGGCCATGGATGGCCGGCCCGGCACGCTGGCGCTGTTCGCCGGGCGCCACTCCATTCACCGTGTCACCCCTATCCAGGGAAGGACGCCGCGGGTGAACGCCGTGCTCGCCTATGCCCAAGAACCCGGCCACCGGCTGACCCCCCTCAATCGCGAGCTTTTTTACGGCCAGAGCGGCTGAGTTCTTCTCACGCTCATGCCGTGGCGTCGCGCACCGTGGCAGGCGCGCCAGATGAGCCGGTGTACCGGCTGACCGATCCAGCGAGCGCAGCGCACCGACTCTGAGCCACCTTTGCGCCGCCACGCGAGACCCGCTTGGGCGGCCATTGCGTCCTTGACGATCTATCAGTTGGTGCGCGCCGATGAGGTCGTTCGGTAGCCGTGTGGCCGGGTGGCTGGGGCCCGGGCCACGGTCCCTTTCGCCTGCTCGTTGTGCGTAGCCGGGTAAACCCTGAGGGCACGTGGCTGGCTGGTTGGCCGGGGTAACGGGCGTGGGTGGCGCCCGGGTGTCGGTGGCCGGTGTTAGGTTGCCGGCGTGAACCGGACCGATCGGCTGTATGCCCTGGTCGAGGAGTTGCGGGCGGTGGCGCCCCGCGCGCGGTCGGCGCGGCTGCTGGCGGGAAAGTATGAGGTCAGCACGCGCACGATCGAGCGGGACATCCTGGCGCTGCAGGAGTCTGGTGTGCCGATCTACGCCCAGGCCGGGCGGCGCGGCGGCTATGTGATCGATAAGGCGCGCACGCTCCCGCCGGTCAATTTCACCGCGGCTGAGATGGTCGCGATAGCGGTGTCGCTGGCCGGGGCGGAGGGGACGCCGTTCTTCTTCGCGGCCCGGAGCGCGCTGCGCAAGGTGCTGGCCGCTGCCCCGGCCCGGCACTTGGAGGAGGCGGCGCAATTGATGGACCGGATCCGCCTGATCGGGACTGGCGAGCCCGGCAGGAGCGGGCCGCGGCCTGGCGGCGCTGGCGGGGCGGGCGCTACCGGTGGTGCGCCTGCAGCGCACGAGGCAGCGGCGAAGCCTGCGCGCGGCCGGGCCCGGGCGATGGTCCCGCTGGCGATCCAGGAGGCGATCACCGCCCGCCATGTCCTCCTGCTGGACTACCGTGACCGGCGCGATGTCGTGACCGTGCGCGAGGTTGAGCCGGTGGCGTTTGCCGGGACCCGCGCCCATTGGTACCTGCTGGGGTGGTGCCGGCTGCGGGAGGGCGCTCGGGCCTTCCGGGTGGACCGGATCTTGGCCGCTGTCGATACCGGCGAGCCCGCGCCGCACCGCTCGTACGCCGATCTTGATGTCGGCATCCCCCGCGCTCTGGTCCGGGTTCCCGAGCTTTCGGGCTGAAACCGGAGCAGAAAACCTGACAGGGGGCTGTCGCATGGCTCGGGCAGTGTCAGTCAGGACACGTTGCCCACTGACGGAGGAACGCATGCCCGCTCCCGCCACCAACACCGTCGCGTGGTTTGAGATCGGCGCGCCAGACGTCGATGCTGCCAAGGGTTTCTACGGCCCGCTGTTCGGCTGGTCGTTTGCCCCCGACGGGGCCTACACGCTGATCACCGCCGCCGGCGCCGCAGGCCCGTCCGGTGGGATCTTCAACACCGGCGGCAACATCCCCCCCTACGCCGTTTTCGTCATCCAGGTCGCCGACGTCGCCGCGGCCGCCGCCCAGGCCGAGGAACTGGGCGGCACGGTCATCGTCGCGCCGATGGCGCTGGAGGACGGCATGGTCGTCGCCTACCTCACCGACCCCAACGGCAGCATGTTCGCCTTGTTCAGCCCCAAGCCAGGCAACTGAGCCACGGCGGGGCAATGCCGACCGTCCCCCCGATTCCCGTCACGAAAAGGAAGCAGGTATGACCGGCACCGCCAGCCCGGCGCTTCAGACAGCGCTGGCCTACTACGAGGCCTGGACCAGTCACCACCTTGACAAGGCCATGAGCTACATCGCCGATGACATCGTCTGCGACGCCCCGGCCGGGCGCCTGGAAGGCGCCGGAGCTTACCGGGGCTTCCTGGGCCCGTTCGTGCAGATCGTCACCGGCGCGACGATGATCGCCGCCTTCGGTGACGACCAGACCGCGCTGGTCATGTACGACACCCAAACCGTGCCGGTGAAAAGCGCCCCCGGCGCCGAGTGCGTCACCGTCAAGGATGGCAAGATCACCTACAGCCGGTTCGTCTTCGACCGGGCCCCGTTCGAGGCCGCCCGCAACGCCGCGACCTGAGCAGCCCGGGCCCTTCAGGGCCCGCCGCCACCGCCGCGGCGGCGGGCCCTGCTGGTGGCGTCATCGAGCACCGCCACCAACACCGGCCGCGATCGCACGGGCACGTCCCCGGCACACCAGATCGGGCGATCCGAATCCCGCCGCGCGACCCGGCGATCTCGCCGCGAGGGTTGTTGCCCGGGATTGGCGTTCCGGTCGGTCGATTTCGCCCGTAGTGGCTGCCGGCGGCGTGGCTGGCTATGCAATTTTGCTGGCGCGCGTGTAGGGAGGAGGCGGGACAGCGGCGTTCCCAGCCTCCGCGCCCACGCCGTCCGCGGCGAAAACGGCAACGCCGCATTGGGCTCAGTCATGTCAGGGATTGAGGCTTTTTCATCCTGGTCTTGGGTGTTTGGGCACGGGTTGATCATGGGCGGCGTGGTGGCTCGTGGCGCGGTGAAGTTCCTGGTAGATGAAGTGATCGTCCGTCCGGCATTCGATGGTCACCGGGTGAAGAAGCCGCGGAGCGCATTGGCGATGGCGGCGGGTCGTTCTTCGGGAAAGAAGTGCCCGCCGTCGATTGGTTCGCCGGTTACGTTGGTGGCGAGTTCGCGCCACAACGCGAGCGGCCCGCCATCGTCGTCGTACCAGGCCGACAACGGTCCGGACGCGCTCCAGAGGGCGAGTACCGGGCAGGAGATGCGGCGGCTCGCTGCGCGGTCGGCGGCGTCGTGGTCACGGTCGATGCCCGCGGCGGCGCGGTACTCCTCGCAGATGGCGTGGATGTGCGCGGCGTCACTGAGCGCTGCGGTGTAGGCGGCGCGGACGGCAGGGTCAAAGGCGTCCGCGGGGCTGCCCCACTGTGGGCTCAGCGCGTTACCGATCACGGCGTCCGGCGCGGCGCCGATCAGGCGTTCGGGAAGCGGCTCGGGCTGGGCAAGCAGCGACCATGGCCAGAAGCCGAGCGCGAGGCGGGCGTCGGCGCGGTCCCAGACGGCGTCGACCGGCAGCACGTCCATGACCGCGAGAGCGTCCACCCGGTCGGGGTGGTCGAGTGCCGCGCGGTAGGCCACGCGGCCGCCCCGATCATGACCTGCGATGGAGAAGTGTTCGAGCCCAAGCTGCGCCATGACGCTGATCATGTCGCGTGCCATCGCCCGCTTTGAGTACGGCGCATGGTCCGCGCTCGACGGCGGGGTGCTGCTGTCGCCGTAGCCGCGAAGATCCGCGCAGACCACGGTGAACCGCTGCGCCAACCGGGGGGCGATGTCTCGCCACATCAGCTGGGTCTCTGGGAATCCGTGCAGCAACAGCACGCCGGGCCCGGTGCCGCCGCGGCTCACGCTGATCACAGCCTCACCGGTGTCGATGCGCAGTTTCTCCAAGACGGCCACGTTTCAACGTAGCGCCGGTGAGGGTTTCACCCGGCGATCTCGCGGGCCTGGAGGAGGTGGATGGCTTTGGGCGATCTGCCCGGCGCGCCAGGGGCAGCAGCGGAGTTTGCGCAGGATGCCCCAGCGCTTGAGCTGGGCATTGGCGCGCTCGCCGGGAGCGCGCAGCTTGGCGTGGGCGGAGTTGGCGGCTTTCTGGGAGGCTGGCTTGTTCCGCCCCCGGTACGGGGTGAGGACGTGGTCACCAGCGCCGATGTAGCCCTTATCGGCCAGCACGATTGACCCGGCGGCCTCGAGCTCGCGCACGATGCCCCAGATCCGGGCGGCGGTCAGGTCGTGCACGGCGCCGGGCAGGGGACCGGAGACCCACACGATCTCACCTTGCGGGCTGGAGATGATCTGCAGGTTCATCCCGTGGCGGCGGTGCTTGCCGGAGTAGAACGGCCGGTCAGCGGCGACCCGGTCGATGGGGATGAGGGTGCCGTCGATGACCACGAACGCGTGCCCGGCCTTCTTCGCCGCCGCCAGCGCACTGCGCAGCTTGGGGGCGCGGGCGGCCAGCAGGGCTATGGTCTCGCGCGCGTACCGCCAGGCCGTGGCGGTGCCCACGGCGAACCCGGCCGCCAGGTCCGCGAAGGTCTCGCCCTTGCGCAGGTGAACCAGGACCAGCAGGGCCTGCCGGCCCGGGTTGAGCTTGCGCCAGCACGAGCCAATCTGCGCGCAGTGGCGGCGGATCACCCCGGCCACATAGGCCAGGGTCTGGGCAGACAACGGCAGCGCAGCACGGTAGAAAAGCATGGAAGCCCCTGCGTGGACGATGAGGATCTGGCGATCGCGTCATCTACCAGGGGCTTCACTACACTGCGAGCCGCCACGCCGACCGTGATCAACCCGTGCCCAGGTACTCAAGACCAGGATGAAAAAGGCTCATTGTCTCGCGCGCCGCGCCAGCTCATGATCTCAGAGGCGGAGCGCAGCCACCGTGGTGGTCGGCCACCATCGATCGCGCCTCGGTGACTTCGCCCACGGCTCGGTGTCATCCCGGCTGCTTCGATTTGCGAACCGGGCCCGTGCCAGCCTGTGGTTAGCGCTGGGCCCAGTGTTTGCGAAACTGGCCCGGCTGCGTAACAGCATCGGCGTGCGGGAGGCTGGCCATGATCCGTCGTGATGCGCTGTGGGAGTATGTCCGGGGGTCGCTGTGGGTGCTGCCGACGATGTCGGTGCTGGCCGCCTTGGCCGCGGGGTCGCTGCTGTCGCTGGTCCGCGTCGGCCCGCGCTCGCCGCTGGCTTTTCAGGGGACCTCCGATGACGCGCGGACGTTGCTGATCGGGATCGCCGGGACGATGGTGACGGTGATCGCGCTGCTGCTGGGCCTGACCGTGGTGGCATTGCAGCTGTCTTCGACCCAGTACTCGCCGCGGCTGCTGCGGAATTTTCTGCGGGACCGGCCGAATCAGGTGGTGCTCAGCGTTTTTGTGGCGACCTTCGCCTACAGCGCGGCCGGGCTGTACACGGTCGGCGTCTCCGGGGGCAGCCGCACCGCGACTTTTCCCCGGCTGGCGGTCAGCGGCGCGCTCGTGCTGCTGTTTGTCAGCCTTGGCCTGCTGGTGTTTTTCGCCGACCACCTGGTGCACTCCATCCAGGTGGACGCGATCATGCGCGTCGTGGAGCGCGGCACCCTCGCGGTGATCGGGGACGGGCTGTTTACCGGCGGCCAGGACGCCCCGGATGTCCCCGGGTGGGCGGTGCCGGTCACCTCGCCGCGGTCGGGGTACGTGCAGGCGGTGCGCCCCGGCCGGCTGCTCGCCCAAGCCGGGCGAGGGGTCTGCCTGCGGCTGCGGCCCCGGGTCGGCGAGCACGTGGTCGCGGGGACGACGCTGGCGTGGATCTGGGCCGCCTCGCCGTCCGATCCCGCCCCCGACCCGCGGGCCTTCGCGCCGGTGCTGGACGCGGGGGTGCGGATCGGGTTCGAGCGCACCCTGGAGCAAGATGCCGCGCTCGGCATCCGGCAACTGGTCGACATCGCGTGCAAGGCGCTGTCCCCGGCGGTCAACGACCCCTACACCGCGGTCCAGGCCGTCGATCACCTGTCGGTGATCTTCTGCGCGCTCGCGACACGCCCGCTGGGCAACCACATCATCCGTGGTGACGCCGGGGCCGCGGTGATCGTCCCGGGCCGGCGGTTCCCGGACTACCTCGCCGTGATGTGCGGGCTCATCCGCCGCTACGGCGCCCGCGAGCCCACCATCGCTGACGCGCTGCTGCGGCTGCTGGGCAACTGCGCCGCCGTGGCCCGTGATGACCCGGAGCGGGCCGCGGCGATCGAAGAACAAGCGCGCATCGTCCTCGCCGACGCCGAACGCGAGATCGCCCAGCCGGCGGACCTGGCCTTGCCGCACGCCGAAGCCGAAGCCGTCCGCCAAGCCCTGGCCGGTCAAGGGCCTGCGTCAGCCTCACCAGCCAGTAGTCCCGGCGAGCCACCAGGCCCGCCGCCACCTAGCTGAGGTCATCTCGCGCGCGGAATCGGCCGCGCGAAGTCTGGCGGGGAGCCAGGTCACATTCTGTAACAAGCACCGGTCGGCGCCAGCGCGCCAGTAGCCGCCGATATGGCGGGTCGCAGCTGCGGGCTTTCGGCGCTCTTTGACGCGCACAAATGGGCAAGTCTGAGTCTGCAGGGTGGGGTTGGCGCCAGCGTCGGTGCATGCCTGCAGGTGAACGCGGTTCCGGAGCCCGCGTCTCATGGCCCGGGATCTGGCGTGGCCGGTGCGCGCTGTGGGTGTGGGCTGGAGGTCTCATCGGCGTCGTCGAGATGGCGTTCGGCTTCTTCGACGCCGGCGGGGCGCCCGGCTTTGGCCCACAGGGTGTAGAGGATGCCGGCGATGGCGCCGGTGGCTGCGATGGACAGCAGCGGGTACCCGCGGGCGAGGTTGACCAGCAGGGTGAAGGTGACCGCGGCCGCCCCTGCGATGTTGACCGCGGCCAGGCCGGGCCGCCGGTCCCGGAGGGAGAACCGGGCCATCGCGGCGAGCCCGGCGAGGAAGCTGACGAACACGGCGACGGCGTAGAACAGCACCAGTTCTTGCTCGTGGCCGGAGGCGGCGATCAAGAC
>Ga0306923_10007318_pt1 | contig 10992 bp, 11 predicted proteins | sample sta12Can44000108_FD_203841 | JGI IMG/M metagenome (GOLD analysis project Ga0306923, IMG submission 203841) | Lab enrichment of tropical soil microbial communities from Luquillo Experimental Forest, Puerto Rico - statanox.12C.anox.44.000.108 (v2)... | ecosystem: Environmental > Terrestrial >...
GCCCGGCATGCTCGTGCCTGGAGCGCTGGTATTCAACCAAACCCAAGGACCCGTTGATCTTCGTGACTGGTCGCAGTGGTGGGAGTACACGCCGGGCGCGTGTTGGAGGCACCCGGAAGGCCCTGGCAGTTCGATCCGCGCACGAGCTCGCCACCCGGTCGTGCATATCGCGTTCGAGGACGCCGAAGCGTATGCGCGCTGGGCTGGAAAGCGTTTGCCAGCGGAAGCGGAGTGGGAGTATGCGGCGCGCGGTGGGCTCGTCGGCGCCTCGTTCGTGTGGGGCGAGGAGATGGAGCCAGATGGCAAGCCCGCTGCCAACACGTGGCAAGGCGACTTTCCTTGGCAAAACCTCCTCACCGATGGATATGAACGCACGGCACCGGTCGGCACGTTCTTGCCGAACGGCTACGGTCTGTTCGACATGGCGGGCAATGTATGGGAATGGACGACGGATTGGTACGTGGCGCGCCGAGCGGCGGCCCCATCGCCATGTTGCAGCGCCTCAGCGGAAGCCCATCGCGAGCGCAGCTACGACCCAGCGTTCGGAGATATTCGTATCCCGCGCAAAGTTGTCAAAGGCGGGTCATTCCTTTGCGCACCGAACTACTGCTTGCGATTCCGACCAGCGGCGCGATCTCCGCAGATGATCGACACTGGGATGTCACACCTCGGGTTTCGCTGCGTTAAAGACGTAGAGTGAGCATGTTGATCGGCTTCATGCAGCCGCTCTTCCTCATTGTGCACGTGCTCACGTTCAACGAGACGTTACTCCGGCTGTTCGCGGGCGCCGTACTCGGCGTGTTTATTGGGCTTGAACGGGAGTGGCGCAGTCGCACTGCCGGCGTCCACACAAGTGGCCTTGTCGCAGCGGGTGGCGCGCTCTTCTGCGTAGCGGCACCCGCGCTTGGCGAAACGGCCGGCGATCCCATGCGCGCTCTGGCGGCGGTCGCCCAGGGTGTCGGGTTCCTTGCCGGAGGCGTTATTCTCAAACAAGGCATGAGCGTCAGTGGCCTCAACACCGCGGCCACGATATGGGCGACTGCAGCCGTCGGAGCGCTTGCGGGCGTCGGTCTTATCCGCGAAGCAGTCCTCGGGGCTGCTGTCATCGTGGGCATCAACCTTATCTTTAATCCGATCGTTGACGCCATCAATCGGTTCACTGCCAAACACCCCCCCAAAGAGACATAGCGTCTTTGATGGCACAATCGCCGACCGGCTCCCCGCAAAAGAGAGGCGGGGTTCGAGATCATCTCGCCAACGAGCGGACATACCTGGCGAATCTTCGTACTGCCATCGCGCTTGTGAGCTTCGGCATCACGATCAACCGTTTTAGTCTGTTTCTTTTGGAGAAGCAGCTCTTGAACAGGGCGCAGCTCACGCTGCTCGACCATGCCGAGAGTCTGGGTATCGTCATGGTTTTTGCGGGCATGGCGCTGTTGCTGTGGGGTGCCGTGCATTTCGCGATCATCAGCAATCAAATTGACACCGGCACGTTTCGCCCTAGCAAGCGCGCGATAGTGGTGATCACCGTCATCGTGCTGGTCTTGTCGGCTGTCTCGCTGTACTGGCTTTTCCAGCGCTAAGGTTGCCTCGGCCGCGGTGTTTAAGTTTTGTGATTTTGTCCGATAACTATTATAGAAGTGCCCGATCCGGGCGAAAGCAGGAGCTGGATCCACTGAGCAAGTTTGAGTGCGGCAAGTGCTTCGAGGGTTACGACGACCTGCAGGCATTCGGCGATCACGTGTGCCTGGGCGATAACCCTGTGCTCGCAAGGTTCCGAGGCGTGATTCGCATGGGCGGTTTTTCCGTCGATCTTCGAAAGGTCGTCCAAGAGACGATCCGTAGACATAAGGTTCAGTGGGCCATCGATACCCTCGAGAAAGGCTTGCGGCGTACCGATCGCTAGTTTCTCGTCCAGCAACCGACATCTAAAATAGCCATAATCCTACTCAGCCTATTCCTTGTGCTTCGTGCACTGCTGTAGTCGCCGCAACGCCGGTAGACCGTCCGTTCGCTTAAGTAGAGCTTAACACAGGGCTGGGGCCTGGCCGGCGCCTATACCCCAACAGATGTTTGCGGTGATTGTTGCGTCATCGCCTCACCCCGCTCAGGATCATTTGCCCACTACTCGTAGGCAAGGAATAGAACTGACCGTTGTGAACCCTTCACGCCCCTGCGCTCTGTAGAAGAACGCACGACCCAGTTAAGGAGCGTTACCATGCCTGCGAAGAAACCAAACTTTCTTATCCTTTGGGGCGACGACATCGGCATCTGGAACATAAGCAAATTTAGCAACGGGATGATGGGTTACCGGACGCCCAACATAGATCGTGTCGCGAATGAGGGCGCGCTATTCACCGACTACTATTCGCAGCAGAGTTGCACAGCCGGTAGAGCCTGTTTCATCACAGGACAGAACCCCATCCGCACAGGTCTGACGAAGGTCGGCATGCCTGGCGCAACCGTCGGGCTGCAGCCTGAAGACCCGACCATCGCCGAATTGTTAAAGCCTCTGGGCTACGCTACCGGGCAATTCGGTAAGAATCACCTTGGTGATCGCAACGAATTTTTGCCGACGGTCCACGGCTTCGACGAATTCTTCGGCAACCTTTATCACCTAAACGCAGAAGAAGAACCGGAGCTGCCAGACTACCCGAAGGATCCGAAGTTCAAAGAAATGTTTGGTCCGCGGGGTGTGCTCCACTGCTGGGCAACTGACAAAGATGACTCAACGACAGATCCGCGCTGGGGTCGAGTCGGAAAGCAGAAGATCGAAGACACGGGTCCGCTCACAAAAAAACGCATGGAAACGATCGATGAGGAGATCACGAGCGCTGCTTTGGACTGGATGGAGAAGCAGGCCAAGTCGAACCAGCCGTTTTTCCTTTGGTACAATTCGACGGCCATGCATTTCCGAACTCACGTTGCGCCAAAGAACTTGGGAAAAAGCGGCCAGGATCCATACAGCGATCGTATGGTCGTGCACGATGAGCAAATCGGCATGATGCTCGCGAAGCTCGACGAGTTGGGGATCGCCGACAACACGGTTGTGATGTACTCGACAGACAATGGCCCCGAAAACGATACCTGGCCGGACGGCGCCAACACACCATTCCGTATGCAAAAAGATACTAACTGGGAGGGTGGCTGGCGCGTACCGTGTTTTATTCGCTGGCCCGGCGTGATAAAGGCGGGTTCAGTCTACAACGGGATCGTCTCCCACATCGATATGTTCCCAACACTGCTCGCCGCGGCAGGCAATCCGGATGTCAAGGACCAGCTTCTCAAAGGCACAACCGTCGATGGGAAGAAGTTCAACGTGCATCTCGATGGCTTTAACATGATCCCCTATTTCTCAGGGCAAGCGAAGGAGAGCCCGAGAAACCACATCATCTACTTTAGCGATGATGGGGACATCATAGCAGCGCGGGTCGGCGACTATAAGTTCCATTTAGCCGTCCAACGCTCGTTCTCGACAAACGTATGGGCGGAGCCCTTTATCAAGCTGCGGTTACCGCACATCATGAACCTACGCCGCGATCCCTTCGAACGGGCTGAATTCAATTCAAACGTCTACTGGGATTGGTGCGTCGATCACATCCCACAGATGTACCTGATGCAAGCGGTGGTTGCGAAGGAGATCGAAGGCTTCCTCAAATTCCCGCCTCGGCAGAAGCCAGCCTCATTCAACCTGGACGCTGTTTTGGCGCAGGCAAAAACACCGCACGGCTAAGACCTGAGACTTCAACCTTGACGACAAAGGGGTGCGACACCGCGCCCCTTTGTGTTTGGTAAAAACGTGGCTCGGCGACGGATTGCGGCAGTCTCTTATGGAAAGTCGTAGGCGATTATGGATGGCGGAGCCACAAGCCCGGCACAGGCGACCACTGCAGAAGAGGTGGGTGCCTTTTATGAAACTCATCCCTACCCGGTTCCTAGCGATGACCTAGACGCTTATCGTCGTGCCTGGGACGCTCACCGCAGGCGCGCGGAGTTTCACACTTTCTGGCCAGCGGAGCCGTTCCGCGACGACAGGAGCATACTCGTCGCGGGTTGCGGCACGATCCAAGCTGCGCATTATGCAGTGCGCTGGCCACGCGCCAAAGTGACCGGAATCGACGTCAGCGCGACCAGTATCGCGTTCACGCAAGGGCTCAAGCATAAGCACGCGCTCGATAATCTTCAGGTGCATCAGCTGCCGGTTGAGCGCGCCGCTGAACTTGGGCAGACGTTCGACCACGTTGTCTGCACCGGCGTATTACATCACCTTGCCGATCCGGACAAGGGACTGCGAGCACTTCATGATGTCCTCGCCGTGAATGGCAGCTTACACTTGATGGTCTACGCGCCGTACGGCCGCGCGGGTATCTACATGCTTCAGGATTATTGCCGCCGTTTGGGAATCGGCTGGACAGATGCCGAGATCCGCGACCTTGCGGCAACGCTTAGGGCACTGCCACAGGATCACCCGATCGCCACGCTGCTGCGCACATCGCCCGACTTCGAGACCACAGTTGGGCTCGCTGACGCATTGCTGCACCCTCAAGATCGAGCCTTTTCCGTGCCGCGGTTGCTGGACTTTCTGCATCGCGCGGATGTCATCTTCGGGCGTTGGTTGCGCCAAGCTCCTTATCTGCCATGGTGTGGCGCCTTGGCGCTGACTCCGCACCACGCAACATTGGTCGCGATGCCGGCTGAAGCACAATATGCCGCGGTTGAATTGTTTCGCGGTACGATGGTGCGGCACAGCTTCGCGGCATATAGGACCGATACCGCAGCGCAGCGGCACGCGGCTGATTTTTACAGCGATGCATGGCTAGGGTATGTTCCAGTGCGATTGCCAGATGCGGTGATTGTGCGTGAAAAGTTGCCACCGGGAGCCGCAGCTGTGTTGATTAACCGCAACCACACGTACACCGACCTGTACCTGCCCATTGACGCTCGCGAGGAACGTATATTCGCATCCATCGACGGGAAGCGGACCATTGCAGACATCTGCATCGAGCCGCACGATCGAGCACGGGCGCGCACCTTCTTCCAGAAACTCTGGCGCTGGGACCAAGTCGTCCTCGACACGTCGCGACACGGAGCCAAGGGGTAGCCGCAAAAGGGCGAGAAGGCCCAGCGTCCCTCCCTCCACTCTTGTGAGTGGTTGCGGATCCATAGGAGAGCATCATGGTCAAGACGCTGGAAAAGAAAGCATCGAAGCCTCGCACCGCGCGTGCGAACGGCGCTCTGAAGGCAACCCCAAAAGCGACCTACGCTGATGGACGGCCGCAGGATCAAGTCCAATTTTTCGACGCGAAGCTGATTCTCAAGCCGGATTTTTTCTCCAGCGTCAGAGGTTTCAAGATTTTTAGTGACCTTGTCGCCGAGGCAGTGGGCAAAGTGGCAAAGCTCAAGTACGAAGCTTTCGACTTAGACAACATGCGGCCACGGATGAGGGAGGTCATATTTTTCGACACAGACGACTTCCGAATGTACAACAACTCATTCATTTTGCGCCGCCGCGTGATGTACCAGGACGGCTTCCCAATCAGCGATCCGGAGATCGTCATCAAATACCGAAGTGCCGATCTTGAAAAGGCAGCCGCAGTTGATGTGCGCCCTAAGATCGCTGGCCCATACCGCATCAAGCTCAAGGCGGAGGCTCTTCCTCTCAAAGACCAAGTGGGAGGCTACCGGATGCTCTACGCTCACAATTGCATCTTCCCATCGAGCTCTATCCACGAAGGAGACCGCACAAACTTGCAGACGATAGCGCGCGTCGTGCCAGCGCTCACCGGTCTGATCGGTTCTGCGGAAGGCAGAGTCGACCTCGTGAACTCGATGCTTGTCGAGGAGGTCCTCATGGATATCGGCAGGATCGACTTCGGAAAAGGGTTCATGGCAAAGGCGAATATATCGCTGTGGCGATCCTTGGGCGACCATAAGGTCATGTGCGGAGAATTTGCCTATCAAACTAGGTTTGAGCGTAAGGAAGACGTCGAGCAGAGAATCAGAGCCCGCGTCGAGGAGCTTTTTATCAAACTGCAGCTCGTGGCCGTCGGCTGGTTGTACCTCGGAACCACTAAGACCGGATTGGTCTACCGTGCCAAGGGCAACCCACCGCAGAGTCATGAGTGATGCTGTAGCCACAGCCGCGAAGGCGACGCCGGAACCGGCAACGGTCTCGGCTGTCGACATCTTCATTCAGTTCTTGATCATCGGAGCGACCAGCTTCGGCGGCGGCGCCGTGGCGTATCTGCGATCCAGCCTCGTAACCAAGAACAAGTGGCTCGATGACAAGAGTTTCTTGGAACTGTTCTCCATTAGTCAGTCGCTGCCCGGCCTGAACACCACGAACATGGCGATCCTCTCCGGTGATAGGATGCGTGGCTGGCCCGGCGCCGTCGCCGCGCTCACGGGTGTCGTTCTTCCAGGCGCGACGCTTATGACAATAGCCGGCATTCTTTATGGTATGCACGGCGAGCGGCCGCTGGTCACCGCCGGGTTGAAGGGCGTGGCAGCGGCAGCGTCGGGGCTTCTTTTGGCAACCTTCATCCAGTTAGCGAGAAAGACTTTGCGTGGCTGGTTAGACGTGGTGTTCATCCTGATCGCTGTCATCGCCGTGAACTGGTTTCACGTCTCCGTGCTGTACGCGTTAATCGGCATTGCGACACTCGCGACGCTTGCATACCGCCCGCGCTCATCGAACCCGAAGCCCGAGCAACAGCCGACATGAATCAACTACCCTCGCTCGCCAGAGTGTTCGCCTACTTGTCGCTCCTTACAGTTGGTGGCGGCATGGCGGCGTATCCTGAAATGGAAGACCTGACGGTTCGGGTGCACCACTGGCTGACGCAGGACCAATTGGTGCATTTCTATTCGCTCGGACAAATGGCGCCTGGACCCAACATGAACATGGTTGCGGCAATCGGCGAGCACGTAGCTGGAATCACCGGGGCGCTCGTCGTGGTGCTCGCATTCTATCTCCCGACAGGTGTGTTCGCGCTCGTCATCGGTCGCCTATGGACGAAGCTCGCGAATTGGCCATGGCGCACGTCGATCCAAAACGGCTTAGCGCCGACTGCGCTTGGGCTGATGCTTGCAGGCCTCATCACCTTTGGGAAAACCGCAATTCGTCTCGGCCATGCTCCTATCGCGTTTGGCGTCGGGATCAACTGGATAGCAGTCGCCATGGCGATCTTCGTGCTTGTGATGATGTTGCGCACGAAGATCAACCCGGCGCTGCTTGTGCTCGCCTGCGGCGTGATAGGCGTTTTCACATTTCGCGGGATGTGATCGCTCCACCATCTGTGTCTAAACAGTCGCCCTGAGCGCAATCAACTTTGGGCGTCAGTCTTTATGTCACTGGCCTCTCTGATATCGCGGTTCAGCGTGTAGTTGATAAGTTCTCGCAGGACAACGGTTGCTCCAAGCTGGCCGAGTTGAAGCCAAGATGGGTTAATGGCGGTACGAATGATATCGCTTGCGATGAGGAGCTCGAGCACGAGGGTAAGGCGCCGTCCAAGCACCCAGCGAATCGAGCGATACTCCTGGTGTGCGCGGAAAAACACGATAGCAGATCGGAAAAGGGCGTCCAACGACGCTGCGATAGCCAGCAGCACGGCGCCGAGATCTATAAATTGTGCGGCACCCTCGGCCCAAGCTGTCAAGACTTCCACGCGAGAGACGTTACCACGCGCGGCAGGTGAGTCCCTTATCAGGGCAGGGTTCATGTCCAGTCAACGGAACCTTCCACCGGTCTGGAGGATTTCACCATGAACCGTGTGCTGACGCTATGTGCAGCATCTATATTGACGTTGACGGCGACGTCTGTACGAGTTGCGGCGGCCACACCGTCGCTAGGCCTCCTTTCGGTATCCGGTCATAGTGCGACGATCGCGACGAGCTGGTCGTTCTCAACGTCGAATCGCACGCTCTAGTGTTCGGGATAATAGTATTAGTGACGAGCGCGCTTGTCACCATCAATGTTGATACCACGCCAGCACACCGCATTCAGGAAATCCGGCCGATACGTGCGCTCGGCACGTCGATCGACAACGATGCGACCGACAAAGTAGCGATGCATTACTCGCCGGCTATGGTCAGGCTCATGCTCAGCACCGGCCTTGGCACCCTGACGTATCGAAATAATACGGAACTTTCCATTCAGGATTGGCACTGGAACCCCAACGGCCAGTTTAGCGATGCCGCAAATCACGAGGGCTATTGGACGAGCAGCCCAGACGCAGGTGCCAAGCCGATCATGGACTCCTTCGGTTATGGTCTGCCGCATCGGGGTTCGTCGCGAGACCAATCCCGCGACGACAGCTATTCACGCATCGATGACGGCGATCCGAACACCTATTGGAAGAGCAACCCCTATCTCACGCACGTGTACACGGGCGATCCCGACGCGGCGAATCCCCAATGGGTTGCCGTGCAGTTTCTCGAGCCGCACACGATCAACGCGATCAAGATCGCGTGGTCCAATCCCTATGCGACCCATTACCTGGTGCAATACTGGACCGGTGCTCCTGACGCTATTCTCAATCCCGCGGACGGAGACTGGCACACCTTTGCCCACGGCACCGTCGACAACGGCAAAGGCGGTGAAACGCTCATCAAGCTTGCCGACGCACCGGTCACAACGACGTTCGTGCGCGTGCTGATGTCGGCATCGTCTGAGACCTGTGACGCGCACGGAAGCAGCGATCGGCGCAACTGTCTGGGATATGCGATTCAAGATCTCGGCGTTGGCCTGCTCGACGGCGCCGGCCAATTCCATGACCAGGTCATCCGAACAACGTATGGTTCGTGCAATGGCTTGGTCGTGTGCACGCCGGATCCCAAGCGCCAAACGTTGATTTGGACCTCATCCACCGATCCGTGGCACAGTGAAGCCGACAAGGTAGGCAGCCGCGATCAAGTCGGCTTCGACCGTATCGCGCCGAGCCCGCTGACGCGAGGGCTGCCCACCATCTATCCAGTCGCGGTGTTTTATAGTACGCCAGAAAATGCAGCCAACGAGATCCGCTATCTTGAAGCGCGCCACTATCCTATCTGGTACATCGAAATGGGAGAAGAAGTCGATGGGCAATATGCGTTGCCGGAGGACTATGGTGCGCTCTACGTCCAATTCGCGAAAGCGATCCATGCCGTCGACCCAAACGTGAAGCTCGGTGGACCGGTGTTTGAAGGCATTGACAAGGACACACCGGCCTGGCGGGACGCGAGCGGTGATACGTCGTGGCTGCATCGTTTTGTGAAGTACCTCGATGCGCACGGCCATCTTCGAGACCTCGCGTTCATGTCGTACGAGCATTATCCGTACCACAATTGCGACAGCGGCCAGAAACTCCGCGATGATGTGCTCGATGAGCCGTCGTTCGTACGCCGGATGGCGAACCAGTGGCGAACCGACGGTATCACCCAACCGCTGCTGGAAACGGAAAACAACTTCTCGGCAGACGGCACGAGTGCACCGCAGCGCATCTATGGTGCGTTGTGGACTGCCGATTTTATCGGGTCGTCGTTGGCTTCGGGCATCTCGTACATGACGTATTTTATCGGTGAGGTGTTGCCGCTCGAGCGCGCTGACGAGTGCAATCTCTGGGGGTCGTATAGCCCGTACATCGTCGACAAAAGCTACAACGTCAGGGCAAAAGGCGCGGCGTATTATGCATTGCAGCTACTGACGCAGCAGTGGGCGCTGCCCGGCGACAAGCCGCACGGCGTGTATCCGGTCACCACGAGCCTTGGCGACAACAAGCCGTTGGTTACGGCCTATGGGCTTCGGCGGCCGGACGGCATGTGGTCGGTGTTGGTCGTCAACAAAGATAGCGTCGCGCGCATGATCAGGATCGAGTTCGGGGACGGAGGCCGCGGGCGTTTCCACGGGAAGGTCCAGGTCGTAACCTTCGGCAGCGAACAATATCATTGGAACGGCAGCGGACCCACTTACGTGCCGAAGCCAGATCGTGGTCTTATGCACTCGTTTGTTTCTGGCGGCAACACGACCTATTCGTTGCCACCACAGTCGCTTACCGTGTTTCGCGGTGTGATTGAACATTAGATCGCGTACCGCACGGTCCTGAAGACGATCGTAGACACTTCGTAGGCGAGCTGCTGGTTCGGTTGCCCGATCCCGGACATTGAGCTGTAATCGCCGCACCCGTAGTACCAGCAAAGGAGAGTGACTGATGGCTCCCTTGATAACCCGCGACGGCGTTGAAATCTATTACAAGGATTGGGGACAAGGCCAGCCGTTCGTGTTCAGCCATGGCTGGCCGCTCAGCGCAGACGCATGGGAAGACCAAATGTTCTTCTTAGCGCAGCGTGGATACCGGTGCGTTGCACACGATCGGCGAGGCCACGGGCGCTCAAGCCAACCCTGGGATGGCAACGATATGGACACGTATGCAGACGACCTCGCCGCGCTTGTCAACGAACTCGACCTCAAGCATGCGATTCACGTCGGCCATTCGACTGGCGGCGGCGAAGTCGCGCGTTACATCGGACGCCATGGCACTAAGCGTGTCGCCGGAGCGGTGCTCATCAGTGCAGTTCCACCTATCATGCTCAAGACACCAAGTAATCCGGGCGGCCTGCCCATCGAGGTATTTGACGGGCTCCGATCGAGCGTTCACGCGGATCGTTCTCAATTTGTCAAGGACCTGAGCGCAACTAATCCGGATCGACGCCGCTGGGGAAACCTACTACGTCATCGCCGGGGCCGACGAGCGCGATGGATCAGCGACGACTTGTTGTTCGCCAAACGGCAGTAATTGCTGGCTAACGCAGCGCGAGTATATAGGCACAATAGATAAGAGCAAAGAGTGCATCCGCTGCTGCCGCGACGAGCGCCAACGTCGTGCGCCGCTCAGGTCTTAGCGAAACGATACACGCAACAAAGAACGTCTTCTCGATGATTGCAGCGATAAGCACGGGGCGGCGTATTTCTGGGTGAAACGCACTATATACGATGAGACTGCCGATGAGGAAGAC
>Ga0306923_10007319_pt1 | contig 10990 bp, 9 predicted proteins | sample sta12Can44000108_FD_203841 | JGI IMG/M metagenome (GOLD analysis project Ga0306923, IMG submission 203841) | Lab enrichment of tropical soil microbial communities from Luquillo Experimental Forest, Puerto Rico - statanox.12C.anox.44.000.108 (v2)... | ecosystem: Environmental > Terrestrial > Soil...
CAGCGAGAAACTCCAGCAATTTGAGGGCTGGCTCGTGCGGCGCCGCGAGAACCTCGATGGCATTAAAATCTATCTCGGCGATATCGGCTGGGTGATGGTACGCGCCTCAGGGACCGAAAACCTGTTGCGCATTTACGCGGAAACCTCCCAACCGGACACGACGCAAAAAATCTTGCGCGCCACCGTCAGGGCCGTCCAGGCGCTATAGGAGGGTGGGTATGCCCGCCGTGAACCTTGCCGAAAAATTCGCCAAGTTCCAGGATTACTGGAATCCTCGCATCCTTGGCGAGCTCAACGATTGCCAGGTCAAAGCCGTGAAAATCAAAGGCGAATTTGTCTGGCATCATCATGACCACGAAGATGAACTCTTTCTGGTCGTCCAAGGCACTCTGCGCATGCGCTTTCGTGACCGCGACGAGCTGATTCGCGAGGGGGAATTCATCATCGTTCCCCGCGGCGTCGAGCATCTGCCGGTCGCCGACGAGGAAGTTCATATTATCCTGCTAGAGCCAAAAACGACGCTAAACACGGGAAATATCGAAAACGAAAGGACTGTTCGCGAACTCGAGCACATCTGATCGCGCAAATCCGCCGAGCCCCGAGCAGCAGTACACACAATGAATCACCGCTTCTACACCCTGGATGTGTTCACTACAACTCGCTTTCAAGGAAATCCTCTAGCCGTCATTACCGATGGCGACGGACTTTCCACCGACCAGATGCAAGCTATTGCCCGTGAGATGAACCTTTCGGAAACGGTTTTCGTCCAGAAACCGAGCGATGATCGCGCTCTCGCTCGCTTGCGCATCTTCACCACCAAGGAAGAGTTGAAGCTTGCCGGCCATCCGGTCATCGGCACCTGGTTTCTGCTGGCCGAACTCGGCGTGGTACCCGCCCAGGAAGGCGGCGTTCACGTTATGCAACAGACCGGCGCCGGGGTCTTACCGGTCGAGATTCGATTTAAGGATGGCCGCCCGCATCGGGTGACCATGACGCAAAAGCAAGCCTCCTTTAAACCCTCGAAAATCGATAAGCGGAAGCTGACGGCGGCCCTCGGCCTTTCCACCAAAGACCTCCATAGCAAACTCGAACCTGAGTTCGTATCCACGGGAATTTTCAACCTGATGGTGCCGCTGAAAAGCCGCTCCGCGCTCGCCAACATTCAGATGAACATGGTTGAACTCTCGCGTCTGCTCGGAAAGCAGGCGGCCCTCGCCTATTGCTTCACCGCCGGACCGAATCACACCGTGCAAGCACGCGGCATGATGCCCTGGGAGCTTTACGAAGACGCGGCGACCGGCTCGGCGGCCGGCTCGCTCGGTGCCTACCTGGTACGGCACGGGAAACTCGGTGCGGGCCACACCCTGCATGTCGCGCAAGGCGTCGAGATGGGTCGCCCCAGCGATATCGAGGTAGAAGTTACTCAGACCGGAAAGAAGTTGACGCCACGCGTCAGCGGTGCGGCGGTGAAAGTGTTCGAAGGGGTGATCAGCACCTAGGTTCACGCGGGCGATTTTTCTAATCCGTCTTTAGCGTCTTGCGGCAGGCGTCCAGAATTCCGTTCACAAAACTGCGAGCTTCTTCCGACGAGAATTTCTTGGCCAATTCCACCGCTTCGTTGATGACTACCTTGGGCGGCGTATCGCTGGCCTGCATTTCGTGCAAGGCGAGGCGCAGGATGGCCCGGTCGATAGCAGATATCCTCTCGAGACGCCAGTTCTCCGCGTGCTTCGCGATCGTTTCGTCCAATTCCGTCGCTGCATGCGCTGCGCCCTCGAACAACTGATTCGCAAACACGCGCGTCTGGTCGGCTGCTTTCGCGCCTTTCCAGAACTTCGTTTCCAGTCTCGCCAGATCCTGCTGGCTCATCTCCCACTGGAAGAGCATCTGCATCGCGAATTCGCGGGATTTGCTTCGTAGGGACACGTTATTTGCGCCGCCCGCCCGTCGTGGCCATGGCGCGGCGCCGAAGTTTCCTCACCAGATGGCCCATTTCCATCGCAGCGAGTCCGGCTTCCGCTCCCTTGTTGCCACCTTTCAAGCCGGCGCGGTCAATCGCCTGTTCGAGCGTGTCGCAGGTCAGCACACAAAACATAACGGGCACGCCAGTTTCCATTTGCGCCAATTGCAAACCTCGCGCCGTTTCGGAACACACATAGTCGTAGTGCCCTGTTTCGCCGCGCAAAATACAGCCAATGGCAATAAGCGCGTCGTAGCGTCCCGTTTCCGCCAGTTTCTTGGCCGCCAGCGGCAACTCAAAAGAGCCAGGAACATGCACGACGTCCAGGTCCTTGCCGGTCGCTCCCGCACGCGTCAAAACATCGACGGCCCCCTGCAGCAGCCGCTCGGTGATGAAACTATTAAACCGGCTCACAACTAAGCCAAACCGCAACCCCGCCGCACTCCATGCACCTTCGACTTTTCCGTGTTGCAGATTGTCCGCCATTCGAATATTCATTTTCCCTGGAATTTCGCCGCGCGCTTCTCGAGAAACGCTTTGGTCCCCTCGCGCATGTCTTCCGTCGCACAACACAGCCCAAACAATGTCGCCTCCAAAAACAATCCCTCTTCCTCTGGCATCTCGACCCCTCGCTCGATGGCTTCCATGCAGTACTTCACGGCCAGCGGCGCCTTCTCGATGATCTTTTTGGCCATGCCCTCGGCACAAGGCAACAATTCCGCCGGCTCATAAATGTGATTCACCAAACCAATCCGTTGCGCCTCTTCTGCGCTGATCATTTCACCGGTCAGGCAAAGTTCGTGCGCCATGCCCTTGCCACAAAGGCGCGCCAATCGTTGCGATCCTCCATAACCCGGAAGTATCCCCAGCTTGACTTCCGGTTGTCCGAGTTTCGCGGCTTTGCTTGCCAGTCGAATCGAGCAACTCAGCGCCAATTCGCAACCGCCGCCCAGCGCGAAGCCGTTGATCGCACAGATGGAAGGCTTTCCGATCGTCTCCAACAGATGAAACACGCTTTGCCCGTACAGCGAAAATTCCTTTCCATTCACAGGTGTCTGCTGCGCCAGTTCATTGATGTCTGCGCCTGCCACAAAGGCCTTTTCTCCGGCTCCGGTCAGAATCAGCACGCGCACCGAGCCATCGTCTCTCGCGTCCAGCAACGCGTGATGCAGTTCTTCGATCGTTTTGCGGTTGAGTGCGTTCAGCACTTTTGGCCGATTAAAGGTAATGAACGCGATGCCGTCCCTTTTCTCGTACAGCAGGTTCTCGTAGGCCATTTCTCCAATCCTCACAAGCTCATCGGCTTTGGATTCGCCGGATCCGCGTAATCGTAAAATCCCCGGCCCGTTTTCTTGCCATGCCAGCCTGCCAACACCATCCGTTTCAGCAAAGGGGGCGCGGCAAAGCGCTTTTCTTTGAATTCGTCGAACATGATCTGCGAAATGTAGTAGGTGGTGTCGAGTCCGACAAAATCGAGCAGCGTAAATGGACCCATCGGATAGCCGCACCCGAATTTCATTGAATTATCGATATCCACCACCGACCCCACGCCTTCTTGCAACGCACGGATGGCATCCAGCAAATACGGCACGAGTAGCCGGTTCACGATGAATCCTCCGCCATCATTCGCCCGCACCGGCGTTTTGCCGAGCTTGGCCCCAAACGTCACCATCTCTTCGTAGACTGCCGGGTCCGTGGCGATCGTTTTCACCACTTCCACCAGCTTCATCACCGGGACCGGATTGAAAAAGTGCAGGCCGACGAAACGCTGGGGCCTCCTCGTAGCCGCGGCTATTTCGGTGATGGTCAGAGACGAGGTATTACTTGCGAAGATCGTATGCAAAGGGCAAAGCGAATCGAGCGAAGCAAACAATTCCCGTTTCGCCGGCAATTGCTCGATGATCGCTTCCACGATTACGTCGCAGTCCTTGAGTTCATCGAGCGACGTAACGCCCTTGAGCCGCCCGCGGATTTCCCCCCTGGCCGCTTCCGTGACCGTGCCTTTCTCCACGAGCCTTGCGAGGTTCTTCTCGATTCCCTTCAATCCCTTCTCGACCAGCTCCGGAGTCACCTCGCGCACCACGGTCGGGAACCCCGCTTGCGCGCTCACTAGCGCGATTCCGGAGCCCATCAAGCCACACCCCACGACACCGACTTTTCGAATCGTCATCCTCTTTCCTCTCTGCAACTCCGGAACGGGCGGGAGGACTACCCGTCAGAGTGTACCAAAGACAGGTCATCCGCGTGGCGCGCCAACGCCCGACGAACACCCGCGGTTTCTAGGGATTTCCAGCGGCTAATTTCTTGCCGCTTCCACAATCATCGCGATACCCTGCCCGCCCCCGATGCAGGCTGTCGCCAATCCATAGCGCAGACCCTTCCGCCTCAATTCGTTCAACACGGTGATCACCAGTCGCGTGCCCGAGGCTCCCAAAGGATGGCCAAGCGCAATGGCTCCCCCGTTTACGTTGGTTTTCTCGCGCCGCAGTCCCAGTTCCTTTTCGACTGCAAGATACTGTGCGGCAAACGCCTCGTTCACTTCCACCCGGTCCATTTGCTCGAGTTTCAATCCGGCGAGTTCCAGCGCCTTGCGTGTCGCGGGCACCGGTCCGATGCCCATAAGGCTGGGGTCCACTCCGGCCACGGCCCAGGCAATAATCTTGCCGACGGGCTTCAACCCTCGTTCTTTCGCCACCTTTTCACGTGTGACGATCACCGCCGCGGCTCCGTCAACAATGCCGCTCGCGTTTCCCGCGGTCACCATTCCGTCCTTCTTGAACGACGGCGGCAACTTTTCGAGGGTTTCCAGCGTGGTTTCGGGTCGGCGATGATCATCTTCGCTGACCAGAATCGATTTCCTCCCCTGTTTCACTTCAACCGGCGAAATCTCTTCCCCGAAAACCCCCGCCCTCGCGGCGGTGTCCGCGGCTTGTTGGCTTCGCAGCGCGTAACAGTCCGCGTCACGGCGCGTAATCCCCTTTTGCTGCGCCAAGTTCTCCGCCGTCACCGCCATGGGCAATCCGCAGTAGGAATCGGTCAAGCCGACAAACAGGAAATCTTCGAGTGTGCCTGCGCCCAGCTTCAGTCCGTTTCGCGCACCGCGAATCACAAACGGCGCTTGCGTCATATTTTCCATTCCGCCGGCCAACACAATGTTGGCCTCGTCAAGAAGCAATCGCTGCGCTGCCTGCACGATCGCTTCAATCCCCGATCCGCACAGCCGGTTCACCGTTACCGCGGGCGTTTCGATCCTCAGTCCGGTTTTCAAGCCGACGTGCCGAGCCCCATAGATGGCATCGGAACTGGTCTGCAGCACATTCCCAAACACGACATGGTCAATTTCCCCTGGATCCACTCCAGCCCGTTGCACCGCCGCTTTCGACGCGTGCACTCCCAAATCGATCGCCGACACGTCCGAAAATACTCCGGTGTATCGCGCCATAGGGGTGCGCGCTCCCGCGATAATCACAACGTCCGTTCGAAACATGTCCCCTCGCTTAGCTAGTCAATGAATTGGATGCACCCTGTGGGTCGGTTGTCGCGAATCTCAGTCGCGCCACGTCTAAAGTTTCGGTGCATCCGAAACTACTACGGTATCGCCGCCCTGTTTTCGCGCCTCGTCGATGCTGAACTCCGCGCGGTTGATCAGGTCCGTGACGATGTCTTCGCTTTCGAATTCCTGCCTCGCCGCAGCTTCCACGATCCCTGCGCTCAGCGTGATTTGCGTCGAATCCCACGGCGGGCGAACTCCCGCCGCCGCGCGGCGCAACTTTTCGACCAGGTTGTGCGCTCCCGAGGTGGTGGTATCCGGCAAAATGAAGGCCAGCGCCCAGGAAGTGTATTTCACCGCCATGTCATTCTGGCGCACCATCGGCTGCAACGACCTCGCGAGCTGCTCAAGGAATTTCTCGAGCGGCCCTTCCCCCTGCTGCCGCAACATTTCCGATCCGCGATCGATTTGCAGAATCGCCAGCGACAGCGGCGTACCCTGCGTGCGGGCGCGATCCGCTTCATTGAGCAAACACCCCACGTAAGAACTCCGGCTCATCAGTCCCGTACGATCATCCGACACACCCATGCGCCTTACCAGCGAACGCAGCCGCGTGTGGCTCACGCTCATCATCATCTGGTCGCCGATGGACTGCAGAAAATAGGTTTCGTTGGGCTTCCACTTATGCGCGTTCGCGTGCGCCACGATCAACATGCCTGCGGGCACCTGCGTTTCTTTGTCCGTGATGGTCACGCCAAGCGCGGTCGCTAGTCCCAATTCGCCGAGGATCGATCTCTCCGACGCGTCCACCACCAATCCACCCAACTCGTCCGGAACGGCCTTTTCCATTTGCGCCAGCAAAAAGACCACCTGCGCGCCAGGGGCCGGCTTCAACCCCGAAGCGCAGTATTCCGCGGACATTTCCGGCGGCCGGCCGGGGGCACCGATCACGGCCAAGGTTCGCGCGGCGCGCATATACGTGCCGACTTCGGTCACCGTGGTGTTCAACATGGCTCGTGGCGTCTGCTGACGGAACGTTTTCTGGTTGATTTCCGAAATCTTTGTCAGGTCGCGCAAGGTGTCGGCCGTGTAGCTTCCCGTTCGTCCCGTAGGTGGAGTCGGCTGCGCTTCCACCACAGGCACTGCGGCAACTCTCGTCGGTGGCTCGGATTTGGCCGGCGCTTTTGGAAACCAGTTCGCCAGTTGATAAAGGTTCTGCAACCGTGGGTTGCGCTCTTCCTCACCGGGAAACATGGCGGCGATTTTCTGCAGCCGCTCTACTGCTTTGCTTTGCAGCGAATACTGCAGAAAAATTTCGGTCTGCACGATCAGGTCTTCCAGGGCTTGCAGCTTTTTGCCCTCTTCCGTGACCGGAGCGGTCTCGGCCATTTCTTGTGTCACGGCAGCCTTTGGCGGCGTTGCTGGATGGGGGTTCACCATGGCCGTCTTGGCCATGCGCCCGGCAATGCGCCTCAAGAACCCCTCCTCCACGCGCCCGTGCAACCGCTGCAGTCGTTCCTGGTTGCGATAATCGTAGGAGTCGATATCGACAAGCCTCTCCAGCACCTCGCTCGATTTCGCAAAATTCCCGGAATTGAAATTCGCATCAAACAGCTTGATCAGCACTTCAAAATACTGCGACTCGCGATTCAGTTCGTTGTACAAACCCGCCCAGAATTCCAGAATCGCCAGCGATTCCGGATGTTTTCCTCCCAATTCCTCCACCTGCGCCGTGAATTCGCTTTGCTTCTTGTCCGCGAACATCCGCCGCTTCAGCACCGCGAGAATTTCGACGGCCTTCGTGTCTTGTGCGGAATCCGCAAAGGCATCCGTCAGCCCGAACAACCGGGTCACCCCTTCGTTTTTCTCCCGCAACAAACGCTCCAGAATTACCCGGGCCCGGTCCAACTGCCCCGCTTGCTGCAGCGCATCCGCGAAGGTCTCAAGAAACGAAACATCGTTTTCGCTGGGCGCAAACGGCTCCAGTAACGCCGCGGCCTCGGCCGCTTCGCCGTTCCGCAACTTCGCTTGCGCATACAGCAACGCCACGCTGCGCTCTTGCGGAGCCAGCAGGTACGCCTGCCCCAGCAGTTTCAAGGCATCTTGCTGTGCGCCACTGGTGGCCGCCAAGGTTCCCGCCCGGAGAAACGCCCGGGCCGCAAGTGCGTTCTTGCCCAATGCCGCCGCGCTCTCCCCCACTTTCAACTGGCGTTCGAGATTCTCGGGATCCAGTTGCGCGGTGCGCTCCCAGCAAAACAGCGCATCTTCCACGCGGCCCGCTTGGCCAAACAGTTCGGCCGCTTTGCTGTACTGCTCGATGGCTTCCTCGGGATGATTCTGTTTCTGCTGCAGAAAGGCATAACGCGCAATGCGTTCCGGAGGCTGGGGAGAAAGGGAATTTTTCAGAAATCGGTTGTAGATCGCCAGCGCTTTCGATTCGTCTTTCGGATCCACCAGAAGTTCGAACAGGTGGCCATAGTAGACCGCCGCGCGGTCCGCCATATCCATCTTGGTGTACAGGTCGCCAAGCATCTGCGTGGCTTCCACGTTTTGCGGCGACTCCGCCAGCACCGCGAGGTACGCCTCGATCGCGTCCTCAAAGCGATTCCTTTCGAGGAACTTTTTCGCGCGCTCCAGATTCTTCGTTACGTCGGCCATCGGCCTGGCTTACCTTCGCGTTCCGGTGTTTGCAGGAATCGAACACTCGCGGCTGGTTCGAATCATCTCCCACTATATACCGGGCTTCCACAGGCGGCCAATCACCGCATCCGCCCGATGTGGAATCCGCCAAGAGGCAAGCTTCCCCGTTTCAGACGGGCTGACGCCTTTTCGCGTTTGTGGCAAACTAGATGTTTACACGGCATGCTTTCGAAGCGGGTGTTCTGCGCCCACGCGTTTAGCCCCGCCGTCTAACTCGCAAAACCATCAGGACTGACCTGGCGGTGACGGACTCGCATGGATCCCAAGTTCGTACGAAATTTTTGCATCATCGCGCATATCGACCACGGCAAGTCCACCCTGGCCGACCGTCTCCTCGAATTGACCGGCGCGCTTTCGCAACGCGAAATGCACGAACAGGTCCTCGACTCCATGGACCTTGAGCGGGAGCGGGGCATCACCATCAAGGCTAAGAGCATCCGCCTGCACTACCAAGCCAAAGATGGCAACACCTATCGTCTGAACCTGATCGACACCCCGGGCCATGTCGATTTCTCCTATGAAGTTTCCCGCGCCCTCTCGGCTTGCGAAGGTGCTTTACTCGTCGTCGATGCCAGCCAGGGGGTCGAGGCGCAAACCGTGGCGAATACCTTCCTGGCCGCCGGACATAATCTCACCATCCTTCCGGTGATCAACAAAATTGACCTGCCGGCCGCGCAACCCGACTTTGTCAAGGAACAAATCGAAAACGTACTCGCGATTCCGGCAGACGACGCGCTCCTGATCAGTGCAAAGAGCGGCATAGGCGTCGAAGAGGTGCTGGAAGCGATCGTACAGCGCGTACCGCCCCCGAAAGGCAGTGCCGATCATCCTCTGCAAGCCCTGATCTTCGACTCTTGGTTCGACTCCTACCGTGGCGCCGTAGTTCTCGTCTGCGTCAAGCAGGGGTGTATTCGCGAACATATGAAAATCAAGTTGTGCGCCGGCGATGACCTCTATGAAGTCGAGCAGCTCGGCGCACTGACTCCTAAACCCATCGCCCTCGAGGAACTCGAAGCTGGCGACGTTGGCTTCGTCGTCGCCAACATCAAGCAAGTAGCCGATGCACGCATGGGCGACACCATCGTCGAAGCCGACCGTCCGGCGCCTCCTCTGCCCGGTTTTGAAGCTACCAAGCCCATGGTGTTTGCCGGCCTTTTCCCCGTGCTGGCCGACGAATACGAGCCGCTGCGCGATGCACTCGGCAAGCTGAAACTAAACGACGCCGCCTTCTTTTACGAACCGGAAAATTCCGTGGCCCTTGGGTTTGGGTTCCGTTGCGGCTTTCTGGGCCTGCTCCACATGGAAATCGTGCAGGAGCGCCTCGAACGCGAGTTTGGGCTGAACCTGATTACTACTGCCCCCAGCGTGCGCTACCGTATCACCCGGGTTGGCGGCGAAACCGGCGAAGTCGACAGTCCTTCCAAATTTCCGAATCCCAGCGACATTCAGAAGATCGAAGAGCCCATCATCAAGGCCATGATCATCACCAACGACGAGTCCGTTGGCGGAATCCTGCAGCTTTGCCAGGATAAGCGCGGCACGCAAAAGAATTTCGAATACCTCTCGCCTACCCGCGTCATGCTCACCTACGAGTTGCCGCTCAACGAAATCGTTCTCGATTTCTACGACCGGCTAAAAAGCGCCTCCCGCGGCTACGCTTCTCTCGACTATCATCTCGCGGGGTACAAGGAATCCGATCTCGTGAAGCTCGATGTCCTCGTCGGTGGCGAACCGGTCGACGCGCTGGCGCTGATCTGTCATCGCGAACAGGCCTACGAGCGCGGCCGCGAACTCGCCACGCGCCTGCGCAAATTAATCCCGCGCCAGATGTTTGAAGTTCCCATACAAGCAGCGATCGGTAGCCGCATCATTGCACGCGAAACCGTCGCGGCCATGCGCAAGAACGTCCTCGCCAAGTGCTATGGCGGTGACATTACGCGCAAACGCAAGCTCCTCGAGAAGCAAAAAGAAGGCAAGAAACGCATGAAACGCGTCGGTCAGGTCGACATTCCCCAGGAAGCCTTCCTCGCCGTCCTCAAAGTCTCCGCTGACGAAGAAGAGTGACGCGCAGTCTCTTACGGCGTTTTATCCTTCACCTCGGTGTTAAGTCGCCCGTGATGCAGTTGAACCGACACCGCATCTCCGATGCTCACCTGGGCGGCATCGTGCAAAATGTTTCCCGCGCCATCGGTGGCGATCGCATAGCCCCGTTTGAGCAACTGCTCTGGGCTTCGTTCTTGCAGCTGTAACGACAGCCGATTCAGGCTTTCGCGTTTCACGCCAATCAACCGTTCTGCCCGAGCCCGCAGGTCGTGCTCTCGCTGTTTCAAGCGCAATCGCAGCAAACCAATTTTGGCGCGGAAATCGCAGGACATGATCTGCAAATGCACGGCGGCAAGCCGCCGGCGCGACATCTCCAGCCGCGCGCGCAAATCCCGAGAAAGTTTGACATCCAACTCACCTACACGTTTGCGCATCCATGCCACGCGAGCCCGCAGATCAAACCTGGCGACACGCATCTGCGCACTATTCAATTGCCGGCGCGACAGGTCCAGCCGCCCACGCAAGCCGAACGCCAGTCGCGACGTCAGTTCGTCGGCTCGCTGCCGGTGCTGCCGCAGCAAATCCACTGCACGGCGGAAGCCAGGCCTCCCCGCCAATTCGTGCATGCGCCTCGAAAGCTCCAGCACACGGTAGCGGAGGAGACTCTCGAGCGATTCGCGCAAATCCCTTAGGTGTTTATCGAACTCCCGCCGCGTCTGCAGCACCAATTCCGCGGCCGCCGACGGCGTCGATGCCCGCACATCCGCCACAAAATCCGCAATCGTAAAGTCCGTCTC
>Ga0306923_10007323_pt1 | contig 10989 bp, 6 predicted proteins | sample sta12Can44000108_FD_203841 | JGI IMG/M metagenome (GOLD analysis project Ga0306923, IMG submission 203841) | Lab enrichment of tropical soil microbial communities from Luquillo Experimental Forest, Puerto Rico - statanox.12C.anox.44.000.108 (v2)... | ecosystem: Environmental > Terrestrial > Soil...
AAGCCGCGGTAGTGGCCTCGCAGCTCTCCACCGACTCGCGCGTCCTCACGAATCTGCCGCTCGCGATCGACCCGGACGAGGTGCTGCGCTTCCAGGGCTACAAGAAGTCCGTCGACACGCCGGGCCCGGAGGTGCTGGCGCTCTTCGACGAGGCACTGGCGCTCGGTCGGACCTTGATCGCTCCGCGGGCGGTCGTACGCTGGCTTCCCGTCACGGGCGGCAGCGCCGACACGATCGAAGCCGGCGGCGTGGTGCTGACGATCCCGGCCGTCGGCCGACTCTGGGGCGCGATCGAGTGGCTGGCGGTCGCGGTGTGCACCATCGGCGATGGTCTCGAGCGCCGCGCCGCCGAGCTCTGGGACGCGCGCGAGCTGCCGCTGGCCTCCATGCTCGACAGCGTCGGCTCCGGAGCGGTCGAGAGCCTGGCGGAGTACGTCAACGATCTCTTCTGTCAGGAGGCGATTCCGCTCGGCTTGCCCGTCACGAACCGGGTGAGCCCCGGTTATGGCCACTGGGACGTGGCCGAGCAGAAGCGGCTCTTCGCGATGTGTCCTGCCGACGCGATCGGGGTGACCCTCAACGATGCCTCGTTCATGAGCCCGGTGAAGTCCATCTCCCTCCTGGCCGCCGCCGGCACGGACGCGAAGGTTGACCAATACTTCAGCCAGTGCGCCCGCTGCTGGATGCGCGACTGCCGCTACCGCCGCACCCCCGTCCGCACGACCGTCCACCGCTGACAGCCGGGGACTCGAACGGGCCTGTCCCGGCAACCCGCATTACCGCGCGGGCGAGGTGATACGATGCGGGGATGCGGCGGCAGAACGTGATTCTCGTGGGATTCATGGGCGCCGGGAAATCCGTGTGCGGGCGCTTGCTTGCCCGCCGTCTCGGGCGCTGTTTCGTGGAGACCGACGACATGATCGTGGCCACCGAAGGACGGTCGATCCCGGAGATCTTTCGCGAGGCCGGCGAGGCGCGATTCCGCCAGCTGGAGGCCGAGACCATCGAGAGCCTCAGACTGAAGTCTGGAGATGTCATCGCGACCGGCGGCGGCATGCCGTGCCGGGACGGCCGGATGGAAGTCCTGCGTGAGCTCGGTACCGTGGTGTGGCTCGACGGCGACGTGCGCGAGCTGTACGAGCGTGCGCGGCGGATCGGCAACCGGCCGATGCTCGATGGCCGCTCGATGGCGGAGGTCGAGGAGCTCTACCGGTCGCGCCGGCCGTATTACGCGCGGGCGCACATCACGATCGACACGACCGGGATCGGCGCCGATCAAGTCGTCGCGCGCATGCTGACCGCACTGCGAGAGGCGGATGCCGTACGAGCTTAGCCGTCGTCTCGAAGCGGGGCCGCTGCTCTGCGACGGCGCCATGGGCACCCTGCTGTACGCGCGCGGAGTCTCGCTCGACGCGTGCTTCGACGTCCTCAACCTGAACAATCCGCGCGTCGTCCAGTCGATCCACGCCGACTACATCGCCGCGGGCGCGGACTGCATCGAGACCAACACGTTCGGCGCCAACCGGTTCAAGCTCGCGGTGCACGGCCTGGACCATCAGGTGCGCGAGATCAACCGGCGCGGCGTGGCCCTCGCGCGCGACGTGCGCGAGAGCTCGGGCCGGGACGTGTTCGTGCTCGGCTCGATCGGCCCGCTCGGAAAATATCTGGCCCCCCTTGGCACCGTGACGCCCGAGGAGGCGCGCGCGGCGTTTCACGAGCAGGCTGAAGCCCTCCTCGAGGGCGGCGTCGACGCCTTCGTGGTCGAGACGTTCTCGGACCTGGAGGAGGTCGCGCTCGCCGTCGCGGCCATCCGTGCGATCACCGACACGCCGATCATCGCCCAGATGGCCTTCACCGACGACGGCACGACGTTCACCGGTCGCACGGCCGCCGAGGTCGCGCGTGCCCTGCGCGCGTTGCCGGTCCAGGCGTTCGGCGCCAATTGCTCGGTCGGCTCGAGCACCCTGTACGAGGTCCTGGAGCAGATGCATGGCGAGGCGGGCACTGCGCCGCTCTGCATCCAGCCCAACGCCGGCCTGCCGAGCCGCATCGGCGAGCGGCTCATCTATCTTTCGTCGCCGGCCTACATGGCCGAGTACGCCCAGCGTATGGTCGACGCCGGAGCGCGGCTCGTCGGCGGCTGCTGCGGCACGACGCCCCAGCACATCGCCGCGATGCGCGAGGTCCTCGATCGCCGCCGACCGGCTCAACCCGAGGCGCGACGGGCGGCGCTCACCGTCAGCCCGGTGGTGCCCGGCGACACGACCGGCCTGCACGTCGCGCGTCCGCCGACCTTGCTCGGACGCAAGCTCGCCGCGCGCGAGTTCGTCGTCACGGTCGAGCTGGACCCGCCGCGCGGCCACACCGTCGAGAAGCTGGTGCAGGGCGCGAAGCTCCTGCGCGAGCGGGGCGTCGACATCGTCGACATCAACGACGGCTCCCTCGGCCGGGTGCGCATGGCCGTGCTGCCGACGGCGCTCCTCGTGCGGGAGGCCACCGGGCTCGACATCAACATGCACTTCACCTGTCGCGACCGGAATCTGATGGGCATCCAGGGCGATCTGCTCGGCGCCCACGCGCTCGACGTGCGCAACATTCTCGCGATGACCGGCGACCCTCCGCGCGCGGGCGATTACGCCAACGCGACCGCGGTCTTCGACGTCGACGGCGTGGGCCTCATGGAGGTCCTGCGCCGGATGAACGAGGGGCAGGACGCGACCGGAAGCAGCATCGGCGAGCCGACGTCGTTCTACGTCGGCGCCGCGTTGAATCCTGCCGCCGAGGACGTCGCGCGCGAGATCGACCGCTTCAAGCGCAAGGTGCGGGCCGGCGCGCGGTGGATCCAGACCCAGCCAGTGTACGATGTGGCGCAGCTCGATCGCTTCTTGGAGCGGGCCGGAGGCTCGCCCGTCCCGGTTCTGGTCGGGATCCTCCCGCTTCACAGCGCGCGGCACGCCGAGTTTCTCCACAACGAGGTCCCGGGCATCACGATTCCCGAAGACGTTCGTCGCCACCTGCGCGAGGCCGGCGACGGCGCGCTGCGCGTCGGGATCGAGATGGCGCAGGAGCTGGTGCGGAACGTGAGGACGCGGTACGCGGGCGCCTATCTGATGCCGTCCTTCGGCCGGTTCGAGGTCGTCGCGGAGGTTCTCGATGCGATCCATTGATCCGGTATCGCTCGGCGCGCGCCAGGCGGCCGAGGCGATCCGCGCCGGACACATGGGCCCGGTCGAGCTGGTCGAAGCATGCCTCGCGCGGATTCGCGCGCTCGACGGCGAGCTCGCAGCGTGGGCCTACGTGGACGCGGACGGCGCGCTGGCCGTCGCGCGCGAGCGCGAGTCGGAGGCGCGCGCCGGACGCTGGTCGGGCCCGCTGCACGGCGTGCCGGTCGGCGTGAAGGACATCTTCGACGTGGCGGGGATGCCGACAACCGGCGGCGCCCGATCCTTCGCCCACACGCGGCCGGCGACCGACGCCGCGTCTGTGGCACGGATCCGCGCCGCGGGGGCGATCGTGATCGGCAAGACCGTAACGACCGAGTTCGCCTACCGCGACCCAGCGCCGACGCGGAACCCGTGGAATCACAACCACACGCCGGGGGGGTCATCGGCAGGCTCGGCGGCTGCCGTGGCAGCGCGCATGGTCCCAATGGCGCTCGGGTCGCAGACGCTCGGCTCGGTGCTGAGGCCCGCCGCCTATTGCGGCGTCGTGGGCTTCAAGGGCACGCACGGCCTCGTGCCCGTCGCCGGTGTGATCCCGCTGGCGTGGTCGCTCGATCACGTCGGCGTGCTCACGCGCTCGACGATGGACGCGGCCCTGGCGATGTCCGTGCTCGCCGGGCGCGACCTGATGCCGTCCGAGCTCGCCGCGCCGCGGCTCGCGCTCGCTCCCGAGCTGCTCGAGCGCGCGTCGCCCGAAGTTGCCGCGCACGTCGCCGCGGCCGCCGACGCGTTCGCTCGCGCGGGCGCGACCGTGTCGAAGATCGAGCTGCCGGCGTCATTCCGTGAGCTCGCCGCCGCGGGGCACACCGTGCTCGCCGCGGAAGCCGCGGCCTATCACGAGCCGATGTTCCAGAAGCACGCCGATGAGTACAGCCCGGAGATGCGCCGCCTGATCGAAGCCGGACTCGGATTGTCCGCGACGGAGTACGTGAGCGCCAACCGGGCCCGGCTCGCGTTTCGTGACGAGGTGATGCCGCTGCTGTCGGCCCACGACGCGCTCCTGTGTCCGACGGCGCCGGCCCCGGCCCCGGCGGGGCTCGGCTCGACCGGCGACGGCTCGCTGTGCTCACCCTGGAGCAACGCCGGCGTTCCGGCGATCACGTTGCCGAGTGCTCTCGCGTCCTCCGGCCTCCCCCACGCCATCCAGCTGGTGCAGGCGGCCGGCGCGTCGAGCCGCCTCCTGGGCGCCTCGGCCTGGTGCGAGCGCGTGCTCGGCTTCACGCGGGTGCCCGGAGGCTAGCGGCGCGCCCGTGCTGGATCTGAAGATCGAGGGCGCAGAGGTCATCGACGGCACCGGGCGGCCCGGCAGTCGCGCGGACGTCGGCATCCGGGACGACAAGATCGCGGCGATCGGCGATCTGCATCGCGAGCCGGCGGGGCGGAATCTCCACGCGTCGGGCAAGGTGGTAGCGCCGGGCTTCATCGACATGCATTCCCACTCCGACTGGCGATTGTGGGAGAACCGGCGCGCCGAATCGAAGGTGCGGCAGGGCGTCACGACCGAAGTGGTCGGCAACTGCGGATTTTCGCCGGCGCCCGTCTCGACCGAGTTCCTGGACGACCTCCGCGGTTTCGCGCTTCACGTGCCCGCGGGCATGGATTTTCGCTGGCGCTCGGTCGGCGACTACCTGAAAGCGTTCGACGCCAGCGGCACGGCGCTCAACGTGATCCAGCTCATCGGCCACGGAACGCTGCGGATCGCCGCGATGGGGTTCGCGCGCCGCGAGCCGACCGCCACCGAGCTCTCGCGGATGCAGCGGTACATCGCGGACGGGATCGAGGACGGTGCGTGGGGGCTCTCGACGGGACTGATCTATGCGCCCGGCTCGTACGCGACGACCGACGAGGTGGTCACGCTCGCGGCGACCGCCTCGCGACATCGGGGTTTCTACGCCAGTCACATCCGCGGCGAGGGCGCGACCTTGCTGGACGCGGTCCGCGAGGCGATCCACGTTGGGCGCGAGGGCGATCTGCCCGTTCAGATCAGCCACGTGAAGGCCGCGGGGCGCCCGAACTGGGGCAAGGTCGCCGACGCCCTGGCGCTGATCGACGAGGCACGGGCCGAGGGGCTCGACGTGATGGCCGACGTCTATCCCTACACGGCGTCGAGCACGACCCTGCGGACGCTGCTTCCCGACTGGGCGCTCGAGGGCGGTATCGACGCCATGCTCAAGAGGCTCGCCGACCCGGAGGAGCGCGCGCGCATCCGTCGGGACATCGAATCGCCGGAGGCCGGCCAGAGCCTGCTCGACCGGATCGGCTGGGAAAACATCATGGTGGCCTCGTGCTCGCATCGGCGAGATGCGGAAGGCAAGCGCATCTCGGAGATTGCCGCGGCACGCGGGCTCGATGGCATCGACGCCTCGATCGAGCTGATCGTCGCCGAGGGCGGCAAGGGCTCCATGATCCTGTTCCAGCTCGACGAGGGCGACCTTCGCCGGGCGTTGAAGCATCCGGCCGTGATGATCGGATCCGACGGCTCATCGCTGGCACCGTACGGCGTGCTGGCGGCAGGTAAGCCACACCCCAGAAGCTACGGCACGTTCCCGCGCGTACTCGGCGAGTATGCGCGCGAGCAGCGCGTCCTCTCGCTGCCGCAGGCGGTCCACAAGATGACGCAACTGCCGGCGCGGCGCCTCGGGCTGAAGGACCGCGGGGTCGTCGCGGTCGGGGCCCGCGCGGACCTCGTCGTGTTCGACGCGCGGAAGGTTGCGGACCGCGCGACGTATCAGGAGCCTCACCAATACCCCGCGGGCATCGAGCACGTGCTGGTGAACGGCCGCTTCGTCATCAAGGACGGCCAGCATACCGGAAGCCTCCCGGGCCGACTGCTGACGCCGCCATGACGCCGTGAAGCCCCGACGAGAGCTCCGCGATCCCGTGACGCCGATCTTCTCGGCCTCGACGGTGGCCGAGGGGCTTTCCGCGGCGCTGCGCCGCCTGGTCGCTTTGGGCGGCGCGACGGCCGGCGCGCTGGCGTTCACGCCGCGATGTCAGGATCCCGTCGTCGTCACGACGGGCGCCCGCCGCTCGCCTGCGGCGCTCCGAGAGTGGCTCGCGGCGCTCACCACGACGCCCGTGGCTCGCCTGCAGCTGACCCGCGTCGTTCCGCCGGGCGCCCCGCCTCAGGCGAGATCGGCGCTGCTGCGGGCTCCGCTCGGCGGAGCCGGCCGGCGGGTGGGGGAGCTCGCCCTGCTCGGGAAAGCGGGAACGCTCACGGCGGCCGCGCTGCCTGCCGAGATCCTGCCGGAGCTGGGCGCGGCGCTGGATCGGCTCGACGAGCGGGAGCACCGGGCGCACCGTCAAGCGGCGACCGCGGAGATCATCCGCACGCTCGCCGCGCGACACACGATCGAGGACCTCTTCCGCGTGTTCTCCACCGGGGCGACGAAGCTCGTCAACTTCGATCTCTTGACGGTGGCTCTGCTGGATGCCGACCGGCGTGAGTTCGAGCTGGCGAACATCACGCCGCGGACTCCGGCAACGCCGCAGCCGCGGGAGCGCTGGATGCCGCTCGAGGGCACACTGCTGGCGCGTGTCGTGGCCGAGCGGGCCCCGATACGGATCGACGACATCGCGCGCGAGGCGGTTCCGGACGTAAGCCGGCGGAACTTTGCGGCCGGCAGTTTCCGCGCGGTCGTGCTGGTCCCGCTGGTGTCCGGCGGTCAGATGCTCGGCGCGGTCGTGCTCGCCTCAGGTCAGCCCGGCACCTTCGGCGAGTCGGACGTCGAAACGCTCACCGAGCTCGGTCGCCCGCTGGCGCTGGGGATCGCGCAGTGGCGCTTGGGGGAGGAGAGCCGGCGCCGCGCCGATGAGCTCGCGGCCCTCCATGCGACCAGTCAGCTCATCACGGCGCGGCTCGACGTCGCGCCGGTCCTCGATCGGATCAGCCTGTCGGTCCCGGCGCTGATCGGAGCCACCGGCTGCGCGATCGGATTGTTCAACGCCGAGCGGACGCACGTCGTTCACGCGTCGGCTCACGGCTTTCAGAGCGACGAGTTCCGCACGCTCTCGGTGCCGGTCGGCGAGGGCATCATCGGCCGGGTGGCTGCCGAAGGAGTTGCGATTCGCGTCGGCGACGTGCAGGCCGATCCGCGCTCGGCGCGGCGCGAGGTGGACGAGCGCGAGGGTATCCGCTCGATGCTGTGCGTGCCCCTGAAGGTCGTCGGCGCCGTCATCGGCGTCGTCTCGGCGTTCTCGACGCGGGCGCACAGCCTCACGGGGCATCACCAGCGAGTGCTGGAGGCGTTCGCCGAGCAGGCGGGTATCGCCATTCACGGTGCGCGGCTCTTCGACGAGAGCGTCCGGGGAGCGCGTGAGACGCGCGCGCTGCTCGAGGCGGGCCGCGCGGTCACGGCGAGCCTCGACGTCGGCCGGACGATGCGGATGATCCTCGAGGAGGCGCGGGAAGTCCTGGGCGTCGATTCGTGCAGCGTGTCGACGCTCGACGCGTCGACCAACACGCTGGCCATGGTCGCGAGCCTCGACGTTCCCCAGGAAACGGTCTCGACCGTCCGGCTGCCGCTCGGTGTCGGGCTGACCGGGCGCGCGGTGCAGGAGCGGCGTCCGATGCAGAGCAGCGACCTCTGGTCGGACCAGCGCAGTCGATACCAGGATCTCGCGCGCAAGGGCGGGTTCCGCTCGATGCTCGTCGTCCCGCTCAGTGTCGGCGAGCGGGCGATCGGCGCCATCAGCGTGCTGCGGCGGGACGTCCATGAGTTCTCGGCGCACGAGGAAGAGCTGCTCGTCGCCCTGGCCGATCAGGCCGCCATCGCCCTGGAGCATGCGCGCCTCTACACGGAGCTCGAGGGTATGGTCGCCGACCGCACGCGAGAGCTCGACACCGAGAAGCGGTTCGTCGAGGTGGTTCTCGAGACGCTGCCGCTGGGCGTGTTCGTCGTCGATACCGATCTGAACGTGGTCCGGGTCAACTCGGCCGGCGGCCGGGCCCTGGCAGGCGACGCTGGCGTCCGTGGCCCCCTGAGCCGCCTGATTCCCTCGGAGAAGGTCGACGTGGTTCACCGCCTGCTTCGGGACGCCTTCCGGACTCGGCGCGTCGGCTCGATCGAAGAGGAGATGCTCGTCGCGGGGGACGCCAAGATCTTCCGCCTGACCGCCGCGCCCGTCGAGGCGGCCAGCGATCGGGGTGCCCACGCCGTGCTCCTGGTCGAGGACGTCACGCTCGCCAAGCGGCTGGAGCGGCAGATGCTGTTGACCGAGCGGCTGACGACGGCGGGGCGCCTCGCGGCCGGGGTCGCGCACGAGCTCAACAACCCGCTCGCGACGATCGCCGGATGCGCCGAGTCGCTCCAGAGCCGTCTGGGCGAGGGCGAGTCCTCCGCCGCCCTGTCCGAGCCGGCCGAGTTCAAGCACTACCTGCACCTGATCGAGGAAGAAGCGTATCGCTGCAAGGAAATCACCGGAAGCCTGCTACAGTTCGTCCGTGATCCCGGGAGCCAGCGGAGCTTGACCGACTTGAACGGCGTCCTCCTGAAGGCCGCGGAGCTTCTGTCCCACCAGTCCCGCTTCGCGCGGAGCCGGGTGATGACCGAGCTCGACGCCGACCTCCCGACGATCGCGGTGAACGAAGGCCAGCTCCGTCAGGTGTGTCTCGGGCTTGCCTCGAACGCGCTCGAAGCGATGGAGGGCCGTGGCACCTTGATCATCCGATCGCGTCGGGCTCGCGGCGAAGTCGAGATCGAGCTGGAAGACGAAGGCCCCGGGATCCCGGCCGAGAACCTCGCGCGGATCTTCGATCCGTTCTTCACGACGAAGCCCCCGGGGCAGGGCACCGGGCTCGGCCTCGCCATCGCGCAGGGCATCGTCAACGATCACGGAGGGCGGATCGAGGTGATCTCGGTGGTCGGGAAGGGCAGCGTCTTCCGCGTGGTGCTTCCGCTGTGAGCCGCCAGATCCGCGTGCTGGTGACCGACGACGAGCGAAACCTGCGCGAGCTGATCGTCCGCGAGCTCGCCCGCCGCGGCCACGAGGTGGACGGCGCCGAGGACGGTGTGGCGGCGCTCGAGCGGATCCGGGAGACGTCGTATGGACATGCGGATGCCGAAGAAGGAAGGGATCGAGGTCCTGCGCGACTTGCAGGCGTTCCCCGAGCCGCCGCAGGTGATCATGCTGACCGGCTTTCAGGAGGTCTCGACCGCTGTCGAGGCCATGAAGCTGGGCGCCTACGACTACCTGACCAAGCCGACCAAGATCGAGGAGCTCGACGTCGTCGTGCGCAAGGCGGCGGAGAAGGCGCAGCTACTTCGCGAGAACGTGGCGCTCCGCGCCCACGCGCCCGGGGCGGCGCCGTTCAGCGGGATCCTGACCCGCAGCGCCCGGATGAACGAGGTGCTCCGGATCGTCGACCGCGTGGCGCCGACCGACTCCGCCGTGCTCGTCCTCGGCGAGAGCGGGACCGGCAAGGAGCTCGTCGCGCGGGCCATCCACGAGCGTTCGGCTCGGGCCCCACACGCCTTCGTGCCGATTCACTGCGGAGCGCTGCCACGCGAGGTCTTCGAGTCTGAGCTGTTCGGACACGAAAAGGGCGCATTCACCGGCGCGGTCGGGACCAAGCCGGGTCTGGTCGAGCTCGCCGACGGCGGCACGCTGTTCCTCGACGAGATCGGCGAGATGGAGCCGGACAGTCAGGTGAAGCTCCTGCGCGCGATCGAGACGGGGACCTTCTTCCGGGTCGGTGGCACGCGGCCGCGGCGGGTCGACGTTCGCCTGGTGGCCGCGACCAACCGTGACCTGGCCGAGGCCATGAAATCGGGGGAGTTCCGTCAGGACCTCTACTACCGCATCAATACGATCACCGTCCAGCTGCCGCCCCTGCGCGAGCGCCCGGACGACGTGGAGCTCCTGGCCAAGCACTTCGTCGAGTCGAACGCGACGTATGGTCTCAAGCGCCTTTCCGCCGCGGCGATGGGGGCGCTCGAGGCGTACTCGTGGCCCGGCAATGTGCGGGAGCTCCTCCACGCCATCGAGCGGGCGGTCATCCTGAGCAAGGGGGACGAGATTTTTCCAGCAGATCTGCCGCCCGAGGTGCTCGGATCGAACGCGCCCCCCGTGCCGTCGGCGAGCGGAACCCTCGAGACGATGGAGCGGCAGCACATCGTGGCCGTCCTGCGGCAGGTCAGCGGCCATCGCGGTAAGGCCGCCGCGCTGCTGGCGATCGATCCCAAGACGCTCTATCGCAAGATCAACTCGTACGGGATCGTGGCGGCCGAGTTCAGGTGAGATTCGACCGGTAGGACGGGGCGTCGAGCCCCTCGTCTAGGTTGCGCCTCGCGGGAGCCTGTGTACACTGGGAGCGTCCGCCGCTTTGGTGGACCTCGCCTCCGATGAAAGAGACCTTCCGCGTTCGCGGGGCGTGCAAGAAAGCGGAAGACAGGTCCGAGGGGGTTCCGATGGCAGCTAAACTCTACATAGGCGGTCTTGCGTATTCCACGACCAGCGAAGGGCTCCGGGAGTTCTTCACACAGTGCGGCAACGTTCTGTCGGCGACCGTGATCACCGATCGCTTTTCTGGGCAATCCCGGGGATTCGGGTTCGTCGAGATGAACACGGCGGAGGAAGCCCAGGCTTCGATCTCTCAGCTGAATGGACGTGAGCTCGACGGCCGGAGAATCACCGTGGAGATTTCGAATCCGCAGGCCGCTCGCACGGGTGGCGGCGGCGGTGGCCGGCCGGGCGGCGGTGGCCGGCCGGGCGGTGGTGGCCGTGGACCGGGCGGTGGTGGCGGGCGCGACAGCGGCTACGCGCATCG
>Ga0306923_10007327_pt1 | contig 10988 bp, 8 predicted proteins | sample sta12Can44000108_FD_203841 | JGI IMG/M metagenome (GOLD analysis project Ga0306923, IMG submission 203841) | Lab enrichment of tropical soil microbial communities from Luquillo Experimental Forest, Puerto Rico - statanox.12C.anox.44.000.108 (v2)... | ecosystem: Environmental > Terrestrial > Soil...
GCGGCTCCAGGTTCTCGGCCCGGCGTGCGTCGATGCCGTGTTTCTTCTGGTATTCGAGGCTGTGCTTCACGCGCTCGGTGGCGATCGGCTCGCCGGTCTCGGCGAGCTTGCCGAAGTCCAGCTCCCACACCGGCAGCGTGCGCACTCGCTCGTTGCCGATCGCGGCCACGTACAGCTCGCGCCCCTCGATGTACTGCTCGACGATCGCATCCGTGCCCACCGATTCGTGCACGAAGCGCACGCGCTCGGCCAGCTTCTCGTCGGAGTCCACGAGGCTCGCCTGCGCGATCCCGAGCGAGGCCTCCTCGCTGGCGCTCTTCACGAACAGCGGGAAGCGCAGCGACGCCGGCCGCCGCGGCCGGCGCCCGCGCGCGGCGACGAAGAACGCCGGCACGCGAACGCGGTGGTAGGTGGCGATCTTCTTGGTGATCGCCTTGCTGCGCGCGAGCACGAGCCCGCGGGGGTTGCAGCCGGTATAGGGCAGCTTCAGGAGCTCCAGGTAGCTCACGACGTGCGAGTCGAAGTCGGAGAGGCTGTAGAATTCCTCGAGCAGGTTGAACACCACGTCGGGCTTCCACTCCTCGGCCGCGACGCGGATCGGGTTCAGCTCGTCCTGCACGCCGAGCGGGCGCACCTCGTGGCCCAGATTCCTCAACGTGCTGACGACGCCGTACTCGGTCTTCCACCGGTGCACCTCCTCGGGCGGCTGGCCCTTGAGCGAGTCCGGCGGCACGAGCGAGGGATGCATCAACACGAGCACGCGCAAGGGGGGGCGCTTCACAACGCCACCCAATTGCGCCGTGAGTAGTGGAAGTGGACGGTGCGCACGGTGAGCAGCAGCGCGAAGTCCACGCGCAGCCGGCGGTCGTTGCGCGGCGCCCGCAGCTCGAGCGCTCCGCAGCGGGTGATGACGTCCTCGAGCACGCGCTCGAGCGTGTACTGCGACTCGCCGGTGAAGCGCGCCACCATGCGCCGCAGTTCGCCGCGGTGGCGGCGGAGGAACGCCGCGGCCGGCGTCCCGGGCCGGCCGGGCTCGGCCGCGAACAGCCGCTGCAGATCGCGGTCGGGGATCGTGGGCCGCTCGCTCGCCTGGTGCGCCTGCTTCTCGGCGTAGTGCTCGCGCAGCGTCTGCGACAGGCCCGCGAGCGGCTCCACCGTGCGGCGCGTGCGCACCGGCGGCGTGACCCCGCGCAGCTCGCGCATCAGCTCGTCCACCCGCTCGAGCTTCTTCAACGCCGGCCAGCCCGCGTAGCGACGCCGCCATTGCGAGCGCGGCGCCAGCCACACGGCGAACGTCTCGGCGAAGTCCTCGTGCGGGTGCGCCTGCGCGTAGTACTGGCGCAGGTGCTGGACGAAGCGCTGGCTCGCCGGGTTCGGCCGGTAGGTGGTGGGGTAGGGGCGCGAGGGGTCGCCGAACGTGCGCCGCCAGCCGTCGCGCCGCTGGAGCCGCCACGCGTGCTGAACCGCGTGGCCCGCCTCGTGGCGGAGGATCATCAGGCATTCCTCGCGCGAGCTGCCTTCGGCCTCGATCATCATCGCGCGCTCGAGCGCCAGGAGCCGCGGGTGGACCAGGTAGAACGGCGCCGCGATCCCGGGCACGCCATCGGGCGAGAACCACTCGCTGCTCACCCACACGTGGGGCTTGAGCTTCAAGCCGCGCTCCGCAAGCTCATCCCACATCGCGCGCACGAGCGGCTCGAGCGCGCTGCCTTGGACGCCGGCGTCCAGGTCCTTGAAGCGCAGGTCCAGCAGCCGCTCGTCGTCGAGCGCGGCCCAGCTCCGCCTGCGGGCAACCATCGGGCCTCCCTGCGCTGGAAGAGAAAGGGCGAGCGGTTGACGCGTTCGCGCCGGCGACGCGAGTATGCCCGGCCCGCGCCCGGAATGTCCGTGCCGCGGACGTACTCCGGCGCGCGAAGGCCTGAACGGCGGCGCATCCTACTCAAGGACCGAGCGATGACGAAACGCGTCACCCCGCGCACGCGCACGTCGGGCGCACGCCCTTCGGTGCGGCCGCGGGATCCGTTCGCGCTCTACGAAGTGGCCGTGCAGGGCGTGGACTGGGACCTGGACTTCCTCGAGCGCGTGTGGCGCTACCGCCACCCCGGCCACGCCCCGAAGCTGTTTCGCGAGGACTTCTGCGGCACCGCGGCGCTCTCGGCCGCGTGGGCGGCACGCGGGCGCGACCGCCGCGCCTGGGGTGTGGACCTGGACGCCAGGCCGCTCGAGTGGGCGCGCCGGCATCGTTTGCCGTGGCTGCGCGACGCGGCAGGGCGCGTGAAGCTCGTGCGCGGCGACGTGCGTCACGCGCGCCGGCCGCAGGTCGACGTGGCGTGCGCGCTCAACTTCTCGTGGTACGTGTTCCGCGATCGTGCCGAGCTGCTCCGCTATCTGCGGGCCGCGCGCGCCGGGCTCAAGCCAGGCGGCGTGCTCGTGCTCAACATGTACGGCGGCCCGAGCGCGGAGAAGAAGCTCACCGAGCGCACGCGCAAGCGGGCGATGAACGCTCCCGACGGCACGCTGCTGCCGCCGTTCACGTACATCTGGGAGCACGCCAGCTTCGACCCGATCCACCGCCGGCTGATCGCGTACATCCATTTCGAGATGCGCGACGGGCGCACGATCCGCCGGGCGTTCACCTACGACTGGCGCATGTACACGCTGCCCGAGATCGCCGACGTGCTGCGCGAAGCGGGCTTCCGCGACTCCGAGGTGTGGAGCGAGGGCTGGGATGCGCACGCGCGCCGCAGCAACGGCACGCTCTACAAGCGCACACGGCTCGATGGCGAAGCGACGTGGATCGCGTACGTCGTGGCGACGCGGTGAGCGCGCCTCGAGACTAGGGCGACGTGCTGTGCCCCAGGTGACAGCCCGAGCAGCGTGACGTCGCGGCCGGCGCGCCGGCGTTGAACCCGCGCACCTGCGCGGGGCCGTGCGCGCTCATCAGCGCCACGCCGTCGGGGCCGACCAGCATCTCGAACAGCGGCACGTCGGCGGGGAGCCGCAGGTCCACGCGGCCGTTGCGCGGCACCTGGTACTGCGTCACGAGCCGCAGGGCGCCGGAGTGGTCGAGCGCGTAGACCTGGAGGCGCGCCTCCTCCTGCCGCTTCGCGTCGCCCTTGCTCCCGAACACGTCGGAGTTGAAGTAGCGGAACATCGGCACCTGGCCGGGCTGGGAGATGACTTCGCGCGACTCGTCGCGCTTCGGCTTGCCCGGCTCCTCGCGCTTGCGCACGTGCGACGGCACCGGCGCGGGATCGAGCTCCAGGGCGCCGGCCGAGTCCACGAGCGCCACCGGCTTCCCGCCGTGCGCGTCCATGAGCCAGAGGCCGAATTCGCCGCGGCCGCCGGGGTCGAGCGCGCACACGATGCGGCCGTCCTCGAGGCCGGCCGGCGCACACGCGGCCGGCGCGCGCAGGTTCGCGGCCTCGGTGTAGGGATCGGCCTTCTCGTCGCCGATCGCGGCGCCCGCGATGCGCCTCCCCGCCGAGGGCGGGCCGCCATAGCGCACCAGCGCCAGCGTTCCCGGCCGCGGCGCGAGCCCCGTGTTGTGCGCGGCCACCGCGAGCATGCCGCCGCCCTCGAGTGGTGCGGGCTGGATCGCCATGCCGCTCCGCCGCGGCACGGTGCCGCCGGCGGCGAGCCGCATGTCGTCCAGTCGGAGCGCGCCGTCCACGCCGCGCACGAGGCGGGCCGACACCACCTGCCAGAGGTTGACGCTGTCGGCGGCGCCGATGCTCGCGCGCGTGACGCCGCCCTGGGGATCCGCGTGCCACGGGTTGAACCACCAGCGTGCGAACAGGATCCGCGTGCGTGCGGGATCCGTGACGGGGTCCAGCACGCCGTTCGCCTCATGCGTGATCATGGCGCGATACCCGAGGGGATATCGCGCCCAGAGCTGCGTGACCGGCGTGCCGTCGTAGAGCGCGCGGGCCTGCTGGCCGCGCGTGCTCACGTAGAGCAACGTGTCGCCCCACCACACCGGATCCGCGTCGTCGCCGACGCCGCCGGCACCGCCGGCGTTCGAGTCGTCGCACGTGGCGCACGCGAGCTGTTCCTCGCCCACGCGCACGGCGAGCGCGCGGCTCACGGTCCAGATGCGCCAAGGCGAATCGGGACGCTCGCGGGCGCTGAACGCCACGCGCGTGCCGTCGTCCGAGACGCTCGGGTCGGCCACGTCGAAGAGCCGGCTGGCGGGGACCAGCGCACGCACCCGCCCGTCGCTCTCGCGCTCGAGCAACCTGCCACCCGCGCCGGCGAACGTGCCGTGGGGGCCGAGACCCGGCACCTGGCCGAGCAGCGAGTCGGGGAGCGGCGCGCGCGAGACGAACACGATCGGCTGGAGCCCCGAGCCGCCCTTCGCGCGTGCGACCGCCGGTGCCCCCAGGAGGGCGCCGAATCCGAGTGCGACCGCGATCCACGCAAGCGATCGAGCCATGCAGGCGATGCTACACTCGCATGTCGCCCGCTTCCCACACCCATTTCGAGGGTTCACGAATTGACCGAGGCGCTCATCGTCTTCAGCACGTTCGCCAGCGAGGCCGACGCCGCGCGCGTGGCCCGGACGCTCGTCGAGGAGCGCCTGATCGCCTGCGCGAACCTGCTGCCGGGCGCGCGGTCGATCTATCGCTGGCAGGCGGAGGTGAAGGACGAGCGCGAGGTCGTGGTGCTGATGAAGACGCGCAAGCAGGACTGGACGGCGCTGCTCTCGAGACTGCACGAACTTCATCCGTACGAAACGCCGGAGTGCATCGCGGTGCGCATCGCGGCGGGGGCGCCGAAGTACATGGCCTGGCTCGACGAGGCGCTGGCCCCGGAGGGCGCATGAGCGCGCCCCAGAACTCCGGCTCCGGCAACGAGGCGGGCACGAGCACGTATTCGAACTCCGGCTCCGTCGTAGACGGAGCCGGTTATGAAGTCCTCGCCATCGAGACCTCGTGCGACGACACGTCGGTGGCCGTGCTCGAGCGCGGCACGCTGCTCCGCTCGCACCTGATCGCCGCCCAGGACGTGCACCGGCTCTATGGCGGCGTCGTGCCCGAGCTGGCCTCGCGCGCGCACCTGGAGCTGCTGCCGCCGCTGGTCGAGAAAGCGCTCGCCGAGGCCGGCGTCGCGCCGGGAGAGCTCACCGGCATCGCGGTCACGAACGCGCCCGGGCTCGTGGGCTCGCTCGTCGTGGGCGTGGCGTTCGCCAAGGCGTACGCCGGCGCGCTCGGCCTGCCGGTGATCGGCGTGAACCACATCGAGGCGCACCTTCACTCGGCGTCGCTCGAGCACGGCGACAGCCCGTGGCCCGCGGTGGCGCTCGTGGTCTCGGGCGGGCACTCGGAACTGGTCGAGGTGAACGGGCTCGGCGCGTACCGCTGGCTCGGCGCCACGCTCGACGACGCCGCGGGCGAGGCGTACGACAAGGTGGCGAAGCGGCTCGGGCTCGGCTTCCCCGGCGGGCCGATCCTCGACCGGCTGGCGGCGGAGGGCCACGCCGACGCGTTCGACTTCCCGCGCCCGATGCTCGACCGGCCCGGGTTCGACCTGTCGTTCTCCGGCCTGAAGACCGCGGTCGCGAACGTGCTCCGGCCGCACGGCGAGCCACCCTACCCCGAGACACTCGTGCGCGACGTGGCGGCGTCGTTCCAGGCGGCGGTCGTGGGCACGCTGGTCGCCAAGTGCGAACGCGCGCTCGACGCCACCGGCGCGCGCGCGTTGAACCTGGGCGGCGGCGTGGCGTGCAACCGGAGCCTGCGCGCGGCGCTCGCCGAGATGTGCGCCGCGCGACGCGATCCCGAGTGCGCGCTGCGCATCCCGTCGCCGCGGCTCTGCGCCGACAACGCCGCGATGATCGCCTGGGTGGGCGCCCGACGGCTCGCGCGCGGCGAACGATCGGGCAGCGACCTCGACGCCTCCGCGTCACTCGAGGCGTCCGGGCTCATCGCCGGCTAACCCGCTGCCGGCGAGCCGGATGGCGTCCCGCACGAGCGCCGCCAGCGTTGCCGGCCGTGGCCGGAAATCCCGCAAGCCAAGCCCTCGAAAAGCCGATACCGCTGCTGTGCACGCGCCACCTCCCGGCCCCGGGGCCGCGGGGCGGCGCGCGCTTTCCCCGGTGTGTCCCGACGGACGAGAGGCGGCGGAGACCCAGGTGGCCAACCAGCGGATCCTGATCGCGGACGACGAAGCCGACATCCGGCTCGTCCTGCGCATGCGCCTCGAGCAAGATGGCTATGCCGTTCTCGAAGCACGCGACGGCGCCGAGGCCGTGCGACTGGCGCAGTCCGAGATGCCCGACCTGATCGTGCTGGACGTGATGATGCCGGAGATGGACGGCGTCGAGGTCTGCAATCGGCTGCGCGCGTCGTTCACAACGCGCGGCATCCCCGTGATCATGCTCACCGCCAAGGCTGGCAATGACGACCGCATGTCCGGCCTCCGCAAGGGTGCGAACGACTACATCACCAAGCCGTTCGACCTGGGCGAGCTGGCGCAGCGCGTGCGCAACACGCTGGACTGGAGCCGGCAGCAGCGCTCGGCGAGCCCGCTCACCGGCCTGCCCGGCAATCACTCGATCAACGACGAGATCCGCCGCCGCCTCGCCGCGTCCGAGGAGTTCGCGCTGCTGCAGATTGACATCGATCACTTCAAGGCGTTCAACGACTACTACGGCTACGGCCGCGGTGACGAGGCCATCCAGACGCTGGCGCGGCTGCTGAGCGACACCGTGGCGCGCGCGGCCGGCGAGCACGGCTTCGTGGGCCACATCGGCGGCGACGACTTCGTGGTCCTGTGCTCGCCCGACAGCGCCGAGACGATCGGCGAGGAGATCATCGAGGCATTCAACTCCGCCGCGCTCGACCTCTACGACGAGGAGGATCGCTCGCGGGGCCACGTCGACGTGCTGAACCGTCGCCACGTCGTCGAGCGCTTCCCGCTCATGAGCCTCACGATCGCACTGGTGAGTACGGACCGCGTCCCGGTCACGCACCTGGCGCAGCTGATCGACATCGCGCAGGAGCTGAAGGCGCACGGAAAAGGCATCCCCGGCAGCGTGATGGTGGGCGAGCGGCGCCGCCGCCAGGATCCACCCAGCGGCCAGGGGCAGAAGGTCGCCTAGGGCGGCCGCGGGGCGATGCCGATGGACCAGCCGCTCCACCCCGACCGCCGCGAGCTGCCGCGCGAGACGTTGACGCTGCTCGCCGAGGCCGTGCTGGCGCTCCGCGCCACGAGCGAGCTGGCCGTGTCCTGGGAGCTGGCGCAGAAGCACCTGCGCGAGGCGCTCGCCGCCGCGCACGCGTGTCTCCTGCGAGTGGATCGCCGGAGCGGGGCGCTGTTCCTCTTCGAGGAGTCGGGTGTCGAGACGCCCTACCTGGCCGAGAACGGCGGTCCCGTCGAATGGGTCATGCGCAACGACCGCCCGCGCTTCGACGAGGCGTTCGACGCCGACACGTCGCGCGAGACGCTGCTGTGGCGCGACCCGCCGGAGGCGCTGGCGACGCTGCCGCTCGTGGCTGGCAGCACCACGTACGGCTTCCTGCTCGTGGGCTTCGCCCAGACGCACGGCTTCGGCGCGCAGGAGCGGCTGCTGCTCCAGACGCTGGCCGACGCGCTGGCGCTGGCGCTCGAGCGCGCGCACCTGCAGCGGGCGCTCGAGGACGAGCGCGCGCGGGCCGCGGCGCTCGGCCGCAGGCTCGGCTCGGCGCAGGAGTTCTCGTCCGGGCTCCTCAACCTGGTCGCCACCGAGCTCCGGAGCCCGCTCGCCTCGGTCAAGGCGTACGGCGAGTCGTTGGAGCTGGTGCCCGAGAAGGACGACGCCACGCGCCAGCGCTTCCTGGACATCATCCAGGAGGAGTGCGATCGCATGGCGCACATCCTGGGCGACGTGAGCGACCTCTCGCGCATCGAGGGCGGCGAGTGCACGCTGCGGCTCACCCCGCTGACGCTCGGCGAGCTCGGCCGCCTGGGCCACGAGCGCCTGGCGACGCTCGCCGCCTCGCGCGGCGTGCGGATCGCGCTCGAGGCCGAGGACGTGCGCATCGAGGTGGACTTCGAGCTCATGCGGCGCGCCGTCGAGAACCTGGTGCAGAACGCGATCGAGTTCTCGCCCGAGGGCGGCACCGTGCGGCTGACGCTCTCGAGCCGCGCCGACGACTGGACGTGCGTCGTCCAGGACGACGGCCCGCCGCTCCCAGAGGCCGACCTCGCAAACGTGTTCGAGCACTTTCATCGCGCCCGCCGCGAGCTGCCGACGACGCTGCCGGGCAGCCGGGCCGTGGCCCGCGGGCCCGCGGCGTCGCGGCTCGGGCTCGCAATCACGCGCGGCATCGTCGAGCTGCACGCCGGTCGGCTGTGGGCGGAGCAGGCGCCCCGCCCGGCGGGCCCGCGCTTCTGCTTCACTGCGCCGCTCCGGCAGACCGCGTCGGCACGCGCGCGCCGCGTGGCGCGGCAGGCGCTCGGGCGCACCGACCTGCAGCCGCTCTTCGACGCCATCGTCGAGATGGTGGGCGTGACGCTCGAGAGCGCGCTCGTATCGCTCGTGATCGTGGACCCCGATCGCGGCGACCTGTTCGTGGCCGCGAGCACGGGGCACGAGGGCGCGTTGATCGGCCGGCGCACGGCGATCCGCAGCGGCGTCGCGGGCGCGGTCGCCGCGTGGGGGCATCCCATCCTGGTCGAGGACATCGAGACCGACCGCCGCTTCCGGCGCCTGAACCACCCGCAGTACAACACCAAGTCGCTGCTCTGCGTGCCCCTCCGCGTCGAGGGCGAGGTGATCGGCGTGGTGAACGCCAACAACAAGCAGAGCGGCGGGCCGTTCGACGAGGACGATCTCGGGCTGCTCGTCATGCTCACCGAGCGCGTGGGCAGCGCCATCGAGCGCGCCTGCGCCTACCCCGACAGCGAGCGCGTCGTGGACGACGCGCTCTCGGCGGTGCAGGCGATGACGCAGCTGAAGCGCGAGTTCGCGCTCGGCGGCCGCCGCGCCGTGAAGCACGCGCGGGCGCTGGCGAGGACGATGGGGCTCACGCCGGCCGAGATCGACGTCATCGGCTACGTGGCGAGCATCCACGACCTGGGGATGGTGCGCTTCGGCCCGCATGCGATCCATCCGCACCGCCTGGACGAGCGGCAGCGGAAGGCGCTGCGCTCGCACCCGGAAGTCAGCGTCGAGATCCTGCGGCCGCTCGAGTACCTCGGGCTCGTGCGCGAGATCGTGCTCGGCCACCACGAGCGCTGGGACGGGAGCGGGTATCCGCACGGGCTCAAGGGCAGTCGCATCCCGATGGGGAGCCGCATCCTCGCCGTGGTCGACGCCTGGGAGAGCATGACGACCTCGCGCCCCTGGCGGACGGCCATGCCCAGGGAAGAGGCCGTCGCCGAGCTGCGCCGGGAGGCGGGCCACCAGTTCGACCCCGACGTGGTCGAGGCCTTCACCCGCATGCTGGACCTGGGTGAGGAGGACCTGCGGGCCGCGGCCTGACCCTCGGGCCCGGTGGCCGGCGCGGGGGCCGGCCAGTTGAAGAGAACGGGACGAAACTCTCAAGGCCCGGTCAATGAGGGCCGATACAGACACGGAAGCTCGGTGGGCCGCGTCAGGGCCCGGGGGTTCGTGCGGGGCTGCCCCGACGGATCGCGGGCGACACGCGGTGCCACGGACGACGGAGTCGCAAGGAGGTGAGCGGCATGGCGAAGGGTCGGATCCTGGTCGTGGACGACGAGATCTACATCGTCCATATCCTGGATTTCAGCCTCGGCATGGAGGGCTACGAGGTGCTGACGGCGCTCGACGGCGAGCAGGCGCTGGAGAAGGCGCGCGCCGAGAAGCCCGACCTCATCGTGCTCGACATCATGATGCCGAAGCTCGACGGCTACGAGACGTGCAAGCGCTTGAAGGCCGATCCCGAGATCAAGGACGTGCCGGTCATCCTCCTTTCCGCCAAGGGCCGCAACGTCGACCAGAAGGTGGGCTTCGAGGTGGGCGCCGACGACTACATCACCAAGCCGTTCAGCCCCCGGAAGCTCGTCGAGCGCATCAACGCCATCCTCGGCCACGGGACGTCACAGCAGAGGATGCAGGCATAGATCGAGTCCCCCGCTCCATCAGGACGTGCCACGATGGCCCGCGGCGAGAGCCGCGGGCCTTCGCTCGTTCGTGACGAGGAAGTCGAGACTAGGGCAGCACGACCACGCGTGACGTCGCGACGCGGGTGAGCTGCTGCAGCCGCACCATGTAGACTCCCGGCGGCAGCCGGCGGCCCGCAGCGATCGGCAGCTCGTGCTCGCCGGCAGCGCCCGCGATGTCCTGCTCGGCGACGCGCCGGCCGGCGAGGTCGAACGTCTCGAGCCTGGCGGGGGCATCCTCGGCGAGCTCCGTCGCGGCCGATGCGCGCGGCGAACGCCTCGAGCACGGTTGTCGGCGCCGGGACACACGGCGACGCCGTCTGCCGCCCACTGCGGTCGGCCGAGCGCATCGAACGTTTGGGCGAAGATGCCCGACTCGGGCCAGCGGTCAGCGCCCGACCGAGTCAATTGACCGATCTCGTATCGCCCCGCATCGTGACGGGCCCGCGCGTGCCCGCACCTGGTCGCCCCATCCCATGTCCTATGCCCTGATCGCGTTGCCGGTGCCCGTCCGGCAGCTGTTCACGTATCGCGTCCCCGATGCCATCGACGGCGCGGCGCTGCCCGGCGCGCCGGTCGAGGTGCCGTTCCGCGGGCGCGCGGCGCGTGGCACGCTCGTCGAGCGCATCGCGAGCACGCCGCTCGAGAACGTGCGCGACGTCGCCAAAGTGCTCGGCGCGCCGCTCCTCTCCGCGCACGTCCTGGCGCTCGCCCGGTGGGTCGCCGAGTACTACCTCGCGCCGCCGGGCGAGGTGATCGCGGCGGCACTCCCGGGCGGGCAGGAGGGCTTCGCGCGCTCGCTCGCCCGCAGGCACGCCGACGAGGATCGAGTGCTGCGCATGGCCATCCCCGACCGGCTGATGCTCACTCCGGCCCAGCGC
>Ga0306923_10007331_pt1 | contig 10987 bp, 13 predicted proteins | sample sta12Can44000108_FD_203841 | JGI IMG/M metagenome (GOLD analysis project Ga0306923, IMG submission 203841) | Lab enrichment of tropical soil microbial communities from Luquillo Experimental Forest, Puerto Rico - statanox.12C.anox.44.000.108 (v2)... | ecosystem: Environmental > Terrestrial >...
CGCCGTGACGTCCAGATGATCTTCCAGGATCCATACTCGTCGCTCAACCCCCGGCATACGGTCGGCGCGATCGTCGGCGCCCCGTTCCGGCTGCAGAAGGTGGCCACCGAGCAGGGGGTCCGGCACAGCGTGCAGGAACTGCTGGAACTCGTCGGCCTCAATCCAGAGCATTACAACCGTTACCCGCACGAGTTCTCCGGCGGCCAGCGGCAGCGGATCGGGATCGCGCGCACGCTCGCGTTGCGGCCCAAGCTCATCGTGGCCGACGAGCCAGTGTCAGCCCTCGACGTGTCGATCCAGGCGCAGGTGATCAACCTGCTGGGGGATCTGCAGGCCGAGCTGGGGCTGACTTATGTGATCATCGCGCACGACTTGTCGGTGATCAGGCACGTGTGCAGCCGGGTGGCCGTCATGTACCTGGGCAACCTGGTGGAACTGGCCGACCGCGACGCCCTGTACAGCCGGCCGCGGCACCCATACACGGTCGCCCTGCTGTCGGCCGTCCCCTCGCCCGAGCCGGTGGCGCCCGGGGTAGACGGGCAGCGCATGCGCCGGGAACGGATCCGGCTGACCGGGGACGTGCCGAGCCCGCTCAACCCGCCACCGGCCTGCCGCTTCCACACCCGCTGCTGGAAGGCGCAGGAGATCTGCAAGACCGAGCAGCCGCCGCTAGTGCAGATGGCGATCGGGCACCAGGTCGCCTGCCACTTCCCAGAGAACAGCTGACGGCCGGCGCACCGCCCGCGGTGTGCGACGATGGGGGAGACGGGCATAACCGAAGGACGCGGGCATGTCGACTTATAGCCAGATTGCCTGGTTGCCGCTGACCGGCGGGCTGGCCCTGATCGGGCTGGTGGCGAGCTGGTTCGCGTGGCGCCGCCGGGGTGCCGCCGCCGGGCTGCGGCTGGCCGCCTGGTCGCTGCTGCCGATCGCCGCCTACCTCACCGGGGTGATTGAGCTGCTGTGGCGGTTCGGTACCGCGATCGCGAGCTTCGCGACCTCGTTTGTGTTCTCGCCCCAGGTCTGGGCGGGGATCATCGTCGCCATCGTGGCGGTGGTCCTGTTCGTGCTCTCCGGCCGGCTGCGCGGCCGCGCCCGGAAGCGGTCTGGCGGGCGCGGGCAGCAGGCCACGGCCGCGGCCCCGCCGGGCAAGGCGCTCGGCACGGCCAAGCCGAAGCCAGTCAGCCTGGACGACGACGAGTTCGGGGATGTGGCGGACATCCTGCGCAAGCGCGGGATCCGTTAGGGTCAGCTGCTGGAGGAGGTGCCATGACGCTGTCCCTGCCGATCCCGGCTGACGCCAACGACCTGCTGTCCCGCAGCCCGCTGGCCCTGCTCATCGGCATGCTGCTGGACCAGCAGGTGACCATCGAGAAGGCCTTCACCTCTCCGCGTGACCTGGTCAGCCGCCTGGGGCACGAGCCCACCGCCGCCGAGCTGGCCGCGTTCGACCCGGACGCCCTGGCCGCGATCTTCAGTGAGCGCCCGGCGCTGCACCGCTACCCGCGCGCGATGGCCGGCCGGGTCCAGCAGCTGAGCCAGCATCTGGTTGAGCACTATCAGGGCGAGCCGGCCAACCTCTGGCGGGGTGTGAGGTCCGGCACCGAGCTGCTCGACCGGGTCTCGCGCCTGCCCGGCTTCGGCCCGGACAAGTCCCGGATCTTCCTGGCCCTGCTCGGCAAGCAGTACGGGGTGCAGCCACCCGGCTGGCGCGAGGCGGCAGGCCATTTCGGCGAAGCGGGCTCGCACTGCTCGGTCGCCGATATCACCGACGAAGCCTCGCTGGCCGAGGTCCGCGCCTACAAGCAAGGACTGAAGGCCGCCGCCCGGGCCGGGACGTAGCCGCCCGGGCCACGACGCAGCGGCCGGGCCGGCCCAGCGGTTACCGCGTCCGGACGGCGGCGGTTACCGCTTCCGGACGCAGATGTGGTGAAGTGGAGTGGGCCGGGAGCCCCCCCACCCCCGGATCGGCTCCAGCCCGAAGGAGGGCTCAGTGTCGGGTCGCATGAAGTTCGCCATCGCCGGCATCGTCGTTGGCTTGATCCTGTTCATCATCAGCCCATGGCTGGCGCTGGCTGTGATCGCGATAGCGATCGCCGTCCCGGTCGCCGGCTACTTGATGCTCGACCCCTCCCAGCGGCGGCGGCTGCGGGAGCGGCGGCGCAAGCAACTCGGCAGCTGACCGCCGGGATCGGGGCACCGCGGCGGCTTGGCCGCTGACCGGACGACGACACCTGGAGGCTTGCCATGGCCGCTGTGCGCCGGCTGAACCACGCCGTGCTCTACGTCCATGACCTGGCCGCAGCCGTGGACTTCTACACCACGGCGCTCGGCTTCGAGATCCGTGCCAAGATGGGCGGGCAGGCCGCCTTCCTGCGCGCGCCCGGCTCCGCCAACGACCACGACCTGGGCCTGTTCGCCCTCACCGGCGAGGCCATCCCGGCCACCGCCGCTCCCCGCACCGGGCTGTACCACCTTGCCTGGGAGGTGGGCACGCTGGCCGAGCTGGACCAGATCCGCCAGGCCCTGGACGAACGCGGCGCGCTGGTCGGCGCCAGCGACCACCGGGTATCCAAGTCGCTGTACGCCAAGGACCCGAGCGGGATCGAGTTCGAGGTCATGTGGCGGGTCCCGGCCGAGGACTGGGAGCGCGAGCTGGCCAGCGGCCCGATGATCGGGCCGCTGGATTTGCCCGGGGCGATCGCCCGGTGGGGTGACCGGGCAACCGGCGCTGCGGCCGGCTCGGTGACCTGACCGGCAGCAGTGTCAGCCAGGTGGCACGGCGGCAGGCCCAGTTCACGGTATCCGCCTGCCAGCGGGCGCCCGGCCCGGCTACCGGGCTGGCGGCGTCCAGACATAGGGGGTGGTGACGGCGACCGGCTGGAAACCGAGCCGCCGGAGGATGCGACGGCTGGCAGGCAGCGCGTCGACCTGGAGATAACGGTAGCCGCGGGCAGCGGCGAGGCCCGCCCGGCAACTGACCAGGGCGCGGAAGATTCCCCGGCCCCGCCAGGCCGGGATGGTTCCCCCGCCCCACAGCCCGGCGAAATCGGTTCCCGGTGTGAACCCCACCCGGGCAGCGCCGACCGGCTGATCGCCGGCCATGGCGACAACCATCTGGCCCAGCTCAGGCGCCCTGAGCAGGCCCGCCAGCCGCCCGCCGAGCTCAGCAGACGGATGGCCGGCGAACGCTAGGTCATGCACTGCCACCATCGCCTCGATGCCGGCCTCGTCGCTGACCAGCTCCAGCCGCACCCCCTCTGGCAGCCTGACCTCGGACTCGATGGCCGACGTCTCGGCGGCCAGCATGAGCTCCTGGTCATCGGCGACGAAGCCGGCCGCCTGCAGCCGCTGGGCCAGATCGGCAGGCCGGTCGTAGTCGTAGAGCTTCCACTCGACCGGCGTCCCGCGGGCCGCGAAGTATCGCACCTGCGCAGCAATTACGGCATCGGCGGAGTCGCCGGTGAGCTCGGACCAGGTGATGCAGGACGTCTGCGTTCCCGGTGCCAGCCAGCGCAGCACCCCCGGGCTGGCCTCGACGACCGCACCCGGCTCGTCTCCCAGGGTCCGCCGCCGGATCTGTGCATCGAACGCGGTGCGCACGGTGTGAGTGTCCACCAGCGCACCTCACCACGGCCTTGCGGGCTGGCGCAATTCAGATTCTGCGCTGGTCCTGATCAGTACCAGGCCGGAAGCAAATACTGGCCGGTCAGGCCTGGGGGCGGTCCGCCTGCTGCGCCCGCGCCCGCCTGGCCGTCAACCGGATGGCCAGCAGCCGGACGATTTCGGTGCTCACCCCCAAGATCACCGCCCAGGCCAGCGATTCGCCGATGCCACGGTGCAGGTCTTCGGGGTCCGTGGGCGGTTCCCGCCCGGTTATCTGCCTCCAGCCGAAGCTCAGCAGCCAGCGGACAACATAGAACGCCCCCAGATCGGCGACTATCCCCACCGCTTTGACGCTGCGTGCGCCCTTGTCCGCCATGTCACACTCCTCCCTGAGCCCCCGGCCGCCGGCCTGACGGCTGATCATCCCACGGCGGCGTCACCTGCGCGGGCGGCGGGTCGCGCACTGTCGATCGCGGCCACCAGCTGGGCCGGGTGCCGGGTGGCCAGCAGCCAGTACGGCGTGCCCACGGTCCGGTCGGTGACCTCGATGTAGACCGCCTCCCGCAGGTACGGCCGGATCAGGATGAATGCGGACGGATCGGCGCGCGGGCCACGCAGCGCGCGGGCCTGCCGCTGGTCCAGGGCGGTCACCTCGCCCGCCACGGCCAGCGGCAGCGACGCCCCGGCCGCGGTCAGCTCACTGCCGGTAACCGCCAGCCGTGGCCGGCTCCAGTTCAGCATCAGCGCGGCGAAAACGCCGATCAGCACGACGTAAACGGACGTGCCGATGACAGCGCCGTAGCTGGCCAGCCCGGTGCCGGCGATCAGGACGGCCACCCCGGCCGCGAGCTCCGCGCTGAGCAGCACCACCACCAGCAGGCCGAGCAGCAGCCAGGATACGGGCACCCACAGCCGCTCGTGGTAGACACACATGAGCCCACCGTAGTTGGTTACATGGGGAGCGTGATGCGGCGACTCCGATGGCGCAGCCAGGCCAGCGGCGAGCCGGGCACCGGCACCGTGGACGGCGGCCCGCCGCTGGCCGACAGCGACGGCACCAGCTGGCCGCAGCCGCCCGGCCCAGCCCAGGTGCCAGCCTGGCTGCGGCTGGCGGGGGGCTGGGCCTGGCGGCTGCTGGTCGTCGGCCTCGTCATCTACCTGGCCTTCCGGGTGGCCAGCGCGCTGCGGCTGGTGGTGCTGCCATCGGTGGCCGCGCTGCTGCTCACCGCCCTGCTGCGGCCGCTGACCGCCCGCCTGCGCCGCGCCGGGCTGCCATCCCTGGCCGCCACCTGGTGCACCGTGCTGGTGGTGCTGGTGGTGCTGGCCGGGGTGGTGGTGCTGGCCGCCACCCAGACCTCGGCCGACTACCAGGCGCTGGTCCGGGAGCTGGGCAACAGCGCGCAGGACCTGGAGAGGTCGCTGGCCGGGCCGCCCTTCCATCTCGGCCGGGCTGGCCTCCAGCAGCTGGCCAACCGGCTGCTCAGCTATCTCAATCACCACGAGTCGGCGGTGGCCGGCACCGTGCTCAGCGGCGGCCGGTTCTTCCTGGAACTGGTGGCCGGGACGGTCCTCACCATCTTCATTACCTTCTTCCTGCTCAAGGACGGCGACCGGATCTGGGCCTGGCTGACCGGGTTTTTCGCCCCGGAGGGGCGGCAGCGGGTCCGTGGGGCTGGCGCCGCGGCCTGGCAGGCGCTCACCTACTACGTCCGGGGCACCATCGCGGTGGCTGCCATCCACGCGGTGGTGATCGGCCTCACCCTCTGGGTGCTGGGTGTGCCGCTGCTGGCGCCACTGGTCATCCTGGTCTTCCTGGCCGCGTTCGTGCCGCTGGTCGGGATCCTGGTGGTGGGCGCGCTGGCGGTCGCGGTCACCCTGGCCACCCGCGGCTGGCTCGCCGCGCTGATCCTGCTGGCCGTTTTCATCCTGGAGAATCAGCTGGAGGGCCACCTGCTGCAGCCGCTGGTGGTGGGCCACATGGTCCGCCTGCACCCGCTGGCGATCATCCTGGTGCTGGCGGTGGGGGCGGCCATCGCCGGGATCGCCGGCGCGGTGGTCGCGGTGCCGGTGACCGCCGCCCTGGTGCGGGCGGGACCGTATCTGCGCGGCCGGGCGGGCCCGGCCACGCCAGGTCCCGCCCCGCCCGGGCCGGCCCCGCCGCGCCCGGCCCCGGCCGATCCGGCCCCACCCGGGACGCCCGATCCGGCCGGGCCGGCCGCCGGGCAGCGGTAGGGTTCAGCACCGTGGACCAGAACGTCCCGGTGCTCATCAAGCGACTCGACCCGGACCTGCCGCTGCCCGCGCCCGCTCACCCCGGCGACGCCGGCCTCGACCTGTTCGCGGCGGCCGGCGTGACGCTGGCGCCGGGGGAGCGGGCCGTCGTCCCCACCGGGATCGCCATCGCGCTGCCCGACGGCTATGCCGCGTTCATCCATCCGCGGTCCGGGCTGGCCGCCCGGCACGGCGTCACCCTGGTGAACGCGCCCGGCACGGTGGACGCGGGGTACCGTGGCGAGATCAGGGTCACCCTGCTCAACACCGACGCCCAGGCCGCCGTCAGCTTCCAGCGCGGGGACCGGGTCGCCCAGCTGGTCATCCAGCGCGTCGCCCGGGCCGTGCTGCACGAGGTGGAGTCGCTGCCGGGCTCGGCGCGTGGGGAGGCCGGCTTCGGATCGACCGGCGGGCACGCCGCCGGCTGACGCCAGGCAACACCAGACGGGAGGGCAGGAACGTGTTCCGCCGCCGCCGCTCCGCCGCGGGCCAGCCACCGGAGGCGCTCCCTGACGAGGCGCCGCAGGAAGAGTCACCGGGCACCGGCGAGCCGGCCCAGGCCGGCCCGTGGGATGCCGGCGACGACATCCCGGCCCAGGACCGGATCGACTTTGGCAGCCTGCAGGTGCCCGCTGGCGACGAGTTCGAGGTCCAGGTGAGCGTGGCGGACAACCAGCCTGCCTGGATCACCGTGGTCAGCGGGGACAGCGGCCTGCAACTGCAGGCTTTCGCCGCGGCCAAGAGCGGCGGCCTCTGGGACGAGATCCGGGCCGAGATCGCCGCGGAGGTGGCCCGCACCGGGGGCGACAGCAGTGAGGCCGAAGGCCCGTTCGGCACTGAGCTGCGCGCGCGGATCATCCCCACCGAGCCGGTCGAGGGCGAATCAGGCGGCGAGCGGCAGCCGGTCCGGTTCCTGGGCGTGGACGGGCCGCGCTGGTTCCTGCGCGGCGTGATCACCGGCCCGGCCGCTGACCAGGCGGACCTGGCCACGCCGCTGGAAGGGGTGTTCGGCGGTGTGGTGGTCGTCCGCGGCGATCACCCGGTGCCGCCGCGCGAGATGCTGGAGATCCGGCTGCCCGACGAGATCATGGCGGCACTGGCGGGGGAGCAGCCCGAGCCGGAGGAAGGCCGGTGGCCGCTCAACCCGTTCGAGCGCGGCCCGGAGATCACCGAAACGCGCTGACCGGCCCGGCCGGGCACGTGGGCGTGTGCTCTGGGGCGTGACTTCGGGGTTCAGCGCTCGCCCGCCAGCAGCCGGGCCAGGTCCTCCTCCACGTTCTCACTGGTCACGAACAGCAGTTCGTCGCCGGCGGTGAGCGGGTCATTGGCGCCCGGGACGATCACCCTGCCCTCCCGCAGGATGGCTACCAGCGCGGTGTCGGCGGGCCAGGCGATATCCCCGATCCGGGTGCCGGCCAGTGGCGCGTCCTCGGACATGGTCAGCTCGACCAGGCTGGCTTCGCTCTGCCGGAAGGTCATCAGCCGGACCAGGTCGCCAACGCTGACCGCCTCCTCGACCAGGGCGGACAGCAGCCGGGGAGTGGAAACGGCCACGTCCACCCCCCACGACTCGTTGAACAGCCACTCGTTCTTGGGGTCGTTGGTGCGGGCCACCACCCGGGGCACCCCGTACTCGGTCTTGGCCAGCAGGGACACCACCAGGTTGACCTTGTCGTCGCCGGTGGCGGCGATGACCACATTGCAGCGCTCCAGCCCGGCCTCGTCCAGCGAGGTGATCTCGCAGGCGTCCGCGAGCAGCCACTCCGCTCGCGGCACGCTGTCCACCGCGATGGAGCGGGGGTTCTTGTCGATGAGCAGCACCTCATGCCCGTTGTCGATCAGCTCACTGGCGATGGAACGGCCGACCGCGCCGGCTCCAGCGATGGCGACCCGCATCAGTGGCCTCCTTTCCGCCGCGTGCCCGGGGTGACCCGGCCGAAGACCTCCCCGATCCGGGCCAGGTCGCTCTCCGGCGCAACCACGTGCAGCACGTCACCCTCCTGCAGCACCGTGCCCTGCACCGGCAGCATCGCCTCCCCGAGCCGGGAGATGTAGGCCACCCTGGCGCGCGACGCCTCCTCCAGCGCGTGCACCTTCTCACCCACCCATTCCGCCGAGAAGGCCACCTCGGCCAGTACCACGGCGCCGGTCGGGTCGCGCCACAGCGCCTCGGAGCCCTCCGGCAGCAGCCGCCGCAGCATCTGGTCGGCGGTCCAGCGGACGGTCGCCACGGTCGGGATGCCAAGCCGCTGGTACACCTCCGCGCGCCGGGGATCATAGATGCGGGCGGCAACCCGTTCCACGCCGAACGACTCGCGTGCCACCCGGGCGGCGATCACGTTCGAGTTGTCGCCGCTGCTGACCGCGGCGAAGGCGTCCGCCTCCTCGATGCCCGCCTCGATCAGCACGTCCTGGTCAAAGCCGACGCCGGTGATCCGCTTGCCCTTGAATCCCGAGCGCAGCTTGCGGAAGGCCTCCCGGTCCTGGTCGATGATGGCGACCGAGTGGCCCTGCTCCTCCAGGATGTGCGCGAGCGTGGAGCCAACCCGCCCGCATCCCATGATCACGATGTGCACGGCCGCCTCCCGTCAAACGGTGCTCAGCCACGGTATTCCCCCGCATGAAGGCTGCTGACGCCAGGCCGGCATACTTTGGGATGCAACGAGGCATGGGGGCGCGGTGGAGGCGGTGACCGGGGCGGCAGGCCGGGGGCAGCAAGCGGCCCCGGGCGAGCTGCTGGAGCTGGACGTGGGCGAGCCCGCGCACGGCGGCTGGTGCGTGGCCAGGGACCCGGCCGGGCGGGTGGTGTTCGTCCGGCACGCGCTGCCGGGCGAGCGGGTGCGGGCGCGGGTGACCGGCAGCACAACCCGGTTCGCCCGGGCCGAAGCCGCCGAGATCTTGCGGCCCGCACCGGACCGGGTGGAGCCACCCTGCCCGCACGCGCGGCCAGGTGGCTGCGGCGGCTGCGACTGGCAGCACGCCAGCCTGGCTGCTCAGCGCCGGCTCAAGGCGGACGTCATCCGGCACCAGCTGCGGCGGATCGCCGGCCTGGACACTGCGGTCACGGTGGAGCCGGTGCCGGGGGACACCGGCGGGCTCGGCTGGCGCACCCGGGTCCGCTACTCGGTCGGCCCGGACGGCACGGCAGGGCTGCTCCGGCACCGCTCGCACGAGGTGGTGGCGGTCGGCGACTGCCCGATCGCCCATCCGCTGGTGAACGCGGCCGGGGTGACCGGGCAGCGCTGGCCGGGTACCGGGTCGGTGGAGGTGGTGGTGTCACCGGGCACGGGAGAGCGGGCGGTGATCGCGATCGGCACGGGCGGCAAGCGCGGCCGCCCGGCGCCTGGCCGGACCGTCCAGGGCCGGGATTACCTGCGCCAGCTCACTGGCGGCCCGGCCGGGCGGTCATGGCGGGTCGGCGCGGGCACCTTCTGGCAGGTCCATCCCGGCGCCGCCGAGGCACTGACCGGGGCGGTGCTGACCGCGCTCGCGCCCCAGCCGGGCACGGTGGCCCTGGATCTGTACTGCGGAGCCGGGCTGTTCGCGGGCGCGCTGGCCGCCGCGGTGGGGCCGTCCGGGACGGTGATCGGGGTGGAGGCCGACCGGGCGGCGGCCCGGGACGCGCGGCACAACCTGCGCGGGTCGCCCTGGGCCCGGGTGCACTGCGGCGACGCCGCCACCGTGCTGGCGATGACCGGCCTGCCCGCACCCGGGCTGGCGGTGCTCGACCCGCCGCGGGCCGGGGCCGCCCGCGCGGTGATCGAGCGGCTGGCCGGCTGGCACAGTCTGCGCCGGATCGCCTATGTGTCCTGCGACCCCGCCACCCTCGCCCGCGACATCGCGGTTTTCGCCGGCGCCGGCTGGCGGCTGGCCGGCCTGCGGGCGTTCGACACTTTCCCGATGACCCACCATGTGGAGTGCGTGGCGGCGCTCGCCCCGGGTCTGACGGTGGGCTGAGCCGCCCCCGCCCGGTAGGGCAGGATGGGGCGCATGCTTCTGCGGATCTTCACTGAGCCACAGCAGGGCGCGGACTACGGGCGGCTGCTGGCCGTCGCCCGGGCGGCGGAGGAACTGGGGTTTGACGCGTTCTTCCGGTCCGACCACTACCTCAAGATGGGCCGCGTGCCCGGGCTGCCCGGGCCGACCGATGCCTGGGTCACACTGGCGGGCCTGGCCAGGGAAACCTCGCGGATCCGGCTCGGCACGCTGATGAGCTCGGCCACCTTCCGGTATCCAGGGCCGCTGGCGATCGCGGCCGCGCAGGTGGACGAGATGAGCGGGGGCAGGGTCGAGTTCGGCCTTGGCGCCGGCTGGTTCGCCGCCGAGCACACCGCCTATGGCATCGCGTTCCCGCCAGTGGCGGAGCGGTTCGACCGGCTGACGGAGCAACTGGAGATCATCACCGGGCTGTGGCAGACCCCGCCAGGCCAGACGTTTTCCTTTCATGGCGCCCACTACGTGCTGACCGACTCACCTGCCCTGCCCAAGCCGTCCCAGCGGCCACGGCCGCCGGTGCTGGTCGGCGGGCACGGCCTGCGCCGGACACCGGAGCTCGCGGCCCGGTTCGCCGACGAGTACAACATCGCGTTCGGCAGCCAGGACGAGACCGCGGCCGCGTTCGGGCGGGCCCAGGCGGCGTGCGAGGCAGCCGGCCGGGACCCGGCGACGCTGGTGTACTCGGCCGCGCAGGTGGTCTGCTGTGGCCGGACCAGCGCCGAGGTCGCCCGGCGGGCGGCGGCGATCGGCCGGGAGCCGGCCGGACTCACCGCGGACGGGCTGGCCGGGACGCCGGCACAGGTGGTGGACAAGCTGCACCGGTTCGCCGCCATCGGCGCGGCCCGGATGTACCTGCAGGTGCTCGACCTGCACGACCTCGACCACCTGGAACTTCTTGCCACCGAGGTCATGCCGCATGTCTGAGCGAACGCACGAATGGGGTCAGCCCGGCGGCTGGCGGGGGGCGGGACGGGGCAGCGGGCCGCGGTAGCTCGCCCAGGGGTCATAGTCGACCTCCAGTGGCTCCTGCGGCGGCCGGTCTGCCTCCGGTACATGCTGGAGGTTGAGCCGGATCCGGGTCCAGGTGGAACTGGCCCCGCGCATCGCGTCGACC
>Ga0306923_10007332_pt1 | contig 10987 bp, 10 predicted proteins | sample sta12Can44000108_FD_203841 | JGI IMG/M metagenome (GOLD analysis project Ga0306923, IMG submission 203841) | Lab enrichment of tropical soil microbial communities from Luquillo Experimental Forest, Puerto Rico - statanox.12C.anox.44.000.108 (v2)... | ecosystem: Environmental > Terrestrial >...
TCGTCGCGATGCCGTACACGAGATACTTCCACCTCGCCGGACAAAGATGATTCAGCACGATGCGATCCACGATCGAGAGGCCCGTACGCACCGTCTCGTTCAGGCCGAATACCGATAGCACGCCCGTCGTGCGTAGTTCGACGGAAGTGAATCCGCCCAGAAACTCGCCGATTTCATCCAAGGAAACGTATCGCCAGCGCGACCCCCACCGACGAAACTTTGACCGGAGATATCGATGTATCGCGGTGCCTTTGAGGTTCTCGGCGAAAATGAGACTTCCGCCGGGTTTGAGCGCTTTGTACATGCCCTTCACCGCCACTGCTTGCCGATCCTTAGTTCTAAGCGCACCGAGTACAGATTTGAAAACAACTATATCGAATTCGTTTTCGAAGGGAATGGCTAGCGCATCGATGTCGCGGTAGACAATGTATTCCGACACGCCATATTTCATGTGGAGCGCAGAGGCGCGCTGCTTCGTACCCGAGAGATCCGAGCAGACCACTGTTCCTCCTTTCAGCGCCAACCATAGCGACACGCCGCCAGCACCGCCGCCGACCTCGAGGCAGTACCGATTGCGCGGCTCAACACGCTCCTCCCAGAAGCGGACCGCGTCAAACCACGTGGCGACATCGAACTGGCAGATATCAGCTCGAACGTTTCGCTGCGACCGCTTAGTCACGCGGTTCGCGGCCTATGCTGCAGACTGTGGATTGTGGCTACTGATCGCGAGGGCTTGAGCTAGATTCTCTATGGCTACTAGGCCGTGCCTCTTCTCAAATATCAACGTGCCCACGACACCGATCGTGTATCGATTCGCTGGCATTTCGTCGCCTCTTATTTCGCCAAAGCGCTGACCGTCTAAAACGAGAGACAGACGAATCCCGCCCTTCGATGGGTCGAAGGCGTTATGGTCGGCGCCCGTTGACACTGATCCCAAGGCGTCCCATTCTGCTGCGCAGCGGGCGTAATGCTATCCTCGGCAGGTGATCCCAAGATCACCGACTTGGCCCACGTGATAAAAGAGGGAAGGCGTAACTCCGCGAGAAGAGGTACATGGCCCCAACGGTGCCCTTGGTGCTCCGGCGACCTGGCCACGCCGCTCGGGTAGGTCGAGCGCTAGCACGCGGGTTCCTGTTCCGGGCGTGGTGTTGGGTGCGCGGTTTTCGCTTCACCGCGGGCCGAAACTTTCGCCTTGCCGGGCGCCTGTCGCTGCGGGGACCCGGACGCGTGGTCTTCGGCGACAATGTACGTGTGGCTGACGTCGTAACCGCGTGGACGTACGACATTGACGCGGTCATCACCGTCGGCCACGACGTGTTCTTGAATGGACCACATTTCTGGTGCCGTCGCGCAATCACCGTTGGCGATCGGAGCATTCTCGCCGAAGCCCGCCTCATGGACACCGATTTCCATAGCGTTCAAGTCAACCGTCATAATCCCGCGGCTCCGGTTCGCGTGCAACCGATCACTGTTTCAGACAACGTCTGGCTTTGCGCCCAGGCAGCCCTGCTGCCGGGGACCGTGATCGGCCAGAACTCGGTCGTCGGTTTCGGCGCGGTGTGCACGGGAGAATATCCCGCGGACGTAGTAATCGCTGGGAATCCAGCGCGTGTCGTTCGATCAATCGCTGATGAATCTCCCCTCACGCTTATCGATGAACGGCGTACCGGCGGCGAATGAAGAGATGTGACGCTCATAAGATCCGCTGCCACGCCGCATCGACGCTTCGCCGTTCGGCGGGTCGCGCTAAAGCACTGAAGACGAATCGATGCGTCGCCGTTCAGACGGCGTGCCCGCTGTGTAAGCAGCTTGACCGCCCCCTACGCGCTTCCCGCTCTGGTAAGTGCGTGCACTGTCGCCTGCACACGCGAGAACCGCACTGCCCAGTGTTCCGCCAGTTCGTGTTTCAATTCAACGACCTCGGATCGCAGTGTATCGAGCCTGTGCGGAATGTTGTTTAAAGCCGTCGCAAGCGCTCGCGAGTTGTTCTCCGTATAGATCACGCCCTTCGTGAAGTACTCCCGTAGCGCGTGGGTATCGGAGATCACCAACGGTTTGCCGAGCGCGACGCTTTCGTAGGCGGCGCAGAGAAGCGTATGTTCGCGTGTCGTCAAAGCGAGCACCGCGTCGGCGGAGCTCAAAAGTCGCCCGTATTCATGGTCACTCAGATAGCCAGTGAGGTGAACGTTTTGCGGAACAGTCCAACGGTCGGCAGTGCTTGGCAAGCGGCCGGTAACATAGATGTGAATGCCTTCGGAAATGATGCGCGCCGCCTCCAACACAACGTCAATGGGTTCGTCGTCGCTATAAGTGCAGACGAAGACGATATTCCGCCGTCCGGCCAAAGATATCGAACCGGCGGACACCATATCCGGAATTTTGTCTTGGAGGACGACGCTTCGTGCACCAAGACGGTCGACGGCCTCACGCAAAAATTCGTTCGTTACGATGGTGAGGTCGGCCCGACGGAGACAATATCTCGATAGCCTGGCATACAGTCGTTCGTGCAAACCGCGCGGTGCGACGAGAGTCTGATAGAAATAAGAGTGTAAGTCCTGAATGACCGTATATCTCCTGATTCGCTTCAACATGCAGGCGGTCGCGGCCAAGAGCAGTGATGGATTAGGGACAATGATGACCCGGCTGCTCGTTCGGGATAAGTACAGGACCGTCCGAACCCAGACGACGATACGCTGAAAAGCATGCAACCGTCCTCGATGCATCACGCGAACTGCAACACCAAGCGCCGTCGCGAGCTGCATCGTTCGGCGATGGTTATCCCAGCTAATCCACTCGCACGACGCTTGATCGGCACAAGCGTCCGCAATGTGGCCGCGATTCTCTGCCGGCATGTCTTGAACGCCTCGCGGCCTTCCCGGCCCGCGAGTCAGAGTCCAGCGACCAGCCATAACACGTTGGAGACGATACGAAAACTGGCCGTTGAGGGCAATGTGATTAGAAGTCTACACAGCTGTATCAAACGACACAACAGCTCCCGGCCGGTTGAGTTCGCGGACAATGTCCGGTGGCATATGGTCGCGGCCTCGTGCTCCGGCAAAGATAGATGGCGTTATCGCTGGTATCCCACGCGCGACCGCCGTGTCCTGCTGAGGCCGAGTCACACGAGATATTCCGAGCGGTCTACACGTCCGTCGCGCTATACCGCTTGGTAGATTGTCACATCGGCGTGCAGATGTCATGATTTCTTCCGCGCATATCCGCACAGGCGGACCAGGGCGGCTCACAGGCGGAAGCCGTGCACAAGCGTGCGCCACATTTGCAGCGAGGACCCGCACAGGACCAGCGTTGGGGCCGCGGCCTTCGTAGGTCAGATCAGACCCTTGTCATCCTTCGTATGTCTCCACGGGAATCTCATAGAGCTGGCGGGGCAACGAATCCATCCGTGCCGCGGCGTCACACCGGACGGCCGGCATACCCGCAGCATAATTGGCACCGTCGCAGAATATAAAGCTGCTGACCGACGAGGGAATAGAGCTAATGAATCATAGCGGTCGGTCGGTACGCGTAGCCACCGGCAGCAATGATCCGAGATCGACCCATTTGATCGCGGCTCTTCGGCGAAACGCGCGACTCGTCGTCGAGTGCAATTTCGATCCGATCGGGTCGTTTGCCAAATATGCCGCTGGACTGTTGAGCTTCAGTCTCGATCGAAGAGACTGGTGGAATAAGTATCAGTGGCACCCCATCGTTCGATATGCCCGGAGAAGAAACCTACTGAAACGGCTACTGGCACACAGGAATGGATGCGACGCCCTGCTCCTGTGGGGATCATGGTTCAATCCGTCTTTTACCGAACCTCGGGGCGGACTACCGTTTTGGACCTACATCGATCAAAGTTGTTCGCCGGCCATAGATGAAGGCGATGTTGCAGGATCTAAATCGCTTCGTGCGAGACAGGCCTTCAACATCTATCAGAACCAGATCTACCGCGATGCTCATGGCGTCCTTTGCATGTCGAATTGGGCTAGAGAGCAGACACTGGCTGCTCACAATCTTCCTGCATCAAAAGTGCATTATGTCGGTTGGGGGCCGTGTTCCGTTGACCTCTCGGATGAAGATGCGCCGCTGAACACGGCCGAGCCAACTGTTCTCTTTGTCGGCAACGATTTTCACCGGAAAGGTGCCGACGTGTTGATTGCTGCGTCTCATATCGTATCCAAGAGAATCAACGACGTTCGCTTCTATTTTGTCGGCGAAGCTCATCGGCAGTTCACCGCGTCCTCTGACGCGAGACTCGTTTTCACGGGCGCGATAAACGATAAAGCCGAGTTGAAGCGCCTGTTCCGCAGCGCGACTGTATTTTGCCTCCCAGCTCGCTTTGATCGCTCACCACACGTCCTCGTCGAAGCAATGAGCGCTGGCAACCCGATCGTCGCGACAAACGTTGGTGGCATCCCGGATGCCGTTATACACAACAAGACGGGTCTGCTTGTTGAAAGAGAGAATCGAGACGAGCTCGCTAGCGCGCTCTTGTTGATCCTTCAACATCCGGGACTCGCGAGAGAAATGAGCCAGGCGGGCAAAAAGATGATGCGCGAAAGCTTCACATGGGACGTCGTTGCGCGGCGTATCGTGTCGACGATTGCCGCAGAACAAAGAATTAACGATGACGAGGGGAACCGCACTAGACAAGGAACCACCACACTCCTAAGAGTGCGTCCATGAGGAAACTCCATGTAGTAACGCGGCTGATGAGCCGAGAGAAGTGAGAGCCGTCTTACTTGCCAAGATGTTTCTTGACCGCCGCGAGCACCGTGGAGCTTGCGAGTTCCGCTTTCGGTGGCACCCGGCCTTCCGTGGCTGGCAACGGCTGTCCGTCGCAGCTCGCGACACGTCGTTCCGTACTGACTTGCTCCTTCGGACGGGTACATCAGACGCTTGGGTCTTCGAGCAGGTGTTCTGCAACAATGACTATAATCTACGGCGTCTGCCCAGATGGAACGACATCGAGCAGACGTACCACAACCTCGCTGCCGAGGGATCGCCTCTAATTCTCGACCTGGGCGCAAACGTCGGCATGGCAAGTATCTACTTCGCGAAGAATTGGCCGGCCGCTCGAATCCTCGCCGTCGAGCCTAGCCAGCAGAACTACGATGTGCTCTGTCGCAACGTAGCCAGTTTGAAACAGGTCATGCCTCTTAAGGCAGCCGTCTCCGCTATTGATGGATTCGTCCGCATAACAAATGTCGAAGGGCACGCCTGGGCGCACCGGACCGCTATGGCCACAAGAGCGGCGGTCGATACGGTTCCCGCGAAGTCAGTCGCATCGCTGATCGCATCGGCCGGTGACGAGCAACGTTGTTATCCATTCATCTGCAAGATCGATATCGAAGGATTCGAATCACATTTGTTCTCGAGCAACACGGACTGGATACGCCTCTTCCCCGTCATCATTATCGAGTTGCATGATTGGATGCTTCCGAAACAACGCACCTCAGCCAGCTTTCTAAGAGAAATCTCCAACCACGATCGCGACTTCATGTACATCGGGGAAAACGTGTTCTCGATATCAAACGATATTTAAGGATTGCTGCAGGAGCTTCGTATCCGGCCACGTCGGCGCCTACTCCGGGCCCACTGACTCGAGCGACGTTCTCGGCTACCCGTTTCGAATGAGCCAATGATTCAGGACTACAGCGTGCCACAATGCAAGTGGCGCCGTTCGCGTTGCCAGCGCCTGCCGAATCATTGGCTGCAACGTCCCCGCGCGAATCCATCCCTGTCTTTCTAGCACTGGATACGTCGTCATGTCTTCCAGAGCGGCGCTCCAATGCGAGGCCAACCAGCGTCCGACCGGGACGTTGAAACCACGTTTTTCGCGGAACGCCACGTCTGCACCGATGCGGCGGCGCACGATCTCGCGCAAAATCGCTTTGAGCCGACCCTTGTATAGGCGAGTTTCGTAGGGCAAGCGCGCGGCGAATTCCCAGAGTCGGTGATCGAGGAATGGCGAGCGCGCCTCGAGTGCACTGTACATGGTGCCACCATCGACCTTGGTCATGAACTCTCCCACGAACCGCGTCCGCTGTTCGTGCCGCAAGACGTCTTGTAACAAGTGACGGGCCGCAGAAACAGACAGGGGAGCGTCCCGCTCTGGCAGCGTGCGCCCGTCGAGTCGCGGACCCAGCATGCGATGTGTTTCGAGATACGGAAGGCCGTTCTCGAGGCGAGTTACTGCGCCGATGCCACCCGTCACAAAATCCAAAAAATTGCGCGCTCGCCTCCACGGGCTTCTCCGAGCGCCCACTTGATAATGCACGGGCCTCCATAATGCCGTGGCGGCCGATGGCAGCAGCCGGGCGAAACGCTCCGTCACCCAGAACGATTTGTGAAACGGATAGCCGAGGAACACGTCGTCACCGCCATCACCGGTCAACAAGACCGTGGCGAAAGGCTTCACCGCCTGCGACACTCGTAATACACCTAGGGCCGACGACGCCGCGAATGGTTCGCCGTACGCGTCGACCAACATGTCTAGGTCCGGCGTGGCTTCGCGTGCGAGCGGCACGATCTGATGCGGGATGCCCAACCCTTGTGCAATGCGCTCCGCATCGGCGCTTTCATCGGCCGGATCTCCGGGTGTACTGACGGTAAATGACCGCACATTTACGTTCAACTTCGCCATCGCCCAGCACACCAGCGTCGAATCGATACCACTACTGAGGAGTACGCCGATTGGAACATCCGCGTAGAGGCGCAGGCGTGTAGCCTCGAGGATCAATTCCTCCGCAGCATCGACAGCATCTTCAAAGCGGACCCGGGAATGCGTATCGACATCCGGCATACTCCAGTAGCGCCGCGAATAATCGCTACCATTACGCCACTCTACGACCATGCCCGGATGTACTTTGCGGATACCTTGCCGGATCGAACGGTCCTCGGAAACAAAGCCGTAATGCAGAAACTCGAGAACTGCTTGAGGATCGACGCCATCGCAAAAACCAGCCGCCGCGACAGCATTCTGTGTCGACGCAAAGGCGATTTCCCCGTCCACCGCCGCATAGTAGAGGGGCTTGACGCCGAGCCGGTCTCTCACCAACCACAACCGGCCTTGAGCCGCATCCCAGACACCAAACGCGAACATTCCCCGAAGCTTGGGCAACAGGGCATCGACACCCCATTCCTGATACCCACGGAGTAGCACTTCGGTATCCGAATGGGACCAGAACCGCCGGCCGCGGCCCTCCAGCTCGTGCCGGATTTCCTGAAAATTGTAGATGCAACCGTTGAACACGACCGCAATACTGCGGTCGTCGGACAACATCGGTTGATGCCCGCCTGCGCTGAGATCGATGATTGCCAAACGACGATGCCCCAACGCAGCTCTGGGCGCGCTTTCGGCCCAAATCTCGACGCCTTCGCCATCCGGACCGCGGCGCGCGAGGACTGCCGTCATCACGCGCACAGCATCTTCAAGCTCTTTCGGATCCCGCCTAAATGAGATAACTCCCGCAATCCCGCACATTGCTCTTCAGCCGCACGATCCGCGACGGCGGTCTACCACGCGTCACGACTCTCTTTAACGCGCGGGCTGCGCGATAAACCCATTTAATCCCCGCCCTCCGAGCTCAGTACCTGCCCATACAATGTGAAAAGCCGCTTCCGGTACGCTTCGGGCGCAAAGTCGCGCACAATACGTTCGCGGCCTTGTCGTGACCTCTCCTGCGCTGCATCCGCATCCGCAAAGACCCGCTCAATCGCCTCTGCCAGGGCCTCCGGCTCGCTAGGTGGAGTCAGCAGCCCATGGATCTCGTGATCCACCAACTCCGTGACCCCACCGACAGCAGTACACACGACCGGGATGCCTGCTGCGAGTGCCTCGAGCAGCGCGTTTGGGGACCCCTCGCTCAACGAAGGCAACACAAATACGTGCGCAATCGCATAAAATGGCTGCACGTTCGCCACTTGTCCAGCGAACAACACGGCCTTCTGTAGTCCGAGTTTCGCGGCCTGGGACTCCAACCGCACGCGCTCCGGACCTTCGCCGACAAGCACCACGCGCATCGACGGCCAGCGTGCATGCAAATGCGCGGCCGCCTGCAGCAAATCGCAGTGCGCCTTCTCCCTGGACAACCGTCCCACGCTCAACGTGACGCGCTCGCTCTGCACAATTCCGAGCTTCTGCCGGAGTTCGTCGCGCTCCACGTCGGGTACGGGCGGCGCGGGCTCCACTGAATTGTGAAGGACACGAATGTTTCGTTTCGCCACACCATCACTGCAGAGTCTTTCTGCGAACGGACCGCACACCGTGACGACCATTCGCGCCGCTCTCAGCGACCAGCGGTTGAGTTGGTTGTAAAATTTCACCCTCCGGGCTGCCGCCGTATAGCCATGATGAAAGGCAATCCATGGATACATCCGGTTCAGACCACTGAGCCGAATGATGAAATGCGACTTCACGCCATGGGTTTGTAGTACATGTGGCTGGAAACCACGGAGACGGTTCCGCAGCGCCGAGATAACGCGCCTGTCGAACCGACCCCGCTCAAAAATCGGCTCTGCCGCCACACCCGCTTTGCGGGCCGTTGCGAGGATCGGATGGTCAGTGGCCGAGCCTCGCGCGAACACGAACAGGAGCGGATCTAACTTACCCTCTGCCTGCGCCAGTTGGCAGAATTGGATCACGTTTTTGGCGGGCCCCGTTACGGTACGCGCTTCTAGGATCACCGCCAGCCGTAGGCGTCGGGATGCGTTGTCCCACGTGACCGCTCGCGAACGGCGCTGCTGCTGATCCGAAATCGGGCTGCCCAATGCAGTTAACCGTGGGTAGCGAGTCCAGCGAGGGTGCCTCGTGCAGAGGACTCGCTAATCAATCGATCGTGTCGCGTCCGCGACAGCCAAATAATGAGTATCCACTGCGTCCAGAACATTTTGTCCCATAGCGCATCCCCAAAGAACCCGACGACGGCAAAGCCGATGCATGCGGCTTCGAGAGCAGGTGCCAGAGGGACCTGCGAGCTGGGTATCTTCGCGTGCTTTGTCAATCGCCAATGGCCGCGTAGGACTAGCGCCAAAAGGACGAGGCCCACGATTCCGAGCTCGACCCAAGTCGATAGATACATGTTGTGCGCGACTCGCGATCTCCCAAACGCTGGATAGGCATATTGGTCGTATGCTGCCGCGAAGTTCGCGAACCCGACGCCGATTACACTGAAACGATCGAGGGAATGCACGCCGATCTTCCAGATTTCGGTGCGCCCCGCGCCCGTGGCATCCTCGCCGGTGAACACACTCTCAGCGCGATGAAAGAACAGATCGGGCATCGCGGGCAATAGAGCGGCCAAAATTGCGACGACGACCAGCACACGCGGGCGCGCCCGGTAACGATATAGGCAGACGCATATCGTGACGGCGACCGCAAAGAGTGAGCCACGGGACATCGTCAAGAATATTCCCGCGGCGATCGCGGCGATCCCGACACCCGCGACGACGGTCGTCCATGTCCGGCGAGACCCTGAAAACATGCCGATTCCGATCGCGAAAGGAAGAAGAAGAGACTGGGCCACAGCGTTCGGATTAGCGCTGCTCTCGCCGAGCGAAAGTGTCCCCCGCCCCGTCTGTCCGGAATCGGGGTCGAAGCCGAGTACCACACCCCCTGCGGCAGCGAGCGCACCGCCAATCAAAGCGAGCCAGCAGACCGTTGTCAGTTCCGCTTCGGAAACTGTGTATGACGCGGCGACGAGGTACATGGCAAGCAGGCTCACTGCTGTCATTGCGGGTGTTCGAGCCCGGTCGACATCGGCTGCCCATGCAAGACTCAGGACAGCCCAAAAGACTAAGACCGTAACCCAGAGCGCCACAAGCGGTGGACGAACCAGACGTCTCTGGATGATACCAGTCAAGAGCAAGGCCCCGGTTACGGCGATGCCCACGAACTTCGTCGCAGTCGCTCCGCCGGTATCGGCAATGACCGACACACTGTCAAACGGCAAGACGAGCGCGAAGGCGCCGAAACCTACAACAACCGGCCAACGTACGACGATTGGGCTAATGGCGACGAGGCAGACAAGCACCAGCGAGCGCCAGTATTCGCCCGCGATCGCCCAGGCAAGCAGCGGCCCCATAGCGAGCGCGGCCATCATGACTGGAACATAGAACGGCGTGCCTGCGACTCGAGATTGCAGCAACGACAAAGTCCTCATTTGCCGCAGAACCCCACGTGGTAGTGTGGGCTCACGTCAGCCTAGGACACTGGCACACGTGCGGCGAAGCTAGAAGCACAGATAAGAGTTCCGCGACTCAAAGACGCGGGCATGAGCCTCGTCGGGGATCGTCGCGCAGTGCGCGTTCCGATCGATCGGCGGCAGCCTCATCCCGGCCAGACCTTCGTGCGCGACTTTCGATATAGTTTTGTGCATGCCGTGCACGATCCTCGTTCGTCCTCTGCATCGAACTTGATGCGGTTCCCGCACGAACACATCCAGCCGGCCACGCGGCCGGGATTACCGAGAATCAGCGCATAATCCGGCACGTCCTTCGTCACGACGGTCCCGGCTCCGACAAAAGCATAGCTGCCGATCGTCACGCCACACACCACGGTGCAGTTGGCTCCGAGCGTCGCGCCGCGACGAACCAGCGTCGGCCGCAGTTCCTCCATTCGACGGATTTCGCTGCGCGGATTGTAGACGTTGGTGAAGACCATCGACGGACCGCAGAACACGTGATCCTCGAGCGTCACGCCTTCGTAGACTGAGACGTTGTTCTGGATCTTCACCCCGTCACCGATCGTGACTTCTCGGCCGATCACGACGTTCTGGCCGATCCTGCAGTCCTTGCCGACCCGAGCGCCGTCCATGACGTGCGAGACGTGCCAGATCGTCGTACCCGCCCCGATCACGACATCGGCGTCGATGAACGCCGACTCGTGCACGAAAAATTCGGGCTCACCTTTGGGCCGGGCGCCATTCGCCGGTATCGCGGTGTTCGTCGAGGCCGCATGCAGCTGCTTCCCGGGTTTCGGTGTACT
>Ga0306923_10007333_pt1 | contig 10987 bp, 7 predicted proteins | sample sta12Can44000108_FD_203841 | JGI IMG/M metagenome (GOLD analysis project Ga0306923, IMG submission 203841) | Lab enrichment of tropical soil microbial communities from Luquillo Experimental Forest, Puerto Rico - statanox.12C.anox.44.000.108 (v2)... | ecosystem: Environmental > Terrestrial > Soil...
TTCCGCCCAAAAATCGACCAATACTGGCTTCGATGCGCGCAGCACATCGGCATCGAACGAGTTGTCGGTGACCTTGGTGGTGGCGCTCATGAATCCTCCTCGAGAGACCGGCCAGAAAGTAGGTATGCGGTAATGAGGCGTCAAGGAGCGCCCCCTGCAGTCGGGACAAAGCTGACCGGCAAGGGGCGCGAGGCGTCTTAACCGAAATCCGGCTGCGTCGCCTTGAAGCTCGAGCGCTGCGTCATCGCCTCCCACCAGGCGCTCAGGCCCTTATGCTCGGCCAGGAGCTTTGCCTCTGGCGTCAGCGACAGATAGGCGATGATCGGCGCCACATAGAGATCGGCGAGGCTGACCTGGTCGCCCGCCAGGAACTTGGACCCGCCATTAATCCGGTCGAACTCCTGGAGGCACAGTTCCGTCTTCGGCAACCCGCCAGCGATCACCGATTCGTCCGTGCCGCCAACGAGCTGGGGCAGGACGCGAGGGATGACGATCTTCCAAATGATCGTGCTGTAAGCGTGATAATCGACGATGCTGATGATCTGATTCATGCGAGCGCGGTCGCGCGCATCGTCCGGCGTCAGCTTCGCGCCGGGAAAGACTTGATCGATGTAGCGCACGACGGCGCTCGTCTCGTAGAAATTGAAGCCATCATGCTCGAAGGCCGGCACCGTGCCGAAGGGATTGCGCGCCAAATGCGCCGGCTGCTTCGCCTCGCCCTTGACCACGCTCACATCGACGCGCTCGTATTGCGCCGGCTTTTCCTCGAAGGCCATCCGCGCGGTGCGTACGTAGGTGCTCATATCCGTACCATAGATGATCGGCGTCGCCATCGTCGTCCTCCCCTTAAGCTGGCAGACGGCTCATTCCAGCGCCCGACGCGAATCTTCGCAAGCGGAGTTTAGCGGGAATAGTGATCGAGCAAGGCGCCTCCAATCGGCATGAGGCGCGGTCCCTCCGTCCAGAGTAGCGCGCAACGCACGGCTCGGCCGGGATATATGGCGGCGATGGCGGCGCGATAGGCGGCGAGCTGCTCGAGGTAAGCGGGCGGCACGTCCGCCTCGTCGATGGGCGGCGGGCGCAGCGTCTTGTAGTCGACGATCAGCACCTCGTCGTCGCGGACGACGAGCCGGTCGATCTGCCCCGAGAGCGCGCGTCCGGACAGCAGCGCCACCACCGGCACCTCTGCTTGCGAGCTCGGCGCGAAGAGCGGCAAGAAGTCGGGATGGTCGAGCACCGCCAGCGTCTCTTCGAGCAGCGCTTCCTGCACCGCCGGCGTAATCCCGTGGCTCGGGAGGGCCAGAAAGCGGCGCGCCGCCATCCGCCGGTGCGCTCGATCGATGTCCGGCAAGCTTTGCAGCAACCGGTGCACGAGCCGCCCGCGCACCAGGCCCGCCGCCGGATCCTCGGCGAGCGGCGAGCGCGCGGCCGGCTCGGCGCGGCGCGGCCGGGACGGGGTAAGCGGACGCGGCGGCGTCGGCTCGGGCATGGGGGCGGCGCGTGCCCAATGGGGGAGAACGCTCGGTGGAACCGCCGCCGATGCGATCTTTTCGCTCCGATCGGGCGATGTCGCTTGCGGCGTTTCGAGACGCCAGCCCGCGCCCTTCCAGCCATCCTCACCAGCGACGGCGCGGAGATCGATCTCGACCGCAACAGCACCGGGCGCCGCCGCCATGCCGCGTTCGATGAGGCGATACCAGCATCCATCGGGCGGCTTGCGCCGGTCGCGCCAGCCGCAGACATAGAGGCGATCCTCGGCGCGCGTCAGCGCCACGTAAAGGAGCCGCCGATGTTCGGCGTCCCGGCGGCGCAACGCGTCGGCGCGAGCGGCTTCGGCAATGGGCGCGGTGCATCCCTTGTGCGCCGGCCACAGCGGCAGGCCGTCCGCGGTCCACAACAGCCGTGGCGGTTGCGTCGGCACTTGCAGCGTGTCCGGCAGAAAAACGACCGGCGCTTGCAGCCCTTTGGCGCCGTGGACCGTAAGAACGCGCACCTCGTTCCGGCCGCGCTGATCGAGATCGCGCGTCACTTCGGTTTCACCGGCGCCCAGCCAGTGCAAGAAACCCTGAAGCGACGGACCATGTGTGCGTTCATAGACGAGCGCCATCGCCAGGAATTCGTCGAGCGGGTCTGCCGCCTCCGCACCGAGCCGCGCCAGCGCGGCGCGGCGCCCACCCCGCGCGCCCAGCACCTCGGCAAAGAGCTCGTATGGCGGCGCAAAGTCGACACGCGCCAACAATTCGCCGAGCTCGCGCGCGGCATGGCTTAAAAACAAATTTTCGCCGGCGCGGCGACGAAGCTCGGACCAGAGCGTCCCCTGCCGCGCATAAGCAAGCGCGAACAGCTGCTCCTCGTCGAGGCCAAAGAGCGGTCCCTTGAGCACGGTCGCCAGGGTCAGATCGTCGTCAGGCAGCAGAAGGAAATGACCGAGCGCCAGCAAATCCTGGACGACGATCTGATCGGTGAGGAGCATGCGATCGACACCCGCGACCGGCACGCCCACTTGCTTCAGCGCCCGCACCAATTCGACCACGAAGGGGCCGCGCCGGCGCACCAGCACCATGACATCCCCGGCCTGGAGCGGGCGATCACGCGCCGGCAAGCGTTCGCCCGCATCGAGCCAGCGTCGCAGCGTGCGGGCGATGACGCGCGCCAGCCGCGCCCGCGGGGCGCGCGTGCGCTGCTGCTCGAGCGGCGGCTGCCACGGCCGGGCCGCCGGTTCCTCCTCCGGCTCGACGGCCGGCCACAACTCGACGAGCCCGGCGTGGCCGACACGGAACGGGCGGTGATGGATGGGCGCCCCGTCGAGCGCCACGCCGGCGCTCGTCCCGCCCTCGGCAAAGACGGCATCGACCGCCGTGAGCACGGCCGGCGCGGAGCGGAAGGAGTAGTCGAGACGAACGACGCGCCAGCGCTCGTGGGCGGCGGCGATGCGCCGGGCAAAATGCTGGCGCATGCGCAAGAACGCCTCGGGATCGGCGCGCTGGAAGCTGTAGATCGACTGCTTGGCGTCCCCCACCGCGAAGACGGTGCGGCGCTCGCTGCGGGCCCCCTCGCCGCTGAAGAACTCGTCGGCGAGCGCCGCGATCACCTGCCACTGCTCGGGATTGGTGTCTTGCGCCTCGTCGATCAGAATGTGATCCAATCCGGCATCGAGCTTGAAGAGCACCCAAGGCGCGACGCCAGGCCGGCGCAGCAAGTCGCGCGTCTTCAGTACAAGGTCGTCATAGTCGAGCAGCGCGCGTGACGCTTTATGCCGCTCGTAATGCGCGAGCAGCGCGTCGGCAATGCGCGCGAGGGCACTGCTTGCGGCACAAATTGCGGCCGCATTGCGCGCGGCCATCGCGGCCGCCAATCGCTGTCCCTCGCGGTCGAGCGCCGCGGCAGCGGCCGGTTCGTCGGCGGCGAATTTCCGCGTGACGATGTCGGTCCGGCGCTCGCCCTCGAGGGTGAAGAAGATCGAGGCGTACTCGTCGAAGGTCTCGGCGCGGAGCACCGGATCGCCGAGCCACCGCGCGAGCTTGTCGGCACGATCGCGATCGCGTGCGCTGGGGCTCGTCGCGAGCCGTTCCGCTGCGGCGCGGAGCGCTGGCTCGTCCGCCGCACCCGCTGCGGCCCGGACAATCCCTCCTTCCGTCACATCCGGCGCGAGATGGAGAACCTGGCACAGTGCCGCCAGGAAACGCTCGTGGCCGCCCTCGAGCGCCGCTCGCAAGCGCGCGCGCTCGAGCGCCAGAAGCTCCATCATCTCGTCGAAGCGATGCTCGGAGACGTGGCGCGTGACTTCATCAAGTGCCGCAGCGAGTTCGGCATCATCGCCGGCGCGTGCGGCGGAGAGCACCGCTTCGCGCGCGGCGAAGAGCGACTCGCGCGCGCTTCGCTCGTCCATCACCTCGAAATGCGGCGCGACGCCCGCCTCGATGGGAAAGCGCCGCAGCAGCGATTGGCAAAAGGCGTGCATGGTGTCGATGCGCATGCCGCCCGGCGCATCGAGCACACGAGCAAAGAGGCGACGCGCCTGTCGGCATGTGGCCGCGTCCGGCATCTCGCCGGTGAGCGCTACGAGATCCTGGGCGAGCGCACCATCGGGCACGGTCGTCCAACGGCTCAGCCGGTCGTTGAGACGATTGGCCATTTCGGCGGCCGCCGCCTTGGTGAAGGTCAGGCAAAGGATGCTCGCCGGCGCGCTGCCGGCCAGCATGAGCGCCAGCACGCGGTCGGTCAGCACCTTGGTCTTGCCAGTGCCAGCCGACGCGGCGACCCAGACCGAACAGTCGACGGCGGTGGCGTCGCGCTGCAGCGTGCTCGCGTCTGCGGCGCTCATTCGCCGTCCTCGCCGATGACCGACCACTCCTTGACGCGCGCCAGGTGAAGGTAGTCGGAATAGCGCGGCGCCCGATCCGGCCGTGGCATGGCGCGATAAGGCGTGCGCGCGTCGTCGAACTCGGCGATGAGGGCGCCAAGGCCGGCCAGTGCTTCGTCGACGAGACGCCGCAGATCGCCTCCGTCCTCACTGAGCGCCGACACCTCGCCCGCCGGGTTGCCGCCGCCGAGCCGCCAATACTCGAGCGCCGCGATCGGCGCAGCCGGGACGCCGGCGAAGCCACCCGCCTCGGCGATCGCCGCCTCGAGCGGCAGCTGTGGCGAGAAACCGAGCTCGACCTCGCCAGGCCCCGGCAAGGCGCCGGTCTTGTAATCGACGAGCGAGAGACCGCCCGCACGGTCACGATCGATCCGGTCGGCCTTAGCGGTGAGCGTGAAGGGCCCGGCCGGACCGGAAAGGCGGAGGTCGCCCGAGAGCTCGCCGCCCAGCGGCGTTAGTGCCTGACGCCGGACGGCTTCGTGCGCAATGAACCAGCGCGCGATGCGCTCGAAGCGCGGCCACCAGAAGGCGCGCATGCCCGGCCGCTCCAGCGCCGCGCCGAACTCCGCCCTGCCCATGGCGATAAGTTGCGCTTCGGCGTCAGGAGGAAGCGCCGCCGGGAAGGCGCGGATGAAACGGTCGAGCGTGCGATGGATGAAGATGCCGCGCTCGGCGGCGCCGGGATCGGCATCGATGGGATCAAGCGCGGTGAGACGCAGAACCTGGCGGGCATAGAGCGCGTAAGGATCGCGCATCCACGTCTCGATCGCGGTGACGGAGAGTCGGCGCGGGCGCGATGCCACGGGCGGGCGCGGCTCCGGTGCGGCTACGGCGCGGCGCTTCTCCGGCTCATCCAGTTTTTCCTGCCACAGGAGTGGCTCCTGGAGGGCGCCAAGCCTGCCCTCGAGCCCCGTCGCGCGCAGGACCGTCTCGAGCCGCAGCAGCCAACGCGAGGGCACCGCCGGCGTGCCGTCGACGCGCGTCGCCCGGGTCAACACCACCTTCGCCGCGCCGAGCGCTTGCGTGAAGTCGTGCGCCGCGGCGCCGATGCGGCGTTCGGGCGCCGGCAGGCCAAAGACGCGGCGCATCGGCCGCGAAAGCCAGGGATCGCTCTCCACCTGCGGCGGCCAGACAGCCTCGTTGAGACCGCCCAAGACGACGAGGTCCGCGTGCTGCAGACGAGCCTCGAGCAATCCCCAGATGGCAAGCCGCGCGTGCCGGCCGAAGCGGGGACGGACGACCGGCCCGGCGAGCAGCGCTTCGAAGAGCGCCTGATAGTCTCGCCCGCGCAACGCGCCGAAGCTCTCGGCGGCGTGCAGCATGTCGGCAATGAAGGTGGCGGCGGTCTCGCCCGCCTCCTCGCGCCAGAGACGGTCCGGACCCTTCTCGTCCGTGGTCGCGGCAAGCGCCTCGGCCACGGCGACATGCGCGCGGACGAGCTCGGTCAGCGGCGCTTCCGTAGCGGCGATCGCGTCGACCAGCGGCGAGAGCCGCGCCTCGAGCTCGCTCACAAAGCCACGCAAGGGGTCCGCCGGGGCCAGCACGGCGCGCAAGCCGGCAAAACCGGGCGCCGGTCGCGCGCCGCGCAGCGCGGCGATCTCCAGGCGCCGCACCCTTGTGCGGAAGTCCTCGGGTGTCCGCCCGCCCGCCGCAAGCGGATGCTTCAGCAGCGCAAGCAGCGGCAACGGTGCAAAGTCCTCGACCACCGCGTCGAGGATTAGGCGCAAAAACACGCCGGGCGGTGATTTGTCGAGCGGCACGCCCGCGGAATCATCGATCTCGATGCCCCAGCGCCGCAGTTCGGCCGCGACGCGGCGCGCGAGAGCGCGATCGGGCGTGACGAGCGCCGCGGTCTTAACGGGCGTCTCCAGCGCCTGGCGCAGCAGCAGCGCGATCACCCCGGCTTCCTCCTGCGCACCCGCACAATCGAAGCGGACGAGTCCTTCGAGTGCGGCGCCGTCGAGCGCATCGAGGCTGCGCCACCGATCCGTTTCGCCGGCAGGCCGCATCGCCTCGGCAATGAGACGCAAACGAGGTGTCCGCACCGCGCCGAGGCGCGGCGCGGGCCACGGCCGCACGTCCTCGGGTGCGAGATCGAGTCGCTGCAGGAGGCGCGCGAGCAGGTGCTGGGGATGGGCCCCATCGGCAGCGACCGCAGCCCAGCTCTCGATGTCGAGGCCGCGGTCGAGGCCCGGCAGCACAACCGCGCCCTGCGGCAAAGCCGCGACCACGGCGACGAGATCCGCCACCGCGGCGACGCCGCCGGTCAGTCCCGCGGCGATGACGGGGTGCGCCGGCGGATGACGGCGCCAGGCCTCCGCCTGGGCCGCCAGGACGCGATTGCGCCGTGCGGCGGGATCAAGCGCACCAGCCTCGTCGAGGATCTTTGGCCAATGCTCGCGAAGAATGCCGAGAAAATTGAGCACCTGCTGCCAGTGCTCCGCGTGATCGGCCGGCACCAGCGCATCGAGTGCGTCAAGATCGCACCCCTCGGCTTGCACCTCATCGAGAAAGCGCGCGAGTTCGCGCGCCAATAGCGCCGCCTGTCCCGCCGCAAGCCCGCCCTCGCCGCGCCTCTCGGCCCAGCGAAGCACCAGCCGGGTCAGCAACAAGGCGCGCTTCAGCGGCGGCATCGCCGGCGGAATATCGATCGCGGCAAAGCCATCGCCGTCGCCAAATGCGAGCTCGTCGGCATCAACATCGCCCACGGGGACGAGGCGCGGGAGCAGCAGCGCGCGACCCTCGCTAGCACGCAAAAAGGCTTCGCCAAGCGCCCGCGCGGCGCGGCGCGTCGGCAGTAGCACAACGTGGCGCGCGAGCGCCAGCGGATCATCGCCGGCGGCAGCTCGGAGCCCGGCGACGAGCGTATCGAGAAACGGCCGGTCGGCGTCGATGGTGAAGATGGAAGGCGGCATGTTCTCGCGGCCGCCTACCCAGTTAACTCCCCCTCACCTTGCCGCCGCTTCGCGGCAGGCCCCTCCCTCTCCTCGGGCGGAGAGGGCGAGAACGGCACCGCGCGTCCCCTCTCCCCAACGGGGAGAGGGGCAGGGTGAGGGAGTATTTGTGGCACGAGCAATCCGCGCGCTAGCGCAGCAGCTCGTAGGGACCGCCGCGCTCGAGTGCCCGTTGGTAAGCCGGTCGGGCCTGCGCGCGGCGGAGGAAATCGAACGTCTTCGGCCGCGTCTCGTTGAGGCCGCCCCGCGCCGTCGCGGCCTCGAGCGGAAAGCTCATCTGAATGTCGGCCGCGGTGAAGTCCGCCCCCGTGAACCATGGCCGCGTAGCAAGCTCGCTCTCGATATAGTCGAGATGAAGCTTGATTTGCGGCTCGACAAAGCCGTCGAGCGCGCGATCGACGATGGCGCGCGCGATCGGCCGCGCAAAAAACGGCATCGGCGCCGATTTGAGCCGGCTCAGAACGAGCTTCATCAGCAGCGGCGGCATCGCCGAGCCTTCGGCGTAATGGAGCCAGTAGCTGTACCGCAGCCGAGCGTCGCTGCCCGCGGGCGGGACGAAGCGGCCGTGGCCGTGGCGCTCGACGAGGTATTCGATAATGGCGCCGGATTCGGCGACGGCGCGGTCGCCGTCCGTGATCACCGGCGACTTGCCGAGCGGATGAACCGCGCGAAGCGAGGCCGGGGCGCGCATCGTCGCACCGTCGCGCTCGTAGCGCTTCACCTCGTAGGGAATGTTCAGCTCTTCCAGGAGCCAAAGGACGCGTTGGGAACGCGAATTGTTGAGATGGTGGACGGTGATCACGCGGATCCCCCTACCGTTCGATGCGGTGTGTCGTGAGTCGCGCCTCCGCGAGCGCCAAACCAGCGGGTGTGCCGATATGGTACCACTCGCCGTCATGCACGATGGCCGCGAGCCGTCCCGCCGCGATGGCGCGATCGTAAAGCACGTTCAGCGAGAACTTGCCGGGCGAGCGCCCCTCGAAGAGACGCTTGTGCAGAATCTGCACACCGGCGAAGAGATGCGGCGCCACCTCGCGCTCCTGGCGCCGGCGCACGCGACCGATCGGATCGAGAATGAAATCGCCGCGGCCCTCGTAGCCAAGCGCGGTGGCAGTCCGTTGCACCAGCAGCAGCGCATCCAGGCGCTCCGCATCGAAGGCGCGTGCGAGGCGCAGTAACGCCGGCGTCTTGCCGTCGAGCCAGAACACGTCAGCGTTCACCACGTAGAAGACATCGCCGAGCGAGCCGAGAGCGCTGAGTACGCCGCCGCCCGTCTCGAGCAGCTCGCGCTCGTGCAGCAGCGTGATCGCCGGCGTCCGCCGCTCGGCCAGATGCGCCGCGATCATCTCGGGCTTGTAGTGGAGATTGACAACGACACGCTCGACCCCGCTCGCCGCCAGCCGGTCAATGGCATGATCGAGCAGCGTGCGCCCGCCGAGCTCCACCAGCGGCTTGGGCAGGCGATCCGTGATCGGCCGCATGCGCGTGCCAAGACCCGCCGCCAGAACCATGCCAGTGGTGGGCGCGCTCATGGTGCCGCGGGACACGGTGGAATCCGCCGAAGCGCCGGCGGAATGTGGCGATCGAGCCATCCCGATATCGGCGCCAGCACCGGATTGCCGAGCGCGTGCTCGACGAGGCGCCAGACACGGGGTATGTGGACGAGATAGGCGGGCTTGCCGTCGCGCACGCAAAGCCGCGTGAAAATGCCGACGATCTTGCAATTGCGTTGCGCGCCGAGCACCGCGTAAGAAGCAAGGAACGCGTCGCGGTCGAGCGCGGGGAAGGCGGCGAGATACCGCGCGCGCATTGCTTCGGAGACCGCGCCGGGCACGTCGCGCCGAGCGTCCTCGAGCAGCGAGACGAGGTCGTAGCTGGTGGGACCGACGACCGCGTCTTGAAAATCGAGCAAGCCGCAAGCGGCGGTGCCTCGCCGGTTGGGCAGCAGCATCAAATTGTCGACGTGGTAGTCGCGCAAGACGAGGCTCTCCGGCGCGCCGCGCGCCACCGGCAGCAGCGCCCGCCAGAGGCCGAGATACTCCTCGCGCAAATCGGGCGGCGTTGATTTTCCGGTGATGGCCGGCAGGTACCAGTCGACCAGCAGCGCTGCCTCGGCAAGGAGGCGCGACTCGTCATAGGGCGGCACATCCGTGCCAGCGGGATCGAAGACACGATGCAGCGCCGTCAGCACGTCAACCGCCAGCGCATAGAGCGGCATCTCCTCGCGCCCGGCGGCGATGAGGCGCGTATAGGTGTCGTCGCCGAAATCCTCGAGCAGCAGCATTCCCGCCGCTTCATCGGCGGCGAGAATGCGCGGCGCGCTGAAGCCGAGCTCCAGGAGAAGCCGCGCCCGCGCCATGAACGGGCGGACATCCTCCTGCGGCGGCGGCGCATCCATCAGGACCGCGCGCCGCTCGCCTGAGGCCAGTCGATGGTAGCGGCGAAACGAGGCATCGCCGGCAAGCGGGCGGTGCGTCACGCCCGCCCAACCCGAGGCAGCGAGAAAGCTGGCGATGCGCTGCGCGCGCTCAGCCATGGGCGAGACCGGCGAGCCGATCGGCCCAGCTTGGCGCGGCGGCGAGTTGAACGCGGCGCGCATGGGGGGTCGGGCCTTCATCGAGCGTCAGCCGCAGATGCTCGCGCGGCAGCAAATCGCCGAGCCGTTCCGGCCATTCGATGAGGCTCACGGCATCGGTCCAGGCTTCTTCGATGCCGAGCTCGAACGCCTGCTCCGGCGCGGTCAAACGATAGAGATCGAAGTGCCAGATCGGCAGCTTGCCCGGGGCGGCGTAGGTCTCGACTAGGGTGAAGGTGGGGCTTGGCACTTCTTCCGTGCCGGCGAAGGCGCGAATAAAAGCGCGGGCAAAACTGGTCTTGCCGCTGCCCAGCGGTCCCTGAAGCGCAATGACGTCGCCGCGGCGCGCGCGGGCGGCGAGCCGGGCAGCGAGCGCGGCGGTGGCGGCCTCGTCCGGGAGGTCCAAAACCAAGGTGAGGGGAACGGTCACGCCGCCCCTTTTATCCTGTCCGGGCGAAGGGCCGCAACCGTGCCGCGGCATCCATATTGTGCCGCCCTTGCACGGGATCGGCTGCCTTGCCATGGTGACGCGGGCCACACGACGGGTCAGCATGACATGAGCGCGACCATTCACCTGACCGATGTGGCGATCATCGGCGCGGGGCCGGTTGGCCTCTTCGCCGTCTTCGAATGCGGCATGCTGAAAATGCGCTGCCACGTCGTCGACGCGCTCGACACGCTGGGCGGCCAGTGCGCGGCGCTCTACCCGGAAAAGCCGATTTACGACATTCCCGGATATCCCGCCATCGATGCGGCGGGGTTGATCGACAAGCTCGCCGAGCAGGCGTCCCCCTTCCACCCCGTCTACCATTTGGCGCAGCGGGTGGAGCGCCTGGCGCCGCTGCCGGCTGGCGGATTTCGGCTGGAAACGTCGCTCGGGCATGTGCTCGAGGCGCGCGCCGTGATCATCGCCGCAGGGGTGGGCGCCTTCGGTCCCAATCGGCCACCCTTGCCCGGCATCGAGGGATTCGAAGGCAAAAGCGTCTTCTATTTCGTCACGCGGCGCGAAGATTTCCGCGGCAAGCGAGTGGTCATCGCCGGCGGCGGCGACTCGGCGGTCGACTGGGCCTTGTCGCTCGCGGAAGTCGCGGCAAG
>Ga0306923_10007334_pt1 | contig 10986 bp, 10 predicted proteins | sample sta12Can44000108_FD_203841 | JGI IMG/M metagenome (GOLD analysis project Ga0306923, IMG submission 203841) | Lab enrichment of tropical soil microbial communities from Luquillo Experimental Forest, Puerto Rico - statanox.12C.anox.44.000.108 (v2)... | ecosystem: Environmental > Terrestrial >...
TATGAAGGGCGGCTGCGTACACGTTCATATTAGCTGACCGGCAGCCTCAACAACGGCGCTCCCAAGACCAGACCGTCCGCTTTCCACCAAACACCGGTCGAGTTTATGAGTTCACGGCCTAGCCCCGCTGTGCGGGCTATTGCGCGGCGAATATTGGACAATGCCGAACGTATCAATTCGCGCAGTCGAGCGCGCGCTCAAACCCCCGGCGAGTTCAGCTGAGCTTGCCCGACTGAGCTTGTCGGAGGGTTTGGGTGTGACGCCGCGCCAGAGCACTATGACCTACACGTTAAAATCCAAGGCATCAGCGAATTACTCAAGAGCGATTTCTCGAGGCCGGATGAAAGCGCGCCCCAGCAGCAACAACATTGAGCGATCATTCCATCCCGTCCGCATCAAGCGCGATGCGCGGGCCGCGTTCATAAGGTGTTTGTCCGAGCTGAAACTCGACAGTGGTGCTGTCGAGCCACGCGGTTGAACAACACGGAGCCCAGTCGCCTTGCGCCGGGTCTCCGGCTTGCCGCGGGTGGAGCACGACACCCTCTGCGGCCAGGCTGATCGCGAGGCTTTCTAGTTCGTCTGCTCGCCCTGCACGCCTCTTTCCTGGCCTGTTTCTCAGCGGCCTTGGCCTCCCCGGCTTCGAGGTATCGGCGCGCGTCCCGACAACCATTAGTAGTACTCCATCTCAATCCGCGCTATAGTGTACCGCGAGGGTGCGCCGGTCATGGCTGGTAAGATTTTCATCAATTACCGCCGAGATGATTCGATCAGCACGGCCGGTCGGCTGCACGATCGGCTCGCCCAGACGTTCGGGCGCAATAACCTGTTTATGGACGTCGACCACATTCCCGCTGGAGTCGACTTCGTGGAGTACCTGCATGGTCAGGTGGCCGCGTGCCGCGTTTTCCTAGCAGTCATCGGCCCCAATTGGCTTGATGCAAAGGACGATAGTGGCCGTCGCCGGTTCGACAACCCAGACGATTTTGTGACGATCGAGATCGCAGCGGCGCTCGCCCGCAACATCCGTGTCATCCCAGTATTGGTCGATGGTGCACGGACGCCGAAGGCTGACAAACTGCCCGACTCGGTAAAGCCGCTCGTGCGCCGCAACGCGGTGGAGGTGCGGAACGCACATTTTGGCCGCGATGCCGAGGCGCTAGCCAACAAGGTCCGTGAAGCGCTCCAAGGCGCGCGGCCCGGGACGGGACGGTGGCCATTTCTGGCGAGTGCGGCAGCGTGGTTGATGGTGCCGGGCCGCTGGCGCACGGTGGCTGGGACTGCCACGGCACTGCTGCTGGTAGGCTGGATCGGACTCTATCAGGTGGGTGTACCGTTGTGGGTGCCGTGGGCGGAGCAGCCCGATCCGGCTCGCGCGGACAAGACCAAGGCGGCCGCCGACGCTGAAGCACAGCGCAAGGCTGCAGAAGCTGAGCAGCAACGCCTAGCCGCCATCAAAGAAGAGGAACAGCGTCAGGCAAAAGCAGCCGACCTCGAAGCAAAACTCAAGGCTGCCGAAGCTGAGCAACAGCGGCTTAGAGAAGAGGCACAGCGCCAGGCGAAAGCGGCCGCCGATGCTGAGGCAAAACGCAGGGCCGCTGAAGCTGAGCAACAGCGGCTCAAAGAAGAGCAACAGCGTCAGGCACAAGCAGCCGCCGACGCCGAAGCAAAACGCAAGGCCGCGGAAGCTGAGCAACAACGGCTCGCTGCTGTCAGAGCGGAGGAGGAGCGCAAGGCAAAATCAGAGGCTGAGGCGGCAGCAAGGCGCAAGGCCGAGGAAGCGGAGCAACAGCGGGCGGCTGCCCTTAGGCCCGAGCAGGCGCCCAGCGACGCCGAGAAAGCCTGCGATGCGAGGGCGGTCGATGTGAACGCGAAGCCGTTGATCGGCATGGCAAGGATCAGTTTCATCAGGAAGTGCGTGAGCGACGCCGAGGCAGCAAGATCCGCTTTGCTGCCCCAATCAGCACAACAGTTTGCTAAAGCACCATTTGAAATACGAACTAATGTTGAAGCCATCTCACCCTATGCCCGTGGGCCGAGCCCGCAGAGCGGAACGTCTGCGTACTGGTCTTCTTTGGAGAGCGCCATGTCGACAGGTGAGTGCGAGACAATCTGTGCGCGCTCGCCGGCCTGCAAAATATTCAGTTACAGCAAGAATTGGCAAGTGTGTTACATGTATTCGAACGCCACTCTCGCGCCGAATTCGAATTTCGACTCCGGCATACGCAGGTAATATCAAGATGTGGGCGTCAAAGTCGCTAACTTTCGCCTCTCTAGACCACTCTGGAAATCGGGACGCTTGCGGTTCCGATTTTTTGACGCCATTGATCGCGTGACCTCGTGTCGGGGCTGGGGGTCGCGCCAGGGGTCGCGTTCCGAATTGGCGAGAAACCCCAGTAAATTCAAGGGTAGTTAGCGGCTTCCGGCGCCGCGACGCCCCTGATGTCGCCATAGCCGAATCGGCGCGGCGGCCGGGCAGCTTTCTTCTCCAGCGTATAGGCCGCGAACGATGCCAGCAGCGCGCCTCCCCCCGGCAGCACGCCGAGAATCGCGCCGAGTCCGGTGCCGCGCAGGATCGAGCCGGCGCAGTACCGCAGATCGGCGAGGCTCGGCCACACCCTGCCGAGCGCTCCCGAAACGACGCTCGTCTCCTGCTTCTTTTCCAGATTATAGACGACCTCGGCGACGCCGTAGATCGCCATCGAAATCGCCACGAACTCGATGCCGTCGGCAAGGCCCATCATGCCGAAATTGAACCGCCGGGCGCCCGTATTCACGTCGGTGCCGACGAGACCGAGGAGCAAACCGAGCACGACCATCGCTATCGCTTTGACGAGCGATCCGCGCGCCAGAACGACGGCTGCGACCAAGCCGCACACCAACAGCGAGAAATATTCCGCCGGGCCGAACTGCAAGGCTACGGCCGCAAGCGGCGGAGCCGCGAGCGCGATCAGCAACGTCGAGGCGCAACCGGCGAAGAACGAACCCAGCGCGGCGATGCCCAGCGCCGGTCCGGCGCGTCCCTGACGCGCCATCTGGTGCCCGTCGATGGTGGTCACGACCGAGGACGCCTCGCCCGGGATGTTGACCAGGATGGCGGTGGTCGAGCCGCCGTACTGGGCGCCGTAATAGATGCCGGCGAGCAGGATCAACGCCGACTCCGGTTGTAGGGTGAACGAAATCGGCAGCAGCATGGCGACCGTCGTGACCGGACCGATCCCGGGCAGCACGCCGATGATGGTGCCGAGCAGAACGCCGATGAAGCAGTAAGCGATGTTCTGGATGGTCAGCGCGACGGCAAATCCCAGGCCGAGATTTGAAATCACGTCCATCGGGAGCTACAGACTCGGCCAGATATTGAGCGGGAGGCCCAGCGCATAAACAAAAACGCCGACGGAAAAGACGATGAGCGCGGCCGCCAATGCGACCGTTTCCAGCAGCCGAAATTGCGCGCCGGCACGGGCCGACAGCAGCGTCAACACGGCGAGCGAAAGGACGAGACCGAGCGGCTCGATCATCACGCCGAACAAGCACACGGCCGTCGCAATCACCGCCAGCGGCACGATGTGAAAGCGCGCAACCGGCTCACCGCTCAGCACGAGCGAGCGGGCGATGAGTATCGCTCCCAGGGCCGCAAGCAGGCCGCCGAGCAGCAGCGGAAAATAGCCCGGTCCCATTTTGCCGGCCGTGCCCGAGGAATATCCGCGCGCGGCGAGGATGGCGACCACGGCGAAGCCGCAGAACATCACGCCCGACCAGAAATCTTTCGGCGCACGGATTCTCATGCTTCCCCTCATGCTGCTACGGAGATCAAATCGGCAGCCGCTTCTTGCGTCAATGGCGCGGATCGCGTGCCTACTGGTTAGCGTCTCAGTTTGCGCGGGATTGCCTCAAGACACTCTTTCCCGCTCGTCCCCGCGAGGGGCACCTCGCGACGCTCGCGTCGCGGGGACCCCGTTGCGGGGATCCAGTCTTGGCCCTGGATTCCCGCCATCAGCGCGTTTACGCGCGTCCATAGCCCGTCGACGACGGGCGTGAACGCCCTTAACGACGCGCTATGCGCGGGAAATGAGCGGAGTTTTGCTGCAGCGTTTGGCTTAGCAAAGACACGCTACTCCGCAATCTGGATCGGCCCTGCGCCATCATCTACATTGCGACCCTCCCGCGGCGTCGCACGGAATGATGCAGGTGAAAAAGCCTCTTCCATTCATCGCAAGGCATGGGGTGTGGACCGACGAGCAGCGACGGCAAGCCGACGATCTCAAGCGCAGGGTCGAGAAGGACAATCTGCATCTTGTGCGCCTCGTCTGGGCCGATCCGCACGGCGCGGCGCGCGCCAAGGCAGTGACGGTGCCGGTTTTCCTCGCCGCGCTCGAGACCGGCTACAACATCAATGTCGCGACCACCACGCTCGATTCCGCCAATGCCCGCACCTTCGCCTCGTTCACGCGCGGCGGCGGGATGGGCCTCGACGAGATGACGGGCTCGCCCAATCTCACCATCGTCCCCGATCCTGCGACCTTTCGCGTGCTGCCTTGGGCGAGCGGCATCGGCTGGGTGCTGTGCGATGAATATTTCAACAGCGGCGTGCCGTTCCATTTCTCGCCCCGGCAATTGTTGCGCAAGCACCTCAAACGGCTCGCGGACAAAGGTATGGACCTCATCGTGGGTCTGGAAATCGAGTGGTACCTCCTGCGCGTCGCGCAAGCAGAGCTGGGCGATGAGAATGTCGGCATCCCCGGCGTGCGCGGGCGGCCGATCAAGACTGTGCCGGTCGAACCGGGCTTTTCCTATCACTGCGAAACCAACATGGACTTGATGCAGCCGGTGCTCTCCGCGCTCGCCGACCATTTCGACAAAATCGGATTGCCGCTGCGATCGATCGAGAACGAGTGGGGACCGGGGCAGGTCGAGTGCACGTTCGCTGCGCGGCCGGCGCTGGAGGCGGCCGATCATGCGCTCCTCTTTCGCACCGCGACGCGGCAAATCTGCCGCCGGATGGGGCATTTCGCCACGTTCATGTGCCGGCCGGCGCTCAAGGGCTATTACTCCAGCGGCTGGCACCTCCATCAGTCGCTGGTCGACGGCAAGAGCGGGCGCAACCTGTTCATGCCCGAACGCGAGCGCGAACATTTGTCGCCGCTCGGCCGCGCCTTTCTCGGCGGCTTGATGACCTATGCCGCCCCCGCGACCGCGTTTGCCACGCCGACGGTCAACGGCTATCGCCGATTCCGGCCGAACTCGCTCGCACCCGACCGAGCCTCCTGGTGTTACGACCACCGGGGCGTCATGATCCGCGTGCTGGGCGCGCCGGGGGACGAGGCGACGCGGCTGGAGAACCGATCAGGCGAGCCCGCCGCCAATCCCTATCTCTATATCTTGTCGCAGATCATCGGCGGCCTGGACGGCATCGAGAATGCGCTTGATCCCGGACCGGCGGAGGACGATCCCTACAACGCCAGCCGCCCCATGCTGCCCACGAGCTTACCCGCCGCATTGGAGGCGCTCGAGCGCGAACCTTTGTTTCGCGCCCAACTCGGGGAGGTGTTCTTCGACTATTTCCTCAAGCTCAAGCGCAACGAGGCGGGCCGGTTTGCGCAATGGCTCAAGGAAACGGGTGCGCGTGAGGGCGACGAGCCGACGGCCTGGGAGCAGAACGAGTATTTCGATTTTTTCTAAGCGGATGCATTATGCCGCCCATGCGAACAGCGGCAGGGTTGCGGCGGTAAACCCGCGGAGGATCGATGCCATGCTGGAGAAGCTCAACGCGTCTCGGATCGAGGGCGCCGACCTCTACGACTGGGACGAACTCGTTCAAGAGGACCGCGTCCATCGGCTGATCTACACCGACCCGGCGATCTTCACCGCGGAGATGACGAACATCTTCGGCGCGGTCTGGGTCTATCTCGGCCACGAGAGCCAGATCCCCGCGAACGACGACTACATCACCGTGCGGCTGGGGCTGCGGCCGCTCATCCTGCTGCGGGACTCGCAGGGGAAAATCCGCGCGCTGTTCAATCGCTGCGCGCATCGCGGCACCACGCTATGCCGCAAGGATAAAGGCTCGGCGCGCATATTCACCTGCCCGTATCACGGCTGGAGCTACCTCAACACCGGAAAACTGCGCGCGGTGCCGTGGCCGGACGGCTACGCCTGCGACTTCAACGACGCGAAGTACAATGTCGCGCAGGTGCCGCGCGTAGACAGCTATCGCGGCTTCATCTTCGCCACGCTCAATCCCGACGCCCCTTCGCTCATCGACTACCTCGGTGCCATCACCAAGCCGATCGACGAATGGCTCGACCGGCAGCCGAAGGGACACATTCGGGTCTGCGAGGCGAACCGACTCAAATACAAGGGCAACTGGAAGCTCGCCTACGACAATTCCGGCGACGGTTATCACGTTGTGTTCTCGCACCGCTCGCTGTTGGAAATGGAGAACCGGCAGGCCGACGTAGCCAACAAGGGCATGTCCTACTACAAGGGCTCGCCCGACACGGCGCCAATGTACATCGCCTATATGGGCAACGGCCATCACTTCAAGGACAAGCGGCCGAACATCCAAAAGCGCGCCGGCGGTTTATGGGCGGTGGAAGGCCCGGCGCCGGGCAGCGAGCATTACGCCGAGGCGCTGCGCCGCCGCTTCGGCGCCAAGGCGGAAGAAATCCTCGACCTTGCGTCCTCGGAGCCGGTCAACATCAACGTGTTTCCCAACTTCTCGCTGCTCGGCAACCATATCCAGGTGTTCGAGCCGATCTCGGTCGACGAGACCAACGTCACTTGGTACGGCACGGCGGTGGTCGACGAGGACGACGCGCTGCATGGAGCGGTCGACGAGGTCAACGCGCTGCGCATGCGCACGCAGGAGCAGTTCCCGAATTTCGGCGAGGTCGACGACCTCGCCAATTTTGAGGAAATCCAGCGCGGGCTCGCGTGCCAAGAGGATGAGTGGATTTACATGCATCGCGGGCTCGGCATTCCCGGCCGCGTCAAGACCGACGAGAACGGCATCATCACCGCGCCCGCCACCGATGAGGTGTTCATGCGCGAATATATCAAGGAGTGGAAGCGGCTGATGAAGGCGACGCCGAAGCTGGTGGTTCAGCGCGAGCCGTGAGCGCGAACATGCAAACCGTCCACGATCCCGCGATCAGTTCCTATTACGTCAACGACGAGCTCTACCGGAATCTGGTGGAGAGCTTCACCGATTGGCAGCGCGAGGAGCTGGCGATCGGCGCGCCGGAGGTGCGCGATCGTTTCCGCCTGCTGATCGAACGCGAAGCGCGGCTGCTCGATGAGCTTCGCTTCGACGAATGGCTGGCGATGTATTCGCCCGAGTGCATCTACTGGGTCCCGGGAACGCCCGAGGGCGGAGATCCCCGCCGCGAGATCGCCGTGTCGTTCGACGATCGCCGGCGCATGGAGGACCGGGTCTATCGCCTGCGCACCGGCTATGCCTGGTCGCAAGCGCCGAAATCGCGCACCGTGCGGATGATCTCGAATGTCGAAGTATTCGCCACCAGCGAGAGCGCCGTCCGCATGGTCCGCTCCAATTTCCTGATCAGCGAGTTTCGCGTCGACGGGACGCGCTTTCTATCGGGTTGGTGCGGCCACCGTTTCGTGGAGCGCGCGGGCCGTTGGGAAATCCAGGTCCGGCAGGTCAATCTCATCGACTGCGACCGCAACCTGCGCAATCCCAGCATCGTGCTCTGACCGCGATGCCCGATATCGCCACCAGAACCGTACATTGCGCAGGCGGGCTCCCCGCCTTCCTCGCCGTTCCGGCGACGGACGCCAAAGTGCCCGCCGTCGTGCTCATGCATGAGCGCTATGGCCTGGTGCGGCACACGCGCGATCTCGCCGAGCGCTTCGCGCGCGACGGCTTCGTCTGCATCGCACCGGATTTCTTCCACAAGCATCCGGATCAAGCGGCGCTTCACCGCGGCGACGTCGGCTACGACATGACGGACCCGGAGGCGGTGGCGTATCTCGAGGCCGCGATCGCCGAAATCGTCGCGCTGGCGCAAGTCGATGCCGCGAGGATCGCCGTCAAGGGCGTCTGCCAGACCGGGCGCCATCCGCTGGTGCTGGCGGCGCAGCGCCCGATCGCCGCGGCGCTCGTGTGGTACGGCGCGGCGTCGCAGCGCGAATGGCAGGTCAGCACGCGCTATCCCAAAGCGCTCGACGAGGTCATCGCCGCGGTCGAATGTCCGGTTCTCGGCATTTTCGGCGAGGCCGACCACGTGATCTCGCTCGCCGACGTGCGGCGGCTGCGCGACTGCCTCGATCGTCACGACAAGAGCTATACGATCAAGGTCTACGCCGACGCGCCGCACGGCTGGCTCAACGACACCATGCCGGGCCGTTATCGCCGAGCGCAGGCGGAGGCGGCGTGGGCGCTGCAGCTCGCGTTTCTCGAACGCGTGCTCGACCCCGGCTACGACCGCGCGCGCCGCGTGCAGGTCTACGAATGCGACCATTCCGCCAATTATGATTTCACCAAGAACGTGCGGATGGAGTAACAATTGGAGTGCGAATGGCGAATAGGTCGTTCGCCATCCGCCGCTCATAGAGGAGCACATCATGGCGCGCGATTTCGAGGATCATTGCTGGAAGGACGTCATCGACGCCGACACCATCCAGATTTACCAGGCCTATCGCCGCAAGATTTATGTCGGAGACAACCCGGCGGTGCTCGCCATCGACCTCTACAACAAGGCGTATCGCGGCGGCGACCGGCCGGTGAAAGAGGTCGATCGCGAATTCTCCGGCTCCTGCGGCGAACACGCCTGGAAGGCGATGGCGCCGACGCAAGCGCTGTTCGCGGCCGCGCGCCGCGCCACTGTTCCGATCATCTACACCACCCGCCACGTCGACACCGGCGGCGTGCATTCGACCAACCGCAACATCGGCCGCGAGGTTCACGACACCTACGCGATCAAGGCGGAGCTTGCGCCGGCACCGGGCGAGCTCGTGGTCTACAAGGAGCGCGCCTCGGCGTTCTTCGGCACGCCGCTGATCGCGCATCTGCAACAAAAACGCATCGACAGCCTGATCATTTGCGGCGAAAGCACGTCGGGCTGCGTGCGCGCCTCGACCGTCGATGCCTATTCCTACGGCTTCCACAATGTCGTGGTCGAGGAATGCACCTACGACCGCTCGCTCATCACCCACAAGGTCAACCTGTTCGATTTGCATCACAAATACGCCGACGTCATGCATATCGAGGAGGTGCTCGCGCATCTCGAGGGCCTCGCGCGCGGGCGCAAGGTCGCCTGATCGCGGTATTTCGTTGGCGCTGACCGCCGGAGAGACAGCATGACCGCGACGGCGCTCGATTCCGTCATCTTCTGCGACATCTTCAGCACGCCGCAGATGCGGCGGGTTTTTTCCGACGAAGCGAGGACCGCCTATTCTCTCGATTTCGAGGCCGCGCTCGCCCGCGCGCAAGCGCGCCTCGGCATCATTCCCGAAAACGCCGCGCGCGAGATCGTGCGCCAATGCCGGATCGAGAACATCGACTTTGCCCGCCTGAAGAAGCAGACCGAGCGCATCGGCTATCCGATCCTGGGGATCGTGCAGCAAATCGTCGAGCTTTGCCCCGAGGGTCTCGGCGAATGGTGCCACTGGGGCGCCACCACGCAGGACATTACCGACACCGTGGCGATCATGCAGATCCGCGCCGCGCTCGAACTCGTCGAACAGGACATGGCGGCGATCGCAACCGCGCTCGCCGACCTTTCCCGGCGCTATCGCGATACCCCGATGGCCGGCCGCAGCAACCTGCAGCAGGCGGTGCCGCTCACCTTCGGCTTCAAGACGGCCGCGTTGCTCGCCGCGATGCAGCGCCACCGCGAACGGCTGGCGCAGCTCAAGCCCCGTGTCCTGGTCGGCGAGTTCGGCGGCGCGGTCGGGACGCTGGCGTCGCTCGGGAGTGACGGACTCAAGGTGCAGGCCGCGCTGATGGAGGAGCTCGGCCTCGCCCAACCCGAGATCGCCTGGCACACGGTACGTGACCGCATCGGCGAGGTCGCCTGCTTTCTCGGGCTCCTCACCGGCACGCTCGGCAAGATTTCCATGGACGTGAAGCTTTTGATGCAGACCGAGGTAGCTGAGGTCTATGAGCCCTTCCACGAGGGGCGCGGGTCGTCGAGCACCATGCCGCAGAAGCGCAATCCGATTTCGTGCCTCTATATCCACTCGACCGTCGCACTGGTGCGCCAGCACGTCGCTGCGCTGCTCGAAGCCGCCGTCGCTGACCACGAGCGCTCGACCGGCCCGTGGGAGATCGAATGGATCTCGCTGCCTGAAATCTTTCTGCTGACCTCGGGCGCGCTCGCGCAGACCAGGCTCATGCTGTCCGGACTCGAGGTCGACGCGGATCGCATGCGCGCCAATCTCGATCTCACCCGCGGCATGATCGTCTCCGAGGCCGTCATGATGGGGCTGGCCCCGCATCTCGGCCGCCAACGGGCGCACGACCTCGTCTACGACATTTGCCGCAAGGTCGCGGCGAGCGGGGAGCCGCTGGTCGATCTGTTGGCACAGAATGCCGATATCGCCCGGCATCTCACGCGCGCGCAGCTGGAGAAGATGTGCGACCCCGGCGCCTATCTCGGGCTCGCCGGCGCGATGGTGGACAAGGTGCTGGCGCGCGAAGGCCGCGGGAAGCGTTGATATAAGACGCCGGGCTTTCAGCCCTTCACGGGCTGCTAAATGTCGCGGGTCATCTTGGCAAAACGACAGCACTTCTGACTTTCGTGTTGTCAGCGCGCGTGTCATCGTCGCCGCAAAAGACCAGGAGGGAACCCATGAAGATGACATCGCGTGCCGTCGCATTCGCGGCGGCGCTCGGTTGCGCCAACTTCGCGTGCGGCATCGGCGCGCGGGCGCAAGATTACCCGACGCATCCCATCACGATGATCGTGCCATTCCCTGCGGGCGGCCCGACCGACACGCTCGGGCGCATTATCGGCGAGCGCATGCGGG
>Ga0306923_10007338_pt1 | contig 10985 bp, 5 predicted proteins | sample sta12Can44000108_FD_203841 | JGI IMG/M metagenome (GOLD analysis project Ga0306923, IMG submission 203841) | Lab enrichment of tropical soil microbial communities from Luquillo Experimental Forest, Puerto Rico - statanox.12C.anox.44.000.108 (v2)... | ecosystem: Environmental > Terrestrial > Soil...
CTCCCCGAGCAGGACATTCTCAAAGCCGTCGATGCTCCGGAAGGTCTCTTTGCCGACGCTATGCCCGTGCCCACCGGCGGCCGCATGATTCAACGCACCCCCAACGATCCTGCGTGGTACAAAGGCGGCCTCTATCACGACGACATGCCGCTCAACGTTCCCGGCCTTTGGTTCATGTCTTGGTACGACGTCTCCATCGGCCCGAACCTCGCTCTCTACAATCACGTTCGTCGCACCGCTAGGTCCGACCTTGCCGCCGAACAGTGGGCTATCATCGCGCCAGTTACCCACTGCGCCTACACTCGTGCGACCGCGGACACGATGGTCGGCGAGCGCAGCATGGGTGACGCACGGCTCGACTATCAGGAGATCGTCTACTCCTTCTTCGATCGCTTCCTCAAAGGCGACAAAAGTCCGCGCCTCGATTCGTTGCCGAAAGTCACCTACTTCACCATGGGCATCAACAAGTGGCAAACCGCCGACACTTGGCCGCCCGCGGGCGCAGAACCGCTGACCTACTTTCTTTCGAGTGACGGGCGTGCCAACTCGCTCGCCGGCGATGGCACTCTCGTGACGTCGCCGTCCGCCGTCGATAAGCCCGACTCCTTCACCTACGACCCGATGAATCCAGTCCTTTCTTACGGCGGCAACGTTTGTTGCACAGGAACCGCCGTGCTGCCCGGCTCGTTCGATCAGCGGAAGATGGAAGCGCGCGCTGACGTCCTCGTCTACACTTCCGAGCCCTTCAACGAGGGCACCGAATTAACCGGACCCATCGTGCCTACCCTTTATGTCTCCTCCGACGTCAAAGACACGGACCTGACCGTTAAGGTAGTCGACGTCTACCCAGACGGCCGAGCCTTCAATCTCGATGAATCCATCCAACGTCTCCGCTATCGCGATGGCTACGACCGTCCGCCCGTCTGGATGGAACCCGGCAAGGTGTATAAAGTGACCCTGCAGCCGCTCAACACCAGCAACTATTTTGAAGCTGGCCACCGCCTCCGCATCGAAGTATCCAGCAGCAATTTCCCGCGCTTCGACCGCAATCTCAATACCGGCGGCAACAATTACGACGAAGAAAAGCCCGTGGTAGCCCACAACTCCATTCACCACTCCAGGCAATACCCGTCCCAGGTCGTGGTCACCCTGGTAAAGCCGCGCGAGAGCGCCAAAGTCACACCATGAGGAGAAATATGCCGCTAGCGAAAATGCAATTAAGGGCGATTTTGATTTTATGGGTGCTCTATCGGGTTGCGGCCCCCGGCGCCTTCGCCGACGAACCTCAGGACGGCGCCGCCGTTCTTCGTGCCATGCACGATCGCTACGCCAACAACTGGTACGACACCCTGACCTTCCAGCAGGATTCCATCACCCGGCATCCCGAAGGCAAAGACAGCAGCGAAATCTGGTACGAATACCTCCAGCTCCCCGGCAAACTGCGCATCGATGTCGGCCAACCCAAGTCCCCCGATGTCCGCCTTATCGCCGACAACACCTTTACGCGCGTCGAAAATAACGAAATTAAGGCCAGCCGTCCGTTCACGCACCTGCTCCTGGTCCTTGGTTTCGACGTGTACAAGCAACCCGTCGATACCACCATCGCGCAACTCAAGGGCCAGGGCGTCGATCTTTCAAAAGTCCACAGCGATACTTGGGAAGGAAAACCGGTCTTCGTGGTCGGCGCCGACAAGGGTGATCTCAAATCAAAGCAATTCTGGATCGAGAAGGAACGCCTGCTCTTCTTGCGCCTCATCGAACCCGATCGGCAAGATCGAACCAAGACCAACGACACCCGCTTCAGTGACTATCGCCAGTTTTCGCCAGGCTTCGTCGCCGCTCGCGTCGACTTCTACGTGGACGGCCAAAATGTCTTCAGCGAAGTTTATTCCGACATCCGGGTGAACCCCAAAATCGATCCCGCCTTCTTCGACCCCCGCCAATTCAAGCCCGAGCAACCCGAACGCAAACCCTAAACGGTTGGTGCTTCAGAATGTAGTGGCGGGTCGTTAGATCCGTGCCGTTTCTGCCGACCTCGGGGTCGGCCCGGAAATCCGTTCGCGGTTATCCTGAGGTGATCCGACGAGGTTCGCCGAAAAACCGCCCTCTAGGGTCCTGCCTTTCAATTATCGGTTTTGAACTTTCACACGGCCGGCGGTTACTCCCAATTCCCGGATCCTAGCTCCCGATCTGCTTCTTCAACTCCGCCAACAAATTCAACGCCTCGATCGGCTTCAACTGATCCAAATCCGCCGCCTTCAATCGTTCAAGCACCGCCTTGTCCAGCGCCGTAAACATTACCGCCTGCGAGCCGTTTCCATTGGTCCCCGGCATCGCGCTCGGCGTCAACGTCTCGCTCAACTCATGCTCGCTCTGCTCATGTTTCTGCAACACTTCGCGCGCCCGTTCGATCACGCTGCGCGGCAACCCCGCCAGCCGCGCCACTTCAATCCCGTAACTCTTGTCCGCGCTCCCCGGTTCAACCCGCCGCAAGAAAATAATTTCGTTCGGCGTCTCCTTCACGCCGACATGCACGTTCTTCACGGCCGGCAACAAGTCCGCCAGCTCCGTCAATTCGTGGTAGTGCGTCGCAAACAGCGTCCGCGCCCGCGTGTTCTTCTGCAAATGCTCCACCACCGCCCAGGCGATCGACAAACCGTCAAACGTCGCCGTCCCGCGTCCCACCTCATCCAGCAACACCAGACTCGAAGGCGTCGCATGATTCAAAATCCCTGCCACCTCGCTCATCTCCACCAAAAACGTCGACCGTCCCCTCGCCAGGTTGTCGCTGGCCCCAATGCGGGTAAAAATCCGGTCGGTCACCGGCAATTTCGCCTGCCGCGCCGGTACATAACATCCCATCTGTGCCATCAGCACAATCAGCGCCGCTTGCCGCAAATACGTCGATTTTCCGCCCATATTCGGCCCGGTAATCAGCAACAACTGTTGCCGGCCCGGCTCGAAGCACAAATCATTCGGCACAAACCGCTCGCCCTTCTGCTTCAGCAGTTCCTCGATCACCGCATGCCGCCCGCCGATGATCAGCAACTCGCCGGTGGCGTTAAATTCCGGCCGCGTATACCCGCGGTCCGCCGCCAATTTCGCGAACGCCGCCAAAGCGTCCAGTTTCGCAATTGCCGCCGCCGTCCTTCGCAGCCGTCCCGCCTTCGCCGCGATGCTCGACCGCACCTCCACGTACAGTTGCTTCTCGATCTCCGCAATCCGCTCGTCCGCCGCCAGTATCTTCCGCTCATACTCCTTCAACTCCGGCGAAGTGAACCGCTCCGCATTCACCAGCGTCTGCTTCCTCTCGTAATCGGCCGGCGCCAGATGCAGATTCGGTTTCGAAATCTCGATGTAATAGCCGAACACCTGGTTGAACCGGATCTTCAGCGACGCAATCCCGGTGCGCTTCCTCTCGCGCTCTTCCATCGACGCAATAATCTGCTTGCTGCCTTTGCTCAAATCCCGCAGCTCGTCCAACTCCGTCGAATATCCCGGGCGAATCACTCCCGGTTCGTTCGCCAATGCCGGCGGCTCCTCGGCGATCGCTTTCTCCAACAACTCTCGCACCTCGGCCAACTCATCAATCTCGTCGTGCAACTCCCTCAGCAACTCGCTGCCCCGTGGCCCAGGCACTCCCGTCTGTGCGCCACCCTTAGTCTCCGGTTGCAGCGGCGGTTTCACGCCGCTCTCTTGTGTTGCTGTCCTCCTTTGCGTCTCCTCGGCGTTCTCGGGGCCTCTGCGATGGCTTTTTTCTTCCTTCTTTTCGGAAACGGTCAACTGTGAGCTGTCCACCGTAAATTCCCGCACCACCGGCAACTGCGCCAGCGACTTCCGCAGCGCCACCAGCTCCCGTGGCATGGCTTGCCCCAGGGTGATTCGGCTGGTCAGCCGCTCCAAATCCTGTATCCCGCGCAACTCCTTGCGAATCTCCCCCCGCACCACCGTCTGCTTCAACAACTGCGCCACCGCATCGAGCCGCGCTTCAATCGCATCCGGGTCCAGCAACGGCCGCAACACCCACGACCGCAACAGCCGCGCGCCCATTCCCGTTACCGTCGCGTCGAGCGCCGCAATCAACGTGGTGGGTCCACCGCTCCTGCCATCCTCGGTAAAAATCGGCGTCAGCAATTCGAGGTTGCGCACCGACACGGGATCGAGGACCAACGCATCCTGCTGTTCGTAATAGCGAATCCGGTCCAGATGCTGCAGTGCTTCCACGCTCGGCGCATCGTCCCCGCGCGCCGCGTTCTCCCGCAGGTAGTGAACGACCGCACCCGCTGCGCATAGCGCCTGCAGGTGCGCATCCAGCCCGAACCCCGTCAGTTCCGCTACGCCGAACTGCTCCCGCAAAATCCGTTCCGCGTAATCCCGCTGGAAAATCCAATCCTCCAGGCGCGTCTCCACGCCTCCCAGTCCATCCAGCAGGGTATTCTTGGCGGTCTCAAACAACTGGTGCGGGCGGGGAAGCAGGGTCTCGCGCGGATGCAGCAGTTGCAGTTCGTCCCGCAAATCCTCCTCCGCGCGCGGTCCGTGAAACTCCGTGGCCAGAAATTCGCCGGTCGACAAATCCACCAGCGCCAATCCGATCCGGCCCGTCGCGCCATCCTGTGCCACGCCCGCCAGAAAATTGTTCTCCCGCGCGTCCAATACCGCCACATCCGTCGCCGTACCCGGCGTAATCACGCGCGACACTTCCCGCCGCACCAATTTTTTCCCCGGCCCGGGCTGCTCCATCTGTTCGCAGATCGCTACCTTGAATCCCGCTCGAATCAGCCGCGCAATGTACCCATCTGCCGCGTGATAGGGCACACCGCACATCGGAATCGGCTGCCCCTTCTCCCGGTTCCGCGAGGTCAGCGTAATCCGCAGCTCGCGCGACGCGATCATGGCATCTTCGTAGAATAATTCGTAAAAATCTCCCAGCCGGAACAACAGCAGCGCGTGCGGGTAGCGCGCTTTCACGGCGTTGTACTGCTGCATCAACGGTGTCGTCGCTTCGCTCATCTCTTCGGTAGGCTGCTTTCAACCTTTAACGTTTCACCTTGTACCCTTTAACGCCGCGACTCGCACCCTTTTGCGCTCGTTTCCTCATCCACGGTTTCACTGTTCCTGCACCCCCAACTCCCCCAACAAAAACGCATAATCGAAGGCAATCTCACGCAAATAGTCGTACCTCCCGCTGGCGCCCCCGTGTCCCGCGCCCATATTCGTCTTCAGCAGCAACACATTCCCATCGGTCTTCATGGCCCGCAACTTGGCCACGTATTTCGCTGCTTCCCAGAACATCACCTGGCTGTCGTTCCGCGCCGTCTTCACCAGCATGCGCGGATACACTTTCCGCTCTACATTGGTGTATGGGCAATACTGCCGCATATAAAAATAATCTTCCTCAAGCTGCGGATTCCCCCACTCCTCGTACTCCCCCACGGTCAACGGCAGCGTCGGATCCAGCATGGTATTCAACACATCCACGAAGGGCACGTGGCTCACTACCACGCGGAACAAATCCGGCCGCATGTTGGTCACCGCACCCATCAGCAATCCGCCAGCGCTTCCCCCCTCGATCGCCAGCCGCCCTTCCGACGTATACCGGCTCGCAATCATGTGCTCGGCACAGGCAATAAAATCCGTGAACGTATTCATCTTGTGGTGCATGCGCCCCGCATCGTGCCACGGCTTCCCCAACTCCCCCCCGCCGCGAATGTGTGCAGTCGCGTAAACCATTCCACGATCGAGCAGGCTCAGCCGGTTCGAACTGAACGCCACCGGCAGCGAAATTCCGTAACTCCCATATCCATACAGCAGCAATGGCGCCTGTCCATCCCGCGCCGTGTCTCGCCGCCTTACCACCGACACCGGGATCGGCGTCCCATCCTTTGCTTGTGCGTGCAGCCGTTCGCTCACATAGTTCTTCGAATCGAAATCCCCCAGCACCGGCTGCTGCTTCTTCAAAATCCGCTCGCCCGTCTTCACATCGTAGTCGTATACCGACCGCGGCGTCACCAAAGACTCGTACACGTACCGCACATGTCCGGTAGAAAACTCCGGATTCGATCCCAGCATCGCGTGGTACGTCGGTTCCGCAAATTCAATCCTTTTCGAACCCGCCAATGCCGATCCCGCCTCGTGCGTCAAATCCACCACCCGCAGATGTGGCAGTCCGTCTTCGCGCTCCGACAGCACCACGTGCGTTCCGAACGCCTCCATGCCCGCGAGCATCACTCCCGGCCGGTTCGGAATTACCTCGCGCCATCGCGACCGTAGCGGGTCCACCACCGGCGCCGTCATCAATCGGTAGGTTCGCCCTCCGCTGTTCGTGCGGATGAAAAACACCCCGCCCGCCGCATCGCTCGAACTCCCGGGATGATGATCCACGTAATACTCATGTTCATCCTCCCGTTCCGCCATCAGCTGAAAGGCCCCGAGCGGCGCGTCCGCCCGCAGATACCGCACCTCGCTCGTCGTATGGCTATTCAGGACCAAAAACAGGTAGGCCCCGCTCCGGCTCCGCTCCACATCCATCCGGAACCGCTCGTCCTTCTCCTCATAAATCAATTCGCTGGGCGTTTCGCCGGCTACCCCGGCGCGCCACAACTGATTGGACCTCTTCGTCACCGCATCCTCGGTCACATAAAACAGGGTGCGGTTGTCGGCCGCCCAGGCCGCGCTCGTCACGCGCTCTACCCGCAAGGAAAGTAGCGTGGCCGCGCCAAGGTCCTTCACCTCCAGCACGTACTGCCGGAATCCCGTGCGATCGGTCGCATAGGCCAGCCGCCGGTTATCTTCGCTCACCTCAAAAATCCCGAGGGCCATGAAGGTGCGCCCCACGGCCAGCTCATTCAGATCCAGCAGCAGCTCTTCCGGCGGCCCGTCTGTATGCTCATCCGTCGTCCCCAACCTGCCTTCGCTTTCCAGCGCCGCGACGAATTCTTCCTCGCCGGCGGCCTTCTTTCTGCCGTAGATCGAGTACTGCTTCCCCTCCTCCGTCCTGGTGTAATACCAATAACCCCGCAACAAATACGGCACGCTCAAGTCCGTCTGCTGAATGCGCCCCAGCATCTCCTGATACAACTTCTCGGAGAAGCCCTCGCTCGGCCGCATCAGCGCGTCCGCATACGCGTTCTCCGCCTCGAGGTACTCCTGAACCCGGGGGTCCTCTTTCTCTCTCATCCACGCATAGTGGTCGACCCGCCGGTCGCCATGGATAACGTGATCCACCGGCTCCCGCAACGCCAACGGCGGCTGCACCGCAATCCCTCCGGCGCTCCCGACGCCCACTCCCCTAGCCGCGTTTTCCTTGCGCTCTTCTTTGTTCATCCGATTGCGGATTACCCCTCCAGAGAAAGGCTTACCCTCTCGATTCTCAGATCGCGCCCCTTCTCTTTTGATTGTCGGTAGGCAGCTGGAAGCGTCCCTGACCGTCTCCGCGAGTCCCTCTTTGCTCTCGCCGCACCGGGAAAGGCCAGTCTGCCCGACCGCCGACTGGAGCCCGGCCTCTCGTTTCGCTATCCTATCCGAACTCCACGCGGATTAGTAGCCAACCTCCCCCCGCCGTTGTGGAATTTCCACCGGTGCCGCAGTGATCCGAAACCCACGCCGATAGAGATCCTCTCTTCCAATCACGGATATCCGATATCTGGTATCCTTCTTTCTCTCTCATGTCTCGCGAAACCGAAATCAAGCTCCGTATCGTCAACATCAAATCCTTTCTCCGCGCGCTCAAAAAACTCGGCGCCAAGCCCGTCTCTCCTCGCGCTCACGAACACAACCTCATCTTCGACACCCCCGACGGCGGCCTTGCCAAACACGGCCAACTCCTTCGCATCCGCACCGCATCCCCTGCGCCTGGCACCCCGGGCTCCCTCAAACGGCCTTCCCTCGGCAATCGCAAGTCCAAGAAATCCGGGCCTCGTACCCTCCTCACCTTCAAATCCCCGCCGGACCAGCTCGCCATCGGCCCCGCCACCGCTTCCCCCACCGACCGTCGCTACAAGGTCCGCGAGGAGATCGAACTGGCGCTCACCGAACCCGCCTCCCTGCAGCGCATCTTCGAAGGCCTCGGGCTCAAAGGATGGTTCCGCTACGAGAAATTCCGCACTCCTTACCGCCTCCCCGCGCGCCTCTCCTGGGCCAAGGGCCTGATCATCGACCTCGACGAAACCCCCATCGGCAACTTCGTGGAACTGGAGGGTCCCGGCCCGGCCATCGATCAAGCCGCCCGCGCACTGGGCTTCTCCTCCCGCGACTACGTGCTGAAAAACTACCTGGTGCTCTACCTCGACGACTGCAAACGGCAAAATCTCCAGCCCTCCCATATGCTCTTTCCGTAAATCCCAACCATTCTCCTTTTTTGCACTTTTTTCTCTCTGTTCGCCTCTTTCTTCTTGACATTTCTTTCACCCGAGGTTTATTCCTACCCTCGGAGTGATTTTTCTCTGATGAGCGCGTCTAGCGAACTCGAACCTCACCCGAGTCGCTCACGGCTGAGGTTCCTCTACTCGCTTGTCCCGGGTGCGTTTTGCTCGGGAACCGCCGCGCCGGTGCCTTTTCCGGCGCCGGTCCTCGCCGTCCGGGCGTCTTCGCACCGCTGGCGTCCGGGCGTGGTGCCCTGCGCGGTCACCGGAGGAGTCACCACCGGCTAAGGTCTGGTCATTTTCGGTTTTGTCCGCCCGCGCCGGTTCGCCCCGTTCGCGGGTTTTTTATTTTTCCCCGAACGTTGCCGGCTGACTTCCGCTGTTGTTGGGTGCGGCAGCCTGGGTCTTGCTTGCCCGGTCCTGCCATCCGCGAAGCGCTGCGCGACCGCATCGCTGCTGCCGGGTTTGATCAAATTACGGGTCGCAGCCCCGAGAAAGGAGCAACCTCCCATGCTCTACGCCACCGAACTCATCGGCGCCGCCGCGTACGACGTTCAATCCCACTACGTCGGCCGCGTCCGCGAATTTTTCATCCATCCTGCCGAACAGCCCAACCGCATCTCCCACTTCCTCATTTCCCGGGGCCGTTACCAGCCGCTTGTCGCTCGCCACGATCAAATCGCCAGTGCCATTCCCGGTCGTATCGACCTCAACGTATCGGAACGCGCCCTCGACGCCTACGAACCCAACGAGTCCTGGCTCGCGGTCCAAAAAGACCTTCTGGACCAGCAAATCATCGATACCGCCGGCCGCAAAGTCGTCCGCGTCAACGACGTCGACCTCTCCGAAGCCCGCTACAATGGCAGCCTCGAACTTCGCGTCGCCCAGGTCGACGTCGGCCTTCCCGGCGCTGTTCGCCGTCTCCTCCAGGGCTTCGCTCCGGCCAGGGTCGTCCGCAAACTCCAATCCCGTCTTCCCCAGCGCACCATCCGCTGGGAATTCGTCAACCTCATCGAGCCCGACCCGCTCCGCCGCGTCAAACTGCGCATCACCCACGAGAAACTCGAAGACCTGCACCCCGCCGACCTCGCCGAGATGATGGAAGAACTTTCCGCCGCCGAGCGCCAGGGCATCATCGCCTCCCTCGACGAAGAAACCGCTGCCGCCGTCCTCGCCGAACTCGACGAGCGGCTTACCACGCAAATCGTCGAAAAACTCGATCCCGAAAAGGCCGCCGACATCATCGAGGAAATGGCCCCGGATGCCGCCGCCGACCTCCTCGCCGATCTGCCCAGGGAGACCTCTCAGGAGCTCCTCGAAGAAATGCCCAACGAGGATGCCGCCGAAGTCCGCGAACTGCTCTCCTTCGATCCGGCCACCGCGGGAGGCATGATGAACACCGAATTTGCGTTCGTCAGCGAGTCCGCCACGCGCGACGAAGTGCTAACGTGGCTTCGCGGCCAGGAATTCCAACTCGAACAGCTCGACACCATCGTTCTCATCGATAAGCTCGGCCATTTCGCCGGCACCGCCCCCATCGCGCGCATTCTTCTGGCCGCCCCCGAACAGCGCATGGCCGAACTCAAAACCGATCCGCTCGTATCCATCACCGCTGACGCCAGCGAGAAAGACGTCTTCGAACTCTTCGACAAATACAATCTGCGCATGCTCACCGTTCTCGGTCACGACAACCGTCCCATCGGCTCCATTACCGTCGACGACGTCGTCTCCCGCCTGGTGAATGCATGACCCCGCCCCGCCCGCCCCGCTCCAGTAACGGTCTTTCATCCTCGCCACCGTCGACGTTTCGCGGCACCGGCACCCTTGCCGGCCGTGACCGAGAAAGCGCTGGCGTTGCGAGGGCCACTGCGGTTGCGTCCCTCCCGGTCGTCGCTCGCGGGTCACCGACCGCCTCCTCATGACCCTTTCCTCCATCAACGCCTTCATCGACCGCCTCCGCGGCCATGTCTTCGCCTTCTTTTCCCGCGGCAAAAACTGGCGCCGCCGCATGGCGCTTTTCCTCGCGGTCATCGGTCCTGGCATCATCACCTCGAACGTGGACAACGACGCCGGCGGCATCGGCGTGTACACCCAGGCCGGCAGCGCCTACGGCTACACCCTTCTGTGGGCGCTGATCCCCATGACCATCGCCCTCTATGTCACCGAAGAAATGTGCGCTCGCATGGGTGTTATTACCGGCAAAGGCCTTTCGGATCTCATCCGTGAGGAATTCGGCTTCCGCTCCACCTTTTTCGTGATGATCACCGGCTTCCTGGTCGACCTTGCCAACGTGGTCGCCGAATTTGCCGGTGTGGCGGCCTCCGCCGAAATCTTTGGCGTCAGCAAGTACATTGCCGTCCCCCTGGCCGGGGTGGTGGTCTGGCTGCTGGTTTTGAAAGGGAATTACCGCCAGGTCGAAGTCGTCTTCCTCATCGCCTGCGTTTTCTATCTCACCTATCTATTTTCCGCGCTGCTTTCGCATCCCGATTGGGTTCTCGCCGCGCGCATGACCGTGGTTCCCAGCATCCATTTCGACACCGGCTATCTCGTCACCCTCACCGCTCTGGTTGGCACCACCATCGCGCCCTGGCAGTTCTTCTATCTGCAAGCCGGCTTCGTCGAGAA
>Ga0306923_10007342_pt1 | contig 10983 bp, 9 predicted proteins | sample sta12Can44000108_FD_203841 | JGI IMG/M metagenome (GOLD analysis project Ga0306923, IMG submission 203841) | Lab enrichment of tropical soil microbial communities from Luquillo Experimental Forest, Puerto Rico - statanox.12C.anox.44.000.108 (v2)... | ecosystem: Environmental > Terrestrial > Soil...
GCCCTTCGACGATTTTTTCGATCTGCGTGTGCATCAGCGGCTCGCCACCGGGGATGGCCACGGTCGGTGCGCCGCATTCGTCCACCGCCGCCAGGCATTCCTCGGGCGACAATTCGCGCTTCAGCACATGCGCCGGGTATTGAATTTTTCCGCACCCCGCGCACGCCAGGTTGCAGCGATACAGCGGCTCCAGCATCATCACCAAGGGATACTGTTTGCGGCCCTTCAGCTTCTGCTTGAGGACGTAACTTGCCACCGTCCACGCTTGCGATATTGGTACAGGCATTCTTTCCCCAGTTGAGAGTTCGGCTTGCTAGACCTTAGATGCAGGCCTGCGCCTGAATATCTAGTTTACCCGACGAACTCGCTTCCCGGAACCTTTAGATTTTACTGGTGCTCCGTGGTGTCCCCTGGAGGGATACAGCGAAAGATGCTTCGGTGGCACCGGAAGCGCTCCGGTACGGTCGGAACGGCGCGGCGGCTTCTGGCTGTTTTGCAGGCCCTATGGTGAAATTACTTCGAGGATGATCTTGGCAATGCCCCGGAGCAACCTGCTCTCGCTTTTCGGCGAGTTCCCACAGCTTGGCAAGGATATTGCGGTTGTGGAAACCCGCGGGTACCGTCACCAAAAGCGAACTTATTCGGAGCTGTACAAGTACGCGCTCGTTTGCAGTCGCACGCTCGATGCTCACGGCGTCCGCAAGGGCGACCGCGTCCTTCTCTGGGGAGGAAACTCTTTTGACTGGATGGCCTGCTTCTGGGCCATACTCCTGCGCGGCGGGGTCGCCGTTCCCATGGATGCGGGGGCGAACCTCGAATTCGTGGAACGCGTCGTGCGCGACGCCGGCGTGAGTCTCATCCTCCGGGACAGCTCGCTTCCCGTGTTGCCAAACGGACCTGCTTCGCTCGCTTACAACGATCTCAAAGACACCGGTCATTCTCTCAACGAGGCCGGCGACTCTGACTCCCAGCCTGGGGCTCGCGCCACGCGGTCGGATATCGCCGAAATCCTGTTTACTTCCGGCACCACGAGCGAGCCGCGCGGGGTGGTCCTCACTCACGGTAATTTCCTCGCGAACCTCGAACCCCTCGACCGGGAAATCGCTCCGTACCGCAAATACGAGCGCTGCGTGCATCCGCTGCGGTATGTCTCGACCGTGCCCCTGAGCCACGTGTTCGGCCAATTTATGGCGCTGTTTGTTCCCTGCCTGATGGGCGCTGCCGTGGTGTTCGAGAATTCGGCGCTGCCATCGCAAATTCTTCGCAGCATCCGGCGCGAGCATGCCACCGTACTGATTTGCGTGCCACGCATGCTCGATGCCTTGCGCCACTCGATCGAACGCGAAGTTGACGCGAAGGGCTGGCGCAGATGGTTCACCTCCGCCTTTTCTGCCGCCAAGGACGAGACCTATCTGCTGCGCGTCTGGCGCTTTCGGCGCTTACACGCCCGACTCGGCTGGAAATTTTGGTGTTTCGTCTCAGGTGGCGCGGCACTCGCTCCCGACACGGAAGAATTTTTTAGCCGTATCGGATACGCCGTGGTACAGGGATATGGCATGACGGAGACGGCCTCGCTGATCAGCGTCAATCACCCGTTCGACGTTAAAGAAGGCACCCTTGGTAAGGCGTTGCCCGGTCGCGAATTCCGCCTGGCTGAAGACGGCGAGATTCTCGTGCGCGGCGAAAATGTCGCGACGAGCTACTGGGAAAACGGCGCCTTGCGGCCGGTCGGCGAAGGCAACCGTGGCTGGCTGCGCACTGGAGATCTTGGCGAGTTCGACGCCGAAGGCAATCTGCGTTTTCGCGGCCGCAAGAAAAGCGTCATCGTCACTCCAGCCGGCTTGAACGTTTACCCCGAAGACCTCGAAGCCGCGCTTCGTAAACAACCTGCGATTCGCGACGCCGTCGTCGTGCCGCTGGCCCTGAACGGCAACGCGGAGCCCTGCGCGGTCCTCCTCAGCGGCACCGCTACGCCCGGCGGTGGAGCCATCGAAACGACTCAAGCCGCCGTCGACGCCGCCAACGCCTCCCTGGCTGAATATCAACGCATCCGTCGTTGGGTGCTCTGGCCCGAACCTGATTTCCCGCGCACGCCCACCGGAAAGCCCCGCCTCGCGACCATCGCCTCCCGCGCCTCTGATCTCCTGACATCGCCCGCGCATGGTTCCACCTCCTCAACCTCGCTACCGGCCAATCTCCAAGACCTCTCCTCTCTTGACCGCGTCGAGCTGCTCTCTTCTCTCGAGCATCGCTACAATGTCGAACTCAACGAAACACAATTCGCCCAAGCCCAAAGCTCCGCCGAGATCGAGCAGATGCTCGCCGAGCCGACGGCCCGCCGCACCGATTACGCCTACCCGCGATGGACGCAAACCGCTCCGGCGCGCATTTCGCGGGTATTCCTCTATTACCTGCTGGCCTGGCCGGCCACGGTGCTTCTCGGGCATCCCCGGATTCGCGGCCGCGAACGTCTCGCGAAACTCCAAGCGCCCGCGCTCTTCATCGCCAATCACACCACACGCAAAGCCGATATCGGCATGGCCTTGTACGCGCTGCCGTCGCCCTTCCGCCACCATTTGGCAGCACTGATGGCTGCCGAGACGCTCGAAGAATTCCGCCGCCCGCCGCGCCAATGGTTTTTCGCAAAACGCTGGCTCTGGCAAATCGGCTATTTCCTGCTGATCTGGCTCTTCAACGTGTTTCCGCTTCCGCAACTCTCGGGATTCCGCGAGAGCTTTCGCTTCGCGGGGGAAACCGTGGACCGCGGCTATTCGTTGCTGGTGTTTCCCGAAGGGGTAGTCAATGTACGCGATTCTCCGGACATGATTCCGTTTCAACCCGGGATCGGCCTCCTGGCCCGGAATCTCTGCATTCCCGTTGTCCCGATGCGCTTCGATGGCCTTTGGCAGATGAAACAGGAGCATCGCCGCTTTGCCCATATCGGCGAAATCACCATTCACATCGGCGCCCCCGTCCGGTTTCCGCCCGACACCCCGCCGTCAGAAATCGCCTCCCGTCTCGAGCAATTGGTCGCTTCCTTGTGACCCATCGGGAGCCATTAGACCTGTATCGGCCCGGAGTGCTTTGCGCATGAAAATGGCGGCTTGCGGGTTGAGGTTGTATCGCTCGCAGTGCGAAAACCCTTTTCGCTCATAGAAGCGCTGCGCCGCTTTCATATCCGTAGCGGTATCCAGGTACAACCAGTGATAGCCTACCTCGTGCGCATACTTCTCGAGTGCCCCCAGCAACAAATCCGCGAGGCCTTGTCCGCGATGCGTCGGCCGTACGTAGAGCCGCTTGATTTCTCCGCAACCCGACTTTTCCTTTATCCGTCGCAACGCCACGCAACCGGCGATGTTGCCCTCGACTTCTGCCAGCCACACTCCTGTTCCAGACCCGAAATATTCTTCCGTGAATTTCTGCCGGTTTTCGCGTAGCACAACGGAAGCCGCGCGGTAATACTCTTCAACGACTGCATACGCGACTTCCCTCTGCCCATCCGAGGCACGATAAATTCGCACTGCCATATGCCGTTCTTACTTGCGGCGCGCGGCAAGGAAAAGCTCCATTTTGGCGCGCGTTTCGCTCTGGGCTCGGCGCCGTTCCCGCCACTTTGGCAGGCGAGCAGGAATGAACTAAGCTGTCCTGCTTTGCGTATCTCCTCTCGCCTACTCAGGAGGCACCATGCGTCTTTCCATTCTCTTGGGCGTTGTGCTCGCTGTTGCTCTCTGCCCGGCCAGGGGCCAGAAAAACCATGACCCGGAAACGACAGCGCCGCAACAAGGTCCATTGTCAGGACGCTGGGTGGTCACCGGCGACTATCTTGGAACCCGCCTCAACCTCTCGCTGGAACTCACACAACAAGGGGACAAACTCACCGGCAATTTCGCAGGGGACAAGCTCGAAGGTGCCGTGGCCGGCAATACGGTTCACTTCCTTGCGAGGGACGAGCAGGGCGGCTCCGAAGAGGGCACGGCTACCTACTACGCCGACACCCTGTCGGGAACGATCACCTTTGTCGACGGCACCAACCCTTCGCACCCTTTTTCCGTTCCGTTCACGGCAACGCTGAGCCGACCGCACGTGGCGGGAGCGCTGAAACATCACGAATTCGTGCCCACGACCTTCTACCGGTAATTCTCCCCCAAGAACGAACCCGTGCTGACGGTCGCACCGGGAGACACCATCCACACCACAACCGTGGATGCCGGTGGCACGGACGAAAAAGGGGTCCCACGGGTGTTAGGCGGCAATCCCGAAACCGGGCCGTTCTACGTGCAGTCGGCCGCCCCAGGCGATACGCTGGTGGTTCACTTTACCCGCGTGAGGCTAAATCGCGACTGGGCCATCAGCGATGACGCGATCGTTGGCCGGGGGCTGGACGCGGACTGGCGGTCAAAATGAAGGAGGGTGGCAAGCCGGTGCGCTGGCATCTGGACCTTCAGGCGGGCATAGCCAAGCCCGAAAAACCAGCCGAACACCTGGCTCACTATTCTGTGCCGCTGAAACCGATGGTGGGATGCCTCGGCGTTGCTCCGGACTTGGCGAGTGCTCCGCCGGGTACGGGCGATTCCGGCCGTTGGGGCGGAAATATGGACTTCAACGAAATCGTCGAAGGCGCAACCGTGTTTCTTCCGGTGAATGTTCCGGGTGCGCTGCTTTATGTTGGCGATGGCCATGCCGCGCAGGGCGATGGCGAACTCACCGGAAACGCCCTGGAAACTTCCATGGACGTGGAGTTCACCGTTAACGTACTCCCCGGAAAGCGCCTCCCGAGCCCAAGAGTGGAATCGTCGAGCCATCTGATGGCCATGGGACTCGGCGGCTCGCTCGATGATGCCTTCCGCGAGGCGACGGCAAATATGGCGGATTGGCTCATGAACGATTACAAGCTGGCGGCGTCGGAAGTGGCGCAAGTCCTCGGATCCGCTGCGGAGTACAAGGTGAGCGAAGTAGCCGACCGCAATGCCGGCATCGTGCTGAAGATCAACAAGGAGCGGCTGCAATCCCTCACCACAGCTGCGCAATGACCCCCTTTTCCGTATAGTGCACTCGCGAGGCAGGTTCCGGCGGGCATTTTTGGTTTGTGGCAAAATAGTAGGTCTGTAGACACGAACCATGGCAAACCGTGTGACACTCGCTCCTGAAAAATCCGCGAAAGCTTCCAAAAAAGGCAACTCCCGCAACGGCGCCGGGCATGCCGAACGTGAACGCATCTTTTATCTCTTCCGCCGCTGGGGCTTCTACGAAGCCAACCTCGACCCGCTGGGCTATTTCACGCCCCTGAAATGCGCCGATCTCGAGGGGCTGACCGGCGAATACGCCGAACAGGCGCGCCGTATCTATTGCGGCGCCGTCGGCGTCGAATTTCTGCACATTCTCGAACTGGACCGTCGCAATTGGGTCGCCCGGCGCATGGAGGGGCCGGAGTTCGAGGTAAACCAGCCGAAAGTCCTCGACCGTCTCATTCGCGCGGACCTTTTTGAACAGGTTTTGCAAAGCCGCTACCTCGGCAGCAAGCGCTTTTCGCTCGAAGGCAATACGGCGCTTATCCCCTTGCTCGACTCCGTGCTCGATGCAGCCGGTGAGTTGGGCGGTGTCGACTCCGTGATGGCTATGAGCCACCGTGGCCGTTTGAACGTGATGACACACATTGTCTCTAAGGCCATGCACGATGTGGTCGCGGGTTTCGAGGATGTAGACCCGCGCAGCGTGCTGGGAGCCGGCGACGTGAAATACCACGTGGGCGCGACCGGCGTGTACACCACGGCGGCGGGCAAAAAGCTCAACGTCCACCTGGTTTCGAATCCGAGCCACCTCGAAGCCGTCGATCCCGTGGCGATGGGCCGCGTCCGCGCCAAACAGACTCGCCACGGCGTGCACGGCGCCGAAATCGATCGTTCGAAAGCCATCCGCAACAAGGTGTGGGGCATTGTGATGCACGGCGACGCGGCGTTCGCCGGACAGGGCATTTGGGCCGAAACGCTGAACCTGGCCGATCTCGCCGCTTACACCGTGGGCGGCACCATCCACATCATCGTCAATAACCTTATCGGTTTTACCACTCGCCCCATCCAGGAACATTCTTCCCGCTACGCCTCAAGTATTGCTCGCCGCCAAAGCGTGCCCATCTTCCACGTGAACGCGGAAGATCCGGATGCCGTCGTGCGGGTCGGTCGAATGGCCGCGGAATATCGCGCTGAATTCAATTCCGACGTGGTCATCGACCTGATCGGCTATCGCCGCCACGGCCACAGCGAAGTCGACGACCCCACCATCACCCAGCCGTTGCTGTATGAGCGCATCAAAAGCCACCGGCAGCTTTGGAAAATCTACGCCGAACACATCGGTGTCGACGCCACGCCGATTGGCGAGGCGGTCAAGAAAGAGTACGAAGAAGAGCAGCGCCGCGCGCAGAAACTGACAAAGACTCCCCATCTGCGCAAGCTGCCGGATTACTGGTCCCCCTACAACTACGGCAAATACGATCCCGCATTTGAAGTCGACACCGGCCTCTCCCGCGAAAGGATTGGCGAGATCGCATCCCGGCTGGTGCGCGTGCCGCCCGGTTTTCACGTCCATCACAAGATAGTGAAATTGCTCGAGCAGCGCTCGGAAATGGGCCAAGGCCAGCGCGCCGTCGATTTTGGATTCGCGGAAATTCTCGCTTATGGCTCGCTCGTGCTGGGTGGCAATCCCGTGCGCCTCACCGGCCAGGACTCCCAGCGCGGCACCTTCAATCAGCGCCACGCGGTACTGGTCGACAACAAAACCGAACAGGAATATTTGCCGCTCGCTCACCTCGCACCGAACCAGGCGTTCTGCGAGATTTACAATTCATCGCTTTCCGAAGCCGCGTGCCTCGGCTTCGAATACGGCTTTTCGCGCGATTACCCCGAAGGCCTGGTTCTCTGGGAGGCGCAGTTCGGTGACTTCGTGAACGGGGCCCAAGTGATCGTCGACCAGTTCATCAGCGCGAGCGAAGACAAATGGGGCCTGCCCACCGGCGTCGTGCTGTTGTTGCCGCACGGCTACGAGGGCCAGGGACCGGAGCATTCGAGCGCCCGCATCGAGCGTTTCATGCAACTCGCTGCCGAAGGCAACATGAATATCTGCCAGCCTTCCACGGCCGCGCAATATTTCCACCTGCTGCGCCGGCAGGCTCTGCGTCCGTGGCGCAAGCCGCTAATCGTTTTTACCCCGAAGAGCATGTTGCGCCATCCCGACGCCGCTTCTCTGCTCGAGGACTTTGAGCGGCCACGCTTCCTGACGTTGGTTCCCGACCCCGAGGTGACCGACGCGCATAGCATCCTGATTGCCAGCGGAAAGGTGGCCCACGAACTTCGCGCCGAACGCCGCAAGCGCAAGGACACCGATACAGCCGTCTTCTTCCTCGACCAACTCTATCCGCTGCCGAAGGACGAAATCGCCGCCGCGATTGCTGCGCACCCCAATGCCCGCGAAATCGTCTGGGTCCAGGAAGAGCCAGCGAACATGGGCGCGTTGTTCTACGTCTTGCCGCGACTCGAACGTATCGCGCAAGCCCGCAATGTACGGGTCCGTTCGGTAAAGCGTTCCGCCAGCGCCAGTCCCGCGACCGGATCGGCGAAAGCCCACGAACTCGAGCAGAAGACTCTGATTACGCTGGCATTTGCCACAACCCCCAGCTCTTGAAGCTGCGCTTTGACGGGGCGCGTTGACATCTCCGTTCTACTGGCCTACCATGCCGGTACTTTACTTCCATCTTTTTTGACGCGCCTCAAAGCTTGGGAGCGAGCAGCCGATGACCGACTGGGTATATGTTCAAGAGAATCCCGCCGAACAGCTCGCCCAACTGCACACCTTTTCCTTTATCAAGCGCCAAAACAATGGCGAAGTGGCGTTCCGCATCACCATCAAGGAATTTGCCTCCCCTCCGCCCGGGCAACGCATGCGTTTCTTTGCCGAAGCCGACAAGGCGGTGAACCAGAAAACCGCCTCGTTCATCCCCTGCGGATGGGGCAACACCCTTTTCAATGCGTTGGGCGATTGCGTTCGGCTGATACGTCAGTTCCCGTACGAAGGCGAACAGCCGCCGCGGGCGTAACGCAGGAATGTAATTTATTCGAGCTCTTGCAGCGGAGCGTGACACCGTGATTCTTCATCTCACCAAGGCCAACCCCAAATCTGGCGTCACGGTCATGCATCTCCAGGGCAGCGTTCATTGCGGACCGGATTGCCGCCGCTTGGAAGACGAAACCGATCAGCTGATCGGGGCCAAAGAGAATTTTGTGGTGATCGATTTTGCCCAAGTGACGCACATCGACAGCGCCGCTATCGGAACGCTGGTTCGCTGCTACTCCAAACTGAAAAACTCCGGCGGGTTTCTCCGCCTATCGGGCTGCACCGGAATGATCGAGTGCAGCCTGAAAATGGCGCAACTCCACAAAGTGCTCGAGATGTACCCCAATACCGCTTCCGCCGTGGAAAATTATCCGCCTGCCGATTCATAAACTCGTGTATCACCCGGTGCGAATCCCGAATTCCGTTGCGGCGAAACTGGGGCTTTGTTACGCTCCGGCGCAAGTGAAGTTTTGGAGGAATTTCTCATGCCCTTTTGTAAAGCCTGCGGTCAGGAAATCGGAAATGCCAATTTCTGCCCGAAATGCGGCGCCAATCAAACCGCCAGCGCCCCCGCTCCGGTAATGCCAGCGGTGTCTCCAACGGAAAGCCTGCAGGAGAATGTCGCTGGACTGCTCTGCTATCTGGTCGGTTGGATAACCGGAATTATCTTTCTGCTCATCGATAAGCGGCCGTGGGTCAGATTTCACGCTGCCCAATCGATTGCCGTGTTCGGCGGCCTTACCGTCATCCGCATCGCCCTCGGCATGTTTCACTTCGCTTCCGGATTGATTGGCTGGGGCTTCTTCGGGCTGCTCTTCACCTTATTGTGGCTGGTCGGTGTGGTGCTCTGGATCGTGCTGATGATCAAAGCTTTTCAACACCAGACATGGCGAGTGCCGATTGCCGCGGATATCGCCGACAGCCTAACCAAATAAGCTCCGCGTGTTACGGGTGAACGTGGAAATACTCGCCTTCGCGGAAAAGTTTTACGGGTACACCAAATAACGCGCTGAGACGTTTACTCGTGAGGACCTCGGACTTTGCTCCATCGGCCACGATGCGGCCGCGCTGCATCAGCACGACGCGTTCGATCTCCGGAATAATCTCCGAAACATGGTGCGTCACGAGCAGGATGCCCAGGCCGCCGCGCGTGAGTTCGCGCATGGTTTCGCGCAAGCCCACTTGTCCGGTGATGTCCAGAGCATTGCTGGGCTCGTCAAAAAGCAGGGTCTGCGGTTCGTGCACCAAAGCGCGCGCGATGAGCGTCCGCTTCGCTTCGCCGGAAGACATTTCCGCTACAGCGCGGTTCGCAAGGTGCGAGATACTCAGCCGCGCCAGTGCCGCTTCGCCGCGATGGCGGTGTTCCGGTTTCGGGGCGTGGTTCGGAAAGATGCGCGTGCTGCTGAAAAAACCGGATAACACCACGTCTAGACCGGTAGCATCGGTAGTACAAGCCGCGAGCAGATCCGGCGAAACGATGCCGAGCAGGGAGCGTAGTTCGAAAATGTTCCACCGACTTTTGCCGAGGATGGTCATCCGAGCATCGTTACGGATCAGCGGATAATTCTCGCGCGTGATGGTGCGAATGAGCGTCGACTTGCCACAGCCATTGGGTCCGAGAATGCACAGATGCTCGCCCAAACTGATACGCAGCGAAAGCCGATCCAGCGCGAGGTTCTCCCCGCGAATCACAGACACATTCTTCATTTCGAGCAGAGCGGCGGCCGAAGTCATTCTGTAGAGATTACCTTGTGACCCGCGGATGACCAAACCGGTGCGAACCAGGCATTCGCGGATCCTAACGGGCAAAAAAGAAAGGGAGGCGAAAACACCAGGTCTCCGCCTCCCGGGGTGGGGTGGGGTGTTACAAACAAGCGCACTGGCGAACAGGAGAATCTCCCGGCCAGGGAAACTTCCAGCCGCAGTCCCGGGAGCGAGCGCTACCGCGAAAGGGCACACCGCCAAGGCTTGCCTGAGCGGTTTCTAACATCGGCTATCTTGCGTGTCAACCGGCAAAGGTGACAGGTGTAGGAACCGCGTAGGCTGCCAGCGTGCGCCGCGCCTGCAGTCTGCTTAAATGCGGGAAATAAGGGAGTTACTCGCTCTTGCGTGGCATCGTTCCGAGACTCTCCGCCGAGGGAAGCGGCGGCGGCGTTTTCCGGAGAAGGGTCGGCAGTTCCGTCAGGGAGTGAATCTCGTCGTGCGCAGACGCAAATTTATATTCCTGCGGCTGGTGGTTGCGATTGAGACGCACCACGCGAAAGCCAAAAGACTCTGCTCCCGCAAGATCCCAAAGGTTTGAAGAGACAAAACAGATCTGCGCGGGGGGAAGGCCCAGACGCCCAGAAGCATATTGATATACCGAAGGATCCGGCTTGTAGACCTTCAACTCATCCACAGATAAACAAAGATCAATATGGCGAAAGAGGTCGCTGGCCTGCACCGCTTGCAACAGCATGTGCAAAGTGCCATTCGAGAGCACGGCCGTACCGAAACCGAGGGTTTTGATTTCTTGAAGTGCGGGAGCAACGTCGGGAAAGGCGCGCAGCTCCAGGTAAGACTTCAGCAACGCCTGCTTTAAGCCTGGTTTTTCCTGGAGCGAGAATGTTTCCAGCGCGTAGTCCAGCGCCTCTTCGGTGATGGCCCAAAAATCGGTGTAGCGCTTCATGAGCGAACGCGTCCAGGTGTATTCCAGTTGACGCTGGCGCCAAAGCACCGCGAGAGGGCCACTCGTTTCGCCGACCGCAGCGGCGTTGCAGGTTACCGCGGAATGAACGTCGAGCAGGGTGCCGTAGGCATCGAAGACGCAGGTGCGGATGGCATCAAGCATGACTCACTCTCGGGGTTGTGTACGTCATCCACGGTGTCACCGGACCTCGG
>Ga0306923_10007343_pt1 | contig 10980 bp, 11 predicted proteins | sample sta12Can44000108_FD_203841 | JGI IMG/M metagenome (GOLD analysis project Ga0306923, IMG submission 203841) | Lab enrichment of tropical soil microbial communities from Luquillo Experimental Forest, Puerto Rico - statanox.12C.anox.44.000.108 (v2)... | ecosystem: Environmental > Terrestrial >...
GCGCTACGCACTGGCGTTGCAGGCGGCGCAACATTCGCAGGAGCTGCCGGCTCGGGTGGAACAACTGCGCGACCGCTTCGCGGCGAGCCGCCTGCGCGGTGACCGGGTTCACCTACGCGAGGAAGCTCGGTTCACCTTGCATCTGCTGAACGCTCCGCAGGAGGCGCTGAAGCTCGCGCAGGAGAACTGGCAGGTGCAGAAGGAGCCGGCGGATATCCGCATCCTCCTAGAAGCCGCCCTTGCCGCTAATAATGCCACCGCGGTCGGCATCGCGACAGATTGGCTAAGGAATTGCCGCCTAGAGGACATGCAGCTCAGCCGGTTGATGCCGGCGGCAAAGCATCAAGGTTAAGAACTTTTGTGACCCAACCCACCCGTACGACAGAGGGGAGACTGGAGATATGAGACATGCATCCAAACTACTGATCCCATTGATCGCGATATTCGTGTGGTCGTCGCATCTGCCTGCCAAGGCAGCGAGCCACCGGGAGGCGCCCCTCATCGCCCTGGACCCATCCGCCGACAACACCGACGTCTACGCCTTTGTCAGCTATGACGCGGCGAACTTGGCGCGCGCCCCAGCGGATCGGCGGGTTACGTTCATATTGAACGTGAACCCGGGGCAAGACCCGAGCGACGGGCCCAATTACTTCAACTTCGGCGACGACGTGCTGTACGCCGTCCACATCGACAACGACCGGGATGGCAAGGCCGACGACGTCGTCTATGAGTTCCGCTTCAAGACCGAGAACCGGCCGGTCGTCGCCGCTGGTGATTTGACTTCACCGCTGCCGTATGTCGGCAACCCGCACATTACGCCTACACTTCCGCTGCAAGGCATCACCGCGCTCGATGGTGCCGGATCGGAAGGCTTGACCCGGCGTCAGACCTATACCGTGACCGAGGTCCGCCACCGACAGCGGACCGAATTGTTCAGCGGCCGCACGTTGGTAGCGGTTCCGTCGAACGTTGGACCAGCCACGATGCCCGACTATCCTGCCTTGGCCGCACAGGGCATCTACAGTGACGCCGCGACTGGCATCCGCGTGTTCGCCGGCCAGCGCGCCGAGACGTTCTACATCGATCTGGGCGCGGTGTTCGACACCTTGAACCTGCGCCGCTATCTGCCTGCGCTTACCGGGCCGGGAGAGGACGATGACAGTGTAAACCCGTTCGGCGTGAACCGCTTCGGCGGATTCAACATCAGCACTATTGCCATCGAGGTCCCGATCACGCGCGTCACCAGCGACGGCAAACCGGCCGCGACCACCAACAACCCGGTAATCGGGGTATACGCCAACACCTCCCGGCAGAAGGTAAAAGTGCTCGGCCAACCGGTGAGCCGGCGGACGAGGACGGGCCATTCGTCCAGGTGTCGCGCATGGCAAACCCGCTAGTGAACGAGTTGATCATCACCACGCCCTTCAAAGACGAGTGGAACGCGTCGAAGCCGGAAGACGAGGCCAATTTCCAAGCGCGATCTCGATTACGCCATTGGGCTCGATGCGGACGGTAACGGCGAGATCACCTGGGGAGAGGTCAAGGCGAAGCACACCGAAATCGCCGCCTACGCACTGGGTCACCTGGCGATCACCGCGGATGACATCGGCTGCCCGATGCGGGTCACCGAGCATTTGATCGACAACCACAGCGACGGCGCCTACGAAGTTCTGCGGTTTGCCGTCGACTGCCCGGCTGATCCGCGGGCTTTGACCATCAAGTACACCCTGTTTTTCGATCTCGACCCGCTGCATCGCGGCTTGTTTCGGTTGGAGGAGCAGGGCCGCACCCGCACGGCAGTTTTCAGCCCCGACCGCGAGACATGGCAGTTGGAAGGGAATTCGATCGCGCTCGTGCGCCAATTTCTCGATTATTTTCAGACCGGGGTCTGGCATATCTGGACCGGCTTCGATCACATCCTGTTCCTCTGCGCCCTTCTGCTCCCCGCGGTGCTCGAGTTCCGCGGTAGATGGCAGGCGGTAGCCAGCTTCCGCCAGGCCTTTCTCGACGTTATCAAAATCGTCACGGCGTTCACGATCGCGCATTCGATCACATTGAGCCTTGCAGTGTTGGGATTCATTACCCTGCCGTCCCGGCTCATCGAGTCGACAATCGCTGCTTCGGTGGTCGTCGCCGCGTTGAACAACCTTTACCCGCTGGCGAGAAGCGACTGTGGATCGTCGCCTTTGTGTTCGGCTTGGTGCACGGATTGGGCTTTGCCAATGTCCTGACGGATCTCGCGCTGCCCAAACCCGCATTGGCGGTCTCGTTGGTCAGCTTCAATCTAGGTGTCGAGGCGGGGCAATTGGCGATCGTCGCGACCTTCTTGCCTGTCGCTTATCTGTTGCGCCGCTCGAGGCTCTATCCGCGGCTCGTGCTCAGGGCTGGCTCATTGAGCATTGTCGCGGTCGCGTCGGTATGGCTGATCGAGCGCAGCCTCAATGTCAGTATCTTCCTGTGAGCGCCCAACCTGGCTTAATCTTCGGGTCTGGGTATCAGCAGTAACTGCGCTCGGCTCGGAGTCGAAGACGCGGCAGACGTTTAGCCGGCTTCCCGTACATGGATGTGGAGATGGCGCCGTCCACGCTCGGTTCCATGTGCATGTTTTTGGGTTTCGAATGCGACGGGCACGGTAACGAGCTGCCCGTGACGCACGCCGCGCTCGGAGACGACTTGCCGAGCGAAGTGCCGCACATCCTGCATCGCGCCTCTCAGCACTGCTACCTCCATGCAGCTATCGTGATCAAGGTGGACGTGCATCGTCGCAACCGACAAATCATGGTGCTCGTGAGAGGACCTGGTCAGCCGCTTCGGCAATTCGCGGTCACGATGATCGTAGACGTAGACGAGCGCTGCCACGCCTGCTTGTGCGTCGTTCGTCCGCTCCTGCACCTGTGCAATTCCGGCTCGGGTGAGATCGCGAATAGCCTCCGATCGGTTCTGGTAGCCAGACGAAGCAATCACGTCATCGAGCGCCGTGACAAGCTCGTCGTCAAACGTAATTGTGATCCGCTGCATATTCCGACCTCCAACACTTTTGCGTGATATGATGTTTTCTATCTGGACATCATACTCCGGCCAAGTCTACCGTATGGAGATGGTTGCCGATGACGCGACGAAAAGGGGAACACGGTGAGGCCGCGAGGCCAATGCCGTGGCTGCCTCCACAACTGTAAGCGGCGAGCCGAGCGCTACTCCAGCCACTGGGCAACCGGGTAGGGGGTGCGAGGCAGGACCCGCGAGCCAGCAGACCTGCCGTCCCCGTAGTCAATAGCGGGCACGTTGACCGGGTGAGCGATGGGTAGACTGGCCGGGGCGTCCTTGCGAGATCGTACCAGGCGCTGTCCTTCTGTTCGCATTAGCCGCTTCGCGCTCGGGTGACAGATGCGGCGTAACAGAACCAAATCCTGGAGCGGCTTTGTCGCGGGGCTTATTATCTCGCTCGGATTTGCAAGCTCACCATTTGCCGAAGATTTCGGCGCTGCCGCCGGAGATAGCTCCCCCGGCGGTGCCACAATCACATTGCCTGAATTGAGCTTGTCCGCGACGGCGGACAGGGCGTTTTTCGCGCCGGACACCGCCTCGCAAGGGGTCGTCACCGGTGAGCAGATCCAGCAGCAGCCCGTCTATCGCGTGGGCGAAACGCTCGAGGTCGTGCCGGGGCTGATAGTCACCCAGCATAGCGGCGAGGGCAAGGCCAACCAATATTTCCTGCGCGGCTTCAATCTCGACCATGGCACCGATATCGATATCTCGCTCGACGACAAGCCGGTCAACATGCGTACCCATGCGCATGGCCAAGGCTATGCCGATCTCAATTTCATGATCCCCGAGCTGATCAGCACCCTGCAATACAGCAAGGGGCCCTATTTCCCGGCTTTGGGCGACTTCGACACCGCCGGGGCGGTGCAGATCAATTACGTGGAGACCCTGCCGCACGACTCGCCTTGCTTAGCGCCGGCATGTTCGGCTACGCCCGCGGTCTCGGCGCGGTCTCGCGTCCGGTGGGCGCCGGCAATCTTCTGATTGCGGCCGAATACGTTCACGCTGACGGGCCCTGGACGATCCTGGACAATTACAACAAGGGGAACCTCGTCGCCAATTATAGCCAGGGAAATGCGGACAACGGGTTCTCGTTCACCGGCATGTACATGAACGATGCCTTCCATGCGACAAATCAAATCCCGCAGCGCGCCGTGACCGAGGGGCTGATTTGCCTTTACTGCCCGCTCGACCCGACCGACGGCGGCAGCTCGGAGCGTTACAGCATCTCCACCAAATATACTGCAACGACCGACACCGGTCAGCTCAAAGCAAATGCCGATCTGATCGGTTACCAACTGCAACTGTTCAACAATTTCGACGGCTTCGTGACTTTTCCCCCTCCGATCGGCGACCAGTTCGTGCAGCAGGACCGGCGCGAGATCTACGGCGGAAATGTTAGCTAAATGATCCCCGGCAACGTCTTTGGTTTCGACTCGCAGAACACGCTCGGCTTTCAGACCCGCACTGACGACATGCATATTGATCTGGCGGAAACGACCGGTCCGGTCGTGCGCTTTACGGTGCGTGACGATCACGTTATCGAATCGACCGCCGGCATCTATTTAGAAAACCGGGTCCAGTGGTTGGACAAATTCCGCACTGTGACCGGTCTGCGCGAGGATCTCTATTACGGTTCGGACGAAAGCACGCTGCAGGCCAATTCCGGCACGATCGTGCAGGCCGTCACCAGCCCAAAAGGCAATTTGATCTTCGGCCCCTGGCAGCAGACCGAATACTACCTCAGCGTCGGCCAGGGGTTTCACAGCAACGATTTGCGGGGCGCGCTGACGAACGTAGATGCACTACAGACCGAGATCAACTTCCAGCAGGGCAACCCCACCGTCGTGCCGCAGGTCAAGACGCCTCTGCTGACCAAAGCGATCGGGTACGAGGTTGGGGTGCGATCGGAGCCATTGCCGAACCTCAAGCTCGAGGGCGCGCTCTTCGTGCTGAATCTCCCAGCGAGGCGACGTTTGACGGCGACGAGGCGGTAACCACGCCCGGCCGGCCGAGCCGACGCAAGGACATCGAGCTGACCGTCTCGTACAAGCCGCTTCCCTGGCTCCGCCTCGACGGCGATTTCGCCGCCATCCATGCACGCTTCGCCAATGGCGACGACGGCGCCGGTGATACAGAACCCGGCCATCCCGGCAGCTATATCCCGAACTCAGCCAACCTCATCTCCACCGCGAGCGCTACGGTCGAGGATCTCGGTCCCTGGTTCGGCGCACTGCGTTTCCTCGGCGACCGCTGATCGAGGACGACAGCGTGACCTCCCGACCCACGACGCTGGTCGATGTGCGCGTTGGCTACAAATTCTCCGAGCAGGCGAAGCTGTGGCTCGACGTCTTCAATCTGTTCAATAACACCGGCGCCCATCAGATCGATTATTTCTACCCCTCGCAATTGGCGAACGAGAAGGCACCGGTTTACGACATTCATTTCAAAGCTGCCGAGCCGGCGTCGGTGCGGCTCACTCTCAGCATGACGTTCTGACCGCCGCCCCCGGTCTGATTTTCCCGCGCACGAGGTTAACGATCGAGAAAACCGCCCGCGGCGTCGTATCGACACCACCGAGTTCCCTCGCCGCCGCTCGCGATTTTCAACGGTGCAACCAACCATTTTTTCGATCTAAAATGATCTCCCGATCGGCGTCCTGCCGTTCGACGCATTCGACGGCGACGCCCATTCGAGGACGGGCGCGTGATTGGACACCGCAACCTCTCAATCCACGCACCCGGCTTGCGACACCACGAAGTGGCTTGCCGTCCCCTACCCCAATGACACGGGGGCGGTGCAGCTTCTCTTCTCCAGTCCGGAGAACTTCGGCCTCTGCACGGTTCGGCGTTCCTATGTGCCGATTTTCGAGCCCGGTGCCTTAAACCGCTCGGCCACCCATCCGACAAAATGAAATCTGTCACGTAGGCGCTAGTCTCTGGTGGACAGAACGGCAATGCTTGACCGGACACAAACTAGTTTCTGCAGTATCTGTGCGCGTACCAGGCCTTTCGGATTGGCAGCAATGACCATCTTCGACCATGAACTGAACCGCGGCCCCGCCATTGTACTCCGAGAACCTGAACCGAATCGCACCCCCGGCAGTCGCGGCAGCCTACGCGCACTGGCGAGAGCGCCTCGTTCTCTCAGTCCGGTTCGATCGCCGCGAGGACTGGTGCCGGGCTCGTTCGCGGCAGCGCGCTGATGAGTGACGGGCTGCTTCGGTGCCCTTCTGGCGAGTAGTAGACCATCTCGACTATCTCTTGACGCTGGCGTGGCTGCGCAGCCTGAATCCGCTGGCCGCTCCGCGCAGACGCCCGCCGATCGGCAGCGGCAGCGGGAGCGGATAAAAAGGGCCTTCCCCGAGATCGAACAGTGAGGAGAGCACAGTGCCATGATCTCCCATCGGGCGGATCGTCGCCAGATTGCAGGGGACTGACAACCCCTCAACGGGGCTGACCGGAAAAGCGACGCCAGAGAAGGACAATAGAGAGCCCGCCGCAGAGCGCTCCAAGCGCCGAGCCAGTGAACTTCCCGATCGACGGATGCCGGCCCGGCAAAAAGTGACGGATGTACTCCAAGATGCCGGCGTACGCGCAAAGGGCACCGATGATTCGCACGCCGCCTCGGCTCGGACCGTAGCCCGCCATCGCGACTGCCGCCAGCCCGGCATAAGCGACGAAATGCTCAAGTGGGGCGGGGAGGACTGTTCGCACCATCTTCATCGCAGGCAACAACGACAAGGCGGCAAGCGCTCCCCCCGGCAACAACGATAGGACCGCGAGAAGAATGACGCAGCACCATGTGAAGACCCGACGTGAAGTCAGGATGAGGCGGGCGCGCATCGGTGATGTCTATCGACGGTGACTGATCCGGCGAGGCCGATCTCGGCGCCGTGGTTCGGTATGTGGGCCAGATGCTTAGCGATCCCAAGTCCGAGGTGCAACCGAGATGTATCGGGCGCACCATTGACCCCTCACAAACAGGGACGTTTCAGCACCCAATGTCACGCGTGTGCACCGGCGGCAACGAATTTCAAGCCCGGTACCCTCCTGCTCCTCGTCTTCTCGCTATAAGGCGTCCGCTTTGCGCGACGCCGCGGACCAGCGTAGCGCTCCGGCATTACGCCGCGCAATACGACCGCAATATGCCCAACGCGTGTTGGCCGATATGACGCTCAATACGACCTGGGCATGCCGAGCACGTGCTGGCCGATATAGGCGAGGATCAGGTTGGTCGAGATCGGAGCAGTCTGGTAAAGGCGGATCTCGCGCCATTTGCGTTCGATGTCGTATTCGCGGGCAAAGGCAAAGCCGCCATAGGTCGCCATCGTCGCCTCGGCAGCGTGCCATCCGGCCTCGGACGCCAATAGCTTTGCCAGATTGGCGTCGGCGCCGCATTCGTGACCGGCGTCGAACAATGCCGCCGCTCGGCGGCAAATCATGTCGGCCGCTTCGAGCTCGGCATAGGCGCGCGCCAGCGGAAATTGCACTCCCTGGTTTTGACCGATCGGCCGGTCGAAGACGATGCGATCTTTGGCATATTCAATGCCTTTATTGAGCAGCCAGCGGCCGTCGCCGATGCATTCCTGGGCGACCAGGATGCGCTCGGCATTCATGCCGTCGAGGATATAGCGGAAGCCCCTACCCTCCTCCCCGATCAGATTCTCCGGAGGCACCTGGAGATTGTCGAAGAACACCTCGGTGGTGTTGTGGTTGATCATGGCCTCGATCGGCCGAATCTCGACACCATGTCCGAGATTCTCACGCAGATCGATGAGAAACACAGAGAGCCCGTCGGTGCGTCGCCTGACCTCGTCGACCGGGGTGGTGCGCGCGAGTAGCAGCATGAGGTCGGAGTGGCGGGCGCGCGAGGTCCACACCTTCTGCCCGTTGATCACATACTGGTTGCCCTGCTTGACCGCCCGGGTCTTGAGCTTGGTTGTGTCAGACCCGGTCGTCGGCTCGGTCACCCCAAAGGCTTGCAGCCGCAATTCGCCCGACGCGATCTTGGGCAGATAGCGCCGCTTCTGCTCTTCACTGCCGTGCCGCAAGAGGGTGCCCATGATGTACATCTGGGCGTGGCCCTGGCTCGCGGTGCAGCCCGACGCGTTGACCTCTTCGAGGATCACGGCCGCCGCCCTTAGCGGCAGCCCCGACCCGCCATATTCCTCGGGAATCAGCGAGGCGAGAAACCCGCCCTGGGTCAGCTCGGTGATGAACTCGGTCGGGTAGGCCTGCTCCGCCTCCAGTTTGCGCCAGTATTCGCCGGGGTAGCGCTCGCAGATCTTGTGCACCGCTTCGCGCAACTCGGGATAATCGTCGCCGAGGGCGACCATGGTCGGCAGCTCGCTCACCCTGCCCTCCTCTTTCCGCGGATCGCCAAGGATAGCCGCGCTGTGAAAGTTTTGCACCACGAAGGCAGACAGGTCAGCGAAAGTGTCTCGCTAGATTGCGATAATCATCATCAACAAATTGCCCAAACTGTTGCCCTGTAAAGAGCCGGATTAGAAGACAGGCTCAACCTCAAGGAGAAATCATCCTACGGCTTTCCTGCAGAAGAAAGAGGTGATCAGGAGCAGTTAACGAATAGCTCAATTTCAGCTTACAGTTAGTAATCAATTAAAAACCCGAAGCCTCCTTCTGTGCTAATCAGGAGGGGCTGGAGTAAGGAGGTCCGATGCCGAGCACTCGCCCGCTTTCCGGTCTCACCGTGATCGAACTCGGTCATAGCGTCGCCGCACCGTACGCCGGGATGATCCTCGGCGAGCTCGGCGCCGAGGTCATCAAGGTCGAGAATCCGAACGGAGGCGATCCCTGCCGCGGCTGGGGCCCACCCTTTACCGGGGACACGGCAACCGCCTTCCATGCCTTCAACCGCGCCAAGCGCGGCATTACGATCGATCTCGCCGACCCGGCTCAGGTCGACAAGTTGCGGGCGCTGGTACGCGATCGCGCCGACGTGCTGATCCACAACCTCAAATACGGCACGCTTGACCGCTATGGTCTCTCGGCCGAGGCGCTGACGGCCAAGAAGCCGAGCCTAGTTTGGTGCAATCTCGGCGCTTTCGGGTCGACCGGGCCATTGCGCGACCGGCCGGGCTATGACCCGATGATGCAGGCTTATGGCGGGCTGATGAGCCTCTTGGGCGAGGACGGGCGGCCGCCGGTGCGGGTTGGCGTTTCGATCATCGACATCGCCACCGGGATGTGGTCGGTGATCGGCATCCTCGCGGCGCTGCAGGAACGTCAACGCACCGGACGTGGCGGGGTAGTCGACACGTCCCTCTACGAGACCACTTTGGCGTGGATGACCTTGCCGATTTCCGCCTATCTCGCCAACGGCGAGATCCCGAGGCGACATGGCTCGGGTATCGAGCAGATCGTGCCTTATCAGGCGTTCGAAACCGCTGACGGTTTCATGATGGTGGCCGCCGGCAACGACAATTTGTTTCGCCGGCTCTGCCTCGCGATCGGCCGGCCTGGCCTGGCAGAGGAAGCGCGGTTTCGCACGAACGCCGAGCGCGTGGTCAATCGCCGGGAGCTGGTCCCGATCCTGACCGACATACTCCGGACGGCGCCGATGGCGGTCTGGGCCGAACGCCTCGATAATGCCGGGATACCCAACAGCCCGATCCAGACCCTCGACAAGGTGGTTAACGACGCGCAGACCGCCGCGCTCGGGATGCTTCAGCGATGGGCGGGAAGCCCAGCGCTGTCGCTGGTCGGGCTGCCGCTGTCCTTTGACGGCGCCCGCCCAGCCTTTGCCAAGACGGCGCCCGGGCTCGGCGAGGACAATGTCGATGCATTCGACCACAGTCCATGAAGTGGCGGCAGGAAGGCCTTCTCGCCGTCTTTCTGGGGATGGCGCTGACATCGTGTGCTCAACTCACTCCCCGACAGAGTGACTCCGGCGTGCTGGTCACCGAGGCTCGCGAAGATTCATCGCATCGGTTCATTTTGTTCATGGGCCCAAGAGCGCAACATGCGCCGCCCTTTCTCGATATCCCCGAGACGAATTTCTATTGTCTGCGCAGCTTTGTCGACCGCCGGACCGGCGAGACTGCGCACCAGCTCTATGTGACCGACAGCTATTTCGGCGCCGAGCGAGGCTGGAACGCGGCCCGCGACAGCGCAGGCGCTCCGCTGCCGTTTGTCGCCATCGGGCATGACGAGATCACCTGCGATGCCGGCTGCTCTTATGTCGAGGAGTTCGCGGCGAACCTGCCGGAGAGCCTGCTGCGGTCGAGTCTCAAGGGGCTGGCGGTCACGTTCCGCTCGCCCTCGGGCGACGAGAAAACGATCGTTATTTCCGGCGACAGGATCGCCGCACAGCTCGCGGCCACTGACGCAAAGCGCAGCCCGGCGGAGCCGGCCGCAGCCCGCGCCGGCCCTGCCCGGCCGGGGTAATCAGGAGCTCACCAGAGCGGGTATCCGTATGGGATCCCTTGTGTGAGCGCCGCGGCGGACTTCCCGCACTCCTCAAGAAGCGCAGCGCACGGGACGCCGACCCCGGCGCTTGCTGTATCATGTCGGGGAATGACGGCGCCGACGAGCTCCGTGTGGTGTGGCGCGGCGGCATGATGCGACGCCAGCGCCTGCGCCCCCGCACAAAGGATAACGAACACCGCAACGATCACCCAGGCCGAGACGATCACACGCCATCCCGCGGCAAGCCGATCGTTGAACTCCGGCTTGGGTTTGGGTTCGACACCGTCCAGCATGCCACCACCCTATTTGGTTGCATTGCAGCAAATAGGGCGGGCCCGGCTTGGACCGAGTCGGGCCTGGGGCATGGCTGCCATGCCGTTCACATTGACCTGAAGGCACGCGCCGGCGGCTACTCGATCCGAACGAGTTCCGCAGCGCTGGCCCCGGCCTGAAGACGTGTGACAAAGGCCTCGGGTTCGAACGGGAGGCCGATCGGGTTTTTGGCAAA
>Ga0306923_10007345_pt1 | contig 10976 bp, 8 predicted proteins | sample sta12Can44000108_FD_203841 | JGI IMG/M metagenome (GOLD analysis project Ga0306923, IMG submission 203841) | Lab enrichment of tropical soil microbial communities from Luquillo Experimental Forest, Puerto Rico - statanox.12C.anox.44.000.108 (v2)... | ecosystem: Environmental > Terrestrial > Soil...
CCGCCCGGCCCGGGGACAGCGCCGTCCCCGGGCTCGCGAGCCCGCCCAGCGCCCAGGCGCAGACTTCGCCGGCCGGGCGGCCAGCGATCAGGACACGAACCTCCCGCCCGCCACCTCGCCAGCGGACGCGCCCGATATAATCCAGTTCGGCCGCAACGCTATGCGATAACCCGCGATGCTTGCCTGACGATTGCCGGGATACCGCTTCATCTGGAGCGCACGAGACGCCACGGCGACAGAATTATCGTTACGCGGGACTGCCTGCCCGGCGACACCCGGGGGCCTGGATCAGCTCATATCGGGGTATACGCGCGGTTATCAAGGGACCTTCGCGATGTCGGCAGCCAGCAGACCCGCGGCCGGCTCAACATGCAGGCGGCTGATCCGGATATACATGCATCGCAATCCTCCCCGGAGAATGCTCGCGCACGCCGCATTGTGCGCTTCTGGCGTTATGAATGGCCGGTCGCAGCTGTACATCCCCAGCGGCCAGGGCTGGCAGGATCGAGCCCGGGCTACGGGAGCGCGGCGCGAGCGCTGTCAGGTCATCGGCCGCAATCACAACCTTGACGCCCCCGAAAGTTGTGTAAGCAAGCTCGATATTGACACTGGCCTCAGCGAGCTGCCTGGTCAGCTCGCCAAGGGCGCCGGGCCTATCCTCGATATCCACCACGAGCACCTCGCGCTGGTCGGCGATGCCCATCCCGGCACGCTCGAGCGCCTCCCGGCGCCGGGCCACGGCCTGGTCGTCAAGGAGCAGGTGAACAACGCCCCTACCCTCGCCGGTGAACGCCGCAAGACCGCGAATGCTGACTCCCACTTCGCCAGTGATCTCCCCCAGCCGGGCAAGCCCTCCACCGTCTCCCGCCGGTTCTCCGTCACGGCCGGGTTCTACCGGACCTGCGTCCTGGACGGCGTGCTGGAGCATTCGCCTGCCGAGCACGTACGCCGCCCGTCGGTGCCCGCCGAATCACCGACCCTGGGATTCACCCACCTGCAGTTCGAGGCCCTGCTCACCGCGGCCCGGGACTCGCCGAACCCGTGCGATTTCGCCCTGGTGGCCATGCTCGGCCTGCTCGGCCTGCTCGATCTTCGAGGCCACCAGCGCGGACATCGCCGACCTCGGCGAGGAGCACGGCCACCGGGTGCTACGGGTGTGCGGGAAGGGCACCAAGATCGTCCTGGTCCCGCTGCCGCCCGCGGTCGGCCGGGCCATCGACCGGGCGGTAGCCTCCAGGGGCCGCGGGCCGGTCCTGCTGAACACCCGGAGCGCCCGGATGGACCGGCACGCGGCCACCCGCCGCCTGCGCCACCTCGCCGAAGCCGCCGGCATCCAGATCGCCAGGGCACATCCGCACATGCTCCGTCACACATATGTTATCTGTACTGCCTCAGGCTGTGTGAGTTACGTGAGTTCAGCGGCGTGACACGCCGGTGCCTTAGGAATATTCGGTACTTGGAGGCACGACAGTTACATTCGTGACGATGAACTCATTCAGTGCCGAACGGGCTGTTTCTCCCCTCGACGGATCCGAGCTGTGGGTGGTCCTGGATCCTGAGCTCGTCCCGCACCGGGAGGCCAGTGACTTCCTGCGGGCGCTGCACGGGGCTGACCGTTCGCCTCACACGATCCGCGCCTATGCCGGACGGGTGGCGAGCTTCCTGGGGTGGTGCGCGAGCCAGGGGGTTGAGTGGTCCTCGGTCAGCCTGGCGAGCCTGGCCCGCTTTAAGCATTTCATCGAGGCAACCCCTGGCCGGGGCGGTCGGGTGCGGTCGGGCACGACGGTCAGCGCCACGCTCACCGCGGTGTGTGAGTTCCTGCGGTTCTGCGCCAGGACCGGGGTGATCGAGCAGGCCGTCGCCGGCCAGTTGTCCGAGCCCCGCTGGCTGCGGTTCACCCCGCCCGGTTTCGATGCCGGGGAGTCCGGCCAGTTCCGGATGGTGCGGGCCCGGATGCTCAAGGCGAGGGCGGAGACGTCGTTCCCGGAGGCGTTCACCGCCGAGCAGGCCGGACAGGTCATGGCGTGCTGCCAGCGGGCGCGGGAACGCTTCATGGTGAGGCTGCTGCTCGACGGCGGGCTCCGGATCGGGGAGGCCCTCGGGCTGCGCAGGTCTGACCTGCACCTGCTTCCCGACTCGCGCTGCGTTGGATGCGCCGTGCTGGGCGCCCACGTTCATGTGCGGCACCGGGCCAACCCTAACGGCGCGCTGGCCAAGTCCCGGTTCCCGCGGACCGTGCCCGCCAGCGACGCGGTGCTGTGGGCTTATGGCGACTACCAGCATGAGCGGGCGGAGATCCTCGGCGAGGACCGCTGCGACATGGTGTTCGTCAACCTCTACCGTGAACCCCTGGGCGCGCCGATGACCTACCGCGCGGCGAAACGGCTGTTCGAGCGGCTGGCCAGGGACTGCGGTTTCGCGGTGCGGCCCCACATGTTCCGGCACACGGCTGCCACCGGCTGGGTCCGGGCCGGAACCGATCTGGACGTGGTGCGGGCCTTGCTCGGCCACGCATCGCTTGCCTCCACGACCGTGTACTTGCATGCCCGCGACGAGGACAAACGCCGGGCGGTCGAGGCCGTCGCCGCAGGGAGGCGATACCGGTGAGCCGCCGCGCGCTGCAGGTGGCCGCGTCCGCTGGCGCCCGCCAGGAACGGCATGCTGAGCAGGGGTGGCTGGAGTGGCTGCGGGTCCGGCTGGATCCGGCCTGGCGTGCTGGGGAGTGGGACGGCGAAGCGTTGTTGTTCACCGGCGATCTGGGGTCGGCGCGGACCGCGGCCTGGCCGTGCCGGACCCCGGGGTGCCCGACAGCGACGCGCCGCCCGTCGGGGCGCTGTGATGGCTGCCGCCGCGCCCGGGTAGGCACGGGCCTGTCCTGGGCGGAGTTCGATGCCGCGCCGCCGCCGCGGGCCACCCGCCCGCTGCAGCGCGGGAGCTGCTCGGTGCCCGGCTGTGAAGGCGACCTGCACTGTGCCGGCCTGTGCTTCCGGCATGAACGCGCCTGGGGCAAGGACAGGACCGAGCCGGTCGCGGCGTTCATCGCGCGGGCTCGCCCGCTCGCCCGGGCCGCGGAATGCCACGTCGCTGGCTGCGACCGCGAGAGCATCGCCCGGCGCGGGCTGTGCCGCTTCCACGACCAGCGGCTGCACCGCCGGGGCCTGCTGACCGGTGACGAGCTGGCGGCCTGGGTGGCCAGCGAGCGGCCCCGGCTCGGGGTGCACCAGTTCTCCCTGGCCGGGCTGCCGGAGCTGCTGCGCGTGGAGCTGCTCTACGCGCTGCAGCAGCGTGACCAGGCCCCGCCGCCGCTGGACCCCACCGAGGTCCGGATCCTGCTTGCCCGCCTCGGCGGCACGGTCTCGCTGCGCGAAGCCGACCCGCAGGTCGTCTGCGAGTCCGGCGGCATGGTCTACAACGCGGCGACCCGGGGCCTGCTCCGTGACCTGCTCCGGCGCCTGGACCGGGCCTGGTCCTGGTACTCCGGCGCGGACCCGTTCGCCGGTGATGTCTGGCAGGTGGCGCTGCTGGACTTGCATGTCAACGCCTCCCGCCGCTGGCTGGCCACCCAGGGCGTGATCGACTTCCGGGTGATCGAACCGCCCTGGCTGCGGGAGATCGTCAAAGGCTGGGCCCGCGCCACCCGCCCCTATCTGCAGCGGCTCCGCGAAACGCTGCGCGCCTGCCAAGCCGCCTCGCACGCCCTGATCACCGCCGGGCGCACCGAGCCGGCCGACCTCGGCGCGGGGGACTTCACCCGCATCCTCGACGTGATCAGCACACAGCGGCGAGCCGACGGCAGCCCGTACTCGGCCAGCCACCGCAACCTGATGATCTATCAGTTCTGCCAGGTCATCGAGTACGGCCGGGCCAGCGGGCTGATGGAGGCGGTGCCCGGCCCGTTCCGGCCCGCGGCCCGGCACCGGGTCCGCGACGACCCCGACGAGGACGAGCTGGGCAAGGCCCTGCCGGAGATGGTGATCCGCCAGCTCGACGCCCGCCTGCACCTGCTCGGCCCGGCCGGGCGGGCCGGGGCGATCGCCGCCGCCGACCTGCAGCTGATGCACCAGACGATCTACCAGATCCTGCGTGACACCGGGCGGCGTCCCGGCGAGGTGGTCAGCTTGCGCACCGGCTGCATCGAGGTGACCGGCGGCCAGCACAACCTGATCTACGACAACCACAAGGCCGGGCGGATGCGCCGCCGGCTGCCGATCACCACCGGGACCGCCGAGATCATCCTGTCCTGGCAGCGGCATCGCGCCCGGCTGCGGGTGCCGCCCGCGCTGGACCGGTGGCTGTTTCCCAGCCCGCTGCTGCGCGCCCGCCAGTCCCGCGGGCACGTCACGCCGGCCTGCGTGGCCCGGACGTTCAAGGAATGGGTCGCCCGGATCGGGCCGATCGACGGCGAGCTGCGCGGGCCGGACGGGCGGCCGGTCCCGTTCGACCCGTCCCTGGTCACTCCCTGCGCGCTGCGCCATTCCTGCGCCCAGCGGCACGCCGGCGCCGGGGTGCCCGTCGACGTGCTCAAAGAGCTCATGGACCACGTGTCGGTGACCACCACCATGGGCTACTACCGCATCAGCCTCAAGCGCAAGCAGCAGGCCATCCGCTCGGTCAGCCCGCTGGCCACCGACGCCGCGGGCAACCCCGCGCCGTTCACCAGCCCCGCCGCCTACCAGCGGGCGTCGGTCGCGGTGCCGTTCGGCAACTGCACCGAGCCGTCCAACGTCAAGGCCGGCGGCGGCGCCTGCCCGATCCGCTTCCAGTGCGCCGGGTGCGGCTTCTACCGGCCCGACCCCTCCTATCTCCCGGCACTCGAGCAGCACATCGCCAGCCTGCGCGCCGACCGGGAGACCGCCCTGGCCATCGGCGCCGCCGGCTACGTGCTGACCAGCCTCACCGCCGAGATCGACGCGTTCACCGCGGTCGCCGGCACCATGCGGCACAAGCTGTCCGAGCTGGACCCCGCCCAGCGCGCCGAGGTCGAGGAAGCCAGCAAGATCCTGCGCCGGGCCCGCGCCGCCCGCACCCTGCCGCTGACCGACATCACCTCCCGCGCCACGGACACGGCATGACCGCCGCCACGCGCACCCAGGCCATGCTGACCGCCCGCGCCAAAGCCAGCCACGACAAGCGCCAGCGCGCCCTGGCCGCCATCCAGGCCCTCGAAGCCGCAGGGATACCAGTCACCGCGACCGCGGTCGCCACCGCCGCGGGGGTGTCCACCTGGCTGGCCTACGCCGACGGCGTCCGCGAGCACGTCCAAGCCGCCCGGCGCCGCCAGGCCGAGCACGGGCACGCTCCCGGCCCTGCGGCCCCGCCGACTCGCGGCGAGCCGGTAACCCAGGCCAGCCTGCGCACCGATCTTGCCGTCGCGCGCGACGAGATCCGCCGGCTCCGCGCCGAACGGGACAAGCTCCGCGCCCGGCTCCGCCTCCAGCTCGGCGCCGAGATCGAAGGACCCGGCCGGGCCGAGCTGATCGCCAGGGTCGCCAGCCTCGAAACCGCCAGCCGCCAGCTCGCCGCCGAGCGTGACGCCCGCGCCGCCGAAGCCAGCCACGCCCAGCGCCGCATCCGCGAACTCGAAGATGAGCTCACCGCAGCCCGGGAAGGCCTGCGCCGCGTGATCCGGCAGGCAAGCCGGTGACCCATGCCGCAGCGCCCGCCGCCTTCCTCGGCGTCCCCCGCGTCCCTCACGTGCCTTACACACCGAAATGCCTTCCACCAGGCATTTTTCAAGATCAAGTACAGATAACCTACGCCATGGCCCTGCTGCACGCAGGCGTGGACACCTCCGTCATCGCGCTGTGGATGGGCCACTTTTCAGGAGTCCCGGAGCTGTCTCATGTTGCTTCTTTTTAACCTGATGCTCACAGTAGGTGTCAGGTCCTCTGGATACCGTGCGGCACGTGCGTAACTGTGAACCACATCGGAGAGCCTGATGCGGGCGCTGCGTGTCACGCTGACCGAGACGCTGGCGTACTGGACGGTGGTGGACGAGAACTGGCGCCCTGTCGAGCCCGCCGACTCCTACCTGCGGCACCTGCGCCTGGGCGCCGACCGTGCCGAAGGCACGACCCGCGCCTACGCCGGCGACCTGGCCTGCTTCCTGGCCTGGTGCCGGGACAGCGGACGGGGCCTCGTCGCCGGGGCGCGGGACCTGCCGCTGTTCGTCGCGATGCTGAAGACGACCCCGGTCACCCGTGCTGGCTCGGGGCGCGGCCGGGTGCGGAGCCCGGGGCGGATCAACCACCTGCTCGCGGCGGTGCGCGAATGCTGCAAGCACGCGGTCGCGAACGGCGCGGCTGAGCCCGCGGTGCTCGCCTTTCTCTACGAGATCGGCGACGACCGCCACCTGCCGGCTGAGCTGCGCCCGGAGGGATCGGGGCTGCGCTACCGGGCGCGTCCCCGGCACGTCCAGCGCGTGCGGCGGGTCGACCGGCCGCTGCCGGTGCGGCGCGGAGAGGCCGAGGCGCTGCTCGGGGCGTGCCGCTCGTGGCGGGACCGCTTCCTGCTCGTGCTGTTGTGGTTCTGCGGCCTGCGGGTCGGCGAGGCGCTCGGGCTGCGCCGCTCCGACCTCCACTTCGCCTCCTCGGCCGCGGCCCTGGGCTGCCCGATGGGCGGCCCGCACCTGCACGTCGTGAGCCGCGACAACGCCAACGGCGCCCGGGCGAAATCCGGCGAGCGGAGCGTGCCGGTCCCGGCCGAGGTGCTCGCCTGCTACGACCGCTACCTGCACGAGCGCGACGCCTGCCCCGGGGCGCGGGGCTGCGACTTCGTGCTGGTCAACTGCGCCCATGCGCCCCTCGGGCGGCCGATGACGACCGACGCCGTCCGCAAGTGGCTGGCGGCGAGTTCGCGGCGCGCCGGGCTGTCCCGGGTGGTCACCCCGCACATGTTCCGCCACGCGACGGCGACCGAGCTCCTGGCCCGGGGCGCCGGGCTCGACGTGGTGAAGGAGCTGCTCGGCCACGCCTCGGTCCGCTCGACCGAACGCTATCTGCACCCCGGCCTGGACGCCCAGCGCGAGGCGGTGGAGCGCCTCGGCCCCCTTGAATTCGGCAAGGAGCCAAGGTGAGCGCGCCTGCCGCAGCGGTGGCGGGCGGCCGCCTGCCGCGGCCCGCGCGCCGGCTCCACGACGTGCTCGACATCGCCCTGCTCGCCGGGCTGGGCTGGGAGCCGCACTCCGCTACCTTCGCCCCCGGCCGCCACCACCGTCTCCTCGGCTACCGGCTCTGCCGGGTCGCCGGCTGCGGGCTGGAGGCCTGGACCCCGAGCGGGCTGTGTGGCGGCTGCCTGGCCCGCTTCGAGAAGGAGGGGAAGGGGGCCGGCCTGGAGGCGTTCTGCCAGAAGGGCCCCGGGCGGAAGAACCGCTCACGGGACCGCCTCTGCCTGGTCTGCCGCCTCCCCGGCTTCGAGCGCCCAGTGACGACGAACAACCTGTGCGCGAGCTGCGACGGGCTCAGGAGGCGCCGCCGCCAGAGCGTGTCCGCCTTCGTGAACGGTGACGGCCGCTACCCGCCCGCCTCGCCGCGCACGACCATCGGGCGCTGCGGGGTCTTGTCCTGCGAGCGGCTCGCGGCCCACCCGCGAAGCGGGCTGTGTCCGGCACACGAGATGGCCTGGCGCTCAGCCGGCTGCCCGGAGCTGCCCGGCTTCCGGCGAAGCGCGTCGCCGTGCCTGCCGGACCGGTCCGGCCGGGTCGTCCTGGCCGGCCTCGACGCGGAGCTGATCGCCGAGGTCCTCTACGGCATCCAGGCCGCCCTCGCCGAGGGCCGCCAGGTCATGCTGCCGACGCTGCGCTCTGTCGTGGCGCACCTGCGCCGCTCAGGCGCTGCGAGTCTCGCCGAGGCCACGGCCAGCGCGCCCAAGCGCACACCGGTCCGCTGGTTCTGCTCCTTCGCCGCAGACCGGGCGGCGCTGGCGCTGGGCGATGTCAGCTCGGAGTACGAAAAGGACTGCTGGGACCTGCGGCTGTTCGGCGCGGTGGGGAAGCTGTCCTTCACCGGCGGCGGGACCAGCCCCCGCTACCCCGGCCGGCCCGCGGCCCGCCCCATCACCCAGCCCTGGCTGCGCCAGGCGGCGAAGGCCTGGGCCGCCGGGGCGCTGTCCTCGATGAAGCCCGGGGCGGTGCGCGCGATGATCGGCGCCGTCGGGCTGATTTCCTCCCAGCTGTCCCGGCGCGCCGACGAGGGCGCCGACCCCGCTGTGCTCAGCCACCTCGATGTCGAGGCCTTCCTCGCCCGTCTCGGCCACCTCGAGCGGTCCGGCCAGCTGTCCAGGCCCAGGCGCGAGACGACGGTCCATCTCCTCGCGCGGTTTCTGCGGGACTGCCGGGAGATGGGCCTGGCCGAGCCGGGCGGGGTGCTGGCCGGGCTCCCCGGCGACGTCGCCATCCGCCCCGGTGAGCGCCCCCGCCGCCCGCGGCCTGACGACGCCGTCGGCCGCGCGCTCCCCGAGGCCGTGATGGCGCAGCTGCTCTCGCCGGACAGCCTGGCCCTCCTGGAGTCCCTCGCCGGCCAGACGATCCGCGCCGCGGTCGAGCTCGGCGCCGGGACCGGGCGGCGCACCGCCGAGCTGTGCGCCCTCCGCTACGCCTGCCTGGACTACGACGAGCACACCGGCCAGGACGGCACACGCCGGTCCAGCCCAGTGCTCGTGCACGACATGCCAAAGGTGCACAAGACGAACTGCCGGCTCCCGATCCACGACCGGGAGGCCAAGATCATCACCGCCCAGCAGGCACGCGTCCGGGCCGCCTACCCCGGCACGCCGATCCAGCGGCTCGTGCTGTTCCCCCGCCCCTTGAAGAACCCCGACGGGACGAAGGCCATCGGCACCTCGCATCTCCAGCGCGAGATGCGCGCCTGGGTGCAGGCGCTCGAGTGCCTCGACGGGCCAGAGCGCGACCGCGCCGGCCAGCCGGCCCCCTTCCCGCGCGAGCGCGTCATCCCCTACGCCTTCCGGCACAGCTTCGCCCAGCGCCACGCCGACGCGGGCACGCCGGTAGACACCCTCAAAGAACTCCTCGGCCACGACACCGTGCGCACCACGCTCGGGTACTACCAGGTCACCGCCAAGCGCAAGCGAGCCGCCCAGGATGCCCTCGGCCCGCTGCAGATCAGCGCCGGTGCCCGGCGGGTCCGGCCCGACGGCCGGTCTCTGCTTCCCGCCGAGGCCCTGCGGGAGCAGGTCGGCCAGGTCGCGGTCCCGTTCGGGATCTGCACCGAGCCCGCCAACGTCGCCGCCAGCGGGCAGTCCTGCCCATTCCGGCACCGCTGCCTGGGCTGCGAATACTTCCGCACCGACCCCTCCTACCAGCCAGAGCTGCGCGCCTACCTCGTCCAGCTGCTCGCCGACCGGGAGCGTCTCGCCGCCGCCGTCCCCGGACTCACCGAGTGGGCCCGGGCAGACGCCGCGCCCTCCGAAGGCGAGATCACAGCGCTGCGCTGCCTGATCGGCGCGAACGAAGAGGTTCTCTCCAACATCGGCGATGAAGAACGCGCCCGGGTAGAGTCCGCGATCTCGACCGTGCGTCGCGCCCGGGCGGCGCTCGAGACGACCTTCCCGGCTCGCTTCCGCAGCCTTGCCCGCCAGGCCCGGCCGGAGTTCTTCCCGGGCATCGAGGCAGACGCCGCTGATGGCTGAGCAGGCAAACCACCTCGCGCGGGTCCGCCGGGCCGACACCGAGACAAAGGCCGCCCGGCTGCTCGCGACGCTCGACGCGTTCATTGCCGCCGGGCAGGCGCCGGTCGTGTCCGGCCTCGCCCGCCGGGCCGGGGTGAGCAGGCGCTTCGTCTACGACCATCCGGAGCTTCGCGCCGAGATCGCACGCCGGGCCTCAGAGCTCGCCGACCATCAGGCAGGCGCGATTACGGCGAGTTCCCGCACCACGACCGCATCGCTGCGGGCTGATCTCGAGAACGCCAAGGCGGCCAACCGCCGCCTCGAGGCCGACATCGCGGCTCTCCGCCGCAGGCTCGGCGAACTGACGGGCAAAGAAGTGCTCGCGGAGATCGGACAGACCCCCGGCCCGGCAACAAGCGCCCGAGTGGCCGAACTCGAGCAGGCACTCTTCGACGCGCAGGAAGCACTCGCCCGGCGCAGCGAGGAACTCGAAGCCGCCCGCCAGATTAACCGCGAGCTCATGTCCCGGCTCAACCGGGAAAGCTGACCACAGGTCGCGCACAATTGTGCGCCACCACAAAACTGCTGGTCAAGGCCATGAAACACAGCTCCGGACTCCAGAAAAGGCCACGAGTCCAGCGAGACCTCGATGATCTACCTGCACGCCGACATGACGCTCAAGGAACGGGCGCTGGCCCGCATCGCCCCACCCGCCACGACGCCAGGCCGGTACACCCCACCCGACACTATCCTGGCCTTCCTCGACAGCCTGTGATTATCCCGAGCCATCCAGCACCGACCCGTCCCTCACCACGCAAAACGCCATCAGCTCGGGATAACCAGGGTCTCCGGATAATACGAATTACCCCGATGTCGGGGTAATTCGTAGTCGCGGACGGTGCGCCGGCAGCGGGTGATCCAGGCCAGGGTGCGTTCCACGACCCAGCGGCGCGGCAGGACCTGGAAGGTGTGCAAGTCATCGGGGCGGCGGACGATCTGCAGCGTCAGGCGCAGCCGGGTCGTGGCCCAGGTGACCAGCTTCCCGGCGTAGCCGCCGTCGGCCCAGGCCAGCTTGACCGACGGGAAGGCCCGCCGAAGGTTCCACAGCAGCGGCCTGGCGGCGTCGCGGTCCTGCACGGACGCGGCGGTGACCAGCACGGTCAGCAGCAGGCCCAGGACATCGACGGCCAGGTGCCTCTTGGTCCCGTTAATCTTCTTCCCGGCATCGTAGCCGCGGCGGGCCCGGCCGATCATCTCCGAGCCCTTCACCGACTGGGAATCGATGACCGCCGCCGTCGGGGCGGCCGTGCGCCCAGCCGCGGCCCGGACCCGGTCACGCAGGTCATCGTGCA